>OFHJ01000368.1_pt1 | contig 17775 bp, 16 predicted proteins | sample 1522001 | NCBI WGS metagenome assembly OFHJ01 (sample SAMEA2464838, study PRJEB22497) | soil metagenome | biome: Grassland; feature: Farmland; material: Clay | place: Australia | collected 2013-02-01 | depth 1.2 m | reverse complement strand
GCACCCGGGCGGGGAAACGGCCCAAAGGCCGAACCCCGGCGCCAGGGGTTATGGCTTCAGTGGCGGCCCGGGCGGAGCGAAAGCGGGCAGCCCCGCGCCGAGAATTAGCGGGCCAAGGCCCGCGCCGAAGGATAGCCGGCCGCCCGGCGCGCATATCAATTTGCGGACGAGGCCGTCCGCGCCCCCAGGGGCCGGCCCGCTTGCGCTGCCCGGCCCGCGGCCTCGTCCCTCGTCCCGCGCCCCCCTGTTGCCGCCCGCCCTGGCCAGCAATCATTGCAAGGTTGTACAATCCCGGCATGCAAGTTGGTCTATTCACCGTCCTGTTGTCGCAGCTCCCTTTGGAGAAGGCCCTGAAGCGGGTGAAGGCCCTCGGCCTGGACGCGGTCGAGCTGGGCTGCGGCAATTACCCCGGCGAGGCGCATTGTTCTCCCGCGCTGCTGGCCACCCCGGGCAAGCTGCGCGATCTGAAGAACCTGGTCGCCGACCATGGCCTCGCCATCAGCGCCCTCAGTTGCCACGGCAACCCGCTGCACCCCGAGGCGGCGACGCGCCGCAAGTTTCTCGACACCAGCCGCAAGGTCATTCGCGTGGCGGAAAAACTCGGCGTCAACACGGTGATTGATTTTTCCGGCTGCCCCGGCGGCCATGAGCGCGACATCCGCCCCAACTGGATCACCTGCCCCTGGCCGCCCGAGTACAGCGACACGCTGGCCTGGCAGTGGGAAAAGAAAGTGATTCCCTTCTGGAAGGAGCACGGCAAGTTCGCCGCCGACCACGGCGTCCGCATCGCCATCGAGATGCACCCCGGCTTCGTCGCCTATTCGCCGGAGACCATGCTCCGCCTGCGCGCCGCCGCCGGCAAAATGGTCGGCTGCAACTTCGACCCCAGCCATCTGTTCTGGCAGAACATCAACCCTATTGAAGCCGTCCGCATCCTCGGCGCCGAGAAGGCCATCTTCCACGTCCACGCCAAGGACACGCAGCTTTTCCCCGGCGTGCTGCCGCGCACCGGCGTGCTCGACACCAAGCCCTATGTCCGCGAGCCGGAGCGGGGCTGGATTTTCCGCACCGTCGGCTACGGCCACGGCGCCGAGTGGTGGGCGCATTTCATCTCCACCCTGCGCATGGTCGGCTATGACGGCACGCTCAGCATCGAGCATGAGGACAGCCTGATGGCCGTGGATGAAGGCCTGGCCAAGGCGGCGGCCTTCCTGCAAAATCTGGTCATCCGCCAGCCGCGTCCCAAGGTTTGGTGGGCCTAGCGGCGGAACGGCGGGGCACCTCGCCCGGGACTCGGTGTTGCGGCAACCGCGCCGCGGCAAAAGTCTCGCGGCGACGGGAGGGGCTTCGAGCCCTAGCGGGCCCCGACCGAGCACCGTCGTCGGCCCTCGCAGCCCAGTCGCAGGCCCGCCGTCGGCGGGCCGTCGCATAACGTGCGGCGGAGCCGTTTACAATTCAACCGCGCGGGGCATGCCGCGCGGCGCAAGGCACGAACGAGCGAACGATAGCAACGAAGCGAAAACACGATAGAGGCGGAAGACAGGAACGCAATGGAACTGAACATCGGCATGGTCGGTTACGCCTTCATGGGCAAGGCGCACAGCAACGCCTGGCGCCAGGCGCCGCATTTTTTCCCCGGCATTCCCCAGCCGCGCCTCAAGGCCATCTGCGGCCGGTCGGCGGAGAAGACCCAGGAAGCCGCCACGCGGCTGGGCTGGGAGTCGGTGGAGACCGACTGGCGCCGCCTGATCGCGCGCAAGGACATTGACATCGTGGACATCGTCACCCCCGGCGATTCCCATGCCGAAATCGCCATCGCCGCCGCCGAGGCCGGCAAGCACGTCATCTGCGAAAAGCCCCTGGCCAACAGCTTGGAGGAAGCCCGGCGCATGGTCGCCGCCGCCCGCCGCGCCAAGGTCAAGAACATGGTCATGTTCAACTACCGGCGCGTGCCCGCCATCGCCCTGGCCAAGCAGATGATCGCCGACAACCGCCTCGGCAAGATCTTCCATTACCGCGCCCAGTACCTTCAGGAATGGCTGGTGGATCCCATGTTCCCCCGCCTGTGGCGCATGGACAAAACCGTCGCCGGCGTCGGCGCGCTGGGCGATCTCGGCGCCCATGTCGCCGACCTGTCGCTGCATTTGGTCGGCCGCTTGGACAAGCTGACCGCCGTCACCGCCACCATGATCCCCACCCGGCCGCTGCCCGGCCAGCCGGGCAAAACCGCCCCCGTCACCGTAGACGACTGCGCCGTCTTCATGGGCCGCATCGGCGAATCCACCGCCAGCTATGAGGTCACGCGCCTGGCCGCGGGACGCAAAAATTATCTCGCCTTCGAAATCAACGGCGACCACGGCTCCATGCGCTTCAACCTGGAACGGCTGAACGAGCTGGAATACTACGACCGCACCCAGCCCGCCGCGCTGCAAGGCTGGAACAACATCATGGTCACCGACGCCAGCCATCCCTACATCGCCCATTGGTGGCCCGCCGGGCACGTCCTCGGCTATGAGCACACCTTCGTCAACGCCATGGCGGACTTCCTCAACGCCGTCGCCACCGGCGCCGACATCCATCCCGATTTCGCCGACGGCGCGGAAACCAACGCCGCCCTCGACGCCATCGAGCGCTCCGCGCAGTCGGGCAAATGGGAAACCGTCGCCGCGGTCGAGGCTGCCGGCCGATAGCGCGGAAGGCGGAATTCGGGTAAGCGGCGGAATGCGGCGGGGCGAGGCGTGAAGCAAAAAATCCTTCTTTCTTGGAGCGGCGGCAAGGACAGCGCCTGGGCGCTGCTGGAGCTGCGCCGCCAGCCGGACATCGAGATCGTCGCCCTGCTGACCACTTTCAATGAAGCCTTCGACCGCGTGGCCATGCACGCCGTGCGCAGTGAGCTGATGCGCGCCCAGGCCGACGCCGCCGGCCTCCCGCTCTGGGCCGTGCCCCTGCCCTGGCCGTGCAGCAATGAGCAGTACGAGGAGCGCATGGCCGCCGTCTGCGCCCGCGCCCGCGGCGAGGGCGTCACCGCCGTCGCCTTCGGCGATCTGTTCCTGGAAGACGTCCGCGCCTACCGCGAACGGCAGATGGCCAAGGCCGGTCTGGAGCCGTTATTCCCCGTCTGGGCCAAGCCCACGCCGGAGCTGGCGCGGGAGATGGTCGCCGCCGGCCTGCGCGCCACGCTGACCTGCATCGATACGGAGAAACTTCCCGAATCCCTGGCCGGCCGCGAGTATGATCAGCAGCTGCTCGCCGACCTCCCGCCCGAAGCCGATCCCTGCGGCGAGCGCGGCGAGTTCCATAGCTTCGTGCATGCCGGCCCCATGCTGCGCCAGCCCATCCCCGTGTGCCGCGGCGAGCAGCGCCGCGACGGCCGGTTCATCTTCACCGATCTGCTGCCGGCCGGATAAGCGGCACCCGAAGGCGAAAACCTACGGCGCACAGGCGGGGGCCTGTTCCGCGCGGGCGGGCCGGCCGCGCGAAGCGCGACCGCACGCAAGCCGGAGGCATACCCCACTTTTCCGCGCGCAGCGGAAACATTGGCGCCAGCGTCGCCCTCCTGGGCGGCGGGAATCGGCAGCCGGGACGGCTACCCCACTATCTTCGTTGCGGCGGCCCATTGTTGCGGCGCATTGTGGCATCATGCCCGCTGGCGGGAGTTCGCCGCACGCGCACGCCGAGATTTATGGAAGCCGAAGTTTTCGCAGCGGGCTGGAAGGAGAAGGCAATGGGCAAACGCAAACGGATAGCGATAATCGCGGCGGCGGTCCTAACCCTGGCGGGACTGGCCCTGGGGGCAATACCCGCAGCGGCTTCCGCGCCCGCGGCGGGCCCGGCGGCGAAACCCGCTCGGCGCAAAACCTGGCCCTTCCAGGTGCAGGCGCTGCGCCGCAGCTTGTACCAGCGCATCAGCCCCCATGCGCGGCTGCATGTGCTGGCCACCGGCTTCGGTTTCACCGAGGGCCCGGTCTGGACGCCCCGCGGCTACGTCTACGTCAGCGACGAACTCCAGAACCAGATCTACCGCATCGGCCCCGGCGGAAAGAAAAGCGTCTTCATCGCGCTCGGCGATCCGGACGGCAACACCTACAACCGCCGCCATCAGTTCGTGGACTGCGCCAGCGACCTGCGCGCCGTCCTGCTGGTGCGGCCGAACGGAACCTATCGCATCCTGGCCGACCGCTATCGCGGCCGGCGCCTCAATACGCCCAACGATATCGTGCTCGGGCCCGACGGCGCGCTCTATTTCACCGACCCGACGCTGGACCTGACCAAGAGCATGAAAAAGGAGCTGCCCTTCCAAGGCGTCTACCGCCTCGGCCGCCACGGGCGGCTGCGGCTGCTCAGCAAAATTTTCACCCAGCCCAACGGCGTGGCATTTTCCCCCGATGGGCGGCGTATGTATATCAACGACACCGCCCAGCGCAACATCCGCGTCTTCCGCTTCCACGACGGCCGCATCTCCCATGGCCGCATCTTCGGCGCCGAGCCGCTGCGTCCCGGCGGGCCGGGCGGCGTCCCGGACGGGATGAAGGTGGACCGCCGCGGCGATGTCTGGGTCGCCGGGCCCGGAGGCATCTGGGTCTGGAACCCCGCCGGGCAGCATCTCGGCACCATCCAGTTTCCCCGTGGCGCCACCAACTTCGCTTGGGGCGGGCCGGGATATTCCACTTTGTATGTCGCCGCCGGCCATACCGTGTTCACGCTGCGCACCAAGGTCCATGGCTTCGTCCCCTGGGTCACCGGCTACTCGCACGGCGCCGGCCGCTAGCCGGCGGTGGCGCGGTGCGGCGGCGCGCCCGCGCCGAGCTCGTTCGGCTGGCGCGCCGCCGCCGCCCGGGGTTAAGGTGAGAGGAGAACCCCCGTGCCGCGGGGGCGGCTCAGCCGCGCGACTTTGGGTCGGCCCGGCCCGCCGGCCGCGGTTGAACGCCCCCCGTTGCGGGGCGCCGCCGGGCCCGGTTCGGCACTGGCAACGGATGCCCGCCAGCGTTCCGGGCATCGCCTAGTCGCCGCGACTGGACGCGGCCGTAATGGGCTAAAATCCCCCCAAGGAATCTTCCTATGTCCCGTCTATCCCTCCGCTGCATCCCGATGTTGCTGGCCGCGCTGGCTTGCGCCGCCTTCGCCGCCCCGCGCCCCGGCCCGAGCTCCAACCCCGCGCCGCGCAAACCCCGGGCGGTCACGGTCGAGTCCATCGTCGCCTGGATCAACAACAAGGTCATCACCACCGTGGACTACCGCAAGGCGCTGAAAGAGATTTCGGTGGACGCGCGCTCCCAGAACCCTCCGCCGGCGGCGGCGCAGCTGGCGAAGCAAAAGAAAAACCTGCTGCGCGACCTGATTGACCAGCAATTGCTATTGCAGCGCGCCAGCGACCTCGGCTACAGCGCGGAGTCCCAGACCGTCCATGAACTGGACCAGATCCGCCAGAACATGCACCTGTCCACCATGCGGGCCTTGCGCCAGGCGGTCCAGGCGCAGGGCCAAAGCTACACGGATTTTCGCCAGAACATCAAGCACGGCATCCTCACGCAAATGGTCATCCAGCAAGACGTGGCGCCGCGCATTGACATGCCGCCGGGCGCGGTGCGCAAGTATTACGAGAAGCACAAGAGCCAGTTCATCAGTCATGCCGGCGTGGACCTGAGCGAAATCCTCATCTCCACCCAGGGCGTCAAGAAATCGGCGGTGCCGCGGCTGCACACCCTGGCGGAGCAGGTCCAGCAGCGCGCCGCGCGCGGGGAAAAATTCTCCAAGCTGGCCAAGACCTACTCCAACGGCGCCACCGCCGACAAGGGCGGCGACATTGGATTTTTCAAGAAAGGCACGCTGGCGCCGCGACTGGAGAAGATCGTCTTCGCCCTGCCCTCGGGCGGCGTCACCCAGGTCCTCAACACCGCCAACGGGTATTTGATCCTGAAGGTGAACTCCAAACATCCCGCCGGCCAGGAAACCCTGGCCCAGGCCCGGCCGCAGGTCGAGCAGCAGGTCTATGAGAAGCTGCTGCAACCGGAGTTGAAAACCTATCTGGAGAATTTGCGCGCCAAGGCCTACATCAAGATCGCCAAGGGCTACACGGACACCGGCGCGGGCAAGAACCCGGGCGTGAACATCACCCATTTCATGCGCGTGCTGCCCCAGGATTTGCCCAAGAAGATCAACCACAAGACTTCGGGTGGCGGTGGCGGCGGCAGCGGTTTCGGAGTCAGTTAGACGGCGGAGGCAAGCATGGACGGACGCGGAGCGGAGGCGGCGCCGGGACAGACGGCGGTAGCGGCGGCCGAGCCGTTGAAGCCGCGCTTCGCGGCGGAACTGGCGCCGGAAGAGCGGGTGACCACCGCCTTCTTGGTAAAGCAAAAGGAAGTCCGGCAGAAGAAGTCAGGCGAACCTTACCTGTCGCTGGTGCTGGCCGACCGCAGCGGCGAACTCGACGCCAAGATGTGGGACAACGTCGAGGCCGTCCAGGACACCTTCGATCGCGACGACTTTGTCAAGGTGCAAGGCACCGTGGTGCTGTTCCGCGAGCGTCCGCAGTTGCAGGTGCATCGCCTGCGCCGGCTGAAGGAAACCGAGATCACGCTGGCGGATTATCTGCCGGCGACGACGGAAGACGTGGCGGAGATGTTCGCCGAGGTGCGCGGCTACGCCGAGGCCGTCGCCAACCCCCCGCTCCGCGCCCTGCTGCTGGCGATTCTCGACGATCCCACCGTCGGACCGCGGTTCCAGCGCGCCCCGGCGGCCAAGACCCTGCACCATGCCTTCTTCGGCGGCCTGTTGCAGCACGTCCGCTCGCTCTGCCGCGCCGCACGCATGATCGCCCCCAACTACCCGGAGGTCAACGCCGACCTGCTGATCGCCGGCGTCCTGCTGCATGACCTGGGGAAGATTGACGAGTTGAGCTACGTGCGCTCCTTCGCCTACACCAGCGAGGGGCAGTTGCTGGGGCATATGACGCTGGCGCTGGAGATTCTGCACCGCCATCTGGCCCGCATGCCGGAGTTTCCCCGCCGCCTCCAGGTGGTGCTGGAGCATCTGATCCTCAGCCACCACGGGCATTACGAGTTCGGTTCGCCCAAACTGCCCATGTTCCCGGAGGCCTTGCTGCTGCATGCCCTGGATGATCTGGATTCCAAGATGCAGGCGATGGCGGAGCAGTACGGGCGGGAGCAATCGCTGCCGGGCGATTGGACGGGCATGAATTACTCCCTCGGGCGGCCGGTGCTGCGCCTGGACCGCTGGCTGGCGGAGCCGGAGCCGGCCGCGCCTTGGACGCTCACGCCGCCGGGACCGCCAGACAACTTGTCGCAAAAAGCGGCGCGGCTGCAAGCGGCCCTGCGCGAGGGCAAGAAGTGACCGCCAACGGCGGCGCGGCGCGTGCCGGCCAACGGCCCGGCCCCGCCCGCGCGGAGAAACGCCGCGCCTCGGCCCACGGTCCGGAGCTGCCGCAGTTGGAACTGGATTGCATGGTGGCGCTGTGGCGGGCGGAGGAAGCGGCGGCCGGCCCGGGGCGCACCGCGGCGCAGCTCCGCCAGTCCCTGGCGGCCATGGGCCGCCCGCTGGCCTACACCACCGTCCTCACCGTGCTCCAGCGCTTGCGCCAAAAGGGCGTCGTGACCGCCGCCAAAGGCCGGCCGCTGCGCTTCCGCGCCCTGGTCGGCCGCCAGCAGATGCGCGTCGCCGCCGTGGAACGGCTGGTGCGGAATTATTTTGCCGATGAGGACGAGTTGCGCCGCTTCTTGGGCGGCGAAGTCCGTCGCATGCCGCCCGCCGCGGAATCCGATTTCGACGCCACGCTTCTGTGAGTGGCGGCGGCGCGGCCGTGTCGGCAGCCCCGCAGCCCCGCATATGGTCCTCGTCCCGAGCGGCGGGGAGTGACAGCCGGGGCGACCGTTCCAATTTTGGGGCGAGGGACGGGGGACGAGGGACGGGCTGCACGGGGCGAGGGTGCGACGCAGGTGGTTGCGGGCGAGGCCGCCCGCGCCCCCAGTAGCGGCTGCGGAAGTGCCGGCGGGCGGTAACGCTGGTGGCCGGAACTGACAGCCGAGGACGGCTATCCCACTGTCGCTGCGCCGAGGGCGGGAACGGACCGCCGAGAACGGCTGCCCCACTTTCTTCGTGGCGGCGAAAACCGACAGCCGAGGACGGCTATCCCACGATCTCCGCTGCGGCGGACCGGTTGCCTGGTGCGCAGCCGGGCGGTTGCGGGCGAGGCCGCCCGCGCCCCCGGGGCGGCTCAGTCCAGGTCAATGTCGCGCGGCGGCAATGGGGCGTCGGGATCCTGCCGGGCGCGGCGCAGCGCATCGTCGAATTTTTGCCCCAGGATGCGGTCGCGGTGCCGGTGCTGCTCGACCGCGTCGGCATAGTGCTGGTTGCGCTCGTTTTCTTGCCGCCGCAACTGGGCCGAGGCTTGGCCCAGGTCCAACCCCGCGGGCCGCCGCGCGGGGCGTTCATGGCTGAGGACGGCGCCCGTCTGGGCGTCCACATGCAGCGTGGCGCCGCAGTCTGGACAACGGATGCGCAGAGTCTTGGCCATGCAGTCGCCGCCGATCGTGCCGTCGCTTACAGTCTACCCCGGGGACGCGTCGCGCGGCGGCCATCTCCGCCCCCGACCGCGGCCGCATCGGGGCTTAGACAGGGGCGGCTGGCGGGGGTGCCCAAAGTGCGCCTATGGGCTGCTTTCGGCGCCGCGCCTAGGCTATTCTGAAACTAGCTCCTGGGGTACGGCGTGAAGCTCAAGCTCAAAACGCGGCGATGGGTGCGCATACTTTTGCACCCGGCGACGAAGGTGGTGCTCGCGTTCCTGCTGATCGCCTGCGTGGTGGTCGGCGGGATGGTGCTGCACTACTACGACCGCTACGCCCGCATCATAGACGCCCGCCTCAACGGACCCATTTTTCACCGTCCGACGGTCCTCTACGCGGCGCCGCAAACCATTTTTCTGGGCGAGGCGATTTCCGCCCGCCAAGTGGCCAAGGAGCTGGAGCGGGCCAATTACAGCGATGCCCTGCCGTCCCCGATCGGGCGCTATAAGCTCACCAGCACCGGCATTGAGATCGAGCCCGGCCCGGAGTCGTTTTATAGCCCCCAGCCGGCGCGCGTGACCTTTAGCCACGGACAGATCGTGGCCATCACCGATCCGCAAAAGCAGCAAGCCCTGAGCGAATACAGCTTGGAGCCGGAGGTGCTGACCACGCTGTTCGGCCAGCACCGCGACAAGCGCCGCCTGCTCAAATATGCCGATCTGCCGCCGCTGCTGGTCAAGGCGGTGCTGGCGATCGAAGACCGGTCCTTCTTCCACCACGGCGCCTTCGATTATTGGCGCATTCTCGGCGCGGCCTACAACGACCTGCGTCGCGGCCGCCTGGACCAGGGCGCCAGCACCATCGAGATGCAGTTGGCGCGCAACTTCTTCCTGACGCCGCGCAAAACCTGGCGCCGCAAGCTGGAGGAGGCGGTGATCGCCTTCGAGCTGGCGCAGCGCATGACCAAGCAGCAGATCTTCGAGCTCTACGCCAACGAAGTGTACATGGGGCAGCGCGGCACCTATACCATCCGCGGCTTCGGCGAGGCGGCGCGCACCTACTTTGGCGTGCCCGTGGACAAGCTGACGTTGCCGGAGTGCGCTCTGCTGGCCGGAATGGTGCAAGGGCCCAACCGACTGACCCCCTTCGTGTTCCCGCATCGGGCGATGGTGCGCCGCAATGAAGTGCTGCACGCCATGTACATCACGCACTGGATCAGCCGGGCGCAATTGGAGAAGGCGCTGAAAACGCCAATCAAACTGAACCCGGCCAACGTCGAGGTCAGCGACGCGCCGTACTTCGTGGATCTGGTGCGGCAGCAGTTGCAGCGCGACCTGCCGCAGGAGGCGCTGGAGACGCAAAGCTATCACGTCTACACCACGCTCGATCCCGACCTGCAACGGGCGGCGGCGACCGCGGTGAAGAACGGCATGAAGCAGTTGGAGGCGCTGCTGCGGCAGCGCCGCACGCGGCGGGTTCGGGTGCACGGGCGCTGGCGCACCGTGGTGGAAAAAGGGCCGGAGCCGCAGGTCGCGCTGATCGCCGTGGATCCGCATACCGGCGCCGTGAAGGCGCTGATCGGCGGCACCAACTACGCCCGCAGCCAGTTGGATCACGTATTGTCGCCGCGGCCGACCGGCAGCATCTTCAAGCCCTTCGTCTACGCCGCCGCGCTGAACACGGCGCTGGACGGCAAGAAGCCGCTGATCACCGAAGCGTCCACGCTGGACGATGAGCCGACGATCTTCCAGGGCGGCTACGCCCCGCACGATTTCCGCGAGGAATATTACGGGCGAGTCCCGATCCGCCAGGCCCTGGCGCATTCGCTGAACAACGCCACCATCGCCCTGGCGGATGAGGTCGGCTACCAGCGTGTCGCCACGCTGGCCCGCAAAGCCGGGCTGACCGGCATCCTGCCGACGCCTTCGATGGCCATCGGCACCTACGCCGAATCGCCCTGGCAAATGACGCAAGCCTGGACTATCTTCGCCAACCACGGCAGCTTGGTGCACCTGCACATGTGGTACTCGGTGCAGTCGGCCGGGGGCGAGGTCGTGGACCGGGAACTGCCCAATCCCCGCCAGTTGCTGGATCCGCGGGTGGCGTTCCTGACCACCAACCTGCTGGAATCCGTGCTCAGCGAGGGCACTGGCGTGCGGGCGCGGGAAATGGGCTTCACGGCGCCGGCGGCAGCCAAGACCGGCACGGAAAACGACGGCTGGTTTGTCGGCTATACCAGCAATTTGGAATGCCTGGTTTGGGTCGGCTACAACAACTACGACGTGCTCCATGCGCAGGGCGCCCATTCGGCGCTGCCCATCTGGACCGACTTCATGAAGCGGGCGGTGGCCATGCCGCAGTATGCGGACTTCCACGCCTTCCGGCCGCCGCCGGGCATCGTGAAGGAGCCCATTGATCCGGAGAGCCAGCAGGTGGCGACGCCCGACTGCCCGATCAAGCAGATGGATTATTTCATCGCCGGCACGCAGCCGACCGTCTACTGCGAGCTGCATCCGATGCCCGCCGGCCCCAAGAGCGTGGCGCGGCGGGTCTTCAGCTTCTTCCATCTGGTTCCCAGCCAGCCCTCGCCGCCGCAGGCGCCGCCCGCGGTGCCGGCAAATACGGCCAGCCCTAGTTCCGCCGTTGGCACGGCCCAGGCGGCGCCGACGGTGCAAAATCTGCCCCCGCCAACGCCCAAGCCGGCCGAAGCCAAGAAACACAAACGCGGATTCTTTGCCCGCCTATTTGGCATCGGTAAAAAGCACAACCACCATTAATTCGTTCGGCCACGGCGCTGGCTCGGGCCGATCCGCGTTGCGGGGCAACGCGCGCTTTGTCCGCCGGGGGGGCAACTGCGGGCTAAAGCCCGCAGCACACAGGCTGAAGCCTATTCCACGCGCCCAGCCCGGCCGCGGGCGGCGCGACCGGGCGCAAGCTGGAGGCACCCCCACAGTCGCGCCGCAACGGGACCGCTGGCGCCAGCGGGTGGGCCCGGCATTGATCCCGCATCCGTCACCGTTTCGGACGGCGAGAGGCAACGGCGCAAGCTGGTAGGCTAGGGGCATGAATAAGCGGGTGGCTTCGGCCGATGCGGCGGTGGCCGACATTCCCGCCGGCGCCACCGTCATGATCGGCGGCTTCGGCTTGTGCGGCAATCCGGAGAACCTGATCGCCGCGCTGGCGCGGCGCGGCGTGGGCGGGCTCACCGTCATTAGCAACAACGCCGGGACCGACCACGAAGGCATCGGGGTGCTGCTGGCGGCGGGACGGATCGGCCGGATCATTTCCAGTTACGTCGGCGAGAACAGCATCTTCGAGGCCAAGGTCATCTCCGGCGAGTTGGAGACGGAGCTGCTGCCGCAGGGCACCTTGGCGGAACGTATCCGCGCGGCGGGAGCGGGCATACCCGCCTTCTATACCCCCGCGGGGGTCGGGACCAAAGTGGCCGAGGGCAAGGAGACGCGCGACTTCGCCGGGCGGCGCTATTTGCTGGAGACCGCGCTGCACGCGGATTTTGCCCTGGTCAAGGGCCAGCGCGGCGACCGCTGGGGCAACTTGACCTATCACGCCACGGCGCGCAACTTTAACCCCATCATGGCCACCGCCGCGAAGGTCACCATCGCCGAGGTGGAGGAGCTGGTCGAAGTGGGCGAAATTGACCCGGAGGTCGTCGTGACCCCGGGCATCTATGTGCACCGCATTCTTTTGGGCAGCCAGTACCGCAAGCCGATCGAGCGGCGCACGACGCGGTTGTCGGAAGCGGAGATCCGGGGGCGGCAATGAAGGCGCTGGCGGAAATGACCGAGCTGGAAAAGCGGGAGCGGATCGCCCGCCGCATGGCGCGGGAACTGCGCGACGGCTATTACGTCAACCTCGGCATCGGGCTGCCCACGCTGATCAGCAACTTCGTGCCCGCGGGCATCGAGGTGGTGCTGCAATCGGAGAACGGACTGCTGGGCATCGGGCCCTATCCCCTGCCCGGCGAGGAAGACGCGGACTTGATCAACGCCGGCAAGGAGACCATCACGGCCGTGCCGGGGGCGGCGTATTTCGACGGCGCCGAATCCTTCGCGATGATTCGCGGCGGGCACATTGACCTGGCGGTGCTGGGGGCGATGGAGGTGGATGAAACGGGCGACCTGGCGAACTGGATGATTCCCGGCAAGATGATCAAGGGAATGGGCGGAGCGATGGATTTGGTGGCCCGCGCCCGGCGGGTCTATATCGCCATGGAGCACACCACGCATCGCGGCCAGCCGAAGATTTTGCGCCGCTGCCGCCTGCCGCTGACCGGCGTTGGCGTGGTCCACGCCATCGTGACCGAGATGGCGTTCCTCGCGGTAACCCCCGCCGGGCTGGAGTTGCGGGAGCTCGCGGCGGGGCTGACCGCGGACGACGTGCAGGCGGTGACGGAAGCCCAACTGAAGATTCCACCGGACCTGCAGGTCATGCCCGATTAGCCCCGGCCCTCAATGCGGCGGCTTGTGCACCGGACCGATCACCTTGAAGGAGCTAGTGGCGCCGAACCGCTGGTAGTGGCGGAAGCGGACGTATTCCTCCATCTCGACGGGTTCGCCGACGAAGCCCAGCCAGTCGTCGCCTTGGGTATAGACCGGAAACCAGAAACGACCGTCAATGCGGGCGAAATAGGTGGTGAAGCCGCCGAATAGGTTTTCCTCCTGATGGCCGTGCACCCAGCGGCGGATCTGCGGCACCGGGCGGCCGCTCAACTGGACAATGCCTTTGGTCTTGGGGTCCACCCAAATTTTGCCCTGGAAATACCGCTGCCCCGGCCAGATTTGCCGCGGCGAGAGATGGAAGACCTGTGTCCGCAGGCGGTGGGCGGTGGGACGGCCTTGGTCGTCGTGCAGGGCGACCGTGGCGGGGCCGAGATAGCGAATTTGATACTGAGACAGCTTGGCGGGCGTCAGCACCAGGGGAATCACGCGGCGCAGATCAACGAAATCCTTCCCCGTGAGACGAACGATCTGCAGCGCGTTGACCGGGCCGTGGATGGTTTTTTGGAAGCGGCGGCCGTCGGGAGTAAAGGTGATGTCGGTGGAGACCTTGTAATAGCCGCCGGGATTGTGGTTGCGGTCGTAGGCGAAGAAGGAAAAATCCTGGCGATAGGTGTAGTTGCCGCGGGCGCGCTCGAACCGCACCTCATTGGCCGCTACCCGCCGCAGCAGTATTTGCATGGGGGCGGGCGCATCCATCTGCGCCGTCAGAGGCATCGGCGCCAGCAGCGCCAGCAGCGCGGCCAACGCCAGCGGAACGGGCGGGATGGGCCCGGAAGACCGCATGGGGCCATTTAAGCAAGGGATGCCGGATAAGTAAACCGCCGGGCAGCGCTAGGCGCGGCGCCACGAATGGCCAACACATCCAGCGTCCGGAACCGCGGCCGCCAGCGGAACCGCGGCGGCCCGATGGACCACCCGTGGCTTAAGCGGGCTCCGGCCCGTCTACGGACCGGCGGGGCCGAGGCGGACGGGGATGGGAACGGACTGGGGGCCCTCGACGCCGCTGGCGGCGACCGCGGTAACGGCATATTGCAACCGCGTGCCCGCGGGAGCGGAAATGGAATCGGAAAATACCGGGGTGAGCAGGAGCGAGGCGTTTAAGCGGCGCCAGGTACCGTCGGCGCGGCGACGATAGATGTTGTAACCGGCGACGGTGACGGGTGGCGGCGGCTGCAAGGGCAGCCAGGACAATGCGATCTGATAGGGCGCGCCGGGTTGCGATGGAGGGGAGACGACCGACTCCAATCCGCGGGGACGCTGCGGTGGAAACAAATTGCGGGCGGGCACGGTCAGGACCGGCGAGGCGACGCTGGTGATTTCCTCCACGCCATGGCCGGCCAGGCTGTACAGGCGATACCCATAGATGTGGCCCCAGGTAATTTGCCGGTCGAGAAACTGGCCGGCCCCGGCCGAGACGTCGGCGACGGCGCGCCACGGGCGGCCGGCGCGGCGCTTCGCGCCCGCCGGCCCCTTGGTCCTGCCGGCCGGCGCTAGGGCCGGGGCCGCCGCCGCGGAACCGCGGGTGGGGATGGCGCCCAGGCGGCGGCGCTCGATGCGCACGCGGCTCGGGACTGGGCAGCGCCAGCGCAGCAGAATGCCGCCGCGCTGCAAGCGCACCGGCAGCCACACCGGCGGCGGAGCGACGGGCAGGGCCGGAATCAACCGGAAACGGGAGCGGGCGCCAAAATGTCCACCATCATTGGCGAAAACCAAGGCGAGATGAAAATTGCGCGGCGCGATGACGGGCAGCGGAGGCACACCGGGCAACCGCAACGCCAGGTCGCCCAGACGGATCCGGGCTTGGCCATTGCCGCCGGGCGGCTCCGCCGCGCCAATGCGCACGCGACGGGGGCAGGGGACGTCCCGCGGGGGAGATGTGGCGCCGCCGCCCGGCCAAAGGCAAAGCCAGGGAGTAATCGCGCCTTGCTGGGCGACGCCGTCGGTGGTTTGGTTGGGCGCGGTCCAGGTCAACTCCAATTGCTCGCCCAGGCGGCGAATGTGGAGCGCGGCCGGAGCGGCGGGAAGATTGGCGCTGGGAGGCTGCGGCGGGCCGACTTGGGCGCAGGCCGCCAGCCAGACGGCGCCGGCCGCGCAGGCCAGGGCGACCGCCGCCCGGCGCGCTCCCCGGCGCCGTTCCTGACGCGATGGGTTGCGCCGGCGTGTGGGCGGCCCCATCGCGGGCAACGTCCGGACCGCGGCCGGCGTCCGCGCGCGCCCGCTGGCTGGCGTTATCGGGCACAGCGGCCCGCCGGAGCCCGGCTCACCGCCGCGCCGCCCTGGCCCGCCGCGCCGTCGTTGCTTGCCGCCCGATGGTCCCAAGCTCTTAGAGGATATACCGCGAGAGGTCCTGGTCCTTGACGATATTGCCGAGCTGGGCCTGCACGTACTGGGCGTCAATGACCATCTTCTTTTCCTTCCGTTCGGCGCCCTCGAAGGAAATCTGTTCCAGCACGCGTTCCATGATCGTGTGCAGCCTTCGGGCGCCGATGTTTTCCGTCGAGTCGTTGACCTCGGCGGAAAGCCGGGCGATCTCGGCCAGCGAGTCGTCGGCGAAGACCAACTGGATTCCCTCGGTCTCCAGCAGTGCCGTGTACTGCTTGATCAGCGAACTCTGCGGCTCCTTCAGGATCTTGACGAAATCCTCGACGGTCAGCGAATCCAGCTCCACGCGGATGGGGAAACGGCCCTGAAGCTCGGGAATCAAATCGCTGGGCTTGGAGACGTGGAACGCGCCGGCGGCGATGAACAGGATGTGGTCGGTGCGCACCATGCCATAGCGCGTATTGACCGTGGTGCCCTCGACGATCGGCAGAATGTCGCGCTGCACCCCCTCGCGGCTGACGTCGGGGCCGTGCCCGGCTTCGCGGCCGGCGATTTTGTCCAGTTCATCCAGGAAGATGATGCCGCCCTGTTCGACCCGCTCGACCGCCTGGCGGGTCACCTGGTCCATGTCCACCAAGCGTTGCTCTTCCTCCTGGATCAGATACTCCATCGCCTCGGCGACGCGCATCTTGCGCTTTTTGGTGCGCTGGCCGAAGAGGTTGGGCAGCATGTCCTTGATGTTGATGTCCATCTCCTCGACGCCCTGGTTGGTGATGATTTCGAAGGAGGGGAAGTTGCGCTCGCGGGTTTCGATCTCGACCATCTTGTCGTCGAGCTTGCCTTCGCGCAGTTGCTCGCGGAGCTTTTCGCGGGTTTTGCGCGCGCTGTCGGCGGCGGGGCGGCCGGCCGCGGGCGGAGGCGCGCCAGCGCCGGGCAGCAGGATGGGACCGGCGGATTCCTCCGCCGCGGGACCGGCGGCGGCCGGCGGCGGCGGCGCGGGGGGCAGCAGGATGTCCAGGAGGCGCTCTTCGGCGTTTTGTTCCGCCTTCTCGGAGACCTCCTCCAACTTCTCTTCCCGCACCATGTCAATGGCGATTTCCACCAGATCGCGAATCATGCTTTCCACGTCGCGGCCGACGTAGCCGACCTCGGTGAACTTGGAAGCCTCCACCTTGAGAAACGGGGAGTTGGAAAGCCGCGCGAGGCGGCGGGCGATCTCGGTTTTGCCGACGCCGGTGGGGCCGATCATGATGATGTTCTTGGGCATGATCTCCTCGGCCAGCTCCGGGGTCAGTTTTTGCCGCCGCATGCGGTTGCGGAGCGCCACGGCCACGGCGCGTTTGGCGGCATGCTGGCCGACGACATGCTTATCCAGCTCAGCCATGATCTCGCGCGGGGTCAGGGAATCCAGCGCGGGCGGCTGGTGCTCGGCGGAGGCAGGTAGATACAGTGCCATGAGAAAGGCTCGATACGCGGCGGCGCGCCGCTAGCGAGGCTGCTCGGCCGCCCCGTCGGCGGCCGGCGCCGCGCCTCGCGGCAGGCGCAGGGAGGGCAGTTCCTCCAAGGTCAGGTCGTGGTTGGTGTAGATGCAGATATCGGCGGCCAGCTCCAGGGCCGCTTGCACGATGGCGCGCGTGTCCATCTGGGTGTGGCCCAGCAGGGCGCGCGCCGCCGCCAGCGCAAAGGGCCCGCCGGAGCCGATGGCGCAGACGCCATCGTCGGGCTCGATGATGTCGCCTTGGCCGCTGACCAGAAAGCTGTCGCGCTCGTCGGCAACGATCAGCAGGGCCTCCAGATGGCGCAGGATTTTGTCCGTGCGCCAATCCTTGGCGAGTTCCACCGCGGCGCGGCTAAGGTTGCCGTGATACTGCTCCAGCTTGGTTTCAAAGCGGCTGAACAGCGAAAAGGCGTCGGCGGTGGACCCGGCGAATCCAGCCAGCACCTTATCGTTATAAAGGCGGCGGATCTTGCGGGCGTGGTGCTTAATGACACCGTCGCCCATCGTCACCTGCCCATCGCCGCCCATAACCACCTTGTCTCCGGCGCGAACGCACAGCACCGTGGTGGAGCGAATGAGTCTGGCTGGCATGAACTTTTGATTATAGTCCGCCCGCCGCTAGGCCTCCAAAGCGGCTCGATTCAGGAGGTCGCGAATGGAACCGAGCGAGCAGCCTTCCGCGCCAAAAGTCACCACCGCATGGCGGGCCGATTCCGGAGAGATGCCGTAGCCCCGGCCAGACAAAAAGGCCTGAATCACTTCGGCGGCGCCGTCGTAGTCGGCGCCCATGGCCAGGATGTGGCGCCGCAACTCCTGGAGATCCTGCGCCGCGAATTTTTCGCTCGTCCCCGGCTGCATCCCTGTCCACATACGCGCCTCCCAGGTCGGTAGTTCCGTCCGCCGCAGCGGTTTCCTG
>OFHJ01000367.1_pt1 | contig 17793 bp, 14 predicted proteins | sample 1522001 | NCBI WGS metagenome assembly OFHJ01 (sample SAMEA2464838, study PRJEB22497) | soil metagenome | biome: Grassland; feature: Farmland; material: Clay | place: Australia | collected 2013-02-01 | depth 1.2 m | reverse complement strand
CCGGACCAAGCTTACTTTCACCTTCCGGAACTATTAGGGGGATGAATAATGTCAGGGCAGCAGCCAGAAACATGGATAACCCATAAAGGATAAGGGAACCGTAAGCGCCAATGAATGCGAACAGGAAACCACCTACTGCAAGTCCTGCTGCCACATGGCCATTCCCGACTGCACTTGTTATTCCATTGGCTTTGGGAAGGTCTTCTTCGGACACAATCAGGGGGAGAACCGAATGATCCGCTGTCCATACAATGTCCCAGAAAAGGGCAATTATGCCAATGAGCAAAAGGAAGGTATATCGATCTACATTTCCGCTGAGGGTCAACCAGCCAAGAAGAAGTGAAGCTGCTCCAATGCCCACTTCAGATAACATTATGATGAAACGTTTGTCCCTGATTCTGTCAGTAAGAGGTCCAGCCCAGAATGTTACAGAGTAAATTCCGTACTCGACAAATAGGGTCAGGCCGGTGAACAGGACGCTGTTTGTGAGAACATAGGAATATGCGGGAACAGTGATCATATAAAGCGTATAGCCGAAATTTGTTGCAGAGAGTCTGGCATTGAAAATTATAAATTTACTGTTCCGCAACAAACTCATTGTAATGTCTCCCGCAAGTTGTCCAATAACTTGCAGTATATGTTATTGCCACTTTGTAAATTTTGTAAAAAGGAAAGGTGATTCAGATCCTGTTATTTTCCCGGTACAGGGGAAGGGCAATTGTTGAGAGGTCATGGCCATTCTTCAGCCCTCTCAGGATCTTTACAGGTCTCTGCATGCTCTTCATTTCCTCATTTACTGCAGCCCTGAGAGGACGGAACAGCTCATCTCCGGCATTAGCAATGCCTCCGCCAATTATAATGACCTCAGGGTCAAAGATGTCAATTATGTTGACCAGGCCAACGGCCAGGTAGTAAACCGTTTCCTCAATAATCAGCTGGGAAAACATGTCCCCCTTCTTCTTGAATTCAAAGACTTTCCTTGCATCTATCTCAGACGGATTGATCTTCGAATCGACCTCTGATTCTTTGACTGCGGTCACGTTTTCAGCCACTCTTCTTGCGATGCTCCTTCCTCCAGCTATGGCTTCCAGGCAGCCCCTTCTTCCGCATCCGCAGACTGGTCCATTGGACATAACAACCATGTGGCCCATTTCTCCAGCCATTCCATGCGCTCCCCGGTACAGCTTGCCATCGAGGAATGCCCCTCCACCTATTCCAGTACTCAGGGTTAGGTAAACAAAATTGTCATGATTTTTGCCGTCACCGAAAATCCTCTCTGCTATTGTGGCGGCTGTGGCATCATTTTCCAGGAACGTTTCGGCACCAAACTCATCCTCAAGAATTTTCTTAACCGGGAGATTCTTCAGTCCCAGAACGTTGGGTGATGAAACTACAATGCCCCTTTCTGAATCAATGAGGCCCGCAAAAATTACACCAATCATGTCCGGATGCTTCAGGCCGTATTTGTCCAGGAGTGAATGTCCCATGTTTATCAGATCCTCGGCAAGTTTCCTTCTTCCAAGGTGCCTCACAGTGGGCTTTCTCAATGAACCTAGAATATTGCCGGTCTCATCACCAAGCACTGCAGAGATTTTTGTCCCGCCCACATCAAATCCGAGGATATATCTGGACATTTCTTAACTTGATTTGAAAAGTACATATAAAACATATGAAGATGGTTCAGGCTTTCTTGACCACAAGAAGAAGGTCCTCCCTTGATACCACAACCGCCTTTTCTCCAGTCTTGATCGTGGTTCCATCATCGCTTCTTGCTCTCCATTGAATTCCTTCAACAGAGACCACTCCGTTTGGATTGAGTTCTTTCTTTACCATGGCAGGTTTGCCAATCAGGGCCTCGGACCCCGTGTATCTCTTCGCTTTCAGGGAAATGGCAAGGCGTCTGATGAAGAACCCAATGAAGATTGCGATGGCTGCAATCAGTATGGCCGCAACATAATCCCATAACCCGAAGGGTGATGGCGAATAACCCGGATTGCTTGAAAGGTATGGGGATGCAAGCATGAACGTGCCAAATACGGAAACTATTACTCCAGTTATCAAGGCAAACCCATGTCCCGTCTTAGCCTCGAGGAATATAAAAATTGCGCCCATGATGACCAGTAATATTCCCACAAGTGAAGCGCTAACGATCTCGGCCCCGAGGAGCCCCAGGGCTATGAGTGTGATGCCAACAATTGTCAGAATGGCGGTTCCATGGTAGATGTCAGCAAAAATTGCTATGGAACCCACCAGAATGAGCATTCCATCCACCGTGGTGTTACTGAGAAAACTCAAAAGATTGTCATAAATCCCCGGATTCTTGGTAACCACAGGATAGCTACTCAAGTTCTTCATCTTCAGGAATGAGGATAATGTGCTCGAATAACCGTTTACCAGGCCGTTGGCAATTGCCTGGGTTCCAGTATATGCCACATCCTGTGACACCATAATCCCGGCCGCTGTAACATTGTGCCCGTTTTCCTGTGCAATTGCCTGCATGTACTGGATAAATGCATTTTCAGTATGGTTCTGTTCCAGGGAGGTACCGCCCACCACTATGGGGGTGGATGGCCCGATTACCGTGGCGTTTCCCATGTAGACCTGGGTGGAAGCAAGCGCAATGTAGGAACCCGCTGAAGCCGCAAAGCCATACTGCGGCACATAGGTGTAAACAGGAATGCCCAGGGCTCTGGTCTGGTTGATTGCATTGATCATCTCAAGCATGTTCTGCAGGATTCCTCCCGGTGTGTTCATGTCAATGACAACTGCAACAGTATTGTCTCTGTTTACCTGTGCAAGGGAACTGGTTATGAAATGGGATGAACCCGGATCGATCTCTTCATGAAGATTGAGAACCAGAACAGAAGGGCCACTTGAAGCCGCTGAACTTAAGCCTGCGGAAAGAAGGACCATGGACATGAGAAATAGCAGAAGAACTACAGACTGTTTCATCGTCCTCTACTATCTTTATCAACTGTCCAATATATATCCTTTTAGAAGCTTCGATAAATTATTTTATCTCAAGTAAGCATTGAGGGGCAATGGTTAGAACCCTTATTGCAAGTCTTTCAGAAGCAGAGCAGGGCGCCAAGGTAACTCTTTACGGTTGGGCACAGGATGTCAGGAAGCTCAAGAGCATCTCATTCATAGTGCTCAGGGATCACACCGGGAAAGTGCAGGTAACACTAAAACCGGATTCAATTTCAAATTACGATGAAGTATCGCAACTCACCAGGGAATCTGTGTTGCAGATAGAGGGAAATGTTGACAGGAAATCCGGGGCCAAGAGCGGCCTGGAGATTCAGGCAACCTCAGCGAATATCCTCAATGTTTCCGGAACTCCTCTCCCTCTGGGGATCGATGATCCTGTAGAGGCAGACTTCGACACAAGACTGAACAACAGGTATCTTGACCTGAGAAAGCCGGAAAACAACATCATATTCCGTGTTGAAAGTGCTTTGCTCTGGGGGATGAGGAAATACTTGATGGGGCAGAACTTCGTCGAGGTGCACACACCTAAAATCGTTGCAGCTGCAACTGAAGGAGGTGCAGACCTGTTCAGGGTTAAGTACTTCGAGAAAGATACTTTCCTGAACCAGAGCCCGCAATTGTACAAAGAAATACTTATGTCTTCAGGAATGGATCGCGTGTTCGAAGTCGGACCTGCGTTCAGGGCAGAAGAACATAACACACCCAGGCATCTCAATGAATTTACCTCAGTTGATATTGAAATGAGCTTTGCTGACCACAATGATGCTATGACCATGCTTGAGAATGCAGTGAAATCAGGCATTGAGGAAGTTGTGGCAACCCGTTCCGTTGAACTTCAACTGCTTGGCAAGGACCTGAAGGTGCCATCTGTTCCATTCCCCAGAATCACATACAGGGAATGCGTGGAACTCATCGAGAAGAAAGGATTCAAGTTCACCTTTGGAGAGGATTTCAATACCGAACAGCTGAGGGAGATAGGGAAGGAGTTCCAGGATTTCTACTTCATAACAGACTGGCCCGCATCCGTCAGGCCTTTCTATACAATGCCAAAACCTGATGATCCAACTCTTACCAACTCCTATGATCTTCAGTTTGGGGAAAAGGAGATTACATCGGGAGCACAGAGGGTCCATGATCCGGATATGCTTGAAAAAAGGTTTTTGGAGAAGGGCCTTAGCCCCTCTGATTTCGATTTTTACATTAAGGCATTTAGGTTTGGGATGCCACCACACGCAGGTTGGGGGCTTGGCCTGGAAAGACTCACAATGATCATCCTGGACATTCCCAACATCCGTTCGGTGACACTATTTCCCAGAGATAGAACCCGAGTGGTTCCCTGAAAATTTTCTATTTTTCTCCTCATCTCCATAAGCAATTTTGTCAAACTCTTCGCCGCTGGCTATTTCCAGGTCATCCCGTGAAAATTTTTTCGAGGACATAAATGACCAACTAACCTAGTTAATTCACAGTATTTAAACATTTTGCATGCAAAATATTGTAAGAATGACTACCCCGGAAAATAAATTATCAATGGAACCTGTCAACCATGCATGCCAGCGGATAGGAAAATAAGGAAAATTGCAGTGATAGGCGCAGGAAACATGGGTGCCGCTATCGCAGAAGTTCTCGCATACAATGGTTACAATGTTCTTCTCAAGGAAGTCAGCCAGAAACTCCTGGATTCAGGCATGAGCAGGATAAATTCCATTGCCTCCTCCCTTGTGAAGTACGAAGCACAGAAGGCAAGCAAGGAGTTGGCTAAAATTGAAAAAATAGGCATAAAACTGAGTGAAGGACAGAAAAGTGATTTTCTCAACAAACAGGTTCCCGGTTTCACTGAGTCTGATCTCAATGATCTTATTTCAAGGATTGAACCTGTTCTGGATTATTCCCAACTCGGGGATGCAGACATGGTCATAGAGGCCGTATTTGAAAACATGGACGTAAAGAAGGATGTATTCAGGCAGCTGGCAGATGCCGTCAGGAAAGACGCCATTATTGCCTCCAACACATCATCCATCAGCATCACCTCAATTTCATCCGGAGTGAAGAACCCGGAAAGAATACTCATAACACACTTCTTCAACCCGCCTTACACACTCCCACTTGTAGAGGTTGTCCCTTCACTCCTTACGGATGAATCCGTAGTCCAGGAGGTAGTGGAATTCATGGGAAAACTGAGAAATCACAGGGGATACATGGTTCCTGTCCAGGTGAAGGAAAGCCCGGGTTTCGTGGTTAACAGGATGCTGGTTCCCATGATCAACGAGGCAATTTTTCTCCTGGATGAGGGTGCAGCGTCCAGGGAAGACATAGACCTTGCGATGAAAAAGGGAGCTGGGATGCCAATGGGGCCGCTGGAACTGGCAGATATGGTTGGCCTTGATGTCACACTTGATGTGTGCAACCTGTTCTACAAACAGTTCGGAGATCAGAAGTACAGGCCATCAGGCTTGTTAAAAAGAATGGTTGACGCCGGCTATCTCGGCAAAAAGAGCGGTAGGGGCTTTTACACCTACTGATTATTTTATCTGCTTTATATCCTTGAGCTGTTTGTTCACCAGGACAATAGTAGGGCTTACTATGTACTTGGATTTTGAAATTCTGGCAATGGAAATCAGTGCAGTCTTGTTTCTGTTGGTCTTGAAGAAGTTTCTAATCTCCTTTACAAGGGACTTGCTGACCATAAGCTCCACGTATATCTGGTTGCCCATGTGAAACCATGTGGCAATTATGGAGCCGCTCTCTACGTTTTCCACATCCTCCCGGTCTATTTCAAAATCAAATCTTTGCCCTATTTCTATTTTCAATTCGGCTACCTTAGAAATATAGAAAAAACTGTTTTATTTAAGCTTTTTCTGTATGTTTATCATCCCAATGCCCTTAAATAATACATTGGAAATCTAATCCAGTACCTGCTGGACAGATTTCATTTCACTCTTCGCTTTCAAGGATTTTAATGTTGAGGAGCCTCTCTATCTTCCTGGCAACCTTTATTTCAGGGAGTAGATCGCCACGCTCTATGCTCGCTATTACATTCTTCTTTTCCAGTAGCTTGGCTGCCAGTTCGTCCTGGGTCATGGAAAGTTTCGTCCTGGCCTCCCTTATGAGGTCTGCATACTCAGGGATAACTTCCAGATTGTCGTAATTTTCCCTCCTCCTTCTTCTGGATGATGGCCTTGTGGGAGGAACTACGATTTTCTTCTGTGGCATCTGCACGGACTGGGTATTGCTCGTTGCAGTAACGGAGGAATATCTTGTTCGGATGCTTTCAGCAGGAGTTCCATATTTTGCACATGAATCACACACATTCAGGACAGCACCATCAATTCTTGTTTTTGTAAGATGGGGGACTCTTTTTCCGCACATTTCACAATCCATACTCATAGCCTTCATAAGCAATCTACGGATAATAACTTAATTCCCACCCATGAGCCCCTCCTCTCTGACGCATATCTTTTTTAGCACTTTTCAACTAATCTGGATAAGTGGATTTAGCATCTTTGGGTATCGGCAAGATACACGGCAAACTATACACTGTTACGAAGTACAGGGACTCTGTATATGGAGAGGACGTAAAAAAGGTAGAGAAACTGCTTTTCAGGGAATGGGAACCCAAGAGAAGCAAGATAGCTGCCGCCCTGCTCAAGAAGCTCACTGAACTTCCACTGAAGAAGAATTCACAGGTTCTGTATCTTGGCGCATCAACCGGAACAACTGTTGCCCACGTATCTGACATCTGCAGCGAGGGCAAGGTATTCGCTGTGGAAAAGGCATATGATCCTTTTGTAAAACTTCTGTCACTCTCAGAAAGAAGGGAAAATATCTATCCAATACTGGAGGACGCTGGGATACCAGAGAGGTACTCATTCTTTCCCGACAGGATAGATGTCATATACCAGGATGTAGCGCAGAGGAACCAGGTACAGATTTTTAATGCAAATGCAGCTTTATTCCCTGCGGTAAAGGATGCAATGCTCATCCTTAAGATCCGGTCAATTTCAGGAAAAGGGGATCAGGAAACAATTCTAAGGAATGAGCTGAAGAAGATAGAAGGCTTCAGGCCCGTAGAGGTAATAAATCTCAATCCCTATTCAAAGGCCAATTATTTCATCAGGCTCAGAAAACCGTGAAATGAATAAATAACAATATGCAATCAATGTCCAATGTCAGATTTCAGGGACTTTTTCTCAAAGAACGCTGAAGCCTATTCTAAGAGTGCATCACACAAAACAGGGGCTGACCTTGGAATTCTTGTTGATTATCTTGAACCCGGGTCCGGAATGCAGGCCCTAGATCTTGCAACAGGGACTGGCTTTACTGCAGCGGCCCTGGCGGAAAAGGTCTCAAGGGCCGTGGCGTATGATGCAACCCAGGAAATGCTTGATCAGGCAAGGAAGCTTGCTCAGGAAAAAGGCCTGACAAACATAGAATTCAGGATAGGGGACGTAATGGACCTTAAATTCGAAGACAACTCATTCGATATAATCACATGCAGAAGGGCAGCACACCATTTCACAGACATGAAGAGATTTCTTTCCGAGGCTCTGAGGGTCCTTAAGCCAGGAGGAAAACTTGGGATAGCAGATATGGCAAGACCGGAAACAGACGACTCCAACATTTTCAACAAACTGGAGATTATCAGGGATAATTCCCACGTGGGGGCACTCAAGGTATCCACATGGAAAGAGATTCTTGCCGAAGCCGGGTTCAGTATTGATAAGCTCTGGACATCTGATGAGCTGTATACACTGGAAAGATGGCTATCCCCCGTTAGCATGGAGAGCGAAGCGGGAAAGGATGTTATTGAACTGGTGAACACAACTGATGAAGCGATACTTAAGAATGGCAATGTTGACAGGAAAGAGCAAACCATTTTGAAGCCACGCATAGTTATAGTTGCAGTCAAAAAGTGAGGAATCGGGGGAGGTAGAAATGGAGTATACAACTGGCGAACTGGACCTGAAATATTTTGGCAAAATTGGTTTCCAGAAGAAAACATGCAGCTCCTGCCAACGGTTTTTCTGGACATCGGACGAATCCAGGAAGACTTGTGGAGATGCTCCATGTGATGCATATTCTTTTATTGGAAACAGCCCGGTTCGAAAAACTTACAGCCAGGATGAGATACGCTCAATGTTCCTGGATTTCTTCAGGAAGGATCACAAAATACTCGGCCCATACCCTGTAGTTCCAAGATGGAGAGATGATGTCCTTCTGGTCAATGCCTCCATTTATAACTTCCAGCCACACGTCACCTCCGGAAGGGTTAAACCGCCTGGAAATCCCCTTGCAATGTCCCAGCCGTCAATCAGGATGCTGGACACTGATCTGGTAGGCGAGACAGGAAGGCACCTGACCTCCTTTGAAATGATGTGCCATGATGCTTTCAACACTCCATCCAATTTTGTTTACTGGAAAGAGGAAACCGTAGAGAGTTGCCACAGCTTTCTGACAACAGCGCTTGGAATCAGGTCCCATCTCATAACATACAAGGAAAAACCCTGGTCCGGCGGAGGCAATGGGGGAAGTGCACTGGAAGTCCTTGTAAACGGGCTTGAAGTTGCCACCCTTGTTTTCATGGATATGCAGGCAGATCCAAATGGTGAAGTGGAGATTGATGGCGGAAAATATTCAAAAATGGACATGATGATCATCGACACAGGTTATGGCCTGGAGAGGATGGTCTGGCTTTCCAACGGAACCCCAACCGTATATCAGGCCGTGCTGCCGTATGCAATTTCCCACATTGTTGAAAATTCATCAATAAATTCATGGAATCCCGAAAACCTGTCGAGGCTGTCCAGAATAGCAGCCCAGTTTGAACCATTTGACAGGGAGAAGGTTCTCGAAAAGGTTCATCTGGAAATGAAAGCAGCAGGTTCCCGCATCAGCTTGGATGAACTTGAGAAAGAGTTTGAAACAGCAAAATCCGTATATGTCCTGGCCGACCACACCAAGACGCTTATGATCCTTTTCTCTGATTATGTGATTCCAAGCAATGTGAAAGTGGGTTATCTCGCACGCTTGCTTATAAGGCGCGCGCTGAGAGCCAAGGCTGATTGTGGTTACACCGGATCCCTCTATGACCTCATAAGGCTGCATCACTCCAGCATGAGCAATGTTATCTCAAATTTCCCGGAGAGCTTCATAAAGGAGGCGCTGGCTGAGGAAGAACAAAAGTATGCAGAGCTCGAACAGAAAGCGGAAAACCTGGTTCTAAGGCTGTTTGACAGGAAGAAGAATATCTCAACGGATGAACTTCTCACTCTTTATGATTCATCTGGAATAATACCGGAAGTGGCAGCCAAGATTGTCAAGGAGAAACGGGGAGTCTCCATAAGCATTCCGGGCGATTTCAATTACCTTATTACCACACTCCATGACAAGCAGGCCCCAAAGAAGCTCAGGAAGGAAGAATACCCTGATATTTTTACAAGGCCATTGTATTATGACGATACCTCCATAAAGGAGTTCAATGCGATTGTCCTATTTTCCAGGGACAGGAAGATCATAACAAACCAGACTGCATTTTATCCCGAAGGGGGTGGGCAGCCAACAGATCTTGGCTATTTCACCTACAGAGGCAAGAAAGTAGGGATGCTCGGGGCAGAAAAACATGGCAGGGCTATTGTGCATAATATGGAATCAGAAATTCCGGAGCACTCAAGAATCATTGGCACTATTGACTATGCCAGGAGGAGGAGGCTGATGGTGCACCACTCGGCCACCCATCTCCTACTGGGGGTCCTGAGGGAAGTGCTGGGCGAACATGTATGGCAGAGTGGAGTTCAGAAAGGGGTAGACCGTTCAAGAATCGATGTTACGCATTTCAGGAAACCTGATGACGAACAGCTGAGGGAGATAGAAAGAAAATGTATGCAATACATAACCGAGGGCAGGCCTGTCACCGTCAGAAACATTGAATGGAATAAGGCACTGTCCACATATGGGTTCAGGCTCTTCGAAGGCGGGGTTCCTGAAGGAAAATCCATCCGCGTCGTTGAGATACAGGGAGTAGACGCAGAGGGTTGTGGAGGAACCCATGTCAAATCAACATCAGAACTGGGCTTTTTGAAGATACTGAAGGTCGAAACAATCCAGGAAGGCATCCAGAGGTTCACGTTTGCTGCTGGAGAGGCTGCACTCAACTATGTTCAGGACATATATTCCACAGAGCAGCTCCTGGAAAGTGAGCTGTCAGTTACGGGCGAAAAAGTGCCTGAAGCTTTTCAGAAACTCGTATCCGAAAATATTGAGTTAATAAAGGAACGTGACAGGAGAATTAAGGAAACAATCGACAATGCCTTGAACTCGTCCCAGAAGTTCAGTTCTGGAAGCCTGGATGTGGAGATAATATCGGGCTCCTTTGGTGAATCCGAGGTTAAGGGAATCGTAAGTGCACTTTTTTCACAGAAGAAGGAGCTTGCTCTTCTCAGCAACAGAAAGGGCCAAAAGACAGAGTTAAGGGTCATAACATCCAGCATGGATGCGAAAGAAGTCTGCCAGTGTTTCTCTAAGACCTTGAATTCCGAGCCCAAAGGCACTGGAAGGCATGCATGGATTGAAGGAAATGCAACACTAGATGTAAGCTTAATAAGGGAGATTTTCAATAATTGTAAGCTCCGGGTCGGTTAATGGTTAATAGAGAGGAACAGGGTAAACTACACGATATTGTAAAAGAATACTACGAGATTTCTTCAGAGGAAAACAAGGGGGAATCCATAGCATTCAGGGTTCCCTCTTTCCACCTGGAATCCGAGCAGAACTTCAACCGTTTATCAAGAGAACTGGACAAGCTTGGATTTTTGACCTTCACAAGCACAGGTGAGGTAGACGAGATCATCGTAATGGCCAAGCCCCAGCCTCACAGCAAACGGGACAACAGAATCAAGCTTATCCTACTTGTTGTAACCATTCTTAGCCTTATGTACTTCGGTTATACATATCAGGTCAGTTACGAGGGCCAAAATGGAATTATTCAGAATTTCCTCACATCACTTGTATTCTATCTTTTACCACTTTCAGTTATTCTCGCTGGAAGAGAAGCCAGCAAATATGCTGCCATGAAAAGAAATGGCATGCAGTATGACCTGCCAATTTTTGTACCCAGCCCCATTGGAATTGGCACAATGGGAACAATTAACACACCAAACAAACCTTATGTGAGCAAAAGGGCCATGATTGAAGCCGGCTCCTTTTCAATTATTTCCGGGTTCCTTATTTCCACCGTTTTTCTCATTATAGGTTCCCTGACAACATATAATTTCCCGCCTTCCGCTCCCATTGTTAATTCTCCTGCACAGACGATCGGATCCCCACTTATTATGCAGGTTATAGTAAACAGGATTATTCCATCAAATGGAATTCTAGATCCGCTTGCATTTGCCGGATGGTCTGGAATTGTTATCACAGCATTCAACGCCCTCCCGCTTGGATTTCTCGATGGTGGGCTAATCTCCTCTGCTCTTTTTGGAAGAAATGCCACTTATCTGTCATATTTTTCAGTCCTCGTAATCGTCGGCCTGGGAATCATTTACCCACCGTGGATAATTCTGGCAGTTTTTGCCCTTCTTGTTGGCCTGAGGGGTCCGCAACCGCTTAATAATCTCACAAAGGTAAGGTTCAACACAAAGGTGATTGCGGCTGTCTCTTTTGCAATTGTAGTGGTGGGTATCGCTCCATTTCCATTTCACTCAGGCATCAACAGTTTTACAGCCACCTCTTCCCAGTCATATTTCGTCATCCATGACAATCAGCAGCTCATAGATTTCAATGTGACGGTAAATAATACAGGCATGTCCACTATTGTTCCCGCATTTGAGGTTACTCCCACTGTTGAGCTGCAGTGGTCCGGGTTAAGCCGTTCCATTTCGCCAGGCTCCCAATTTAATTATTCACTGCAGTTTAATTTGCCCAATACTACAAAACTGGGATTCCATAGTTATGACGTCACTGTGAATTCGGGAAGTTATTACAGGACATTGCAGATTTCTGTCCTCAAGATTAATACTACAACTGCCCTTCTTTTCAACAACCAGATACCATACATTATGAGCCCTGATCCAAATGGCACTGTACATCTGAACCTGACATCTGCGGTATCTGACAATCTTTACATAGTTTCCATCGGTGGGCCGAATATCACTTTCTCATATTTCCCGCAAAATAATTTCTCCAAGGTGACCTATACCCAGAATATGGCATATATCCTGGCTTCACCGTCCGAGACCCAGACTTCCAACCTTACAATCGACAGGGGAATACCATTCCAGCTCACTTTCAGGCTTGTCTCTCATCCTTCATACTGGTATATTGTGGCTTATGACAGTAGTTTTAATGCGGCGATAGCCGAATACAGGGCTCCGGCGTGAGGTCATGCTCAAAGCTGGTTTTCTTGTAAATCCCGTAGCAGGATGCGGGCAGTTCCTCAATATGAAGGGTTCAGACAGCCTCACCCCCCTGCAGTGTCCACGGTCCATTTCCATGGAAAAGGCAATAGAATTCCTCAATGAAACACGGGACCTCGGGGTACATTTCTACACGGCCGCCGAACAGATGGGAGAGGAAGCTTTCAAGAAGAATAATTTGGAAAATTATTCAGTTATAGAAAGGTATGAGGGCGAATGTTCTTCAGCAGATACCCGGAACTTCATTTCTGAACTTCTGCGAACCGATGCAACCATGCTTGTCTTTTTTGGTGGTGATGGCACGGCCAGGGATATAGTGGATGCAGGTTGGACCCTCCCAGTTTTGGGTGTACCACTGGGGACTAAAATGTACAGTTCAGTTTTTGCAATAAGTGTATCCAGGGCCATGGATCTATTCCGTCAATTCTGCAATAGCGAGATTTTAGATTTTGCCAGCGAGGAAGTGATTGACCTTGATGAGGAAGCCTATGTCAGGGGAAATTTTCAAATGAAATCCCACGGCTTTTTAACCGTGCCCGTAAGCGAAGCAGTCATGTCAGTTTCAAAGGCCGAGTATCCGGAAACTTCAGATACAGGCATTTCAGAATATGTAATTGAACACATGAATGATGATGTAAATTACATCATAGGCCCGGGATCCACCTGCAAAGCAATCCTGGCTGAAATGGGGCTTGAGGGGAGCCTCCTTGGGTTTGACCATGTGAAAAATGGAAAAATGATTGGCAAGGATCTTTCTGAAGGAGAAATTTATGGGCTGACCACGAAACGGACTGTCATAATTCTTTCGCCTATCGGAGGGCAGGGGTTCCTGCTTGGAAGGGGTAATAAGCAACTTTCAGGGAGAATCATATCATCAGTTGGGTTTGAAAACATAATCGTTGTAGCTTCAGAAAGAAAGATCCGTGCTCTGGAACGATTATACGTGGACTTGAATTCAATACATATGGAAAAACCCGCTTTTATCCGTGTTCTCTTCGGCTATGGCAGGTTCAAAATGATGCCAATTATATTTTGAGTAATCTATTAATGTTCGTCAAATGATAATTTTTCGTGCCAAAATTAGCAAAAGGTTTAATTAAGATAGGCATACCACACTAGTGAGAGCTCAGGAACAAGAAGGCAAGGCATTTTCAGATCTCACAAAAATGGTCAAGAAATCACCCCACTGGTCCATGTTGTCATTGTACTCAGCCGTAATCCTGTTCGTGGATTACCTTCTGCTGAGGAACCTGTTAGTGGTGCTGGTAGGAATTCTCGGTTCCTATATCCTGGTCATCTTCCTTGACATAATATTTGTCAAGATAACCAAAACCCATTTCCCGACTCGCAGAATTTACTATCTAAATTTCATGTCGCTGGGGCTTTCCTCAGTATTTTTCTGGATAGTATACATGATTCATCTGTTTCCCAGTATAGAATCTCTCCTTATGGTCTCCATTTCATCTGCTACTCTCCTGAGAGTACTCATATTTTACACTTACTATTCCGATAAGCTCACAAAGTTTTTCATCCCTGCACTGAACTACACATATGCTGCAATATTCGCACTTTCTATAGCTTTCAGGAACCCAATTACCATAATACCGTTCATAATTTCCTCCATAGTCTACGTCATCGGCGGGATCATCTTTGTAAAGAGTTCAACAAAGGAATTCTCAAAGGAATATGGCGAGAGTGCCACCAAGATCATCCAGATGTTCCTGAACTATAACAATAATGAGGCCAGCCTTGAGGTTGGAAACAAGTTCTTTGGCCAGATATACGCACACAGCAGAAGGGTGCCTGTAAAGGTAATCGATGTGGTCCGCACTGACAATTCAAAACTGGTTACCATGGTATTCCCCTATGTCCACCCTGGCCCGTTTGGAACCCTTGGTTCCAGTGATCTCCCCCTAAGGCTTCAGCACAGGCTTTCCGACCTCGGAAACGATTTGATGGTATTTCACACAACAACCACAAACAGCAACAACTGTTCCGGAGACCAGGATCTTGATGAAATCGCAGTTGGCATCAGGACATGCCTGAAGGACATGAAATACACAGATACCATGTCAAGATTCAAGAAGATAAATGTGGGCAAATATGCCATTGGAATGCAGAAATTCGGCAAATACGGCTTCGGTGCCATCATTCCCGAGAGGGAGCCATTTGATGATATTAAGCTCAAACCCGGACTCGAAATTATGCACACCGTCGAGAAGGAAGCGCTTGATGAATTTGCCCTTGTAGACGCACAGAACTTTTTCACTGAAAAGGCCCCTGAACTTGAAAACTGTGAGGGTATGGATAAGGCCTTCACAAGGGAACTCAACAGGCTTGAATCCAAGTTCCCTGCAAGAATGGGTTATTACAGGTTGCATGAACCCATGCCCGAACTGGGTTCAATGGGAATACAGGCAATAGTAACAGAAACCGCTGGAAAATACCAGGCAGTGGTTCTAACTGATTCAAACAATATAACGAGGGAAGTTGTGGAACTTTCCAGGGAACTGGTCAAGGATGAGGTCCAGTCCCTTGAGATATATACAACAGACAACCATTACGTGAACGCCAACAACCTGGACATCAATCCACTTGGCAGAAGCAATACCACAGATGCTGCGTCTGATCTGATTAAAAGAACAGTCTTGATGGCTAAGAACAGTGTAACGGACGTCAGGATTGGAATGAAAAGCCACACGGTCAGGGTTAAAATGGGTGAGGAAAACACGTACCAGAAGCTCATAGAGTCTGTTTTCACCTCCTTGAAAATGGCGAAATACACAATAATAATAACTATACCCTCAAGCATAATTGCCTCAATAGCTGTCTTCAGATTCGTTCTGCCATTTCTTTAAATTTATGCAACGCATAAAAAATAAATGGCAAATTAGCGGGTTTGTCAGCTATTGTCTGACAGTTTATGTAGGTAAGTATGTCATGGAACGTGTATACAAGGGGACATGTAAAGTGTCTGCCAAGAAGTTTTATATATAACTAAACGAATTTGATCCTATGGAATTAATCGCAGATGGAAACATCATAAGGTCATTGAACCGAAGCGAACTTAGACGCAAGGTTCTGTTCTATATGCTTTCCATTTACCCTTACAGGTCATACCTGTCTGAAATTTCAAGAGCTGTAAAATCTGACCCGTCAAACGTAAAAGGTTGCCTTGAGGGATTGGGGGTCAGGTACAGGGGAGAGGAATCCATTGTTGGACTTGGTCTGATTTCCATCGAGCAGACAAAGAACGGATTCAAGTACTACAAAGTAAATGAAGACTATATTGAGGACATTAAAGGCCTCAAGACGATGTTCAACCACAAGAAAGTCTTCGCTGTTGAAATAGGGTAATCAGAAACCACCTTGGAAAAGGGGTTTTACCTTTTTACCATATCAATTAGTAAGCTTTCGCAATAAGAAAGACTTAATTATCTAATTTAAATAGAGTGTTGGTGGAGAATACGGTAGAAGCTGTAGATGAATGGGTAAAGAAGTTAAACATTGCATCTACAAAGGATGTTCAAGTACCTAGGATTCTTTTCGACCAGGTAGTCGGCCAGGAGGAGGCCAGAGAAGTTGTTAAAAAGGCTGCACTCCAGAAAAGACACGTGCTCCTCATTGGAGAACCGGGTACAGGCAAGTCAATGCTTGCCCAGTCAATGGTTGATTTTCTTCCGAAAGATGAACTGGAAGATATTCTTGTATTTCCAAATCCTGAAGATTCAAACAGACCAAAAGTCAAGACCCTTCCGGCAGGAAAGGGAAAGGAGATCGTCAGGCAGTACCAGATAAAGGCTGAAAGAGAGAGAAAAGACAGGTCAAGAGGCATTCTGTTCATAATAATTTCAGTCATATTCCTCGGCATTGTGGCATCAATTGCCTTCAGCAATTACACAATAGCTTTCCTGGCTATTTTCGCAGCCCTCTTTATCTATATGCTCATGGCCCTTAATCCGGGAATGAGGACTGAGAGGGCAATGGTTCCCAAACTGCTTGTAACGCATACTCCTACGGATAAACCTCCATTTATAGATTCAACGGGCGCACATTCAGGTGCACTACTGGGGGACGTAAGGCATGATCCATTCCAGTCAGGCGGCCTTGAAACTCCGGCTCACGACAGGGTAGAAAGCGGTAATATTCACAAAGCACACAAGGGTGTGCTGTTCATTGATGAAATGAACCTTCTCAGACCGGAAAGCCAGCAGGCTCTTCTCACTGCCATGCAGGAAAAGAAGTTTTCAATTTCCGGACAGAGTGAAAGAAGTGCAGGCGCTATGGTTCAGACTGAGCCAGTTCCCTGTGATTTTGTCCTGGTAGCAGCCGGTAATCTTGACGCAGTTCAAGGGATACACCCTGCTCTGAGGTCGAGAATCAGGGGATACGGTTACGAAGTTTACGTCAACGATACCATGGAGGACAGTGATGAAAACAGGCACAAGCTTGTCCAGTTCATTGCACAGGAAATACTCAAGGACAAGAAGATCCCTCATTTTGACCTGAGCGCGGTTACTGAGATAGTAAAAGAGGCACAGAAGAGATCCGGAAGAAAGGGAAAGCTCACTCTCAGGCTTAGAGAACTTGGTGGCCTGATAAGAGTAGCAGGCGATATCGCAATTACCGAGAAAACCGACATCGTTTCAGCCCAACAGGTAGTTGCTGCAAAAGCTTTGAGCAAGCCGCTTGAGCAACAGGTAGCAGACAGATCTATCCAGATAAGGAAATCATACCAGACCTTCAGGAGTGAAGGATCACAGGTTGGTATGGTAAATGGTCTTGCAGTGGTTGGTGCAAACACCGGAATGGCAGACTACACTGGAATTGTAATGCCAATTGTTGCAGAAGTCACTCCTGCCCAGCACAAAGGAAATGGAGTTGTAGTTGCAACAGGCAAACTTGGGGAAATTGCCAAGGAAGCAGTTCAGAATGTTTCTGCTGTATTCAAGAAGCTCAGCGGGAAAGACATTTCGGATATGGACATACATATACAATTCATTGGAACCTATGAAGGGGTTGAGGGCGACTCCGCAAGTGTTTCCATAGCTACAGCTGTGATTTCAGCCATAGAGAATATCCCTATCGACCAGACTGTCGCAATGACAGGTTCCCTAAGTGTCAGAGGGGCGGTTCTACCGGTAGGTGGAGTCACCGCAAAGGTTGAGGCAGCTATCGAGGCAGGGATGAAAAAAGTCATAGTTCCAGCTGCAAACTTTGGAGACATAGTTCTTGACCAGGCTCACGAGGGGAAGATTGAAGTGCTTACAGCCTCAGACATCAGGGAAGTATGGGAAAATGCCTTGATGGCTAGCCCTGAAAAGCAGAAGTTCCTTTCAACCGTTACTGATTTCCTGAATTCCAAGATGTTTGGTGGAAAACAGGGTAGACC
>OFHJ01000366.1_pt1 | contig 17867 bp, 15 predicted proteins | sample 1522001 | NCBI WGS metagenome assembly OFHJ01 (sample SAMEA2464838, study PRJEB22497) | soil metagenome | biome: Grassland; feature: Farmland; material: Clay | place: Australia | collected 2013-02-01 | depth 1.2 m | reverse complement strand
GATGTGGACCGTTTCGAGCGGGATCCCCTGTGCCGAGGCTACCCGTCCCTCAAAACTGTCAGGAACGCCGAGCCAAACCACACTACAGCCACGTGCGAGCAAGGTACGAGCCACAGACAATGCGGGATAGACATGCCCCCCCGTACCGCCTGCCATGATCATGACTTTCATCGGGATCGCCCCGGTCGCATCTTTGCAAGTCCGTGCGTCCGGACCGCGGTGAACAAGGCGATGCCCGCGCGGATTGGAACTTGCCCAGGGAAACCAGCCGAATCGCGGCGAGGTCCCTTGGTGCGTGAACCTGAGGATGCCCGTCCCCGATGATCGGCGCCGTTACGCCGCATGACCGACGGATGTCTTGCAAGTGCCGCCCTGTTCTCGAGGTCTGTCCGCAACACCAGTCCCATCGCTACACAGTCCGTAATCAGACTGCTGCCGCCGTAACTGATGAATGGCAAGGTCAACCCCTTCGTCGGAAGGAGCCCCATGTTCACAGCCATATTGACCAGTCCTTCCAAACCAATCCAGGCGGACAGGCCATAACAGAGATACGCCTCAAAGCGCCGCTCAAGTTGTTCAGCGCGGGAACCGATCGAGAATCCTCGCCAAACTAGAATGGCGTAGAGCAACATGAGCATCGTGACTCCCACCAACCCGAGTTCCTCCGAGAGAATTGCGAAGATGAAGTCGGTATGCATCTCCGGGAGGTACAGGAGCTTCTGGACACTGTCGCCTAAACCAACGCCAAACCAACGCCCTCTCCCGACGGCGATCAGGGACTGAACCAACTGGAATCCGCTGCCATCGGCATGACTCCACGGATCCACAAAGGTCATCAGGCGTTGCAGCCGGTAGGGCGCAGCTACGGCCAAGGCAGCAAGAGATGCGCTGAGGACGATGGCTAGCACAACGACATCGCGCATCCTAGCCCCGCCCAGGAACAACATGAGAAAGGCAACGCCAAGCAACATCGCGGTTGCCCCAAAATCAGGCTCAGCAAGAATCAGGGCACTCGCTACCCCCAACGGAACAAACGCAGCCACCAACCCCGTGAACCGACGTTGCAGTGAAACCTGCCGCCGTACGATGTATCCGGCAAGATAGATCAGCATCGCAAGCCGTGCAGGCTCCGAAACCTGCAGCCGGAACACAATGCAGTTAAGCCAGCGCCGCGAGTCGTTTATTCGTAGCCCTACTCCCGGAACAAGCACGATTAACAACAACAGCAGACTCACGAAGAATAGAATCGGCGCGGATCGTTCGAGCCATTTTGGCGGGGTTGAAAGGGCAATAGCTGCACAAACGATGCCAAGCACCATGAACAGTGCCTGCCGCTCGAAAAAGTACAAGGACGAACCGGCAATCTGCTGTCCGATGGCGACCGACGCGGAAGCGACCATGACCAGGCCCCATCCCATCAGCGCCGCCACCGAGAGAATGAGCCAGGAATCGACTCCATACTGAAATTTAGGCAGGAATTCCCTCATGTCGCATGCCCCCGAACCAGCGCACGAAACTGATCACCCCGCTCGCGGTAATTGATGAACTGATCCAGGCTCGCGCAGGCTGGGGAAAGCAGGACCTGATCTCCTGGACATGCACGGGTCCGGGCTCCGGCGACGGCCGCCGCAAGTGTTGAAACCGGCTTTACCGAGATCGCCCCTGACAATGCCTCCAGAAGTAGCGGTGCGTCTTCACCGAACACAAATGCACAGCGCCCCTTTTGAGCCAAAGGAGCGCGCAGGGGGACAAAGTCCTGGTTTTTTCCACGCCCTCCACCCAGCCATACGATTGGTCCAGGCAGCCCTTCCAGCGCTGCGAGCGTCGCGCCGACATTGGTTCCCTTGGAGTCATTAATCCAAACGATTCCGTCGTCGGACGGGATCGTTTCACAGCGATGTGGCAGACCAGGAAACGCACACAGCGCCGACACGGCATCCTCGGAGTCAATTCCAATCGCAGAAGCCGTTGCCAGTGCTGCCAAGGCGTTTGCCACATTGTGCTGACCAACAAGGGGCACGTTCCGCTGCGGCACCAGACGATGGCCCGCCTGGGTCAGCCACGGTTCACTCTCATGCACTTGAATGCCGTAGTGCCCAACCGTGGGGGCATTTAGGCCAAAACTTATGGCGCCCGCAGGGGCATAGCGCATGACGATCGCGTCGTCCCTGTTGAAGATAATCTTGCCAGCGCGCTCGAACACACGGGCCTTCGCTGCGGCATAAGCGTCCAACGTGCCATGTCGATCCAAGTGATCGGCGCTGATGTTGAGCCAAACCGACACGGCCGGCGACAACGACGCGGTCATTTCAAGCTGAAAACTGGAAAGCTCTAGAACATAGAGTTCGATTTCTTTCGCGAGCAAATCCAGCGCTGGTGGCCCGAAGTTCCCACCGACTGCGACACGGATTCCCGCACGGCGGGCCATCTCGCCCACCAGTGCCGTAACCGTTGATTTCCCATTGGAGCCTGTGATCGCAATCACGGGCGCATTGCCGCTCATCGCAAGATGTCGTGCAAACAGCTCGACATCGCCAACAACCTCAACCCCGGCGGCACGCAGTTTGGCAACGAACGGTTGTTCGGGAGAAACGCCGGGCGAGAGGACTGCCATCGAGAATCGGGACAGGGGTTTCCCAGCTGAAAGCTCACCCAGTCGATAATCGACCTTCGGATACTGGGCGCGAAGCGACTGGATATTCGCAGGCTCCACCGACAAGTCTGTTGCACACAGGTTCTGGCCGCTTTGCGAGAAATATCGAATCACCGACGCTCCGGTGGCACCGAGTCCGACAATCAGGATGTGATCACGGGTATCCATTACCGAACCTTCAGCATCGACAGGCCGATAAGAACAAGGATCAGCGTCACGATCCAGAAACGAACGATGATCCTTGGTTCCGGCCAACCCTTGAGCTCGTAATGATGATGGAGGGGGGCCATGCGAAATATCCGCTTCCCTCCGCTGTACTTGAAGTAAAGAACCTGCATTGCGACCGAGACCGTCTCGGCAACGAAGACTCCACCCATGATTGCCAACACGATCTCCTGCCGGACAAGTACTGCAACAATCCCAAGGGAGGCCCCGAGCGCCAGTGCACCGACGTCACCCATGAAGACCTGAGCGGGATAGGCGTTAAACCAAAGAAAACCGAGTCCGGCACCGGAAATCGCGGTACAGAAGATTGTCAATTCACCCACACCGGCGATGTACGGTATGCCAAGGTACTCGGCAATCTTGAAATTGCCCGTGGCGTAAGCGAATACGGCCAAGGCTGCAGCAACCAGTACCGTTGGCATCACGGCCAGCCCGTCCAGGCCGTCCGTGAGGTTGACTGCATTCGAGCTGCCGACAATGACCAGGTAGGACCAGGGGATAAAGAAAACACCAAGCGGCAAAGCCACCGTCTTGATCAGCGGTACAAAAAGGGTTGTTTCTGCGGGCGTCGTTGCCGTCACATAAATCAGGGTGGACGCCAGGAGACCAGCAAGGGACAACCAGAAATACTTGATCTTGGCCGAAAGGCCCTTCGACGATTTGCGTTTGATCTTTAACCAGTCATCGATGAAGCCCACCACACCGAATGCCAACATCACTCCCAACGCGAACCAGACGAAGCGACTGGCCAGATTGGCCCAGCATAAGGTGGAAATTGTTGTTGCCGCCAGAATCATTGACCCGCCCATGGTGGGCGTCCCAGCCTTCTTCAAATGATCTTTCGGCCCGTCATCACGAACGACCTGTCCAAATTTCAGGATCTGTAACCGTCGTATGATGGTCGGCCCCATGATGAATGAAACGGCAAGCGCGGTCAGCACCCCAAGGATTGCCCGAAAAGTGAGGTAACTAAAGACATTGAAAGCGCTTACGTAATGACGCAGCCATTCCGCCAGGAAGTAGAGCATCAGTGCACCTCCTCGGCGGCGTCATCGCGAAGTGCATCGACTACTCGCTCCATGTGAGCGCTACGCGATCCCTTGACAAGAATCGAGGTGCCACGTTGCAGTTGTGCGTGCAATGCCCCCAGCAACTCAGGGAGCCCGGTAAAACTGTAACCGCCGTTGCCAAAACCAGCGGCCGTATGGGCAGACAAGGGGCCCAGACCAAACAATCGATCAACCCCGACTGATCGGGCATAGGCACCGCAGCCGTGATGAAGAAGCGCGGCATGTGCTCCGAGCTCCGCCATATCACCAAGAACAGCCCATCTTGGAGATGGGCGATGAACCAAAAGGTCGAGCGCCGCTTTCACGGATGTGGGATTTGCGTTGTAGGTGTCGTCGAGGACATGGGATCCCAGTGGACCCGCATGCCACTGAACCCGCCCCGGTACCGGATGCACTCTAGCCAAACCGTCCGCGACCCCTGTGAGTGAAACCCCCAGAAGTCGACCTACGGCAGCCGCCGCCAGCGCATTGACGATGTTATGTCGGCCAGGCAGCCGAAGGGTAACCCGAACGCATGCATCCCGAGTGCACAGATTAAATTCACTGCCATCGAAGTCCTGCCGAACTTCCTCCGCACGCAGTTCAGTCTTTGCGCCGAAACCGAAGCTGATCACATGCGTTTTTCCTGCAAGTTTCCGCCATAGAGGGGCACAGTCATCATCGGCATTGATCACTGCCGTTCCTGTGGGGGGCAGTGCCAGAACCAGCTCGCCATTGGTTCGCGCCGAAACCTCCGAACTCCCGAAACCCTCCAGATGATCTTCGCCGGATGCGGTGATCACGCCGATGGAAGGTTTCGCGAGGCCTGCCAACACTGTAATTTCTCCTGGGTGGTTGGCGCCCATCTCAATGACCGCACTGCGATGGCCTGCATTCATCCGGAGTAGCGTCAGCGGTACACCGATGTGGTTATTCTGATTACCCTTCGACGCAAGAACCGGCCCGATTTCCGATAAGACCGATGCAATCAGTTCACGGGTGGTCGTCTTGCCATTGCTCCCGGCAACGCCGATCACCGGCAGACTGAAATCCGCGCGCCAACTTGCGGCGAACCGTTGCAAGGCAGGCAATGCACTTCCCGATGGATCGTTGCATACAACTTGACCCGGCGCTCCATCAATTTCACGTGCAACCAGTGCGCCGGCCGCACCGAGGGAAAATGCTCGACGCACGTAATCATGCCCGTCGAAACGATCCCCCTTGAGCGCCACAAACAGGTCATCCCGCTTCAGATCCCGGGTATCAGAAACCACGCGGGAAAATGCAATATCTTGACCCAGAAGCTGGCCTCCAACGCGACGTGCCACATCCGATAATGTGGTCATGGCCGGCGACATCATGACCCCGTCGCAGACCCTGTAAGGGCCTTTACAAAGTCGCGGTCGGAAAAAGCGTGTCTTTCCTTCCCGACAATTTGAACGGATTCGTGCCCTTTCCCGGCAACGACCACCATGTCTCCGACACCGCCTTCACTCAATGCGGCACGAATCGCATCACCTCGGTCGTGAAAGACCTGCAGCGGAACCCAGTCCGGTATCCCTGCACGTATTCCCGAAATGATCCGGCCAGGATTCTCGGTCCGCGGGTTGTCATCCGTCAGAATGATGAGGTCTGCAAGCTGAGCAGCCGTCGCCCCCATTAACGGGCGTTTGCCGGCATCCCGTTCACCGCCGCACCCAAAGACACAGATCAGGCGTCCTTGAACATGCGGCTTCAAGGCGGTCAAAATCTGGCCAAGTGCCTGTGGAGTATGTGCGTAGTCGACCACGACACTCGGCTGGTTGCCGCGACTGCGGAAGACCTCTGCCCGGCCCGGCACTGAACGGGCCTCTGAAAGCGCTGAGCACGCGTCAGGCAAGGGTACGCCAAAGGCGACCAGAACCGAGGCGGACGCTAGCAGGTTATACGCATTGAAGCGCCCAAGCAGGGATGACGTAATAAACCCCGAGCCCTGCGAGCTCGACAGCTTCATCGTGAGGCCATCTGCATGCAAACTCAGGTCTCGCCCAATGACATGCTGGGTCGCAGGCGACTCACCATCGATGCCGTAAAGCATCAACGGGTGCTGACCAGCCAGTTGCAGAGCCCACTCCACACCATAGGCATCATCGCGATTGAAGATCAGTGTTCGGGTTGCGCCACGATCGAACAGAAGGCGCTTGGCGGAGGCATAACGCCCGATGGTCCGGTGGTAATCCAGATGATCACGGCCGACATTGGTGAGCACGGCAGCGGCGAAGATCGTTCCCGTGATTCGCCCCTGGGCCAAGGCATGAGAAGAAACCTCCACGACTGCAGCTTTGGCGCCGCTGTCACGTGCCTGCGCCAGGCTGCGCTGCAATGTCGCCGGATCCGGTGTGGTATTTTGCATTGGCTCCAGTGCGGCAAGCGAACCCCACCCCAGGGTTCCTATATAAACCGTGGGTGTACCGAGAGCCGTCCATGCTTGCGCTAGAAGGTAAGCGGTACTCGTTTTGCCATCAGTACCGGTAATTCCCACCACGTCGAGTTGCTGACTCGGATGACCCCAAAACTGCGCGGCCATGTCACCGACGCGTGACGAAAGATCTTTGACCGCGATGGAAGGTACTTCCAGTTCCACATCATCGATTCCCGGCGCAGGTTCCCAAGCGATCAGCACCGCTCCGCGTCTGATTGCGTCGGCGACATGGCGCAATCCATGCCCGCTGTTCTTGCTTGCACCGCGACAAGCCAGAAATAGCGCGCCCTCCGTGACCTGACGACTGTCCATGACCACGTCACTGACATGAAGCGAGGCGAACTGCTGGCCACATTCCGGGAGAAGTTCCGACACGGGCAACCTACGCACCGACTCATTCATGAACGTTCTCCGGGAACTGAATTGGCAGCGCGCAGCAGGTCGTGTACCGAGCGGTCCGGCGCAACCTGAAGGAGACGGGCCGCTGCTTGCATCACACTCGAAAAGATCGGTCCAGCGACAGTCCCGCCGTAATAATCAGACCCCTTGGTCCCGTCAACCACGACGATCCCAACCAGCCGTGGCTGCATGACCGGCAACATGCCGACAAAAACAGCGCGGTATTTGCCATTGATATAGCCATTTCCCTTGTTAAGTCGGGCAGTCCCCGTCTTCCCAGCAACCTGATAGCCAGGAACAGCGGCCGCGTTGGCCGTACCTTCCGGACTGACGACACTTTCAAGTAGATGGCGCACGGTTTTGGCAACGCGCGCAGAGATAACACGCTGGGGCGGCTCAACCCGGCGACCCTTGACGACGCTCAACTGCGGCATGAGGCCGTTGTCTGCCAGTGCGCAATACGCCTGGAGCAATTGAAGTGCGTTGACTGCCACGCCATAGCCATAAGACGCGGTCGCGGTTTCCACGTCTCCCCAGCTGGTCCATGGGTGAAGGATAGGTTGCCCTTCGCCAGGCAATCGGATCCCGGTGCGTTCGCCAAGCCCAAACTTCTCGTAACCCGACCAAACTGCCTTGGGGCCCAAGGTAAGACCAATTTTCGCGGCACCGATGTTGCTTGATTTTTCAAGCAGCTTTCTTAGATCGACGACGCCGTTGGGCTCGTCATCTCGTATGGTGATACCAGCTACATGAAAAACCCCATCTCCCGTGTTGATCAAGCTGTGCGTGTTGAATTTTCCCAGTGTCAGAGCTTGGGCGATCAGCAGTGGCTTGATCGAGGATCCGGGCTCGAAGATGTCCTGAACTGCTTGATCGCGTTGACCTCTGGAGTCTCGGTCCTCGAGATTGTTGGGATTGAAACTGGGGAAGTTTGCAAGAGCCAGAATCTGGCCACTGCGTGCATTCGCGATGACCACCGACCCGCCGCTCGCGTGATGCGCCAATACCCCCTTCTCGAGTTGTCGGTAAGCCACATACTGAAGACGCAGATCCAGGGTTAGGCGGATATTTTTGCCCGGCGTTGCATGGCGATACACGTTGGTGTTCTGAATGACTTGGCCTGCGCCGTCCACGATGACCTGCTGCTTGCCATCGATACCTCGAAGTCTGGAATTCTCCGTTAATTCAATGCCTGCCTGACCTTTGCCGTCGATGTTGGTGAACCCAACCACTTGGGCGGCAACATCCCCCGCAGGGTAATAGCGCCGGTATTCACGCTGCGAAAAGATCCCGGGTGCTTTCAGGGCGAGAATCCGCCGCGCCTGAACCGGCGGGATCTGGCGTTCCAGATAGACGAACTGGCGGTTCTTCCGGGCGTTCAGATAGCTCGTCAGCTGACCCTGCGGTTCTCGCAACAATTTCGCCAACGCCGGGAGATATTGGGGCGCGGCCAAGACATCTGACGGCACTGCCCAAATTGAGGAAACCGGAGCTGACAATGCCAGGGGCTCTCCCCGGCGATCCAGAATGGCTCCGCGAAACCCTGGAAGCACCAGTGTTCGAACGAACCGCATGTCCCCCTGTCTGGCAAGAAATCGGTGATCAAGAATCTGAAGGTCAAAGGCGCGGCCAAGAACGACCAACGCAAACAGGACGAGCAGCGTCAGCACGATGCGCCGGCGCCAGGAGGATGGCAGACGCGCCTGTTGTTCGGTCGCGCCACTCATGGAGACCCCGATGCAGCAGCCGGTGCCTGCAAGTGATTCCCAAGGGGATTCTCCGGGACGATGACATAGTGTTTCGGTTCAATCATCTGGAATTGTTGTCTGGCCAGCCTCTCAACGCGCCCACGGCGTGCCAGCGTCGCCTGCTCGAGTTCGAGCTGTGCCTGCTCCATCGTCAGATGGTCCATTTGATTCCGCAGGTGATTGAGTTGCGCAACGGCCAAGCGATCCTGGTTTTCGACCTCCACGACGGCCACTGCACTGCCGATACAGGCGAGCGACAACACGACGATCAGCGGTAGCAACGCATGCGGTCGTACAGGTTTTGCGTGCAACTGACTCACGTCAGCAACCTCTCGGCGACTCTCAACACAGCGCTGCGCGACCGGGGATTGACACCCGTTTCCGAAGGCGTGGGAAAAACACGCCCAATTCGTCGCAACCAGGGGGTTAGGCTTTCGCCGTTCCGAATGGTCTGGCTGTGTTCTCGGATGTAACGCTTGACAAGACGATCCTCTAATGAATGAAAACTGATGACGACAAGTCGCCCGCCAGGGGCAAGTAGATCTTTTATGGAGTCCAGCGCCTGATCCAGTGCCGTCAACTCATTATTGACATGCATTCGGATCGCCTGGAAGCTGCGCGTTGCCGGATGGATGTCGCGGCTCCTCGGTCCAGGCACGGCCGCAATCAACTTGGCAAGCTGGGTCGTCGTACGGAGCGGCTCCACTGCACGTACGCTGACAATCCTTCGTGCGATACGGCGGCTATTGCGTTCCTGACCATAGCGCCAGAGGACGTCTGCAATTTCACCTTCGCTAGCGCGCGCCAGCCAGTCGCCTGCCGATTCCCCCTCTCCTGGATCCATGCGCATGTCGAGGGGTCCCTCGTTGCTGAAGCTGAATCCGCGCCTAGGTTGATCGATCTGGGGGCTCGACATCCCAAGAGCCATCAGCAAACCATTAACTCGACCAAAAAGATTTTCCGATAGGGCCCAGGCACGCAACTCCGCGAAATTTCGCTGATGAATCCGGAAATCCTCGCGCACACCGAATGTCTGTCGAGCCGATTCACACGCCTCGGGGTCACGATCAAGTGCATGCAGGATATCGCCCGGCCTAAGTTGCCGAAGGATCGCGCCACTGTGTCCTCCCCGGCCATAGGTTGCATCAACATAGATCCTTGGTGATACCCCCATTTGGCCGACCGCGAGTCCGGCCAGCGTCTCCTCAAGCATGACTGGCCGGTGAGATGGCATCGGGTCAACCGGAAAACGCCTGTGTGTCGCCGCTCGTGGGTGGAAATCGCCGCGATCGTCGACCTGCGACGGAATGTTTCGAGCAAGCATCGGTGGAATCCTTCACCGTTTAAGATTCCGGAACGCATCTTGCAGCCGGGGCTGCACTTCGCTCAGCTTTTCGGTCCAGAGCGTCTCACTCCAGAGATCCAAACGATTGATCTGGCCAACCAGTACGGCGCTTGATTCCAACTGAACCTGGCGACGCAGCATCAGGGGCAAAGAAACGCGTCCCTGCTTGTCGACCTCGGTCTCAACCGCTAGACCAACGAAAGCGAACTTCAATACTTCGGCGCGTTCCTGATCCTCCATGCACATGATCTGATCAGTGATCCTCCGAAACTCCGGTACGGGGTAGACCTGAAGGCACTGGTCAGGCCCTTTGGTAATCACGACCTGCGGGCCAGATTGCTCGTTGAGATGCTGACGAAAGCGGGCCGGGATCGCCAGGCGACCCTTTTCATCGATTGTTAGCTGGTGCGACCCCGCAAACATCTCTTGCGCCCGTGCCCTCGGTGTTAAGTTATGGGTGCCACTCCCCACTCAGCACCATTTCAAGGCACTATAATCCACTTTATTCCACCCCGCAAGCGGGTGATGGGAAAAAAAACCTGTACCGACAATAACTTAAGCAAAACAGCAATAAAGCAGCTTCAATCTATAAAAAACAGCAGGTTACAAAAATTCCTTAATGTATTGTCAAATACATGGATCGTTGGAGCGCCAGTTCAGCGTCTTCCTCGACCTCTTCCGGAGTGACTCTTCATCAGGGGAATGATTCGCTTTTGCCAAACCCAGACCCGCCAACCAGCTCATGGGGCTGCCAATGAAGCATATGAAGAGGTGGAGCCGGCCGATAAGCCGGGTTCTGTGCAGGCACGGATTCGTGCCCCGACAGCCATTCATCTAGGATACCGGTCGCCCGGCACCTCCAGCGGCCTACCCGGAAGGCACGCGGGCCGCGTGTCGGATCCTGAGATCCCCTTCCCTATTTGGCCTTGCTCCGTGTGGGGTTTACCGTGCCGTCCCCGTTGCCGGAGACGCGGTGCGCTCTTACCGCACCGTTTCACCCTTGCCTGATCCTCTTTCGAGGCCATTGGCGGTCTACTCTCTGTTGCACTTTCCGTCGGCTTACGCCGCCCAGCCGTTAGCTGGCACACTGCCCTGCGGGGCCCGGACTTTCCTCCCCCGCGTTAGCGGCGGCGACTGCCTGGCCGGCTCCAATGGCTAGTGTACCGCCATTCTCAAACGAGGAGGCCGAGCTTCCTGCCCGAAGCGCTTCCGTCAATGATCTAGGACTCTTCGCGATTTCCGTGGACATGGCCCGGTTGCGCAACTATCCGCATCCGGGCACTTGCCGCGTGGGCATCCAGGCCCTCTGCTTTTGCGAGAAGCTCCGCAACCGGGGCTAGGGCCTCCGCTCCCGCAACGCTACATTCCATGGTCGTACTTCTTTTCTGGAACTCATAGACCCCCAGAGGATTCGAGTAGCGCGCAGTGCGGGAGGTCGGCAAGACATGGTTCGGCCCCGCGCAGTAGTCACCAAATGCCTCAGGTGCTCGGTGCCCCAGAAAGATGGCGCCTGCATGCCGTATTTTTGGAAGCAGAAGTCGCGGGTCATTGACGGCCAATTCCAGATGCTCCGGGGCGACACGATTCGCCAGTTCGGCAGCCTGATCCAGATCACGAACACGGATCAGTGCCCCTGAACCTGCCAGAGATGCGCGGATAATCGCCGAGCGAGGTTGCTCGGGTAGAAGTTCATCGATGGCCTGGGCGACCGCGTCGAGCAACCCGACATCCGTCGACAACAATATCGCCTGTGCCCGTTCATCATGCTCCGCCTGCGCGAACAAATCCAAGGCAAGCTCCTGTGCATCACCCCCATCGGCGATAATCAGAACCTCGGACGGACCGGCCACGGAATCGACTCCCACGTGACCGAAGACAAAACGCTTGGCTGCTGCCACGTATGCGTTTCCCGGACCGACGATTTTATCGACGGAAGGAATAGTCTGTGTCCCGTATGCCAACGCGCCGACTGCCTGCGCCCCGCCGACCGAGAATGCTCGATCCACGCCGACCAAGTGCGCCGCAGCGAGCACAGTCTGACTGTGAACGCCATCCGGTGCAGGAACGCACATCACGATCTCCGGAACGCCCGCGATCCTCGCTGGAATTGCGTTCATCAATACCGATGATGGGTACGCGGCTCGGCCACCAGGCACGTAAAGACCGACCCGATCAAGCGGGGTGACCCGCTGGCCAAGCCGGTTGCCAAAAGCATCCTCGTACTCGAATGGCTGGATCGACTGATGGTTCGCGTAGTCCCGAATCCGGGCGGCAGCAGTCCGCAATGCATCCTGCAGTCGAATATCCAAAGCCTCCCAAGCTGCCTTGAGTTGATCAGCGCCAATTTCAAGATCCGCCATCTCTCGGACGGTGCGTCGATCGAAACGCACCGTGTATTCAAGTACCGCTTGATCGCCACGCTTCCGGACATCACGAATGACTTCCTCTGCCACTTTCGCGACTTCGTCATCGAGTCCGGCAGAGCGCTTCATGAGTTCCGAAAATTTTGTGTCGAAACTTGATTCCTCGGCGTCAAAACGGGCAATTTCAGCCATGAGCAGCCCTCCCGATCCTTTCGACCAGCATCTGAAGGCTCGGATGTTTCAGTCGGGTCGAGGCCTTGTTGAGCACCAGACGTGCACTGATTTCCCGAATCACCTCGAGCTCTACGAGCCCATTGGCTTCAAGTGTTCTGCCAGTTGCGACCAGGTCCACAATAAGATCGGCAAGACCGACAAGGGGAGCAAGTTCCATGGAGCCATACAGCTTGATCAACTCAACCTGCTCTCCTCGCTCTGCGAAATATCGCCTTGCTATCTCCGGATATTTCGTGGCAACACGCAATCGGCGTTTGCCTTTGCGCGATTGATCATTAGCCAGCGGAGAATCCCGGCGCGCCGCAACCGATAATCGGCACCGTGCAATGCGAAGGTCAAGCGGCTCATAAAGACCCTCCCCGCCATGCTCCAGGAGAACATCCTTTCCGACGATACCTAAATCGGCAGCTCCGTGACTGACGTATGCCGGCACATCCGTGGCGCGGATTACCAGCAGCGAAATATCCGGGTTCTCCGAAGGCAGCCGTAATAGCCGATCCGTGTCGCCGACGGGGGCGATGCCGGCGGCTGCGAGCAGAGGCAGTGAATCCGTCAGTAGGCGCCCCTTTGAGAGGGCGAGGGTCAGTGTGGACATGGGTCCCCATTTTACGCTTTATTGAGCGAATGGCGGGAGCTCAGTCGTCCTGCCCGGCCCCGGCCAAAGTAATCGCCGGGGATCGGCATAAAACCCATCGGTTCATCAGTCCGGATTTCTCGAAAGACGTCGAATCCGTGCCCCAAGACGGCCAAGTTTTTCCTCAATTTGCTCATAACCACGGTCAATATGGTAGACGCGATCGACAAGCGTGCTTCCTTCGGCGGCCAATCCCGCCAGAACTAACGCTGCAGAAGCTCGCAAATCCGTCGCCATAACCGGGGCGCCCGTGAGACGGTCAACACCGCTGACAATAGCCGTATTGCCTTCAATCTGAATGTTCGCACCCATGCGCTGCAACTCTTGAGCGTGCATGAATCGATTCTCAAAAATGGTCTCGCGGAGGGTGCCTACGCCTTCTGCAACACAATTAAGAGCCATGAACTGGGCCTGCATGTCCGTCGGAAAACCCGGATGAGGCATGGTATGCAGACTCACTGCGTTTGGCTTTCTTCCTCCCATTCCAACTTCAACCCAGTCGGATCCTGCCTGCACCGAGGCACCGGCCTGTCTGAGCTTGACCAAAACCGCATCCAGGAGCTGAGGATCGGTTTTCACGACACGAACGTGTCCACGGGTTATCAGGCCAGCTACCAGAAAAGTGCCGGTCTCGATGCGGTCAGGGATCACGGAATGTTCCGTCCCGTGCAAACGATCAACGCCCTGGATGCGGATCGTGCTCGTTCCTGCCCCTTCGATCCTGGCGCCCATTGCACAAAGGCAGCGCGCTAGATCCACGATTTCCGGCTCTCTGGCCGCGTTTTCCAGCTGTGTCTCCCCCTTCGCGAGGGTCGCGGCCATCAAGAGGTTCTCGGTTCCCGTGACGGTGACGGTATCGAAGACGATATGTGCGCCTTGCAACCTGGTCGCACTTGCTTTGATAAACCCGCCATCAAGATTAATCTCGGCCCCCATCGCCTTGAGCCCCATCAAATGGAGATCGACGGGTCGCGCGCCGATGGCACAACCTCCGGGTAAAGATACTTGCGCCTCGCCGTGACGAGCTAAAAGTGGCCCGAGAACCAAAATCGAGGAACGCATCGTCTTGACGAGGTCGTACGATGCCTCACAGGTGGTCAGGTGGCTTGCATCAACTTCCAGCGCTCCGGCTCCCGTCATGGTGACCGACACCCCCATCTGGGCGAGCAGTCGATTCGTGGTCGTGACGTCCCACAAATGTGGAAGATTTTTGACTGCAAGCACTTCATCGGTCAGCAGACTGGCGCAAAGTACGGGGAGCGCTGCATTTTTGGCGCCTGAGGCAGCGACTTCGCCTTTCAGCGGATCGTTGCCTTCGATCAGCAGTTTGTCCATCGGGAAACGCCCGTATTTAGTTTTCGCGTTTTAGTCGGCACGCGTCCGAAGCGAGAGCGCGTGAATTTCACGGCCCATGCGCTCGCCGAGAGCAGAATAGACAGCCTGATGCTGGGCAATCCGGGATTTCCCAGAAAAGCCATTCCAGATAACCTCGGCTTCAAAGTGTTGTCCGTCGTCTCCACGGACCGTGGCTTGTGCGCCGGGCAGACCGGCCTCAATGAGTTGCTGGATTTCCTGCGCAGTCATCAATTAATCTCCGAATAAAGTCACGGACGCAGTTTATAACCGCGTGCAAGTATCCAAAGGCATACGACCGACACGGCACTGAATGTGCCGGCTCCCCATGCTAACGACTGCCATACGGGCGCATCGCCTACACCAAAGAAACCATATCGAAAACCGTCAATTAGGTAGAAGAATGGATTGAATCGTGACAACCAGGCCCAAAATGGCGGTAACGAATGGATTGAATAGAACACTCCTGAAAGAAATGAGAGCGGCATGATCAGAAAATTCTGGAACGCTGCCAAATGATCAAACTTAGTGGCCATGATACCGGCAATAATGCCAAGGACAGCGAGACTGCCCCCCGCGAAAACGAACATGGCGAACAACACCAGCGGCCTCTCGACCGGGAGATGCACGAACGGCCAAGTGACTGCATAAAGCACGGCGGCAACCAAGGCAGCCCGCAACAGTGCAGCGAGCACATAGGCACCAAAAAAATCTAATGGCGACAGAGGAGCCATTAGAACAAAAACCAGATTACCCATGATCTTGGATTGCGTGAGGCTCGACGAAGTATTCGCAAAACCGTTTTGCAAAACACTCATCATCATGAGCCCCGGGACCAGGAACTGAGTGTAACTAATGCCCGGGTATGCGGACGGACGGCCAGCCAGGGCGTGCGAGAAGACAACCAAGTACAGCATTGCCGTTACCACCGGCGCGGTCACTGTCTGCCCAAGTACCGACATAAATCGGCGGATTTCCTTGACCAGAAGCGTCTGAAATCCGCGTATCTCGACTAGCCCCTCACTCATTGTTCCCGCTTCCCGTGAGTTCGATGAAGATATCCTCAAGAGTCGGCTCCCGAGTGTGAACATCTTCAATGTTGACACCGGCTGTCTTCAGCGCGGCGAAAACACCGCTAATCGGGTTCTTGTCCCGCTCCAGACGGAGTTCGATCATACCGTTCCGGGTATCAGTGGCCAACGCACGCAGTGCTTCTGGTAGCGTTGCATCGCCGGCAAGCTTTAATTGGAGGAACCGATATGGATGCCGTGCGAGCAGCTGCTCGGTGCGTTCCACCAGTTGGAGCCGGCCACGGTCAACGATGGCGATTCGTTCACACAGTGCCTGTGCTTCATCCAGATAGTGCGTTGTTAAAACCACCGTTGTGCCCTGCGCATGCAGTTCACGTGTAAAACCCCATATTGTCCGGCGCAATTCCACGTCGACACCGGCGGTAGGCTCATCCAGGATCACCAGTCGGGGGCGATGCACCAGCGCCTGCGCCAGCATCACCCGCCGCTTCTGTCCGCCAGAAAGTGTGCGCATTGACTGATGGCGTTTGGACTCCAAATCAAGTCGGTCAATCAAGTGCTCAATCCACGGATTAATGTCACGGCCCCATCCGTAGTAGCCAGCCTGTAGTCGAAGCGCGTCCTCCACGCTGAAGAATGGGTCGAATACCAGTTCCTGTGGCACGACGCCCAGCAGCCGACGCGCTGCACGGTATTCACGGACATGTTCGTGACCCAGAACTCGGATCGACCCGCCATCCGGACGCACCAGGCCCGCTACCGAATTGATCAGGGTCGACTTCCCAGCTCCGTTGGGCCCCAGCAGTCCAAAGTATTCGCCACGGTCGATGCTAAACTCGATGTTATCCAGCGCCTGAATCGTGCCGTACCGTTTGCAGAGCGCAGTTATCTCCAGAGCTGGAGCGGAAGGATCGGTAGGAATCATAAGCCGTCCATTATACGCTGCGTGTGCTGGGGTCTGCCTTCAGCGGGGCTTCATCAAAACCATGTCCACCGCCATCGTCTGGTTTCGTCTCGACCTTCGAGTGCATGACAATCCGGCCTTGCTTGCCGCCAGCCGGCGTCATGAACGTATCGTGCCGGTCTATATCCATACGCCGACAAAGGGTGATTCCTGGGCAAATGGGGATGCCAGTCGCTGGTGGCTACACCATTCACTGGCATCACTGTCTGACATGCTTTCCAGCTTCGGGTCGGGCTTGTGTTTTTGTCTGGGTGAACCCCATACCGAACTGCTGTCTGTCGCCCGGGAGACAGCTGCGTACGCCGTCTACTGGAACCGTCGATACGAACCTGTCGAAGCCGCGAATGACAATCGGATCAAGCAGTCACTGCAGAATGCGGGCATTCAAGTCGAGACATACCGGGCCAACCTGCTACTGGAGCCTAGTGACGTGAAGACCTCAAGTGGTCGCAGTTATAGCGTCTTTTCTCCGTTCTGGAAGCGGTCAGTGGGGATACTTGGGATCGAAGCCGGTCGCGGCCAACCTCCGCTTTCACCGAAACCCTGGAAGCCCGCTCTTTGTGTCCGGCATCGCTTTCACACGTTAACATCAATGGGCCTGCTTCCTAGGGGACACTGGCAAAACAAACTTCAGAGTCACTGGGTGCCAGGCAGCGAAGGGGCCCAAGAACGTCTGGATGATTTTCTCCGAAACAGCGTGATCCAATATCCGCGTCGACGTGATTTGCTGGCGGATGGAACAACGTCACACTTGTCACCCCACCTTCATTTCGGAGAGATTTCTCCCCACCAAATCCTTTGGCGACTAAAGCCTTTTCTTTCACGGCAGTCTGGAGACGCGGCGCACGTCGCTGCAGAGTGCTTTCTAAGGCAACTTGGCTGGCGCGAGTTCGCTCACCACCTTCTGCATCATCGCCCCGAACTCCCGGAACGCCCGTTTCGCGTCGAACTTTTGGACTTCCCCTGGAGGTGTCCACGCGAATACGCAAAAGATCTCATCGCCTGGCAGACCGGCCGAACAGGAATCCCGCTGGTCGACGCTGGAATGCGTGAACTGTGGCAAACCGGATGGATGCACAACCGCGCCAGAATGATCGTTGCCTGTTTTCTAACCAAAAACCTGCTGATCCCCTGGCAGGAAGGCGCCCGATGGTTCTGGAGCACACTGGTGGATGCGGATCTCGCCAACAATACCGTCGGATGGCAGTGGGCTGCCGGCTGTGGTCCGGACGCTGCGCCCTACTTTCGCATCTTCAATCCTGTGACTCAGGCGCGTCGCTTTGACCCCCATGGGCATTACATCCGGCGGTGGGTGCCAGAGCTTGCGACGGTGCCTGACGGATCGGTCTTCACACCCTGGATGACCGACAATCCTCCCCCAGGATATCCAAAACCGATTGTCGATCTG
>OFHJ01000365.1_pt1 | contig 17952 bp, 14 predicted proteins | sample 1522001 | NCBI WGS metagenome assembly OFHJ01 (sample SAMEA2464838, study PRJEB22497) | soil metagenome | biome: Grassland; feature: Farmland; material: Clay | place: Australia | collected 2013-02-01 | depth 1.2 m | reverse complement strand
CATCATGACAGCCTCGATCGCTATACCACCGCACTCAGGCAGCACCCTCGCACGGGCAACCGGCGGGCACTGCGTCGGCTGATCGAGATGCAGCGCACCTACCCGCCCGGTCCGTTCATCGCCGCCATCGAGCAGGCCCTGCGATACGGGCTATTCGACCTCACGCGCCTGGAAGACCTCATCCTCAGGCAGGTCGCCGGCGACTTCTTCGCCCTCGATATCCAGGACCCGGACGATGCGTGACAAGCTGCGCGCCCTGATCGACCAGTTGCGCCTGCACGGCATGGCCGAGGTGCTCGACGCCGAACTCGCGCGTGCCGAACGCGAGGCAATCCCCGCCGCTGAGTTGCTGGTTCGCTTGCTCGGCCAGGAAGCCGCCTCGCGCCGTGAACGCAGCCTGGCCTATCGCCTCGCGCAGGCGCGTCTGCCGTGGCAGTGGTCGCTCGACAGCTTTCCCTTCGACCACCAGCCAGGTGTGAGCAAGACGCAGATCCAGACGCTGGCCGGCCTCGACTTCCTGAGGCGGGCCGACAATGTCCTGTTCATCGGCAAGCCTGGGACAGGCAAGACAGGCCTCGCACTCGGGCTGTTGCGTGAGGCCTGCCTCAACGGCCATCGTGGCCGCTTCTACAATGCGCAAGTCCTGCTCGACGAACTCTACGCCTCGCTCGCAGACCGCACCACCACCAGGCTGATGGCCCAGCTCAGCCGCATGCAGCCCTTATTGATCGACGAGCTGGGCTATTTGACGATCAAGCCGGAACAGGCAAACGCCTTCTTCCGCCTGATGGACCAGCGCTACAACCGCGTCTCGACAATCATCACCACCAATCTCGACCTGCCAGACTGGTACGGACTGTTCGACAAGAAGCCGCTGGTCGATGCGCTGATCGATCGGCTTCAGCATCACTGCATCACCATCCGCATCGATGGCCCCTCCCTGCGCAGCCCCGATCCGCTCGCGCCGCCACCGGTCAGCCAAAAGCGACGAACCACCCAAGCCTGACCGGCCTCAACGTCCCGGCCACCGACGATCGTTGCGTCGTGCTCGCGCCGGTCAAGGTCCGGTGCTCGCAATCCTCGCCATGCTCGCTATAGGGCGCTGCGCGTGGCTGCGGGTTGCTCCGCTCCTCCCCTGACCGACGCTGCGCGCGTCGCGGTCTGAAACATAGGCCGGGGCAAAGAAACGGCCCTCTCGCCGAACAAAGAAACCGGCCAAACCAGACATTCGCCGCGACCTGTTGCTACTCGTCGCGCCGCCGCGTTCATTCAGCAACAACCGCGCATCCGACGGGTTAGCTTTCATGAGCGAAAGTGGATCCGTTCTCGTGAGCGCTGAGGGTATCGGCGGCGAGCAGGATCTGCGCCCGCTTCAGCTTGCGGGCAGTGTGTTTGCCGCCGCGCAGCATCGCGCCCAGCTGGTCGCGCTCGTCCTGGTTCAGGTCTACCCGATAGCGTACGCTCATGGCCGAGCGCCCGGTAGTGCGAGGGCACGGACAAGAGTCGGATGTCAGATGATTCGCGACGGAAATTCACCGAGCGGCAGGGGCAGTACCTGGCGTTTATTCACGCCTACACGCTGGTGATCGGCCGGCCACCGGCCGAAGCGGACATGCAACGCTTCTTTCGCGTCAGCGGCCCGGCGGTGCACCAGATGGTGGTCGGGCTTGAGAAAGCCGGGATGATCAGCCGCCAACCGTGGGTGGCACGCAGCGTTCGCCTGCTGGTCGAGCGAACGCTTACCGGACCTCCGGTAGGCTCACGCGCAATCGGTCAGAACCTCCGTGCAGAGCCACCAGGTGCCGGGAACCAGGCAACCGAGGCCAGGGGCGCCACGCGTCCCACCGTCATGGTCGAACGACGCACCTGTTTCGTTGCGAATCCCTAGTCCGACGCCGGCTCCTCGGCCCTCTCCCGCAGCTGCGCCGGCTGCGGCTGTTCCGCCCGGGGGCCGCGGAACACCCCCTCGGCGTAGTCCCGACTCAGATTGCCGGTGATCTCCGTCCGCTGCTTCGGCAGGGCATGCGGGTATTCGGCCTGCAGGAAGGCGATCAGCTTCTCGCGCACCTCGCAGCGCAGGTCCCACGCGATGCCGGAGTTCTTTGCGCTCACCAGCGCGCGCAACTGCACCGTCGGTCCGGTCGCCTCCACCACCTGCAGCACGACGACCTTGCCGTCCCATCGCTCGCTGGCGTGCACGATCTCGGTCAGCTTGTCGCGTAGCCGGTCCACCGGCACCGTCCAGTCCACATTCAGGTGCACCGAACCCAGCAGGTCGGCACTCTGGTGCGTCCAGTTCTGGAACGGCTGCTCGATGAAATAGGCCAGCGGGACGACCAGCCGCCGCCAATCCCAGATGCGGATGACGACGTAGGTGGCGGTGATCTCTTCGATCCAGCCCCACTCGCCGGCGACGATGACCGCGTCCTCCAGCCGAATCGGCTGGGTGAGGGCGATTTGAATACCGGCGACCAAATTGGCCAGCGTGGGCCGCATCGCCATGCCCACGACCAAGCCGGCCAGCCCGGCCGAGGCCAGCATGCTGGCGCCCAAAGTTTTGATGCCGGGCAAGGTCATTAGCCCCATGGCCACCGCCACGATGACCACGATCACCGTGGTCACGCGCCGCAGCACGTGCACCTGGGTTTCAATCTTGCGCGCGCTCAGGTTATCGGCGACGTCCACGCGATACCGCGCCGACAGCAAGTCCGACATCACCGCCGTGGCGGCGATGAAGATCCAGGCGACCGCGGCGATCAGCCCGAGGGCGGAGACATGGCTGATCCCGGTGGCGAAGATGTGCGGCAGCGGGGTGGTCGGAACCGTGACCAGCAGGGCGGTAAAAATGAAGATCCATTTCGCTGGCTTGCTGCCATGGCGAATGATGCTTTCGTCCAGCACATGCCCGGGCCGGCGGCTGATGCGGCGCAGCGCGGCGAAGACGATGGCGTGCACCACCAGCGCCACCCCAACCGCGATGGCCAGCAGGATGACGCCGGTCAGCAGCTCGCGGCCGTGGGTGATGAAAACAGCGGGCACATGGAACCAACCGTGGCTCATCTCTCCTATTGTGGGCAGCCGCTGCCCCCGCCGCAAGCCGGGGGCCGGGACATGACGCGCCGTGCTTGGGCGGCGAGGTGGGTGGCCGGCGACCGCTCAACCCGCGTTCACGCCTTGTCTCTGGCCCTCGCGCGCTAATCCCCGAGAGCGGCGAGGTCGGCGGGGGAGTTGCAGTTGCGGAAGATGTGCGGCGCGAAGCCGGCGGCGGCGAGCTCTTCGGGCATCAGCCGGCGCTGCGGCGCCGACGCGAGGGGACCCGACCTCCCTGCGCCGAGCGGTCATAGGCTCCCCGCTACGCGGGTCCCGGCCCTGGCAAGCAGTAACTTCTCTATCACCATTGACAGCGCCTTACAGGGTGGTAAGATTGCGCGCATGTCCCCGGTGGTGGCGCATGCCTGACACCTTCGCCGACAGGTTCCTGCACCTGACGGGGCACACGCCGTTGGCCTGGCAGCGGCGCCTGCACGATCTCGTGCAACTCCGCGCGAGCGCAGGCCTGCGGGCGCCGGGTCTACCGGGGGGCGGACACCCTTTGCGGTCAGTGCGGCGGGATACCGGAGATGGAGTATCGGGAGTTTTTTAGGGAAGCATTCGGCAGGTCGGGCGATCCGGACTTTGAGCCGTACCGCTACCAATGCCGCCTGGCGGAGGAGGCCTGGCCGGACCTGTTGGACGTGCCGACCGGAATGGGCAAAACCGCGGCCGTCGTCCTCGCCTGGCTGTGGAAACGCGGATGGCGGAAGGGTGCGCGCGCCGGGGGCCCCGACCCAGACACCCCACGCCGTTTGGTGTATTGCCTGCCCATGCGCGTGCTCGTGGAACAGACCGCAGCCAACATCGGGGGCTGGCTACAGGCGCTCGGCCTCCACGGTCGCCCCGGCGAAGCGAGGGTCAGCGTCAGCGTGCTGATGGGCGGCGAGGAGGACGTCCGCAGCGGCGCCTGGGCCGCCCACCCGGAGGAGGACGCCGTCATCGTCGGCACGCAGGACATGCTTTTGTCGCGGGCGTTGAATCGGGGCTACGGCATGAGCCGCTTCGACTGGCCCATACACTTCGGCCTTCTAAACCAGGACTGCCACTGGATCGTCGATGAAGTGCAGCTGATGGGGCCAGGACTTTGGACGACGGCCCAGTTGGACTGGATGAGGCGCAAGCGTTTCCCAGGCCCGAGGCCCTGTCGCACCACGCCCTGTCGCACCACATGGATGAGCGCGACCATGGGCACGCAGTTCCTCCAAACGACGGATCGAAAGAAAGACGCGTGTGACACCGTGGAATCTTTCGATCCGGGTCTTGAAGGCGACTCGAATGAAGCTCTCCGGCTACGGCGGGCCGCGCTGCGGCCTATCGAGCTGCACCAGCCCGAGGTGGGCAAGGAGGCAAAGCCGCTTGTCAAGCAGATTGCGTCTGCCGCCGTGGCGGCTCACCGGCCGGGCACGCTGACGCTGATCGTCTGCAACACAGTCAGAACAGCCCAGGAAATCTTCCAGGCGACGCAAGAAACCGGAGCCGGCGCTGCGAGAGGAATCCTGCTGACATCCCGCTTCCGGGCAGCCGATCGCCAAGGCGCCGAAAAGACGCTTCTCGAATTCGAATTGCGCCGTTCAGCCGGCCGTGTCGGAGAAGGCGATCCGGGATTGATCTGCGTCAGCACGCAAGTCATCGAAGCCGGGCTCGACATTTCGGCTCACCGGCTCTGGACGGAACACGCGCCCTGGCCTTCACTGGTCCAGCGGTTGGGCCGCCTCAACCGCGATGGCGGGGACAACCAAGCCCGCGCGATTATCTGGAAAACCGCACCTGAAAATAAGCGAAAACTCGAAGGCGAAGACTGGGTAGGGCCCTACAGGAAGGCTGCGCTAGACCAGGCCTCGTCGCTGCGCAGCACGTTCGAACGAATCTCCAAACAGAAGACCGCCGCCGAGACGCTCGCGCAGCTTCAGGAAGACATGCCTGAGAAATACGCCGAGGCGCTCGCGATCCGCCCGGAACCGTGCCCGCGTGCGCTTGACGTCCACGGCCTTTTCTCAACGGAGCCGGACCTGTATGGCGGCTTTACGGACGTGAGCCGTTTTGTGAGAAACGCCGATCCCGACGCCGATATCACCGTGTTCTGGCGCGACTGGCACGACGCAGCGCCGCCCATTGGTAAATCCCTAACCGGCCCGCCGTACGACCCCAGCTCCGAGGCTTGTCCGGTGGCGGCTGGGAAGCTTCAGGAGCTGCTTGGGTCCGCTCGTGCCTGGCTCTGGGATGATCGCGCAGAGCGCTGGGAGGAGGTGTTGTCCCGAAATCTGAGGCCCGGGATGACCGTCATGTTGCGCGGTGACGTCGGCGGCTATAGCAGAACCCTCGGCTGGACCGGCGCCAAAGACGACCGCCTGAAAGGCCTGCCACCACCGGGGAGGGGGCGGGTGCTACGTGATGATTGGCGCTCCGAAGCTGGCTATTGGTCGCGCCTGGTATCCCACCTAGCAGATGCCCGCCGCGAAGCAGAACGCCTCTGTAATGCCCTGGATCTTCAAGCGCCAATCCGAACCGCCGTCGTCGAAGCCGCCGGCCTTCACGACCTTGGCAAAGCGCATCCAGACTGGCAGGGTGAGATACCTGAGCGAAGCCCCATCCATTGTGAAGCTTTGGCAAAGTTCCCGAAAGTGCTTCGCGTCGAGGTATTGAGCCAAGATGCCGAGGGAGTGCGAACGGCGGTCGGACCAAAGCTTGCAGCTGCAAGCGCCCTGTCTGATCAAGAGGTGAACGAGGGCAAGTTGGTCAGTCTTCGCTGGGCACTAGAACGCCCGCTCGACCGGACCACTCTCGAAGCGATCCGGGCATTGCCAGGAGTCAGATGGGCCGCACACAAGGCATTTCGTCCCGGGTTGCGACACGAGGCTGCGTCTGCCCTCGCCATGTGGAGGCAATACACAGCTGCGAGCGAATCGCCATACCCGGCTCTCGCCGTATATCTAGCCGCCGCTCATCACGGAAAAGTGCGCACTGTGCTGAAGGCGATCTCGCGGGAAGGGGGAGATGTCTTTGGCGTTAAGCGAACGCCTGCCATCCTGCAGCTCGATAGTCGAGACTGGCCGATGGATTTCTCGGTGGCGTTCGACGGCTCCGATGGTGAATGGATTGACAGCGGTTTTGCGCTTGCCGGGCCGGGTTGGACCGGGCTTGTCGCCGATCTGCTCGGCCCGTGGCATGGGGAAGCCGACGCGAAATGGACCGGCGCCGTGCCCAGGGACGAACGGCGTGCTTTCGGTCCTTTTGCACTCGCTTGGCTCGAGGCGATCGTTCGTGTTGCGGATTGGCGCGCGACCGATCGCCCCTCCGACGTCGTTCGAGTCGGGGGCGAGGGATGAGTGCATCCCGACAGATTTTGCCCGTCATTTCCGCTCCGGGGCTAAAGCCGGCTAGCCTTGGCGCCTACCTCGCCGCCCTCGGCCTACTCAAGGTGCTTTCGCGAAGTTGGCCCGATGTACGAGCAGCTTGGCATGATGGCGTGTTTCACCTGGTCGGCGGTCCGGCGGATCGCGATGCACTGGTAGACGCGCTCATGGCAATCGCAGATGAGGGCTCGTGGACGCCTTATAAACGGGGCTGGACCGCCGCGCAAAAAGCGAGCACCAAGGCAAAATCGAGCGCGAAGCTTGCGTTATGGCAAGCGGAAGCTGATGAAGCCGATCTGGAACCGTTTGCCGCCCACGCCGCTCCTGCATCGCGCGTTTTCTTCAACCCTTTGCTGGGGAGCGGGGGCAATGCGGGCAAACGAGCGTTCTCCGACGGCTGGAACAAGGCGGTCGCGACGCTCTTGCCACCGAAAGAGACACCGAAGAAGGGAGCCAACACCGATGATCGGCGCGAGGCGCTAAATGCATTCCTCGACGGCAAGGCGTCGGCATGGCGCGCGAAAAAGCTGAACGCTGCCTCCTGGTTCAGTGACGCCAATAAGCTTTACAACAGCGGTCAGAATCCTTTCACTGAGGGAACGATCTCCCCTTGGGCCATGGCGCTCGCTTGCGAAGGACTCGTCTTCTTCGCCGGAGGCGCATCACGACGACTCGGTTCGCGAACCCGACCGATCGGCGCCTTCCCATTCGTGGTTGCGGCCGCCTCACCCGAAACATCGGGTGAGGCCGGGCGCGACCGCGGCGAGGTCTGGGTCCCGCTGTGGTTCCGTCCAATGACCGTACCCGAAGTTACCGCCCTCTTTGCACGCGGACGGGCCGAAATCGGCGGTCACGGCGCGGTAACACCTGCCGCTTTTGCTGTTGCCATCACGCGACGCGGCGTGGACGCCGGCATCAACGAATTCCGCCGCTTCGCACTTGGCAAGACCACCAGCGGCAACACCTTCGAGCCTCGTTATCTTGGCGCTGCCCCGGTTCGGGATGGGACCGCCGATGCGCAAGTATCCGCCTTCGAGCGGATCCTTCGCCTGATGGGGAATCTGCCTCCCGACCGAAAGGAAGGCCAACGCTGGCGCTTTATCGGATTGCGTGGCCCTGTCGAGCGCACACTTGTGGACGCCGCCCGCGTCCAAAACAACTCCGAGGCGACGACGGCCTTGCTCGACGCCATCGTCCAGACCCTGGATCGCGTGGATGCTAACCGTTCCTTCCGCGAAAAGGGCGTCACATGGCGGCCACTGCCGCTCGGGTGGCTGCCGGCCCTGTTCGGCGAGGAACCCAACGTTGAGGCGCGCCTCGCATTGTCGCTGGTTTCCGCCTTTCCCGTCGAATTCCCATTCGCGCTCTATCGGTTCGGGATCGAGTGGCGAGACAAGGACGGAAAGGGGCGCCCGCGAAAGAACTCCCCGTTCACCCATCCGAAACCGCCGCCTGCACGCCGGGTATGGCGCACAGGTTCGCTGGCGCAAAATCTTTGCACGGTAGTTCAGCGTCGCCTGCTTGACCGGGAAGGGGAAGAAGGGAGTGGCGCCGCGCCGGCTTTGCGTACCCCGATCGCTGCCCGAGTGTCCGATGTGGAAGCTTGGCTTGACGGCGACGTGGACGAATCGATTCTCGCTTGCTGGCTCTCCCGTTTGGCCCTGTTCGACTGGTCCTCCATACCGCAGTGCGTCAACGAACTCTCGCCACTCGCCAGCGAGGCAATTGCAGTCCGCCCTGGGCTCGCCCTCTATGGGCTCCTTCATCCACTGTTTGATCTGAGACCTGTGACGGACAATGGCCGGAAAGAGGGGCACGATCTTCTGGCTCCCCAAACCGGCGCGCGCACGCCTGTAGCGGCGCTCAGGATGGCGGCGCTCATTCGTGGTGGCGATACCGACCGCGCCATCGAAGTAGCCCGTTCGCGCTATGCCATGGCACAGGCGCCACTGATGCGGACAGACACGCTCTGGGCTTTCGGCGACCCCGACCGCCTGCTCGCCGCTCTCATGTTTCCGATTTCCAATCCTGCCCGAACCGCGCTTGTCCGGCGCTGGCTGCGCCCGCAACCCCAAAGAATCGAGGTGACCCATGCCTGAAGATCAAACGCAACCGCTCGTCTTGACGCCTCAAAGCGTCCTGCACGGCATGTCCCCGCTTGTGCTAACCGCAACACTCAAGCCCGTTGGAGGCTTGGACCGCTTCCAGCCGGCTGGCTTTCCAGAGATCGGCCACGTGATCTACAAAGCGCCGCGGAAAGATGGCCGCGTCGAAAATGTCTGCATCGTCGACAGCCCGGCCAGCATGGCTAATCACCTCGAAGCTGTGTGCCTTCGCGGCGCGTACGACCTTCAACTCGATGACGACCTCGCAGGCATGCCCTATCTGCGCTGCGTCACTGGCGATTTGGCGGACAAGAAACTTCGGCCGGAGAATCGCGAGCTTGTCGTGACGAGCCTTACGGAAGGGCACCGGATTGCGTCGGACTATTTTCTGAAAGGTCGGGAGCTCACGTCGGACGGCGAGCCTGACGAGGTACCGTTCGGCCAAAGGCTCAGGGACAAACTCAAAGCCCAACCCCTCAAAGGCGAAAATGCCTACCTCCCGCCCGCGAGATGGTGGGACGTGTTCCACCAGATCCACTACTATGACCCCAACGCGCTGATCCATGGCGTCCTTTTTCCTAAATGGCAAATCAAGATTCCACGCCTCCTGACGGCCCACCTGGAAGCATTCGGCACGGCGCGCGTTGACCGCTCGGGCGTCAAGTTCGACCGGTTGGGAAAGACAACATCCGGCCAACCAATTTTTGCCGTAGACGATGAAACCGCAAGCGAAATCCGCGCCACGTTCATTTTCGATGTCGCGCTTCTTCGATCATTCGGCCGCACAGAGAACGGTTCCAACGGAGAGAAGGTGCGCGGACTGTCTGAAAAGCAGAAGGAGTTCGTTGCCGCACTTGCGCTCTGGAAAATCGACCGCCTTTTAAGGACTCCATTCCGCTATCGCTCCGGCTGCCATCTCGAGCTCGTCAGCCTGAAACGCGGGGAACAGCCTGTCGTGATTGACCCGAAAATCAAAGAGTCGATCAGCACCGCTGCGTTCAGGAGCTCCGAGGACCCGGCGCCGGTCACCACCGACGTCTACTGGCCGCATGATGAGCTTTATCGCGAAGCCGAGGACCACAACCCAGCCGGGTCCGCAACGGAAAACAATGCTGGCAACAACAGCGACGACGAAGACGGTGACAGCGAGGACGCCTGAGCGATGCGGCTTATCCTGCGGCAATCGTTTCCGCTCGGGCGTTTTCATGCGACCTGGTGGAAGGCAAATCCCTTCGATAAGGAACTTGCGGGCGAGTGGCCGCCAAGTCCCTGGCGTCTGACCCGCGCCGTTGTTGCCCGATGGTATCAATGGCGTCGAGAAGAGGCTGGAACTTGGCCCGAGGACGAGATTCAGAATCTTCTGCGGGCTCTTTGTAAGAGCGACTACAGGTTCTATTTGCCCGAACACGCGCGACAGTCTTTTGTCATACGCCAATACCAGCCCGTGGAGTTCGGTTGGAATCCGGCGGAGAAGAAATATGCTGGCAGAAAGTCATACGGGACCAGCCTTGTCCAGGATAATGCCTGGTGCCTTCCACCAGACGCCTGCGTGTTCTGGTTTATCAATGGGGAGGCCTGGACGGCGGAGCTTGTCCGAATTCTCGGGTGCTGTTTGGAGCGGATCGTCTATTTCGGCCGTGCTGAAGCGTTGACCCGCATATGCGTCACCGATAAGGCACCTGTACATCCAAACGTGATGCTTACTGAAAACAGCACTTCCGATCGCCTTACCCCAGTGCTGGTTCCATGCTTCGATGCGACTCGGGCCGATATCGAGCGCGTGACCCAAGACCCGTTGGCCGCGCGTAACATCCCGCAGGGTGCCCGCCTGCTGTACGCCCAAAGACCACCGCGTCCGCCCGTCCGGGGAATCGCCCGCCGCACGCCAATGCGACCGGCAACGAACTTGCTCCAATTTGCTCTCGGTTGGGCCGTAGCGCCGAAGCAGCGCGCCACGGTCCGGCTGACGTCCCGCTTCCGCAGCGCTGCCCTCTGTAATCTGATTCGCATAAAAACAAACGGCGCCACGACGAGGTGGAGCGAAGCTCCCGCCTCCGTTCGGGCTGAAATCGCGGGGATGACCGGCAAGGACGCACAGGGACAGCCCCTGCGCGGGCCAAGGGCGCACGCCGAGTTCTTTATCTGGTGGGACGGTAACATCCCGAGGCGCCTTCTCATCTGGCGGGGCGCTCGCCCCTTTGACGAGAACGAGCAGGAAGCAATGCTGAGCGCTGCCGCACAGGAACTGCCCTGGGCGGCGGCTGGACCCGACGCCGAAGCATGGAAAATTAAGCTGGTCCCGCTGGACAGCGCCGTTCCGGCGCCGCCTGGATTTGACGGGGCATCGGCAGCCCAATGGCGGTCGCTCACCCCCTACGTTCCACCGCGCCACCACCTGCGTGGCGGAAAGGTCCGGGAATCGGAGACCCTCGAAAGCCAGATTAGCCGCGAGATCGCCGCGCGCGGTTACCCCCAGGGCCTTCTATCCGTCGAGGAAATCGGGCCTCCCGCGTGGGTCGCGGTGCACGTGCCCAGGAGCCAGGCCGGCCGGCGGTCCTTTATCGGCGACCGGCGCGGGTACGGGCTTCGCCTCACCTTCATGGCGCCAATTTCCGGCCCCGTGAGGCTCGGGCATTCAAGCAGTTTTGGGCTGGGCATGTTCGCGCCAGTCGGACCCCATGCGCAATAGCTATTTGGTTTGCTATGACATCGCCGATGAGAAGCGGCTGCGGGGGGTATTCAAGGCGATGAAGGATTTTGGCGAGCACGTGCAGTTTTCGGTGTTCGAGTGCCGCTTCACCGCGGCCGATCTGATCCGCTGCCGGGAGGCGCTGCGCGGCATCATCAACCACGCCGAGGACCAGGTGTTGTTCGTGGACCTGGGGCCGGTGGAGGGCCGCGGCGACCGGGTCATCACCGCGCTGGGCAAGCCCTACCCGGTCAAGCTGGACTCGCCCTGCATCATCGCCTAGGGCCGCCGCGCCGTTCGCCGGAAACATCAAGCCGCAAACCGCCGCGGCGGGGTTTCCCGCGACGGCCCGCGCCGCGCGCGCCGCGCCGGGTTTCTGACGGCAAAACCAGGATGCGGGCGGGCAGCCCGCGCCCCCAGGACCGGCGGTTGACAGACGTGATTCCTAACGCAACGGTTCATAACCTCGGCGCTACCCCTGCCCGCGGGGGCAATGCGCCGACGCGCGCCGGCCTGGCATGATGGACGGCGCCATGGCCTCAGCGAACTCCGCGCGCCCAACCGGCGGCGACGTGCACCATCTCGGGCTCTCGGCGCCGGAGATGCTGCCGGCGCGGATGCTCAATGAATTCGTCTACTGCCCGCGGCTGTTCTATTACGAATGGGTCGAGAAGGTCTTCGCCGCCAGCGCCGACACGCTGGAAGGGCACGCGCGCCATCGCCGCGTCGAAGCCCCCGCCGACGCGCTGCCGGCGCCCGGCGGCGATGGATTGCCGGCAGCGGACGGGGCTTCGCACCCGCCCGCGCCGCCCGCCACCGCGGCCGATGCTCCGGGCACGCTGGAGGCGGAACGCATCCATTCCCGTTCCATCGAATTGTCCAGCCCGCGGCTGGGGCTGGTCGCCCGCATGGATTTGATCGAGAGCGCGGCCGGCGAGGCCGAGGTGACGCCGGTGGACTATAAAAAGGGACGGCCGCGGGATGGCGACGCCGGCCCCGAGCCGTGGCCCGCGGACCGGGCGCAGGTGCTGGCGCAGGCGCTGATCCTGCGCGACAACGGCTATCGCTGCGACGGGGCGGTGCTGTTCTACGCCGCGACGCGCCAGCGGGTGCGGGTGCCGCTGGACGACGCCGCCGAGGCGGAGGTGATGCGGCAGCTCGCCGCCGCCCGCGCCGCCGCCGCGCGCGCGGAGATTCCGCCGCCGCTTGAAGACAGCCCCAAATGCCCGCGCTGCTCGCTGGTGGGCATCTGCCTGCCGGATGAAACCAACGCCTTGCGCGGGCGGGAGGAAGCCCTGCCCGCGGGCGCCGCCGCGCCGGTGCAACTGCCGCTCTTCGCCGGCCAGCCCGAACGCCGCTTCCGCGTGCGGCCGCTCTTGGTCCCGCGCGACGACCTGCGCCCGGTGTACCTCAACAGCCAAGGCTGGCGCGTCGGCGTCTCCGGCGGCGTGCTGCAAGTGCGGGGCGCGGCGGAGGGCGGCGGACGCCGCGGCGCGGGCGGCAAGCCGAAGGACGAGCTGAAGCAGGAGGCGCGGCTGGGCGAGGTCTCCCAGGTCAACCTTTTCGGCGGAGTCCAAATCTCGACCCAGGCGGTGCAGGCGCTCTGCCAGGCGGAGATTCCGGTCTGCTATTTCTCCCAGGGTGGCTACTTCTACGGCATCACCACCGGCCTCAACAGCCGCAACGTCTTCCTGCGCCGCGGGCAGATGCTGGCCGCCGAAAACCCCGCCCTGTGCCTCGCCTTGGCGCGGCGGCTGGTGGCGGGCAAGATCCGCAATCAGCGCACGCTGCTCCAGCGCAACCACATCGAGCCGCCGGAGGACGCCCTGCGCCTGCTCCGTGCCCTCGCCGTCCAGGCCCTGGCCGCGCCGTCGCTGGAGAGCTTGCTGGGCACCGAGGGCGCCGCCGCGCACGCCTACTTCGGCGCCTTCGCCGGCATGCTCAAAAGCCGCGACGAGGGCGGGCGGGAAGGCGGCGGGGGTGACGGGAATACGGACGGGGGTGCGGACGGCAAGGCCAACCCCGGCCTGAGCTTCGATTTCCAATGCCGCAACCGCCGCCCGCCGCGGGATCCGGTCAATGCCCTGCTCTCGCTGGCCTACAGCATGCTGGCCAAGGACTGCGTCATCGCCTGTTACGCCCTGGGGCTGGAGCCGTTTTGGGGCTTCTACCACCAGCCGCGCTTCGGCCGCCCGGCCCTCGCCCTGGACCTGATGGAGCCGTTTCGCCCGCTGATCGCCGACTCGGCCGTGCTGAGCGCGCTCAACACCGGCATGGTCACGCTCGCGGATTTCGTTCGCACCGGCAACGCCGTCGCCCTGCGCCCCGCGGGCCGGGCGGCGTTCTACCGCGCCTACGAGCAGCGCATCAACGACCTGGCCACGCATCCGCTTTTCGAGTATCGTGTCAGCTATCGCCGCCTGCTGGAAATTCAGGCTCGCCTCCTGGCCCGCTTCCTGACCGCCGAGATCCATGAATATCCGGTCTTCATCACCCGCTGAGCACGCCCTGTCGCCCGGTCCCGCGGCCGCGCGAGCGGTCCGGAGGCGGGGCTTTGCCGGGGACCGCTCGCGTCGCGCCATCCGCCGCGTTATCATGCCCTTACCGCTGGCCCGGGAGCGGCTTGCCGCGCTCGCCGGGAGGGCCCCCCAGGGGCGCTCGCAAACCGCCTCCGGCGGTATTGAAAACTCAAGCCTTACACCACCGCTATTTCCGCGATCTTCAGATCGCGGCCTCATTGAAGCCACGCACAAAGTCGCGAAGCGCATATGGTGAACGCGCATTTCCGCGATCTGCAGGGCGCAGGCTCATTGAAGCCGGCCGCGCCAGTCCCGCTTCCCGACGCGGCGCACTGATTTCCGCGATCTTCAGATCGCGGCCTCATTGAAGCCACGGCCTACGTGGAGTGGAAGTTCCGACAGCGCTATTTCCGCGATCTTCAGATCGCGGCCTCATTGAAGCGTCTCTGCTACGATCCGGCACGGAACTCACCGGGCATTTCCGCGATCTTCAGATCGCGGCCTCATTGAAGCCCAATCCGCCCGGTTTGAATACGCCAGATAGCGTTTATTTCCGCGATCTTCAGATCGCGGCCTCATTGAAGCAACCTCTTCGGCGACGTCACGGCCACCGCGAACGCGATTTCCGCGATCTTCAGATCGCGGCCTCATTGAAGCCAATATGGACAATATGCCCCTCCCGAATTAAGCGTCATTTCCGCGATCTTCAGATCGCGGCCTCATTGAAGCAGCGTGGATTCGCCGATACGCGCGTGTCATAGCGGCATTTCCGCGATCTTCAGATCGCGGCCTCATTGAAGCGTCAAGGAAGACCCCCGGCTGGATTGGGGCCACGCCATTTCCGCGATCTTCAGATCGCGGCCTCATTGAAGCTGCCGAATGGTGCCCGTGTGGCGCACCCGCAGAGTGATTTCCGCGATCTTCAGATCGCGGCCTCATTGAAGCATTGCCGGTTCAACCCGTGAGCGGTTCTGTTCGTTGCATTTCCGCGATCTTCAGATCGCGGCCTCATTGAAGCTCGTAGCTTGACGCCCATATCACGGCGAACAGCCAGCATTTCCGCGATCTTCAGATCGCGGCCTCATTGAAGCGCTGCTCACGCTCAGCACTCGTGTACGGCTTTCCGACATTTCCGCGATCTTCAGATCGCGGCCTCATTGAAGCGCAGCATCCACGAGTGCAGTGGTCGTGTCGCCAGATATTTCCGCGATCTTCAGATCGCGGCCTCATTGAAGCCCTGCCGTTCACCAGCAGATCCAGCCGCGGCTGGCCCTATTTCCGCGATCTTCAGATCGCGGCCTCATTGAAGCTGGGCAGTTCTCTGCATATTGCGGCCAGCTCATCTCATTTCCGCGATCTTCAGATCGCGGCCTCATTGAAGCTATTGAGGGAGTGGAAAAATGGCTGAACTGACCTGTGATTTCCGCGATCTTCAGATCGCGGCCTCATTGAAGCACCGGCCTGAGTTCCGCCGTCTCCGGCCTCAGCACCATTTCCGCGATCTTCAGATCGCGGCCTCATTGAAGCAATAGCAACGAGGCTGCGCTGTCGTCCGCCACTAAAATTTCCGCGATCTTCAGATCGCGGCCTCATTGAAGCATTTGCTTATCCTAACTTAGTGTGGCGTGGGGCTCGCATTTCCGCGATCTTCAGATCGCGGCCTCATTGAAGCCATCAGCACTTGTTGCACTTGCGCTACAGCAACAGGCATTTCCGCGATCTTCAGATCGCGGCCTCATTGAAGCCGCAGGCCGCCGGGCGCGCCATGGCGGACGAACAAATATTTCCGCGATCTTCAGATCGCGGCCTCATTGAAGCGCCCCACTCGCCCGCTGGCTCTCCCGCCGGCGCGGCTATTTCCGCGATCTTCAGATCGCGGCCTCATTGAAGCGCGGGCATCGTGGCGGGGACGGATTTTCCGATCCCCATTTCCGCGATCTTCAGATCGCGGCCTCATTGAAGCCACTTATTTCCGCTGCGGCTCAGCCTGGGCGAGCTGATTTCCGCGATCTTCAGATCGCGGCCTCATTGAAGCCACTTATTTCCGCTGCGGCTCAGCCTGGGCGAGCTGATTTCCGCGATCTTCAGATCGCGGCCTCATTGAAGCTTTTCGGAGTCCTGCCCAGCGTCTGACCTCTTCCGGATTTCCGCGATCTTCAGATCGCGGCCTCATTGAAGCAGGGCAGTCGCCCAAGAAGCCGTTACGTGGGCAGAAATTTCCGCGATCTTCAGATCGCGGCCTCATTGAAGCCGGCAGGGCTACGGCCAGCTGAAAGGGGACGGCAAAATTTCCGCGATCTTCAGATCGCGGCCTCATTGAAGCTACACCCGCGCCGGGCGGCAGCCCTGACGCTCGACGCATTTCCGCGATCTTCAGATCGCGGCCTCATTGAAGCAGGATACGCGGCATCTTACCCCCCGCTCCCCGTGCATTTCCGCGATCTTCAGATCGCGGCCTCATTGAAGCCCGTGTTGCCCCTCCGGTATTCGGCAGCGGAGCTTGATTTCCGCGATCTTCAGATCGCGGCCTCATTGAAGCCGAGCCTTTTTGGCCGCCGCTGAGACCGCGCGTTCCATTTCCGCGATCTTCAGATCGCGGCCTCATTGAAGCCTGAACGATATCCAGGGCTTCGACCGGGAAGTGCTTATTTCCGCGATCTTCAGATCGCGGCCTCATTGAAACGGGGCGTCGGGGCGGCGACCCGGCGACCGCGGCGCTGGCGGGAGCCGGGCCGGAGCCCAGCATCTGCGGCCCCGCGCGCTAATCCCCCAGAGAGGCGAGGTCGGCGGGGGGGGTGTCGGTTGGGGAGGTGGTCGGGGGCGCAGCGGCGGGCGGGGGGGGATGTTTTTTTTGGGCGGCCGGGGAGACGGCCGGGGGTTTGCACCCGCACACGCCATTGATCCCCCCTATGGCAAGGCTCTACGCCGGGCACGCATCGACGGTGTGGAAATTCTGGCCTACCGGACCCGCGTCAGTCCTGATAAAATAGTCATAAGCGCGGCGGAACCGCTTTTCTTTTAGCCGCTTCAGGAGAACAGCATGTTACAGCGCAGCAAAAAATCCCCCCAGAACAACATTAAGACCGCAGAAGAAGTCGAAAAAATGCGGGTCGCCGGCCAGCTCACGGCTATGGTGCTGAAGATGATCGGCCCCCATGTCAAAGCCGGCGTCACCACCGGTGAACTGGACCGCATCTGCCACGACTACATCGTCAATGATCTGCAAGGCATTCCGGCACCGCTCAACTATCAGCCCAGCCCGGAATATCCGCCCTTTCCGAAATCTGTCTGCATCTCCCTCAACCACGTGATCTGCCATGGCATTCCCGGCGACCGCGTCATCAGGGATGGCGACATGCTGAACATTGACGTCACCGTCATAAAGGAGGGCTATCACGGTGACAGCAGCAAGATGTTCGCTGTCGGCGAGGTACCGTTGCGGTCGCGGCGAGTAATGGAAGTGGCCCATGAAGCCATGGTGCGCGGCATTCAGCAGGTGCGGCCCGGCGCGACCCTAGGCGATATCGGCCATGCCATCCAGGTCTACGCCGAGGCGCAGCACTGTTCCATCGTGCGGGAATTCTGTGGGCATGGGATTGGCCGCAAATTCCACGACGAGCCGCAGGTATTGCACTATGGCAATCCCGGCGAAGGCATTGAATTGGTGGCGGGCATGACCTTCACCATCGAGCCCATGGTCAATGCCGGCAAACGCCATATCAAGGCCCTGCCCGACGGCTGGACCATCGTCACCAAGGATCACAGCGCCTCCGCCCAGTGGGAGCACACCGTTCTGGTCACCGACGATGGGTACGAAATACTGACCCAACTGCCTGGCGACCCCATTTAAGAATGACGAGCCGCGTCGCGCAAACCCGGACGCTCGCCCCCCATGCGGCGTTGCGTGAGGATCAGGGATCCCTGCAAGCCGCCTTTTCACCACAGCAGAGCAGCAGCACCTTGCTCCGCCAGCGCTGCCGCTCGATGGACAGCACCCTGCGCAATCTCTGGCAGACGCCATCGGGCACAGACGCGTCAGCCGCCGACCATCTCACCCTGGTAGCCGTAGGCGGATACGGGCGCGGCACGCTCTTTCCCGGCTCTGATATTGACCTGTTGATCCTGACCCCCAGCAGCGACCTGACCGCGATACAAAAGCACTTCATCGAAGCCTTCCTGACCAAGCTCTGGGA
>OFHJ01000364.1_pt1 | contig 17974 bp, 13 predicted proteins | sample 1522001 | NCBI WGS metagenome assembly OFHJ01 (sample SAMEA2464838, study PRJEB22497) | soil metagenome | biome: Grassland; feature: Farmland; material: Clay | place: Australia | collected 2013-02-01 | depth 1.2 m | reverse complement strand
ACTCGAACTATGCCGCCATGCTCGACCGGATCAACCGTGAACCGAAGTTGAGCAAGGAGAACGAGGCGGAACTGAAGAAGTGCGTCGAGGACTTCATCGCCACCGGGACTTACTGACGGTGCGCACCATGACCGGCCACCCTGAGCGAGACCGCTGATGCCAGGCACCAAGGAAATTCGCGCCAAGATCACGAGTGTCAAAAGCACCCAGAAGATCACGCGCGCCATGCAGATGGTCGCGACGAGCAAGATGCGCCGCGCCCAGGAACGCATGCGCGCGGCACGCCCGTACGCTGCGAAAATGCAGGGCGTCATCGCTGACCTGGCCGCGGCCAATCCCGACTACCGCAGCCCGTTCCTGCAGGACCGAGCGACGGTCGCCGCCGTGGGCATCATCGTCGTGTCCACCGACCGCGGACTGGCCGGCGCGCTCAACGCGAACGTGTTCAAGCAGACGCTGCTGCTGATGCGCGACTGGCAGAACAAGGGCGCGGCCGTCAAGCTGTGCCTGGTCGGCGCCAAGGGCATGACTTTCTTCCGCCGACTCGACACTCCGATCATCGCCAACGTGTCCCACCTGGGCGACCGGCCGCACGTAAAAGACCTCATCGGCACCGTCAAGGTGATGCTCGACGAGTATCGCGACGGCAAGATCGATCGGTTGTTCCTGGTCGGGTCGGAGTTCGTCAACACCATGACCCAGCGCCCGGTCACGACGCAGTTGCTGCCGGTGGCCGCCGCTCCGGCCGCGGACCTGCAGGAACACTGGGATTACATCTACGAGCCGGAGGCCGCGTATATCCTCGATGCGTTGTTGATGCGCTACATCGAGTCGCAGGTCTACCGCGCCGCGGTGGAGAACGTAGCCTCCGAGATGGCCGCACGCATGGTCGCCATGAAGGCGGCCACCGACAACGCGGGCAAACTCATCAACGAAATGCAGCTGATCTACAACAAGGCCCGCCAGGCCGCGATCACCAAGGAATTGGCCGAGATCGTGGGCGGCGCGGCCGCGGTTTGAGAGAGATAACACATGGCAAGCATGGCCGAAGGCAAGATCACCCAGATCATCGGTGCCGTCATCGACGTCGAGTTTCCGCGCGACGCCATTCCAGGCATCTATGAGGCGCTGAAGCTGAAGGACGTCGACCTGACGCTCGAGGTCCAGCAGGAACTCGGCGACGGCATCGTGCGTACGATTGCCATGGGTCCCTCCGAGGGACTCCAGCGCGGGCTCGCGGTCGTTGCCACGGGCAACCCGATCACGGTGCCGGTGGGCAAGGCGACGCTCGGTCGCATCATGGACGTGCTCGGGACCCCGCAGGACAATCGCGGGCCGGTGACCTCGGAGCGCAGCCTGCCGATCCACCGCCCACCGCCGTCCTTCGAGGAACAGGCGGGCGGACAGGACCTGCTGGTCACCGGCATCAAGGTGATCGACCTGCTCGTGCCGTTCGCCAAGGGCGGCAAGGTCGGCCTGTTCGGGGGCGCCGGTGTCGGTAAGACCGTCAACATGCTCGAGCTGATCAACAATATCGCCAAGCAGTACAGTGGCCTGTCGGTGTTCGCCGGCGTGGGTGAGCGGACCCGTGAAGGGAACGATTTCTACCACGAGATGATCGAGTCGGGCGTCATCGACCCACAGGACCTGTCGAACTCCAAGGTGGCGATGGTCTACGGCCAGATGAACGAGCCGCCGGGCAACCGTCTGCGCGTGGCGCTCACGGGCCTGACGATGGCCGAGTACTTCCGCGACGAGGAGCATCCCGACGGCCGGCGCGGCCGCGACGTGCTGCTGTTCATCGACAACATTTACCGCTACACGCTCGCCGGTACCGAGGTCTCCGCACTGCTCGGCCGCATGCCCTCCGCGGTGGGTTACCAGCCGACACTGGCCGAGGAAATGGGTGCGCTGCAGGAGCGCATCACCTCGACGAAGACCGGGTCGATCACCTCCATCCAGGCCGTTTACGTTCCGGCGGATGACATGACCGATCCGTCGCCGGCCACGACGTTCGCGCACCTCGATGCGATCGTGGCGCTGTCGAGACAGATTGCCACGCTCGGCATCTACCCGGCGGTCGATCCGCTCGAGTCCACCAGCCGCCAGCTCGATCCGCTGGTCGTTGGCGAAGAGCACTACAACGTGGCGCGCGGCGTGCAGTCCGTGCTGCAGCGCTACAAGGAACTGCAGGACATCATCGCCATCCTCGGCATGGACGAACTGTCCGAAGACGACAAGCTGACGGTGTACCGCGCCCGCAAGGTGCAGCGCTTCCTGTCGCAGCCCTTCAACGTTGCGAAGGTGTTCACCGGCCAGGACGGCAAGATCGTCCCGCTGGCCGAGACCATCCGCGGCTTCAAGGGCATCATCAACGGGGAGTTCGACCACCTGCCCGAGCAGGCTTTCTACATGGTGGGGACCATCGACGAAGCCGTCGCCAAGGCCAAGACGCTGCAGTAGCAGCAGGAGAGCCGTTCATGGCCGAGCCGCAGACCATTCAAGTCGACGTCGTCAGCGCCGAGGGGGAAATCTTCTCCGGTCCGGCGACCATGGTGTTCGCGCCGGCCTCGCAGGGCGATATCGGCGTGGCACCGCGCCACGCCCCGCTGCTCTCGATGCTCAAACCGGGCGAGGTGCGGGTGCAGACGCCTGAGGGCGAGGAGCTGTTCTTCTTCGTCGGCGGCGGCGCGATCGAGGTCCAGCCGCACCGCGTCACGGTGCTCGCCGATACGGCGCTGCGTGCCAAGGACATCGATGAGGCGGCGGCGCTGGCCGCCAAGCAGCGTGCCGAGGAAGCCCTCAAGGAGCGCAGCAGCCACATCAGCCAGGCCGAGGCGCTCGCCGAGCTGGCCCGTGCCGCGGCCCAGCTGAAGATCATCGCGAAGCTGCGCAAAATGCGCGGCTGATCGCGCCCCGGGCCCGTCCCCGCGCGATAATCGCCGCATGAATACCTCTGCATCGGCCCTGCCCGCGGGGCTCTCCGTCGTCATCCTCGCCGCCGGCGAGGGCAAGCGGATGAAATCCCGCCTGCCCAAAGTGCTCCAGCCGCTGGTCGGCCGACCCCTGCTCGCCCACGTGATCGACACGGCCCGCTCGCTTGCACCGGACAGCATTCAGGTGGTCTACGGCCACGGTGGTGACCAGGTTCGGGCCGCTTTCGCCGAGCAGCCCCTGGGGTGGGTCCAGCAGGCCGAACAGCTCGGGACCGGGCATGCGCTGCAGCAGGCTGCGCCGCATATCGCCGATCAGTCGACCGTGCTGGTGCTGTACGGCGACGTGCCGCTGCTGCGAGCGGAAACGCTCTCCCGGCTCGTCACCATCGCGGCAGGTGGCGAGCTCGCGCTGCTCACCATGGCGCCCGCGGACCCGGCAGGCTACGGCCGGATCGTGCGTGACGCCGACGGCCACGTGGCCCGGATCGTCGAGCAGAAGGATGCATCGGCGGCGGAGCGGCTGATCGGGGAATGCAACACCGGCGTCCTGGCCGCTCCGGCCGGACCCCTGAAGCGGTGGCTCGCGGACCTGCGCAACGATAACGCGCAGCGCGAGTATTACCTGACGGACATCATCGGGCTCGCCGTACGCTCGGGCGTCACCGTCACGCCGGTGCAGCTGGCGGACCCGATCGAGGCGCTTGGCGTGAACGACAAGGAGCAGCTTGCCGAACTCGAAGCGCTCTGCCGCCGCAACGCCGCAAGAGCCCTGATGCGCGCTGGCGTCACGCTCGCGGATCCGTCGCGCCTCGACGTGCGCGGTGAAGTCTCCCACGGACAAGATGTGTTTCTCGACGTCAACGTCGTGCTCGAAGGCCGTGTAGTGCTCGGACACGGCGTTCGCATAGGTCCGGGCTGCGTGATCCGAGACACGACGATTGGCGACGGCACGGAGATCTTCGCCCATAGCGTGCTCGACGGGGCAACCATCGGCGCTGCTGCACGCATCGGACCCTTTTCGCGCGTCCGCCCGACCACCGTGCTCGGTAACGGCGTGCACATCGGCAATTTCGTCGAAGTGAAGAATGCGACGCTGGGAACGGATTCAAAGGCCAACCACCTCTCGTACGTCGGCGATGCCGAGGTGGGTGCGCAGGTCAACGTCGGTGCCGGCACCATCGTCGCCAACTACGATGGCGCCAACAAGCACCGCACGCGCATCGCAGATCGGGCGCACACCGGTTCGAACAGCGTGTTGGTGGCGCCGATCACGATCGGCGAAGGGGCGACCATTGCAGCCGGTTCGACCGTCACCCGCGAAGTACCGGCCGGCAAGTTGACCATTGCGCGTGCGCGGCAGACGACCCTCGAGAGCTGGAAGCGGCCGATCAAGAAGAAATAGCGGCGCTCCCGGGAAACGCTCTCAGCGCGCCCGCGCCGCGCGCCCGATACGGGCCGCGAACACCGCCGGCGGTTCCTGGTAAATGGACTCCGCCAGCTGCAGCGCCTTGCCGAGCAGGCGCTCGCGCCGAGTGTCGACGCGCCCCAGCACCCAACGTCGCGCGCCAGGTTGCATCGGGGCATGAAGCGTCTTGGTTCGCAGCGTGGTCAGATCGTGGTCCTCGCCGAGCAGGTCCGACAGCCGATGGGTCGCTGCTGCGAGGGCTGCGCCATCAGCCGCGTGCGTCGCTGAAAACGTCTCCAGCTGGTGCCAAAGGTACTTCGTCTGCTTGCGCAGTTCGTGGAGATTCTCGGCCGTGGGCGCCTTGCGAACGTGCGCCAGGGCAAGCCGCGCGCGGGCATACACCCTGCGCAGGCCCATCAGGACCACGGGCCAGCCGTAGCGCTCGGCCGGGCCCACCCCGAGACGGCGACGGATGCGCCGCAGCGCCTTGCAGGCCCGCTCCGTGCCCGCACCATCGGTGCGCAGCCGGTGACGTGAACGCCGATGCTCGCGCCGCAAGCACGCATCGAGGTCCCCGGTGGCTCCGTGCCGCGAGAGATGCTTCAGGGTATCCAGCGCGACCTTGCTGTCCCGGACTGCGCCGAGTTCGCGACCCGCATCGCGCAGCGCATGGTTGGCGTCGCGGTAATCGGCTTCCCCGAGACCGGTGCGCATCAGCCGAAGCATGGCACGGGCGCGCTTCAGGTCCTTGCGGACCAAGTGCACCGAGCGGTCTGCCAGCGGGCCCTGCCCGAGCTGCGCCAGCGCATCGGCGAGGCTCTGCCGGGCAATGCGACGCACATCCGGAGGAGACAACCGTGGGGCAGGGTGCTGGGCAGTCACCCGAGAACGCTAGCCGTACCGGTTCCGGCGGTCTATCCGCATTCACCGCGCCCGGCCTCCCGATCGCCGATCTCGCCGCGATCGGACTCGATCAAGGGGCGAACCTCACCGTTTTCGTCACCTGTCAGGCCGCTGGCCGGCACCCTTGCGGCGCCTCGCGCCGGCTGAGCAGCCTCCGCGGAGCCTGCGGTAAATGCCGCCCGATCGAACTGTGCGCCGTTCCTCCCGTCCCCGCCCCAGTTCAGGCAAACTGGCGCCCCCCTTGGAGTGCGAAGGTTCAATCCATGTGCGGAATCGTCGGCGCCATCGCCGAGCGCAACATCGTCCCGGTCCTGATCGAGGGGCTGCGCCGTCTGGAGTACCGCGGCTACGACTCGGCCGGCCTGGCCGTGATCGGGGCCGGCAAACTGACCCGGCTGCGTACGGTCGGCAAGGTCAAGAAGCTCGAGGAAGCGCTCGAGGCCACCCCGGTCGGCGGCGCCACCGGCATCGCACATACCCGCTGGGCGACCCACGGAGCCCCGAGCGAGCGAAATGCACACCCGCATCTCTCGCAGGAAGGTCTCGCGATCGTGCACAACGGCATCATCGAGAACCACGAAACACTGCGGGCCGGCCTCGAGGGCAACGGTTACCGCTTCGACTCGGAAACCGACACCGAGGTCATTGCGCACCGGGTGCATTTCCACCTGCGGAACGAACCGGACCTGTTCAAGGCCGTGCGTGCCACCGTCGCGGAGCTCCAGGGGGCTTACGCCCTGGCCGTGATCAGTGAACGCGATGCCGACCGCCTGGTGGTTGCCCGGGCGGGCTGCCCCGTGGTGATCGGCCTGGGGGTTCACGAAAACTTCGTGGCCTCGGACGTGGCCGCGCTGTTGCCCGTCACGCGGCGCTTCATCTTCCTGGAGGAGGGCGATGTCGCGGAAATCCGCCGCACGTCGGTGCAGATCGTCGATGCCAGCGGCGCCCGGGTCGAACGCCCGGTACGCGAGAGTGAGCTCAGCGCCGACGCGGCCGAAAAGGGCCCCTACCGCCACTACATGCTCAAGGAGATCCATGAGCAACCCAGGGCCATCGCCGATACGCTCGCCGAGCGCGTTGCGCACGGTCGGTTGCTCGAGGCCGCCTTTGGACCGGCGGCTACCGAAGTGTTCGCGCGCACCGCCTGCGTGCACCTCGTGGCCTGTGGCACCAGCTTTCACGCCGCATCGGTGGCGCGTTACTTCATCGAGCAGATCTGCCGAATTCCCTGCGCCGTCGATATCGCCAGCGAGTACCGGTACCGCAACCCCTTGGTGCCGCCGAACACGCTGCTGGTGACGATCTCGCAGTCCGGTGAAACCGCCGACACACTCGCCGCGTTGCGTCTGGCACGCCAGTCCGGGTATCTCTCGACGCTCGCCATCTGCAACGTCCCGGAGAGTTCCCTGGTGCGTGAGTCCGAGCTCGTCATGCTGACACGGGCCGGCCCGGAAATCGGGGTGGCTTCCACCAAGGCGTTCACCACCCAGCTGACCGCGCTGGCCATGCTGACCATCGCGCTGGCCCGGCACCAAGGTGGCGACGCCGAGCGCGAACAGGGGCTGGTCACCCGGCTGGTGGAGTTGCCTGGTGTCATCGAGAAGGTGCTGACACTCGACCCGCTCATCCACCGGCTCGCCGAGCGCTTCGCCGACAAGCACCACACCTTGTTTCTCGGGCGCGGCGCGCTGTACCCGATCGCCATGGAAGGGGCACTGAAGCTCAAGGAGATTTCCTATATTCACGCCGAAAGCTACCCGGCCGGAGAGCTCAAGCACGGGCCGCTCGCGCTCGTAGATGCCGACATGCCGGTGATCGCGGTGGCGCCCAACAACGACCTGTTGGAGAAGCTCAAGTCCAATCTGATGGAGGTCCGGGCGCGCGGCGGCGAGTTGATCGTGTTTGCGGATCCGGAGTCTGGTCTGCAGCCGAGCGACGGTGTGACCGTCATCGAGATGCCCAAGCACGTCACGTACTTCCAGGCGCCGGCCGTCTACACCGTGCCGCTGCAGCTGCTCGCATATCACGTTGCGATCCTGAAAGGCACCGACGTCGACCAGCCGCGCAATCTCGCCAAGAGTGTCACCGTTGAATAGAGGCGTTCTGTAGATACGGACATTAGTGGGATCGAATTAAAGTTCTTACTCCTGCATTAGAGCCATTACCTGAGTACCCGACGTCCGCCGGTCTCCAGCCAATTGCTACTATGTGGCGAGAGTGTGTTCAACGCAAAGAAGTAACATCACGGTAGAAACGCAGATGAACGGTGTGGTCGCGGCCATGCACCACATTGGAAAAAGGTAATTGCTCACCCGAAGGGCCTTAAGAGAATCAGCGCCGAGTCCGAAGCACTTATCTGAATGGCGTCGCTTATGAGCAGTGCAGCCGTCAGTCTCACACGGCAGATGCTCGAGTGGCTCGCAGAGCGCCCGAGAGCCTACGCCGAAGTCATGGAGGTGTGGCGGACTTCATGTCCGCGCCTGTGCATCTGGGAAGATGCATGTAGCGCGGGCTTGATCGAATATGAAGCGGGCACCGGAAAAGTGACGCTGAGCCGCGACGGCAGGGCGTTCCTGTCGACCTCGCGTTTCCCCGAGGCACAGTCTCAATGAAAGTATCGATCCTGGATGATTACTTCGACACCCTCCGAACGCTGCCGTGCTTCGCCCGCCTCGCCGAACACGAGGTGCGCATCTGGAACGATCATCTCGAGGACGAGAACGGCCTCGTCGAACGACTCGCGGACACCGAAGCGCTGGTTCTGATTCGCGAGCGCACGCAGATCCGGGCGAGTCTCCTCAAGCGCCTACCCCGGTTGCAGTTGATCAGTCAGCGCAGTGTTTATCCACATATTGACGTCGACGCGTGTACACGCCTCGGCGTCGTTGTCTCCTCCGACCTACATCCCGGTACGCCTTCCTATGCCACGGCCGAATTGACGTTGGGCCTGATCATCGCGGCCGCGCGACAGATTCCACAACAAATGGCGTCACTGAAGAGCGGCCGATGGCAGTCCGGTGTCGGCACCACCCTGCGCGGCAAGGTTCTCGGTATCTATGGATACGGGCGCATCGGCAGGGCCGTCGCTGAATATTCGCGCGCATTGGGCATGGAAGTGCTGTTTTGGGCACGTGAAGCGTCTCGCGAGCAGGCGCGGGCAGACGGCTGGGCCGTCGCGCAGAGCAAGAGTCATTTTTTTGCAGCCAGTGACGTCCTGTCCCTGCACATGCGACTCGTCGAAGCCACTCGGCATATCGTCACCGCCGAGGACCTGGCGCGCATGAAGTCTTCAGCGATCATCGTCAATACCAGCCGAGCCGGCTTGATCGAGCCCGGTGCACTGCTGGCGGCCCTTCAGGCCGGCAGACCCGGCTTCGCAGCCCTGGACGTCTATGATGAAGAGCCGGTGCCCGCGTCACACCCACTCCTCCAGCTCGACAACCTCATATGCACACCGCACATCGGCTACGTCACGCGCGAGGAATGGGACCTTCAGTTCGCGGACATCTTCGATCAGATCAATGCGTATGCCGCCGGGACCCCGAGCAATGTCGTGAATCCGCAAGTGCTCTCGAGTCCCTCTCTGCGCGCGCGCATCCAAGGAACCTCCTGAGGTACATCGGATTGATGCAGGCGGTCCGGTGCTCGAAGACCCAGGGGGCTGGTAATTCGCTGCACTGCGTAATCCGGCGACACTTGCACACTGGGCTATACTCAGCATCCCAGAGGCCGATAGCACCTCTTCCCATCATCGAGTTTTGCCGGAATTTCTGCGGGGCGGAGTGGCGCGAAGACATGCAAGGACGAGCGCCGGTCACGTCCCTGGACAGCGCGGCAAGAGTTCAATCCGTTCGCTACGTATCGCGACGCAACTAAATTTCCTGCGATTCTGACGCGCCCGCTTTTGCGGGTTTGGATGCTATTTTCATCACTGGGGCTTTGGGGCATGGCGATTTGCGGTCGATCGCGGGCGCGGGACGTGCGGCCGGATTAAATGCACAGCGAGCCCCTGCAGCGCCAGAGCACGCAGATGGGTGCGAGAGCACTCACCCTATCTCTGACTATCGGTTCGAGTTGGTGCCACCGTGATGCTGCGGCTTTGTGCCGGAGTTGTTCCGGACAGTCTGAGCCCATTTCAGGCATTCCGCTTCTGCTCGTGGCGCTTTGGGTGGTGATGGCGGCGCCGTTCCGGGTGGTGAGAGCAGATACGGCCAAAATTCGAACTGAGCTGTGGCTGTTGCCTTCCTGGCTTGTCGGTCCATTGCCTCGCGCGTAGTCGTTTGCCGAACTCATTTCCTCGAGGTTGAGCTTGGTCAGCCGTCAGGGGAGGCGGTGAAATCCACTAACCGAGGCAGTACGGTGCCCGCCACCCATGCTTTCACTGCTGCGGTGTCTGCCATGTCACCGTGAAATGTAAAGCGGCGTGCCGGTACGTATGGGCCTTCCTGCATGGGCATCCCAGTGAGGATGGATTCCTGGGTCGTGAAGATTGAAAGCCCGGAAGGCAGAGTGATATGCCGCACCTCTGCATAGTGAGTGTCCGCGCCAGTTTCAACACCGACCTGGGTCGCGCCCAGCTTCATGAACGCCCGGAGCGTATCCTCACACGAGCTGAAGCAGCTCGCATCGGTCAGAACGATGACGCGGCCTTTCATCTGCGAGCGCACCACCACGGTATTTGCGGCACTGTCCTTGCAGGTCGGCGGCCCGGTCAGCGCCTTCCCCTGGGCCCGCGCCGCTCGCATCTCGCGAAGTGCATTCCGCCAGTCCCGGGCGCCGGCCATGTCACCCATTCGCAGGAACAGTTTCAGGTAATGTTCGACCCCTTTGATGTTGCCTGCCGATGCACGGTACGTTTCCGGGCAGCCAGAGTGCGAGTGCTCTGCCCCGAGCTTCGCGTCGACATAACCCCGGCCGTAAATCACATCGGCCAGGTGGCGACCATAGGAATCGTCGCCGCCGCTATTACCGCGCAAATCGACAACCACATAGGGAGCGGTGCGCAGCGCGGCCTCGTGTGCCCTGGCCGCCGCGATAACGGGGCCGGCCCGGTACCAGAGCTGCTGCATCGCGATCCAATAGCCCTGGCGCCACTTCGCGAAGCTGAAGCCCGCCTCACCATGAGTCGGCACGCGGTAATGGTGACGCAGCGTGGCAGCGAAAATTCGCCGCCAATGCAGCCTCAAAGTCCGGCTCGCACCGCGGGTGGTTACAAACGTACAGGTGGCGGGCCATTTGACGAAGGGATTGCCGTCGTCCAGCAGGAGCCACCGACCGTTGAGGATCTGGAGCGCCGCGACCGAGGCATCCGTGTGGAACCCGATCACCTCGCGGGCCCACCGTTTCACGGGCATGCCACCACAGGCGACGATGCGGGCGCCGACGACATTGACGCCCACCAGCTTGCGGTCTTCCTGGGCCACCAGCCATTCATTGCCCCGACGGGCAGCGATGATGCCTGCCCACTTAAGCACAACGGGTTTGAACAGCGGGTCCGACTGGATGTGACCATCGCCCATCGAGTCCGCGAACCCCGCCAGCGTCGCCACGTATCCGGGATAGCCGCGCACCACGGCGGCCCGCTTCAGCGCCAGCACATGCGCGGATCTCAACGCGGTGCGAAATGCGGTATCGCCGGTCTGCGGCAACGCGCCCGGATGGTTGTCTTCGAGGAGCCTATAGGCAGCCTGCACGTCGATGCGTGTCAGTGCCTGCCACGCTTGGGCGGGGCTCTTGGGGGTCCCGGCGAGCGCCGCATGCGCAGTGAGTATAGCGGTACAGGCGATGAGGCCTGCAATTAGCCGGGTTGAACGCATCTGCTTCTGCGCCTCGGATCAACTCGCCTTATTTTGGATGCTAGCAGCGTGTTGAGACGCCTGCCACCATACACCGACTCGACGTTCAGTCGCCGGGCTTCATTGCCGGGTGCCGTACGTCGATCACCCGGAAATTATTCCCGGGTGATGCGCAATTGAGTGCCGCAGACAAACCCGGTGATGTCATGCGGCTCCGCTGCGCACATGCAGCAGTGCCTGTCATCCACCGGAAACTTCGCGTCGTCAGGTCCGAGGGCCGGTTATGCAGGCGAGATCCGGGTCGGGGGACCATTGGGAACCGGGGGACGCCTGACTCCAGGCGGTTGCGCCAGGTAAAGGACCGTACACCTATCCGGGTGCGGGTACTGCGCGCACCAGTTCACTGTTGATCGAACGCGCGGGCCCTGAGCTGCTCGATGTAGTCCCGGGCGAACTGCTCGGCGGCTTCGGGATCCGGAGGCAGGCCGCCATGCTCCTGCGAGGAGTGCGACAACTCGTCGCGACTGTTGATCTTCGGAAACGGTATCTCGGGCACCGGGACCCCCAGGAAGGCACACAGCGGACCCCACCCTTCCCGTGCAGAATAGACCAGCAGCCGTTCCGGGGGCAGCGCGTCGATCACCTGCTGATTGCGCCGCACAAACCAATCGGTCATGAAGGCACGGTCCTTCACCCGGCCGCCGAATGCGCTGAAAATCGTCCCCTGCATCATCGCCTCGAGCGGCGATCCGGCCAACGACCCCATCATTTGATCCGAGAAGATCGTTTCGCTCACGGAGTCGAACCAGCTGTCGGGGTCGCGTACGGTCAGCAGCACCTTCGCCTCGGGATAATGCGCCGCCAATTCCCGCCAATAGCTACACGCGGGGTAGTCGGTCGTGGACTGGTAGCCCCGCAAGACCTCGTTCCAGTCAGCTCGTCCATTGATGACCTCTAGCCACAGGGGCACATTTCTACGCGCCCCGGCCAGCAGTTCGCTCATGTGGTAGCACGGACCGAACCCGAGGTGCTCGAGCGCGAATTTCAGTGAAAACGTTCCCGTGCGTCCGAGCCCGGCGCCGACAACCTTCATATTCATCGCTGACCCCGCACCCATGATTGGCACCTCTGGCTGATGCACGAAACCTAGCAGAATCCCCGGCCGCTGCATCGCATAAATGGCCCGGTGCCACTGACCCGGATCCTGTTCTGACCGCGCCGAGGGCGGTAGCGCGCTGGGGAAGGCACGGCTCGGGCGCCAGGCGAGTCTGACGCGGCGACCGGAGCGCTCGGGGCGTCCTGCTAAGCTGTGCGGATGAGCCGCATCCTGCTGGCAACCCTCGGGTCGCTGGGTGACCTGCACCCCTACATCGCCGTGGGCCGGGCGCTGACGGCCCGCGGCCAGCCGGTGCGTGTTGCGACGTCGATCGATTACCGGGCGCGTGTCGAAGCGGCCGGCTTGGAATTCGCGCCGCTGGCCCCCTCGATCGCCGAGCTCGGAGCCCCTGAGCAGGTGGCACGCCGGTTCTTCGATCCCTCCCGGGGCCCACAGCGCTTGTTCGAGGCGATGGTCACACGGCCGCTGCAGCGCGCGTACGAGGACCTGCTGGCCGCGACGGAAGGTGTAACGCTCGCCGTTTCGCATCCCATTACGCCGGCACTACCCCTGATTGCCGAGCACCGAGGCCTGCCCTGGCTGTCCGGCGCGCTTGCCCCCTACAGCCTGTTCTCGCGGCTCGACCCCGCGGTGATTGAGAACTTCCAGTGGCTCCACCGCCTGCCCCGCCTGGGCGGATGGCCGCATGGGTGGCTGCTCGCGCTCATGCGCCAGACGGTTCGGCGGTGGGAGCGGCCGCTGCACGAGCTGCGTGCGCAGCTCGGGCTGCCGCCGATCCGCGGCGCGATGCTGATCGATGGCCAGTTTTCCCGGCTCGGCACGCTGGCACTGTTCGATTCACCGCTCGCCACGCCCCAGCCGGACTGGCCGCCCCGGACATGGGTCTGCGGTGCGGCGCTGTACGATTCGGGTGATCCCGAGTGCGCAACGTCGCAGGCCGATGAGCGGCTCGAGCGGTTCCTGGCGGCAGGGGAACCGCCCGTCGTGTTTGCATTAGGCTCCTCTGCGGTCTGGATCGCCGGCGACTATTGGAAGCATGCTGCCGCAGCGTGCAACATGCTCGGCATCCGCGCAGTGTTCCTGACCGGGACGCCGTTGCCGCAACAACTGCCTGCCAACGTGGCTGCATTCGACTACCTTCCATATTCTCGCGTGTTCCCTCGTGCGGCGGCCATCGTTCACCAAGCCGGGATCGGAACGCTGTCTTTTGCGCTTCGCTCCGGACGCCCCCAGCTGCTCGTTCCCGTCGGTTTCGATCAACCCGACAACGCCCTGCGTGCGGTGCGCCTGGGCGTAGGCCGCGTCCTGCCGTTCCGTCGGTCACATCACGCTGTTCGGCTGGCGCGAGAACTCCGCGCCGTGCTCGCAGATCCAGCGCACGAACGCCGCTCTGCGGCGCTCGCCGAACAGCTGCGCACGGTCGATGGCGCCGGCACCGCGGCTCAGCACATCATCGAGTGCCTCGATCCATCCGACGTCGCTGCCGGAGTATCCGGCGCGAACGCCTAGACGAGCCGAAATCCCGCACGCTGTATCGTGGCGTTGGTGTCGAAAGCGCTGCATCTTGTGCCCGCGCGAGCTCTGGAGCGTTGCATCAGGCCAACCCTGGATGAGCGGCCCAATCCAGAACCCAGTGTTGCCTGCGCTCAAAACATGACGCTTGTCACCAACTGCAGCAAGTACGTATCCCCGTGTCAGCTGTGAACGTTATCGTGATCTCGGAGTAAAAAATTACGAGAAACATCAATTCACGAGGTTCAACATGCACACCAAGTCGATCTCCCGCTGGGTGGCTCCTGTTCTGTTCGCTGGCGCCCTCGGCTTGACAGCCGTGGCCAGTGCGGGCAATCAACTGGCCTCGATCACCCTGCAGGCAGCCCCGGTCGTTACCGCGGTCGTGGGTCGTTCCGATCTCGGCGCACCGATCAAGATCACGACCGCCACCAGCGCCGTGCATTACGCGGATCTGAATCTCGCGACCCGCACTGGAGCGGCGATGCTCGTGAAGCGAGTGCGGACGGCGGCCTGGGCGGACTGCCAGCGCCTGAGCACCGTCTCCCTGATGGGGCACTCGGACACAATGGCCTGCGTGCGTCATGCCGAATCTGCCGCGCTGCGCCAAGTCCGGCTCGCGGTCACGGTGGCACACGTGCTGAAGGGTCGCGCCTGAGCGCGACCTGGAGAATCACTCAGGGAGAAGGTCGAACACCCCGTTCGACGATGCACCACGCGGGCCGGGCCCGTCCGGTGCAGGGGCGCCGCCCGGCCCAGAGGCCGGTCGATCAATCACCGCCACGCCGGCTCGTGCGCCCCGAGCCGGGACCGGTGACCGCGCCACTGCAGCGCGGTCACCGGTGCGCTTCGCCTTACTTGTTCAGCGTGACCGCCACGTGTGTCGCGGTGAGCGTGCCATTGCCGTCGTAGCTTCCCTGGGCCGAGACTTTCATGACCGTCGCGGAAGCCAGGTCCGTCGTCAGGGCGGTCACGAAGCTGGCAAAGCTGCTGTAGGAATCCACGCTGTCGCTTCCGGCGTGCGCGATGGCGAATCCCTGGTCCGCACTGTCTGTGCCGTCAGAGCTTGAACCCGAGGAACCCGCTGCGGAGGTCCCGCTCGGTGCCGGCACCACGGTGATCCCACCCGTCAGGGTCGAGATGTCGATCGAATTGTCGCCGATCTCGACCGTGTGAGTCGTCGCCGTCTGAATCATCGCCTGCCCGATGCTGATGCCGCTCGAAGCGAGGCTCGTGAACGGTGAGTTCGCGCCAGGGGACGTCCATTGCACCTTCAGGTCTGCGTTGGCCTGGGTATAGCTCACGACCGCGTCGGCCGAAAAGTCCGGAGGCGCAGAGCCGAACGGCGTGACAAACCCCGAGAACTGCACCGGCTCCCCGGCGGCCAGGCTGCCGGTGGAGAACGACGCGGGAATACCTACCACATAGGCCGCGGCAGATGCATCCTGGGCGCCACCTGAACCGGTTCCGGTGAAATCCAGTCCACCGGCCGGCACGTGGCCCAGTGACTGCAGGGTAAGCGTCACAGAACCGGTGGCGCTGCTGGTGAGCAGGCCGAGTCCCTCGGTGGGCTCCAGCAGCGCACTGCCGCTCGTGGCATCGAGGGAAACCCCCGAGCTGCTCGTCGTGAGCGTGCCGGTGAAGCGTGCCTTCTGCCCAACTGAAATGGCGGTGATCGAGAGCGCCGCGCCCTGGCCGAGCTCGGTGACAGTCGTACCCGAACCGACGGTGACCGTCACCTGCTGCTGGAAGCGCATGTCCTCGCCCGAACTGGAATTCGAGCCCGTGCCGGAACTCGAGGACTGGGGACCGAACACCAGCACGTTGCCCAGCGTGAGCGTGTTGCCGGTGCGTGCCGTAACGATCCCGTCAACGCCGTTGCTCGACGCCGCGTCTCCCAGTGTGATGCTGGTGCCGGCGTGCACGACACTGGCGGTGAAGGTATTCGAAGTCCCGTTCCAGGTGCCGTATGCGGTGGTGAGGGCGTCGGCTGCGAGGGTGGCCAGCTGCGAGAGGCCCGCGGAACCGGTGTAGCTGGTTCCATTGATCCAGAACTGGGTGTTCGAGGTGGTCTGAACCGTCAGCTGCCCGAAGTTCTGCTGCTGATCGTCAAACGGGTCGACCGAGATGACATAGTTGCTGTTGGCGGTGCTGACGCTGGAAAGCGTGCCTCGCACGTGGATCTGCTTGGTCGTCGCGGGCGTGAGGCTCGCGGTCAGGACCGGGTTGACCGTGACGGTGACCGGACTTGCGGTCAGATCCACCGAGTCGGATGCGGCAAGATTGAAGTCCAAGGCCAGACTCGACACCGCTCCGTCGGAAATCACGAGTGGATTGCTGCCAAAGGACAGCGTGACGGTGAGCGGTGCGCTGATGGGTGCGCCGGTGCCGCCGTCAATCAGGTCGGCCGCCGCAACGGTGACGTTCCCGGAGGCGGTGCTCACCACGATCGTCGCGTTGCCGTAGTCCAGCGTCATCTGCGCCGATGAATACGTCCCCGATGGTATTTCCTGGGCACCGAGTACTTCGGAGAGGTTGACCAGCTGGGCGAAATCGACCTGCGTGGCGACCGGGACGATCTGCACCGTCGTGCCGTCGGAGCGCTTCAGGCTGATCGAGTCGACTTTGACGAGGTAACTGACGAAGTCGCCGGGGGCATCGGTCAACGACACCACGGCAGACCCGCAGCCGTTGCAGACGCTGGAGTTCACTGACACGGCCGGCCCGCTCCCCGTGGCGCTCGTGCTGCTCGCCGGGCTGCTGCCCGACCCGCAGCCGGCAAGGACGAGTGCGAGGGCCGCGACCAGCGCCAGGCCCGGCAGATTGCGACGGGCCCGCCGGGCGGATCGGCTTCCAAGAGGTAGGAGGTTCATCGGTCCCAGTCCTTCACAAGCGGTGCATTGGTTCGGTTAGACGGCCCGCCCAGGGCGAATCAATCGCCCCGACCCCCGGGGCCAGCCCGACTCCGCGGCGCCGCGATGCGACATAAGTGGGACCCGTGGATTGGTCCGGATCTGCGCCCCGAATCGGCACATCCGTTTCCAGGGAGGCGAAATGCCACGCCGTTCACACTTGGGTGCGCCGGGGAGGCGAACGGCTCACCTGGAGCGGCAGCGGGCCGCTAACCTCCCAGAAGGCTCCTTGTGGCGCGCCGCGCCGTCCCGATCGCTGCCGCCAGTGCCGCGTGAACGCCCGGGTGACTGCTCCATGTCCAACGTTTTGAAATCCCTGCTCCGTCGTGCCGCGGGGCCCGCGCCTGCGGCCGATGTTCGGGAGTTCGACGCGCTGCGCGGCCAGGCCGCGGCGATCGATCGGTCGCAGGCGGTGATCGAGTTCGAACTCGACGGCACCATCGTCACGGCCAATGAGAACTTCCTGCGCGTCGTAGGGTACTCGCTGGAGGAAATTCGCGGTCGCCACCACCGCATGTTCCTCGACCCGGCGTACGCGGCCAGCACCGAGTACCAAGAGTTCTGGGCGCGACTCGCCCGTGGTGAATTCTCGGCGGGGCAGTACCGGCGCATCGGCAAGGGTGGGCGAGAGGTCTGGCTCCAGGCATCGTACAACCCCATCCTCGATTCACAGGGCCAACCCATGCGGGTCATGAAGATCTGCACCGACGTGACGGCCCGGAAACTCGAGGCCACGGGCGTCGAGGGCAAACTGCGAGCCATCGACAAGGTGCAAGCGATCATCGAGTTCGAACTCGACGGCACCATCGTCACGGCCAATGAGAACTTCCTGCGCGCCGTGGGGTACTCGCTGGAGGAAATTCGCGGCCGACACCACCGGATGTTCGTCGATCCGCAGTATGCCCACAGCGCCGAATATCGTGAATTCTGGGCTCGGCTCGCCGCGGGCGAGTACCAGGCGGGCGAATACCGCCGTCTCGCCAAGGGTGGCCGTGACGTGTGGCTTTACGCCTCCTATAACCCGATCCTCGATGCCGCCGGCCGACCCGTCAAGGTCGTGAAGTTTGCGACCGATATCACGGAGCAAAAGCGCATTACGCAGCGCTTGACCGAACTCGTTGCGAAGGTTCAAGTCGCCGTGAGCGAGGTCACGGAGAGCGCACAGAACATCGTCGACGGTAACACGGGCCTCAGCCAGCGCGTGGCACAGCAAGCGGCGAGCCTGGAGGAGGTTTCCGGCTCGATGACGCAAATCAACTCCACGGTAAAGCACAATTCGCACAACGCCGCGGAAGCAAACCAACTCGCGCTCGCCGCGCGCACCAGTGCCGAAGCGGGCGGCACGGTGGTCACCCAGGCCGTCGAGGCGATGCAGGCTATCAGCGCGGCGAGTC
>OFHJ01000363.1_pt1 | contig 18033 bp, 22 predicted proteins | sample 1522001 | NCBI WGS metagenome assembly OFHJ01 (sample SAMEA2464838, study PRJEB22497) | soil metagenome | biome: Grassland; feature: Farmland; material: Clay | place: Australia | collected 2013-02-01 | depth 1.2 m | reverse complement strand
ATCTCGTCCGTCTGCACCCCGCCAAAAAAAGCATCAAGGTCAAACGCAAGCGCGCCGGATGGAACCCAGACTTCCTCCGCGAAATCCTCCAGAGCAATCCTCGTTAACCCCGACTCCGAACCGTGCCCCTAAGCGCGGCGGCGACACGGCGCCGGCAGGTGCCGGCGCCTTGACATTCTAGTCATATGTTCATATGAATAATTATTCATGTGATATGGGGTGCCATGGTGGCGGAATCGGCCGACAACGAGGAACGCATCGTCGAACTGGCGGAAATCTTTCGCCTGCTCGGCGACAACAGCCGGCTTCGCATCGTCCTTGCCTGTCTAGACGAAGCGGTGGCGGTGGGCGACATGGCGGCGCGGCTCAAACTGCAGCCCTCGCTGGTCAGCCACCATCTGCGGCTATTGCGCGCGGCCCGCCTCCTGAAGGCGGAACGCCACGGCAAGCAGGTCCATTACCGGGCCGCCGACGCCCATGTTCGCCGCATCCTCGGCGACATGCTCGCCCATGTCGCGGAAGATACACCGGAAGCCACCGCCGAAGCGGAAGCGGAGGCGGAGGCGGAGGCCTGAGGATCATGCATCAGCACGAGCATTTCGGCTGCGGCGACGGTTGCGGTCTCGCCGCCGGCGCGGGCGCGGCGCATCCTCGCGGCACGCTGATGGCGGTGTTTTTGCTCAACGGCGGCATGTTCCTAATTCAGGCCGTCGGCGGCCTGGTTCTCGGGTCGGTCGCGTTGCAGGCGGATTCGCTCGATTTTCTCGGCGATGCGCTGGGCACGCTCCTGGCGCTCCGCGCGCTCCGCCAAAGCCCGCGCTGGCGTCTCGGCGCCGCCGCCGTGCAGGGCGCCGCCATGGGCCTTTTCGGCCTGATCATTCTCGGCGAGACCCTGGGCCGTCTCGTCATCGCCGGCGCGCCGCCGGTCGCGGCCGGCGTCGGCGGGTTCGGCCTGCTCGGCCTCGGCGTCAACGTGGCCGCCGCGGCACTCCTGTTCCGCCATCGCTCGAGCGATCTCAACCTCCGCTCGCTCTGGCTTTGTTTGCGCAACGACGCCCTGGCGAGCTTGGCGGTCGTCGCCGCCGGCATCGGCATCGCCGTCACCGGCTCGGCCTGGCCCGATCTCGCCGTCGGCGGCGGCATTGCGGTGTTGCGTCTGCACAGCGCCGGGCAGGTGCTGCTCGGCGTGTGCGCCGCATGGCGCGGCGCGTCCGCGGTCGTCAGGGGCGATTAGCCGGCAAGAACGATCCGGCGGCGGACACGAAAGCGCCCGGCCGGGTTACCCGGCCGGGCGCGGTTGTGCTATCGGCATGCGGCCGGCGCCGCCTGACGTCGCGACGGCTATTTGGGCGAGATCACCATGGTCATCTGGCGGCCTTCCATTTTCGGCCACTGTTCGACCTTGCCGAGCTCGACGAGATCCTCGCGCACGCGGTCCAAGACCTTGGCGCCGAGATCCTGATGCGCGAGCTCACGGCCGCGGAAGCGCAGAGTCACCTTGACCTTGTCGCCTTCGCCAAGGAAACGCGTCATCGCCCGCATCTTGACGTCGTAATCGTGATCGTCGATGCCGGGGCGAAGCTTGATCTCCTTGATCTCGATGACCTTCTGCTTCTTGCGTGCCTCGTTGGCTTTCTTCTGGGCTTCGTATTTATATTTGCCGAAGTCCAGAATCTTGCACACCGGCGGCTGCGCCGACGGCGAAATCTCGACCAGGTCGAGACCGACGGCCTCGGCGCGGGCCAATGCATCTCTGATGGAAACTACACCAAGGTTTTCGCCTTGATGATCGATCAATCGCACTTCCGGGACGGCGATCTGATCGTTGACGCGCGGCCCCTCGCGGGATGGGGGCGCGGAAATCGGTGGGCGGGCGATCGAGGCTTCTCCTTTTGGTAATTTCTCCGACCTAACCCCCGGGACGCGGCAGTGGGCGCATCACACCCAGGGTGCAAGCTACGAAGTCTAGTCCGAGGCGGTTGCAAAGCAAGAACTTCTTGGAGGTTGCGCGGCGGCCTTCGAGGGTTGCGCGCAACCTGTCGCATCCCGGTCACAGGTTGCGCCGCCGTCCGCGGACGCCATCCGGCGCGCCGCGACTATCCGCGACGTCGCGCCAGGAGATCGGAATAGATGGCAATCGTCGCTTCGGTCATAAGAGTGACGGTGAAACGTTCGAGCACGTGGCGCCTCGCCTCGGCGGCGAGCTCGGCCCGCGCCGCGGGGCCGAGGCGGAGCGCCCGCTCCAGCGCGCCGGCCAGCGCGGCGGCGTCGCCGGGCGGCACCAGCCAGCCGGTGGCGCCGGGGATCACGGTTTCGCGCGAGCCGCCATGATCGGTCGCGATCACCGGCCGGCCCATCGCCTGCGCCTCGACGGCGACGCGGCCGAAGGCTTCCGGGTCCGTCGAGGCCGAAACCACCACGTCGGCGAGCTTGTAGGCGGCCGGCATGTCGCGGCAGGGGCCGATCAGGCGGACTTGGCCCTCGAGACCAAGGGCGCCGATCTTGCGCAAGAGCTCGGCGCGATAGCGCGGCCGGCGCTGGTCGTCGCCGACGAGCAGGGCGAAAACGTCCGGCCGGCCGAGCGCGACCAGGGCGTCGAGCAGAACGTCCTGACCCTTCCAGCGGGTGATCCGGCCAGGTAAGAGAACGACTGGGCGGTCGTCCGGCACGCGCCAAGCCGTGCTGAGCGTGATCATGCGCTCGTTCGAGACCGCCTCGGGGTCGAAGCGGGCGGCGTCGACGCCGCGCGGGATGACCACGAGGCGGTCCTCGGCCATGCCGTAGACGCTCTGGATATGCGCGCCGATGAAGGCCGAATTGGCGATCACCCGCTCGCCCTTCAGCATGATCCGGTTGTAGCGCCGCTTGAGCGCGCCGGCATGGCCATAGGTACCATGGAAGGTGGTGACGAAGAGAACCCCGGCCCGGCGCGCCGCCGCGTGGGCGCTCCAAGCGGGGGCGCGCGAGCGGGCATGCACCACGTCGATCCGTTGCGCGCGGATGAGCTCGGCTAGGCGCCGGGCGTTGCGGCTCATGCGGAGCGGGTTCTTGCTGTCGAGCGGCAGCGTGAAATGTTCGCCGCCGGCGCGACGGATCTCGTGTTCGAGCGGCCCACCGGCCGAGGCCACCAACGCGCGCCAGCCGCGCCGCGTCAGCGCCGCGGTGAGGTCGATCGCCGTACGTTCCACCCCGCCCGAGACGCCAAGGCTCGGCAGAACCTGCAACACGGTCGCCGCCGCGGCCCTTTCGGGCCGTGGCGGCACGGTGCTAACATGCGGGACGGTTTCAGGTTCCGGCTTTTTTTCGGCGATGACCACAATTCCTCCAGCACGTCACCTCAGGCGCGCCGACGGCGCCACAATCGCCTATTACTCGGAGTCCGGCAAGTCTCCCGGGGTGGTCTTCTGCGGCGGCTTCAAATCCGACATGACCGGCACCAAGGCGAGCGCCCTGGCCGAGGCCTGCCGGGCGCAGGGCCGTGCCTATGTCCGGTTCGACTATTTCGGCCACGGCCAATCCTCGGGCGATTTCGCCGCCGGCACCATCGGCCGTTGGGCCGAGGACGTGATCGCGGTGCTCGATGCCCTGACCGACGGGCCGCAGGTGATCGTCGGATCCTCCATGGGCGGCTGGCTGATGCTGGTGGCCACCCTGGCGCGGCCCGAGCGCGTCCGCGGCCTGATCGGCATCGCGCCGGCGGCCGATTTCACCGAGGACCTGATGTGGCGGGAGATGCCGGCGGCGGTCCGGGACGCGCTTCGCCGCGACGGCGTTTGGTACCGGCCCTCGGAATATTCCGACGATCCCTATCCGATCACGCTCCGTCTGATCGAGGAAGGGCGCCGACATCTGCTGCTCGATCGGACGATTCCGCTGCGCTGTCCGGTGCGGCTGCTGCATGGCATGAAGGACGCGGATGTGCCGTGGTCGCAGTCGCTCAAGCTGGTCGCGGCGCTGGAAAGCAGCGATGTCACCCTGACCTTGGTGAAGGAGGGGGATCATCGGCTCTCCGAGCCCGGCGATCTTGCCCGTCTCGTCGCCGCGGTGGGCGAGCTTTGCGATAGACCGCTGCCGTGAATCGGCGGGCGTGCTAGATCGCGCCTTCGCCGGCGGCGGCGAGCGCCGCGATGCCCTCGCGATAACTCGGATAGCGCCAGGCGAGCCCGAGTTCGCGCTTGATCCGCGCCGCGCGGACGCGTTTGTTCTCGGCGTAGAAGCTGCGCGCCATGGCGGAAACCCGCGGGTCGGAAAGCGGGATCGACGGCGGCGGCGGCAGGCCGAGAAGGCCCGCCGCATAGGCCATCACGTCGGCTGGCGTCGCCGGCTCGTCGTCGCAAAGGTTATAGATTCGCCCTGGCCGCGGTCGCGCCATCGAGGCCTCGAGCGCCATCGCGATATCCGCCACATGGATGCGGGAGAAGACCTGTCCCGGCTTCTCGATCAACCGCGCCGTGCCGGCGCGAAGCTGCAGCAAGGGGTTTCGCCCCGGCCCATAGATGCCGGCCAGGCGAAAGCGGTGCACGGGAAGCCCGGTCCGCTGGTGCCATGCGTCCCAGCCGTCTTCCGCCGCGACCCGGCGGCGACCGCGTATCGTGGCCGGGGTCAGGACCGTGGTTTCGTCGACCCAGGCGCCGCCGTGGTCGCCGTAGACGCCGGTGGTCGAGAGATAGCCGACCCAGTCGAGATCGCCGAGGTCGGCCAGCCGGGCGCCGCAGGCGTCCAGCACCGGATCGCCGTCGTCGTCGGGCGGTACCGAGGAGAGCAGATGCGTGGTGCCGCGCAGCGTGGCCGGATCGAGCGCCCGCGCGCGGTCGAAAATATCGGCGGCGATACCGCGGGCGCGAAGCTCGGCCCGCTTGTCGGCGCTGCGGCAGGTGCCGGCGATGTCCCAGCCCTGGCCCTGAAGCCTGGCGATCAAGGCTTCGGCGCAATAGCCGATGCCGAAGCAAAAGAGACGTTTGACCTCGCGCAACGGCGCCTCATTCGCTGGTGTGGCCGGATATCCCGCCGCGACGCCGGTTCGAGGCCGGTTCCGCATCTCGCGTCGCCCCGGTCTTGCCTTGTCTTGGCCATAGTTTTGGAGCAAGGGTCGGCAGCGTGAAACCATATATCCTTGCGATCCTGGCCGCGGCAACCGTCATGTCGACGGCTGTCGTCTCGTCCTATGCGGCGGAGACGAAGACGGCGGCCGCGCAGAAGCGCTATAGCGCCTGTGTCGCCCTGACCAAGACCGATGCCAACAAGGCGCTGGCGCGGGCTTCGGCTTGGGAGCATCGCGGCGGCGGCCTGCCGGCCGATCATTGCCTGGCGCTGGCGCTTGTCGCCCTCAAGCAATATGCCGACGCCGCGAAGGAGCTCGACCGCATCGCGGCGGCGATGGCGAAGCCGCCGAACCCGCTTCGGCCCGAAGTCCTGGACCAGGCCGGCAATGCCTGGTTTCTCGCCGGCGATGCCAAGCAAGCCTATGGCAGCTTCACCGCCGCGGTCGCTCTCGCGCCGCAAAACGTCAACTACCTGACCGACCGCGCCCGCGCCGCGCTGGCGCTCGGCAACAACGCCGATGCCGCGCGCAATCTCAGCATGGCGCTGCGCGAGGACCCGACGCGGACCGAGCTCTATATCCTTCGCGGCGAGGCCCGGCGGAAGCTCGGCAAGATCAAGCTTGCCTTCGAGGACGCAGATACCGCGCTGGCGCTCGATCCCTCCTCGGTGCGGGCGCTGATCGAGCGCGGCATCCTGCGCGAAGACATGGGCGACAACAAGGGCGCCGAGCAGGATTGGCTCTCCGTCGTCCGCTTGGCGCCGAACACCGCCGCGGCGGCGCAAGCCCAGGCCCGCATCCAAACCCTCGCCATGAAGCCGAAGAAGAAATAATCGGACGATCGCCGGTCAATCCGCCCATTCCGTCGCGACCTCGGGATCGGCGTCCGGATGCGCCGCCTTGAGGGCGGCGAGGGCGCGCCGGTCGAGGATTTGCCGCAAGCCCCAAACCGCCATGGCGCGAACCTGCGGCGCCGCATCGTCGAGCAGGTGGGTGAGCGCCGCCGCCGCCGCGGCCTCGCCGCTGTTGCCGAGCGCGATCGCGACGTTGCGCACGAAGCGGTCGCGGCCCATGCGCTTGATCGCGGTGCCGGCGAAGCGGCGGCGGAAGCCGGCGTCGTCGAGCCTGGCAAGCTCGGCCAGGTGCGGCAGCTCCAGCTCGGCGCACGGCCAGCGTTCCATGTCCCGGGCGCGGCGCGCGTATTTGTTCCACGGGCAGACCGCGAGGCAATCGTCGCAGCCGTAGATTCTGTTGCCCATGGCGGCGCGGAAGGCGCGTGGAATCGGCCCCGCGTGCTCGATCGAGAGGTAGGAAAGGCAGCGTCGGGCGTCGAGTTGATAAGGCGCAGGAAAGGCGCCGGTCGGGCAGATGTCGAGGCAGGCGTGGCAGCTGCCGCAGTGATCCGCTTCCGCTCGTGCCGGCGCGAGGTCGAGGGTCGTGAAAATCGCCCCGAGAAAAAGCCACGAGCCGAAGTCGCGCGACACCAGATTGGTGTGCTTGCCCTGCCAGCCGAGCCCGGCCGCGGCCGCGAGTGGCTTTTCGAGAACCGGCGCGGTATCGACGAAGACCTTCACCTCGGCCGCGAAACTTCGATACACCCAATTGCCCAGCGCCTTGAGGCGGCGCTTGACCACATGGTGGTAATCGCGCCCCTGCGCGTAGACCGAGATCGCGCCGCGATCCTTTTTCTGGAGCGCTGCCATTGGGTCGCGCGCCGGGCCATAGTTCTGGCCCAGCATGACGATGCTTTTGGCCTCCGGCCAAAGCGCGTTCGGGTGCTGCCGGCGCGCGGCCTTAGCCGCGAGCCAAGCCATATCGCCGTGGCGGCCAAGATCGATAAAGGTGCGGAAATGCCGACCCGCCGCGGCGACGCTCTCGGGTCGTGCGATGCCGACGGCATCGAAACCGAGGCGAAGCGCCTCCGCGCGAACGCGCGCTGCCGGCTCCTGGTCGGATGTCCTTGCGGTCATGGCCTAAGGGATAGCGACCGGGGCCCCGGCCGGCGAGTTTTATTTGGAATAGAGCCGTTGATTTAGCTCAACCTCGCCTGATCGGCTGGACGCTAAAAGAGACGTTTACCCGAAAAGGAACCGGCAATGGCGAGCGAGACGCCGGTAGAAGCGAGCCATTCGGGCTCCGGCGCACAACAAATCCACCCTTCCGATGCCGATCTTCATCGACGGCGAATTATGGGGCATGTTCGCTATCGATTCCTGCAAGGTCGCGAGAGACTGGCTGCAGAGCGAATTCGATGCGCTCGGATTGTTTGCCGAGGCCACCGGGTCGCTCATCATGCGCGAAGAGGCGCGGCTCTCGCTGGAACGGAGCGAAGCGCGCTTTCGCGTCCTTAGCGCAACGGCGCTGGACGCTATCATCATGATCGATTCGACCGGACATATCTCCTATTGGAACCACGCCGCAGAACAGGTTCTCGGCTATGGCGCCGACGAAGCGGTCGGCAAGCAGATTGACAAATGGCTGGTGCCGCCGCGTTTCCGCGACAAGGCGGTCGAAGGCATGAAGGATTTCGCCAAGACCGGGCGCGGCGCAGTGCTCGGTAAGACCGTCGAACTCGCGGCGCTCCGGAAGGACGGGGCCGAGATCGCGGTCGAGCTTTCGGCGGCGGCGGTGCGGCTCGATGGCAAGTGGCAGGCCATCGGCATCCTGCGCGACATCACCGAGCGAAAAAATGACCGAACAGAAGATCTTGGACATGGCGCGGACCGACGGCCTGACCGGCCTCGCTAATCGCACCGCTTTCGTCGACGTGCTATTGCAGGAGATCGCTGCGGTGCGCCGCGGCGGGAAACGCTTCGCGGTATTCTATCTCGATCTCGATCATTTCAAGGATATCAACGATACGCTCGGCCATCCGGTAGGCGATCTTCTGCTGCAGGCGGTGACCAAGCGGCTTCGGGCCAGCATTCGCGAGGTCGACGCGCTGGCGCGCTTCGGCGGCGACGAATTCGCCGTGATCGCGGCGGATATCGCCGAGCCGACCGACGCGGCGCTGCTGGCCGAGAAGCTGCTGGCCGTGATGGGCCAGCCGTTCGAGATTCAGGGCGACGAATTCCGCAGCGGAACCAGCGTCGGCATCGCTCTCTATGGCGCCGACGCCTCAGATGCTGAGGCCCCGTTGTCGCGCGCGGACCTCGCGCTCTATCGGGCGAAATCCGACGGGCGCGGCACCTTCCGATTCTTTACCGAGACGATGGATGCCGAGGCGCGGACACGGGTAATGCCTTCCTCCGAGATTCGCGTGGCTATCGAGACGGAACAGTTGTCTTTGCTTTATCAGCCTCAGGTCGACGTCGCGGCGCGGCGCGGCGCGGCGCGTGGTCGGGCTCGAGGCGCTGGTCCGCTGGAATCATCCGCGGCTCGGCGTCATCGGGCCGGAAGCGTTCATCCACACCGTCGAGCGAACCGGCCTCATCGTGCCGCTGGGCCGGTGGGTGATCCGGGAGGTTTGCCGCCAGGTACGCGCTTGGCTCGATGCCGGCGACGAGCCGTGGGTGGTCGCGATTAACGTCTCGAGCCTGCAATTGAAGGCGCCGGTCGAGTTCGAAGGGGACATTGCCAAGGCCTTGACGGAAGCGGCGCTGGACCCGACCCGACCCGGCTCGAGCTTGAGTTGACGGAGACGGCCTTTATGGAGGCGTCGTGCGAGCATAGCGACGTGCTGACGCGCCTGCGCGCGAGCGGGCTGCGCCTGGCGATCGACGATTTCGGCGTCGGCTATTCGTCGCTCGACCATCTGGGAAAGTTTCCCGTCGATCGGATCAAGATCGTGCAGGGCTTCATCGTGGATATCCCGACGATCCCCGGCAACGTTGCCATCGTCAAGGCGGCCATCAGTATCGCCGCGGCGCTCGGCGTCGAGGTCATCGCCGATGGCGTCGAGACCGAGGCGCAGATCGATGCTCAAGGCTTGGGGGTGTCGCTACGTGCAGGGCTTCTACTTCGCGGCGCCGCTGTCGCCCGAGGCCATTAGCACGCTCTGGGCTATCCATTTAACCGGACTTGAGCGTATGCTGGATGGATGGAGCGACCCCTCGCCGGCATCCACTACCCTAAGTCCCTTGGGGAGTTTCAGGCTTGGTTCCCGACTGATGCGGACTGCCTCGACTACCTGGAATGGTTGAGATGGCCTCACGGTTTCGTCTGCCCGTCCTGTGGCCATTCGGAAGGATGGCGGCTTGGCGACGGCAGGCTCAAGTGCACTGGATGCGGCAGCCGTACGTCAGTGATAGCAGGCACCATCTTCGACCGGACCCGCACTCCACTCACGGTTTGGTTTTCAGCCTGTTGGCATTTTGCTACTGGCAAAGATGGGATCTCGGCGCTGAGCTTGAAACGGACCTTGGAGATCGGCTCCTACCAGACGGTGTGGGCTATCCTTCATCGCTTGCGGTCTGTGCTGATTCGCCCCGATCGGGAGCGCCTTTGCGGGAAGGTGGAGGTGGACGAAACCTACATCGGAGGCAAAGAATCTGGACTTTCGGGAGGCCGTGCCAAAGGGAAGAAGATCCTGACGTGTATCGCGATCGAGATCCTGGAGCCGAAGGGATTCGGGCGCTGTCGAATGGCGCCCGTGGCGGATGCCTCCTCGGAATCGCTTCACTCCTTCGTGTTGGATAACGTCGAGCCGGGGGCGACGGTCATCACCGATGCCTGGCAGGGTTACCGGTGGTTGGAGAAGAATGGGTACATCCATGACCGCCGTAGCCAACGGGCCGCATCAGCGCGAGGCGAGGACCCCGGAGATCTTCTGCCAGGCGTGCATCGAATAGCGTCCCTTGCAAAACGATGGCTGCTGGGCACCCACCAAGGAGCGGTGGATTCCGCCCATCTGCCCAGTTACCTGGACGAGTTCGTGTTCCGCTTCAACCGGCGCCGCTCACGTAGCAGAGGGATGCTGTTCTACCGGGTCCTGAAGCTTGCTGTCGCGCATGGACCGCTTCGTTACCAAGACCTTGTTATGAGCCAGAGTCCAAAGGCTGTTCCTCCCAAGCCGCCGAGACAACGCGGACATCCGCCCAGCTTGGAGCGACCTTCGCCGAACCGCCCTTGGCGACAAATCGCAAAGTCCGGTTAAATGGATAGCCCAAAGCACGCTTATGCGCGGCAAGTGCACGCTGCCCTGGTCGGTTGGGCGGCCGGCCTGATCCGCCGGCGCCGCCGGGTCGGCGGGGGATCAGAAGTCCAAATCGGCGTAGTGCCGGGGCGGCGGCAGGCCGGGAATGAAATCGGCGAGGATGGCGCGGAACGAGGGCCGGGACTTGATCCGGGCATACCATTCCTTGGCCAGCGGATAATCCTCCCACGGCACGTCGGCGAGATAGTCCACCGCCGAGAGATGCGCGCCGGCGGTGATATCGGCGAGGCCGAAATCCTTGCCGGCAAGCCAGGTCCGCCGCTCGGCGAGATAGCCGATATAGGCGAGGTGGTAGTGGATGTTGCGTTGGCCGAAGCGGATCGCGCCCGAATCGGGGGCGCCGAGCCCCATGAAGCGCTTCATCAGCTTTTCCTCGACCAGGACGTCGGTCACCTCGCGGCCGAACTTGAGATCGAACCAAGCGGTGAGCCGGCGCACTTCGGCCCGGGCGCCGGGCGATGTGCCGAGCAACGGCCGTTCCTCGTAGACTTCGTCGAGGAATTCGCAGATGGCTTGCGAGTCGGAGAGGACGCTGCCGTCGGCCTCGACCAGGACCGGCACCTCGCCGGCCGGATTGAGCGACAGGAACTCCTCGCGCTGCTCCCAGACCTTCTCTACCTGAAGCTCGAAATCGAGGCCCTTTTCGGCCAGCGCAATGCGAACCTTGCGCGAGGCGGGCGAAAGCCAGAGATGGAACAGGCGGCGCATGGCGTTTTACTCTATCCGAAGGCGCCGCGCGCGAACAGGGTGGCCGGCGCCGCGGCTTTTGCATAAGGTGGGGCCCCGGCGGGTCGTTGCGGCGCGTGCGCGAAGGAGGAAACGATGTTGAAGATCTGGGGCCGAAACAATTCGATCAATGTCATGAAGGTGCTGTGGGTGGCGAGCGAACTCGGTCTCGGCTTCGAGCGCGTCGACCTCGGCGGCCCGTTTGGCGGCAACCATGAGCCCGGCTATCTCAAGCTCAATCCGAACGGCCTCGTCCCCACCATCAACGACGACGGCTTCGTGCTCTGGGAATCGAACTCGATCGTGCGCTATCTCTCGGCCACGCACAGCGCCGGCGTGCTCTGGCCGACCGATCCGCGGCAGCGCGCCGATGCCGAGCGTTGGATGGATTGGCAGCTTTCGGTGCTGATTCCCTCGGTCGGGCCACTGTTTCTCGGGCTGATCCGGACGCCGCCGGAGCAGCGCGACGCGGCCGCCCTGGAAACCGCGCGCGAGGCTTCCGAGGCGGCTTGGCGCCGGCTCGAGGGCGTGCTCGAAGACGGGCGCAGCTATCTCACGGGCGAGACCTTCACCATGGGCGACATCCCGGCCGGTTGTTTCGCCTATCGTTGGTACAACCTGCCGATCAAGCGGCCGACCCTGCCCCGCGTCGAGGCTTGGTACAAGCGGCTGAGCACCCGCCCGGCCTATCGCGAGCATGTGATGAAACCTTTGACGTGATCCGGCTTTCGAACCGGGCCGCGGCGGGTCCCGGTCGCGATCATCGCCCGAAGGTGGATCAGCCGAACCGCGGGGCGAGGCGGCGGCCGCCGCGGCGGAAGCGGATCAGGGAATCCTCGACCACGCCTTCGACCGGCGGCGGCGCGAAGCCGAGGTCCGTCAGGCCCGGCGCCTCGCCGCCCACCACAATTTCGCGCTTGAGAAGCTTGACCTGGTCGGCGGTCCGGGGCGGCACCGGCAGCATCTGCAAAAATGCGCCCTTAAGTCTGGCCAGCACGAAGGGCACCGGAACCAGCAGGCACCAGCGGCCGGTCGCGCGCACCACGATGCGGAGGATATCGGCGAAGCTATAGATGTCGGGGCCGCCGAGCTCGAAGGTCTGGCCGGCTGTCGCCGGGTCGGCCAGCGCGGCGGCAATCGCCGCCGCCACGTCGCCGACATAGACCGGCTGGAAGCGGGTGGCCCCGCCGCCGATCAGCGGCAGCACCGGCGAGACGCGGGCGAGCGCCGCGAACAGATTGAAGAAGCGGTCCTCTGCTCCGAACACGACCGAGGGACGGAGGATGGTGGCGCCGGGGAAATTCTCCCGCACCTTGGCTTCGCCGGCGGCCTTGCTGCGGGCATAGGCGGCGGGCGACGTTGCGTCGGCGCCCAGCGCCGAGACGTGAATCAGGCGCTTTGCGCCGGCCTCGCGCGCCGCCTTGGCGACCAGCGCCGCGCCGGCGACGTGAACGGCCTGGAAATTCTGCTTGCCGTGCTCGAACAGGATCCCGACCAGATTGACCACCGCGTCCGCGCCGGCGACCGCCGCGGCGACCGAAGCCGGGGCGCGGAGATTGGCCTGTACCGTGACGATCTGGCCGACCTGGCCGAGCGGCTTCAGGTAAAGCGCCTCGTCCGGGCGGCGCACAGCGACGCGGATACGCGCACCCTGGCGGGCAAGCTCCTTCACCACGTAGCGGCCGAGAAATCCCGAGCCGCCGAAGACAGTCACCAATTGCCCTTGCATCGCGCACCTCATCCGTCAAACGCCCGCCGCACTATAGCGCGCCGGGTGGAGAAGAAAATACGCTTGCACCGCAAACTGCGGCAAGGGCCGCCGTGCGCGCTCCGGGCCCCGCCCTGGGCTCGAACTCCCGGGCCTGACCTTCCGCGCTTGAATTGAAGCAATCCGAGTTTAACGCCGAGCCTTGGCGGCCGAGACTCGAGCCTTAAGCGCGCGTCCGGCCGCCGTGCGCCGCGCCATAGGCGGCGACATGGGCGGGGAGCGCGATGCCCGGGGCGAGCTTCGGGTCGGGCCGCGGCGGCGCGCCGGCGAGCGCGAGCGGGATCTCGCCGGCCCAGAAGGGAAGCGCCATGTCCGCTTCGTCGTCGACCGGCGGGCCGCGCCGCAGCTTGGCGGATGCCTCGTCGATCGGCACCGCAAGGACCCGCGTGGCGCGCAGCTCGGCCGCGTTCGGCGGCCGGGTCCCGGTCGAGCGGCCGGGGACGATGTGATCCACCAGCGCCGCGAGCGCCGCATGCTTGGCCGCCGCGCCGGTGATTTCGCGCGCTGCGCCGAACAGCACCACCGAGCGGTAATTGACCGAATGGTGAAAGGCCGAGCGCGCGAGGACCAGCCCGTCGAGATGGGTGACGGTGATGCAAAGCAGCGCGCCGTCCTTCAGCGCCCGCAGCAAGCGGCTGCCGAGGGCGCCGTGCAGGATCAGTTCCTCTCCTACCCGCGCGTAGTTGGTCGGGATCACCACCGGCTGCGCCTGGAAAACGAAGCCGACGTGGCAGAGGAAGCCAGCATCGAGAATGGCATGCACCGTTTCGCGGTCATAGGCCGCCCGTTCGCGCCGCTGGCGGAGGGTGGCGCGACGGCTCGGCGGCGGGGCCTTGGCCGTGGCGGCAGTCTCGGCGCGTTTGCTGGTCATGGCGTTTGCCATCTCCAATTTATTGTAGTAGTACAAATATATGAACGTTATAGAACGATATGAAATAGCGGGGCGCGGCGCAAGCGAAATTGCCGCCAGCATCGAGCGCGCGATTCTCGCCGGCCGGCTTGCGCCCAGCGCCAAGCTGCCGACCGTGCGCGCCTTGGGCATGGCGCTGCGGGTCAGCCCCGGCACCGTCGCGGCGGCCTATCGCGGCTTGCGGCTTCGCGGCCTGATCAGCGCCGCCGGCCGTCGTGGTACGATCGTGAGCCCGCTTCCCGCCCTGAGCCCGCGGCCCGCGGTGGCGCTCGGGCCGAGAGTGCGGGACGTCGCCGGCGGCGGGCCTGATCCCGCGCTGTTGCCGCCGCTTGCCCCCTTGCTCGCGCGGCTCGCGCCGCCGCCGATCAATTACGGCGCGCCGGCCTGCGATGTGGCCTTGCTCGATCTGGCGCGGGCGGGCTTTGCCGCCGACGGTCTGCCGCCCGGGCCGATCACCGTGGTTGGCGGCGCGCTCGATGGCATCGAGCGGGTGTTGCAGGCTGGGCTTCGCCTCGGCGATCGGGTGATCGTCGAGGATCCAGGCTATTTCGCGGTGTTTGATCTCGTGCGCGCGCTCGGGCTGGTTCCGGTTCCGGTCGCCCTCGATGGCGAGGGGCCGAGGCCCGACGCCTTGGCGCGCGCCCTTGCCAAGGGCGCGGCAGCCCTGATCCTGACGCCGCGGGCGCAGAACCCGACCGGCGCGGCGTTGACGCCGGCACGGGCTGCGGCGCTGCGGGCGATTCTCGCCCGCCATCCCGATCCGCTCGTGATCGAGGACGATCACGCCGGGCCGATCGCCGGCCAGCCGGCGCTCACCGTGGTGGAGCCGGGCCGCCCGCGCTACGCGATTTTGCGCTCGGTCTCGAAATGGCTCAGCCCCGATCTTCGCCTCGCGCTTCTGACCGCCGATCCGCTCACCATCGGCCGGGTCGAAGGCCGTCGCCAGCTCGGCGCCGGCTGGGTGAGCCATATCCTGCAGAAGCTCGTGGTCGAACTGTGGACGGATGACGAAAGCCGCCATTTGGTGCGCCGCGCGGCCGGAAGCTACAACCAGCGTCGGGCCGCGCTGATCGCGGCGCTGGCGGAACACGGCATCGCCGCCTCGGGGCGTTCGGGCCTGAATGTCTGGGTTCCCGTGCGTGAGGAAACGATGCTGGTGCAGGCGCTGCGCCAAGCGGGGTGGGCGGTGATGGCCGGCGAGCGCTTTCGCATCGAAAGCGGGCCGGCGGTGCGAGTTTCGATCGGCGCGCTGGCGGCGCCGGCGGAGATCGCCGATTTTGCCGCCGATTTTGCCGCGGCGCTTCGGGCCGGCGGCGGCATCCGCGCCGCCTAGGGCATGACCCGGAAAAGCGGCCCCGCTTCTCGCACCAGATCATGCCCGGTCATTGGACCGGCGCATGGAGATGATTTTTCGGTCGATGCGACCTGCCACCGTCGGCGCGCCGGCAAAGATTCATCGCGGCGCCATCTCGCAATGGTCCGATTTGGCCTTATATTTGTTGCTCTATGCTGAAGTCGAACGGCCGCCGTTTTTCCGATGCCCGGCGCATGTTCAACCTTGAGGTCAATGCCGTGCCTGATCCGGTGTCCGATCCAGTGACAGATTCGTGTCCCCCTTTGTTTTCCCGCCGGCTCAGCGTTTGCGGCCTCGGCGAGCTTGCGCTCTACCGCGATCAGGGCGTCAGCCACGTTCTCTCGCTGCTCGATCCGGACTGGCCCGATCCCACGGTCTTCGCCGAATATCCGCCGCACGAGCGCACGCTTTTGCGCTTTCACGACGTCACCCATCTCGCTTCTGGTTATCAGGCGCCGGAGCAGGAGGACGTCGCGGCGGTGCTCGATTTCGGCCGCACTCTTGCCGCCGCGCCGGAGCGGGTCAGCCATCTTCTCGTGCATTGCCATATGGGGATTTCGCGCTCGACCGCGGCGCTGTCGATCCTGCTCGCGCAGTCGGCGCCGGGGCAGGAGCGCGAGGCCCTGGCGCGGGTCCAGGAAATTCGTCCGCGCGGTTGGCCGAATTCGCGCATGATCCGTTTCGCTGACGAGCTCCTGAACCGCGACGGCGCGCTGATCGCGGCCTTGAGGGCGCATCAGCGGGCGGTGATCACCGAACACCCAGATCTCGCGCCGATGATCGCCGGCGTCGGCCGCGCCGACGAATTGCCTGACTAGGGGCTGCGCCGGGCCGCCCGGCGCCTAGCCGACGGCGGCGAGCGCCGCCGGCAGTTCGGCATAGCCCGAAATCACCGCATTGGCGCCAAGCTCGGCGACGGGGATGCGGCTATAGCCGAAATCGACCGCGATCACCGGCACGCCGGCGGCCTTGGCCGTCGCCACGTCGACCGGCGAATCGCCGATCATCACCGCTTCGTCCGGCGTCGCGCCGATAGCGTCCAAGGTCGAGAGCAGATGCGCCGGATCAGGCTTGCAGACCGGCAGCGTGTCGCCGCCGAGCAGAGCGTCGAAATAGGCGAGGAAGGCGATATCGGTGAGCAGTTTGCGGCTCAACTGCTCGGCCTTGTTGGTGCAGACGGCGAGCCGATATCCTTCCGCCTTGAAGCGTTCCAGCGTGGCCGCGACGTCGGGAAAGGGGCGGCTGAAGACCGAAAGGTTGGCGCCGTAATGGCTGAGATATTGGGCGATCGCGGCTTTGAGCGGATCGGGATCGAGTGGCGCGCCGGTCATCGCGAACCCGCGCTCGACCAGACGCCCGGCGCCTTCGCCGACCAGATTGCGCACCTGACCGAGATCAAGTTCACGGCGGCCGTTGGTCGTCAGAATGACGTTCAGGGTCGCGTGCAGGTCGGGGGCGGTATCGACCAGGGTTCCGTCGAGATCGAAAACAAGGGCGCGGCGGGACATGGGACAGGGCTCTTCAGACGGCGGTTCCGGACCCTAGCTCGCTGTCTCGCGGCTGTCCAGCGGTGCCGGCGGACGCTGCGAAAACGCCCCTAACGCCTTAATTTGAAACAGGCGGTGACAAATCGTGAGTAGACGCTCCAGCGGCCCTATGACACTCTCTGGCCGCTCCGGAATGGGGAACTTGTCGAGCAGCGAAGCGGATCATCATGTCCTCATCTCCTCTGGCCATCGTCATCCTCGCGGCCGGCATCGGCAGCCGGATGAAATCCACGCTCCATAAGGTGCTGCACCCGGTCGGCGGGCGGCCGATGATCGCGCATTTGCGCCAAACCGTCGAAGCGCTCGGGCCGGCGCGCGTCGTCGTCATCACCGGCCCCGGCGCCGATGCCGGCACCCGCCGCAGGCGCACTGGCCAGCAGCGTCCCCGCGGCAGCCACTGCCACCACAGCGGCCAGAACGCGAACTCTCATGACACCCCTCCCGGCTGCCTCAGCCAGTCAGCCGATCGGAGTGGCCCTGGACGACCGGCGGAAGATCCGCCTCAGCGCCTGCTCGACCTCATCGGCCAGATCAGGCATCATGCCGCCGGCCAGGTTCTCCGCACAGGCCCCATTGTCATCCGCGATGCCGGAATTCATTACCGCCTGCTCGCCGACCGCGCCGCACTCCCGGCACTCGACCTCGCCTAGCCGCCGGACCAGGTGATCGCTCCCGCACTCGGCGCACGTGTCCAGGTCGTCAGCCCAGTCGCGGCTCTCCTGGCATTCGGGGCAGATCAGCACCTGGCGGTTGGCCCTGACCCCGCGCCGCCATGGACTGCTCCCCCGGTCAGGGTCAACCTGCCTGGTGCTACATCGATAACACGGCATCGGCCGCCCGCTCTGCCTCCGGCGCCGACCCCCGGCGCCGGAGCCCGTCAGGCTAGCTGCGCGAGCGCCGCTGAGTAGTCGGCGAGATTGCGCGCCTGCGGTATGGCGTTGACCACCTTCCACCGCACGACGCCGGTCTTATCGATGATGAACGTGCCGCGCGTGGCGATGCCGCGCTCGTCATCGAAGACACCGTACGACCTGGCGACCTCGCCGTGCGGCCAGAAATCCGACAGCAGGCCGAACTTGTAACCTTCGGCATCGGCCCAGGTCTTGTGCGCGAACATCGAGTCCACCGACACGGTCAGCACCTCGACGTCGTCGCGCTCGGCCTCGGGGAACGTGTCCCGCATCGCGCATAGCTCACCGCTGCACACGCCGCTGAACGCGAGCGGATAGAACACCAGGACCACGTTCTTCTTGCCGCGCAGGCCGGACAGTCGCACCGGGGTGCCGTGCTGGTCCGTGAGCTCGAAGTCCGGCGCTACATCGCCCATTTCTACTGCCATTCGCAGGTCCTTTCAGCGATCACTGCGGCCGCCAGCGGGCCGCCGGGAAGTGCCGCGCGGGCGCGCGGCCAGAGCGTGTCGAAGAGCGGCACCAACTCGTAGCTCACCATTTCTCCGCGTGAAGCCTCGGGGTCGTCGGCGCGCGCGTCGAACCTGTAGACCAGCAGGCCGCGGGGCGAAGACTGCTTCTCGC
>OFHJ01000362.1_pt1 | contig 18057 bp, 21 predicted proteins | sample 1522001 | NCBI WGS metagenome assembly OFHJ01 (sample SAMEA2464838, study PRJEB22497) | soil metagenome | biome: Grassland; feature: Farmland; material: Clay | place: Australia | collected 2013-02-01 | depth 1.2 m | reverse complement strand
ATTACACGATGCTCGAACGAACGCAGAAAGGCACGCTCGACGTTACGCTGTGGCAAGAATGGTTTCTCTCCTGCCTGAAGCGTGCGATCGAATGCTCGCAAGACACGCTCCGCTCCGTCTTACAGAAGGCGCATTTCTGGGAACGCTTCGCACAGCAACCACTGAACGCACGGCAAGTGAAGGTGCTAAACCAGCTTCTTGGCGGCTTCGTGGGGAAGCTCACCACCTCGAAATGGGCCAAACTGACCAAGTGCTCACAGGACACAGCTTACCGCGACATCCTGGATCTCGTCGAGCGGGGCGCGCTGCGCAAAGATCCCGCCGGCGGCCGAAGCACCAGCTACTCGCTCGCAATCAGCGACTGACGTCGGAGCGAATCCAAGAAATGCTGGTGGAAAGGGAGGGACTCGAACCCTCGACCCCGGCATTATGAGCTCGGTGCTGCGCTCAAAGTAGACACTAGAATCGATAAGTTACCAAGTGGCGCCCGTTGCGATTGGCACGACTGAACACAACCGATTCCCGTAGAATTTCCGCAAGACCGAACTGTTCAAATGGGGGACGCCCAGACGCTCAGACGGTCACTTGCTAAAGCACATGACCAGAAAGCGTCCTCTACTCAAAGCAATCCGTCAATCACCAAAACAATTCAGGCCCACTCAACTACGACGCGACGCGTCTGCCATCTCGAACGTCCGTCTCATTCAACCATCCCCGCGTCGCCAACAGCTCGTTTAGCCAAACCTTATGCGGCGCAATGTCGAATATTGCCCAGTCTTTAACATTATAGGCCTCGGTACGATCTCGCTTAAGCGCATTAATCAGCAATTCTCCGGCGCGAACCTTGTTTTCTAACATCAGAAATGCACACATCCGCGTCAAGGATCCCGCCTCGTCAGAATCCGCAATCTTCGAGAGCCTTGGCTTATTAACCTTGTGCGCCTTATAAAACGTCGCGAGTTCTAAATTGATTATTAGCGGCGCAAATCTTACGGAATAATTGGCCGCATCGAGTACTTCTCTAGCGAGATGCTCAGCGTCAGCATATTGCCCTAACTTAATTAGGGCATGTGTTTCGAGTAGCGTCCACTTACCTGCAAATATGTTATTGCCACTTGCTTTCGAATTCCGTATATATGCCAAAAGAACCTGATGCTCTGCTCCGCACGAGTAAATTTCGGCTTGTAGCATGTCCGCTTTATCAGGGCCAACGACAGCTCGAACCTCGTCTAAAAGCTTCTGCGCTTCAACCAAGCGCCGCACATAGCAACGGTAAGTAATGAGCATCTGTAAGGCCACCGGATCTTTACGAAGCCGCCGATAAGACTCTAAAACTCTGATGGCATCGTAAATGCGCCCCTCAACCTCAGCATAAACTTCCGCCTTAAGCTTAATGAAACTCCCGTCATCACCCCACCTCGATTCCGCATCAAAATTCGCAACTTTGCTTACCAACTCCTCATGCCTATCAAAATCCCGAAGCGCTCCCAAAAGCACCAATTCAAGGCGCTTTTTTCTCTTATTCGGCTGCGCATCAATTCCCTGAACAATAGTCTCCAGAACCGCCTCTTTCTGAAGTACCGGATTCTTCTCCGCTTTTGCCAGATCAACAGCAAGTCTAAGCGAGCGCTCATCGTATGCGTCCATTGCTGACATGCGCTCATAAATCTCTCGCAATGTGAACTTACATTCATGCTCAGCAGAACGATGCGAAATTATGAACGTCGCAAGCCGCTGCCACGCGGTATTTTGAAGAGACGGATTTAATTCGATTGCTCTTGTGTAATCAGAGACAATTGACTTAATGGCTTCATGCTCATCGCAACCTTTATCAAACTTAAGCTGTTCCTCGACGAACTTGGCGCGAAGTCTGTGAGCTGCCGGATAGTATGGATCCGATAGCAGTGCATTTTGAATGGACGCCATTCGACTTGCGTGCGACTGCTCATTCTCGGCTTTCCTGTACATGTAGTATGCATTCTTCGCATCGAATTCCAAAAGCAAGCTGCACGTTTTGATTGCCGAATCATAGGCTGCCATTTTGTGGTCAATTTCCAGCCTCGATAGTAGGAGCTCAACTCGGTAGTCTTGACAAATCTTCTGCTCCAATTCTTCAGAGATCTTGTCACGAGCTTGTTGATATTCCCTATCCTGCACAAGTTGCCGAATTTCCATCAATTTAATCATATCTCGGTCATTAAGTTCACTAGGAGCCCAGTCATCTTCTCGGTCTAACCGGGCGACCGTCCTTAATGAGTTAACCAAGGCCTCACGGTCCAATTCTCTCTTGAGTTTAGACAAATCACTCTGAATTACAGCTGACTTGCTCCCAGCAAGATAAGCGTCCGAGCAAAACCGTTGAATGACTTCTCTCGGCTTTTGCGATACAAGACTAGTGCTGACCGGGAGTTCACTGCCAATGCATGCCAAGTAAAGCTGGGAGAACAGTTCATCGAAGCCGTCAACGTCGACCCAATATACTTTTTCTTTCCACAATAATTTAATTAGGTCCTCGCTCTGAGAATCTGTCGAACGCAGACACCAATATACGCCGTGCTTAAAGTAGTCATCTTGCTTCAGCAAGAAACTCAGAACGTCCATAACTGATCGGTCATGCCCGCTGTATCCGACCACAATCAAGCCGCTGTCTTTTGCGAATTCAGCAAATTTCCTTTTTGTGTTTTCCTCTAAAGACTCTGTCTCCCTGATCGTGCTCTTTATGTCGTCAAACAAATAGTCTCCGTGCAACTTAATAATTTTTGGTCGCTTCGAAGTTACAGTGACACTCCCAATCGAAGAGTCGTGTGCACAAACGATAGGCCGCGTGTCGGAAAATTGGTGGAACGACTCATTTACGAGATCATCAAAGTTTGTCGTGAAAACCGTATTTATGAAGTTCTTCTCTATTAGTCGCACAAGATATGCGTATCCTAATGACGGCTTGCAATCAGCAACTTCGTTCTCGACGAACATACGACGTTGACGGGGAAGGTCGAATTTCTTCTCGAACAGCGATGCATATTCTCGTTGCCTGGAATACCAGTCTCCATGATGCTGCGTGAAATACTCAATCGCCTGTTCCGGCGAATACGACTCGACAGGATTAGGGCACAGCTGGCAATAAAGGTCCCTTCTCCATTCAGCGATGAGTGTTGTCGCACTTCGAATTCCGGAAGTCACGGATGCTCCGGAACCGAGGAGTAGGGTGTAGTTTGCAACTTCGCCAGTTCTGGTTTTTACGAAGTCGATTAGAGACTGGACACTTCGTTGCTTTACTTTTAGGTGTGTTTCCAGATGTGACATATTGCGCTTCCTTCTTTCGGTCCAAAGAAATTCCCGCCATGGAATCAGACAGGCTTTCTGTGTGACTCAGATCCGCCGTTCGTTATAATCCTGCTTTCTATATGCATCGCTCGCCGAAATTGCGTCCATGTCTTTTTTTGAGATTTGTGAATCAGCTGCGTGATTCGCGTCTTCGGCAGATATCTTTCTAAATCGGATCGCTAATGCTTGTCAATGATTAGGCAATGGCCATCCACCGAACATCTTGCATGCGGGCTACCCTCCGTTTTTCCCCTTCACTCAATTCGGTGGAGCGCGGCGCGGATTTGAGGAAGAGAGACTTGTCGCGCCGGAAGCTGTACGACATCCGTTTGACGACCTTATTCTTGCTGGCGATGCCCTCGATTACGCTAATTGGCAGCGGATAGCAGTAGTGCGCCAGCAACCCTAGCAGACAACTGCGCAGTCTGCGCGCAAACACGTTCAACGGCGCAATGCGTCTGCGCGGCCTCCGACGGTACCAGCATATCCTGAAGCGCCGGGTGTTGCCGGCCTGGCACTCGCCCCGTAGGTCCTGCAATTCCTGGAGGAACACGTAGACGTTCATCAACGCACGACTCACGGCCCGCGCTTCCGTCAGTTGTACGCGGTCGGCATCGTGCGCCACCTTGTTCCAGTCGACGTCCCCCCGATTTTGAGTAGCGAAACGGTTTAGAGTCTGACCCCCGGTGACCTTGCCCCATATTCCGGACGGGTCAGGCTTGGAGGTCAGCACCTTCTGAGGCCCGTTGTTCCCGACGCTTTCGCGCATACTCGATCGGTGTCAGGTGCCCGAGCGACCTGTGGGGTCGATGAACATTGTAGTCGATCCGCCAGGCTTCGATCTTCTCGCCTGCATCCTGGATCGATACGAACTGCATGACGTTTAGACACTCATCGCGCAACCTCCCGTTGAATGACTCTATGTGCCCGTTCTCAGTGGGTTTTCCGGGGTGAATGAAGTCGAGCTTCACGCCTCGCTGGTACGCCCAGTCCTCGAGCGCCTTGGACGTGAACTCCGTACAATGGTCCACCGTGTTTTATGCAGGTGTTCCCGCCCGCTCGATCGTGCGATCCAGAGCCGCTGCCACGTCGTGACCGGAGAAACCAAATCGGGCCTCAAATAACGGAGTCTGACGACTAAACTGATCGACCACCCTGAGCACCCGAAAAGGCCTCCCGTTGAACAACTGGTGATGCACGAAATCCATACTCCAGCGCTCGTGCGTACGCTGGGCCTGAGGGACGGGGCCGCGGTGCAGGCACATGTGCTTGCGACGGCGCACCCGCATGCGGATTTGCAGGCCTTCCAGGCGATACCAGCGGTACACCCGCTTCTTGTTCACCGGCCAGCCCTCGCGGCGCAACATGACGTGAATGCGCAGGTACCCGAATCGAGGCCGGGCATGTGCGATCTCCCGGATCCGCAGCCGCAACGCCGACTGATCTCGTGCCGTGCTGTTGGCATACCAACCCCCGTGCGAGAACTGAGCGAGCTCAATCGCTCGTCGGACGCTCGTGCCATACTGCTGCCGAATCCACTGGGCCAGCGCGCGTCGGCGCGCTGACCTTAGAGCTTTTTTCGGACCACCTCACCCAGGATATGTTTGTCGAGGGTCAGGTCGGCTACCAGCCGCTTCAGCCGCACGTTCTCATCGCGCAGTTGTCGCAGTTCGCGAATCTCGCTTATCCCATGCTTGCCGAACTTCTTCTTCCACAGATAAAAACTCGCCTCGCTGACACCGAGCTGCCGGCACACATCCGCCACCGGCGAGCCGCTCTCCGCCTGGCGAAGCGCATAGGCGATCTGCTCCTCGGTAAACCGCTTGCCTTTCATGATCTGCTCCCGTCGTGGAGGGCCTTGGAGGCTACTTTAGTCCAAGTCCAAACTGTCCGGAATTCGGGGACAAGGTCAGAGGCACCCTCAGGGGTCAGGCGGTTGCGGGCGCATCGAGCGCCTTCCGGGGCGAGCGGCTACCGCGTCGCAGGCGCTGCAGCGAGCCGCGGACTTCCCCTGGGTATCAGTGGGATCGAGCGCACCGTGTAGTGGCACGGGTCCTGGCGGGCCGCGGCCAGGTTATGGCCGTTCCCCCCGTTGTGCAGATACACCCGCCAGGCGCGCACGATCGCGTCTTGCGATTGAACGATCTCGACGCCCGCCTCATGCTCGGTTTCCATGTTCACTACCCCGGAAATCCTTCCGACCCGCTGCTCACGTCGCAGTAGCCGCTTCCAGTAGCGTTCCGATCTGAGGCTGGAGTGGACGGTCTTCAGGGCCAAGTATCGCTGATAGGCCGCAGTACTCGTGCACAGGTTCCACCTGCGATTCGCTCGTTCAACGGCGGCGATGATTTTTTTATACTGACGATCGAGCTGCCCCAGCGCCGCGAGCCGCTCTCTCGTCACCTTGGCGGAATACTCGCTCGCGCACACCGTGACCACCTTGCGAGCAGCGTCGTAATCGGACTGGCCCCATTGACGGAAATACGCGCTGTCCTGAGCGTTGATGGCCCGATCGAGCGTATACGGAAGATTCCCGCAACCGAGACGCCCGTTCACTACCGGCATATCGAACGATACGAGCGGCGAGCTCGTGACGGCGCAACCGGTCAGTGCGCAGGCGCAAGCGATCCAGATCCCCACACGCGCCAGATGCATTTGTCTCATCATCCCCCGCATCGCCCCTTCCGAATCCATAAGCGCCAGCGCAGCAGTATAGCCACGCCGCGAAGGACGAGCGAACTCTTCGACGACCCGCGTCCTGGGATACATTAACGACGGGCGATTGATCAGACTGGAGCAATGACTCAAGCGCCTCAACTCATATTCTCCACATCCTCCTTGCCGCAAAGCGTACGTGGGGAGCTGTCTGCTCGGATTCAGCGCTGCGCCTCGGACCGTGACGCACTGCGGCAAATGGGGAGTCCGCTTTCTTGCCGAGAGGGTGCAGCTCTGGAGTCGTGACGTAGTTCCGAGTTATTTAGTTGCAAGTGAGAGAATGTTTTATATCACTTAGGCACGAGGTCGCGATAGTCGCAGACTTTGTTTTAGGGAGCATTCACGGTGTCTCGCGATTCGGATTCCAGGCGATCACTGGGCCATCCCCGCGCGCGGCCGGAGTGCTGCACCCGCTCTGGCGCCCCTGTTTTTCGAGCATCCGGAGAGGCAATCGATGGCGAATAGAGCATGGTCACTGCACCGCGGGTACGCCTCCATCATCTATCCAAGCAAAGGCGCCTCCGAACCTGAGCCACCCCGCACGTACGCGCTCAAGACTGACGCGTCGTTCCGCCAAGCGCTCTCCGAGGCGATCAGCATCGCCGGCCGGCGGCCCATGTCTTCGGTAGTGCTCAACATGGACGACAACCGTGCCCATCCGGTGCGCGACGCGATGATCAAGTTGGCTTTCGGGCAAACTCGGACTCCATTGCCCGCTATGGTCGAGCTCGCCTCCAGACTTGCGATGTCTACCGACAAACGAACACGGCCCGCACTTTTTGTCGTCACCATCGACGAAGACGACGAAGCACGGCGCGTATCGATGTACGTGTTCCCAGAGGAGAGCACCTACGCCCTCAGGAGTTCAGCCCAGGAGCCGACCGAGGCGATTCTTGAGCACCTGAATTCCTTTGTGCTCGAATCGCGCCTCCGGAAAGTCGCACGCTTTGCAGGCAAGAACATAAAGAGTCATTTCATCAACGGCGAAATAGTCGATCTGCAAATTGGATCCGGGCCTCGAAGTGTCGCCGACTATTGGGTAACAGACTTCCTCGATGCAGAGTTCGCCATCAACGACTATAAGGGCACGAGCTTGGCCGCTGCCGCATTGAAAATCGCATTCCAAAAGGCGGATTCCCGAGGAAAGCAGAAAATCATGGAAGCGGCGATCGCGCTGATGGCCGATAGCCGTCGCGCCTGGTCTCTCAGGAAGATCGCTGACGAATTCATCCCCGCTGCGCTGTCGGATGTGTTCTGCAGTGTCTCTCCTAATGCCGAGACGCTAACGAACAAATTCATGCTAGACAGGGATCTCCTCAGGGACCGGATCAACTATCGCGTATTCCGACTCAAGACCGGAGTGTGGGTTTCGTCTCCATTTAGTGAAGTTGGCCGCACCGTGAAACTCGAGGATGATGGCAAGAAGCGCACGCTCACTGCTCGCGGAGTGGTTGAAGATGAGAGGGTCCAGAGTGATGCGAAGAGGCACCCAAAAAATTGAGGCGGCATACGCCGCTCGCTTGAACCTCCTTCGCGAGCTGGCGGGCAAACTGGAGGGGGAGCTTTGCTCCCTGCTCTCCTGTGTGCCACATGTGGACCGCATCTCGTTCCGCGCCAAGGGCTTAGGGAGCTTCGTCGAGAAGGCCAGCGATTTGGGCGCTGAGGGACAGCCGAAGTACGCCCATCCACTGGAAGAGATTGAAGATCAAGTTGCGGGCCGCGTACTGGTGTTCTATCGGTCGGATATTGCTGCGGTACTTAATGCGATCGAGGGCAAGTGGCGCAAGGCGGAACAGCAGCACAAAAAGCCGGCGCGGACCTCTCAGTTTGACTACGAGACCACACACAGGGTGTGCCTCATTACTTCGGATATGTGGCCGAAAGGCTGGTCCAAGTTGGAGGACCCACCGACGACATTCGAGCTGCAGGTTCGGACTCTGGCACAGCACGCGTGGTCAGAGCCACAACATGGCTTTTACAAGCGCGGCGGCGGATTGCCCAAGTCCAGCGAGAGGAAGATGTATTGGGCCGCAGCTTCAGCGTGGGGCATCGACTCCATCTGGGAAGACATCAAGGTCGAGCTTGATAAGCTCGATGCTGAGCACTGACACGCTGGGCCATCAGACACCGACAATCGAGCGCGCGAGATTGGATTCGGAGCCATGGAACACAACTTCGAAAGCCTGAAGGCTCACATTCTGTCTCTCTCCGTCGCCCGCCACTTCGACGCGGCGCGGCGCGAGTGGGACCTGATCGGCATCGAGGTAAGCGAGGAGTTCGACCACTGCCCATGCGGGCAAGAGATCAAAGAGCACTGCTTCATTCGCAATCGCCTAAACGGCGAGACCACTTACGTCGGCAATGTCTGTATCAACCGATTCATCGGGATCGATACTGGCAACCTGTTCGTGGGCCTTAGGAGGATCGCTCAGGATAAAGCAGCGAATGCCAATGCCGACCTCATAAAGCATGCACGCAAATTTGGGTACCTTTACGATGGTGAACACGAGTTCCTGATGCACACTCGCTTGAAGCGCAAGCTCTCTCCAAAGCAGCTTGCGTGGAAGGAAAAAATCAATCGAAGAATAGTTAATAAAATTGTGGTTCAAAGACGAGGTCAGAGGTGATGCGTGCCGGGCGACGCGCATGTTCCGCCGTGTCATCGACTAGGATGCCCGTGCGCACGCGCGGCGCGCGTGCGAGTTCGCTCTAGTAGCTCGCTGGCGATCGACTCCTTTTCGGTCATTGGACTGGGCAGTTGTTCGAGGAATTTTCTAACCTGCCGTGCCATTTCCGGTTCGCCTTGGCGGATCAAAATGTCGCCCACAGCCTCCCAGCCTTGCCAGATTTCGCTTCGGGTGCGAAGCATGGCAGCTTTCCCGGACTCGACTCGTAAGCCACCGTCCGCCAGCTCACGAGCAACGGCCTCGGTTCGTGCTCTCATGTGCGTCGATTGGCCGCGTAGGCGCGCCCGGTAGATGCCGTCCGACTTCCGCGGCGCGGTCTCGCCGCGAATGTAGCGATGTGTTGCGTTCGCCGGCACTCCAACCGCCCGAAGGTGCCTGGCAAAGTCGGTGCGCCACTGGCGAAGCATCGCCTTACGAATATTCAGCCGTTCACCCTGTTCGCTCATCGCCTTCACCACCAGATGCACGTGTGGGTGAGGCTCGTCGGTGTGGAGGGCGAGCGCGTACCGGTGGGTGAAGGCGAATTCCGCCCTAGCAAAGTTGCGGGCTGCCTCAAGCACCCCTTTGGTCGGGGTTCCCGGCGGCATGGACAGAACGATCTTGTGGACGAGCTTCGGCGCCCTACCGGTACCCGCTGACAGTTTCAAGTCACGACGATCCTGATCCAGGTCGAGGTCCCAGTTCTCAACGAGCTGCTGCCCAACGTCCCGTCCTTGCAGGCAGTCGCCGTCGTCGGTCTCCAGTTCCAGGTTACCTTGCCGACCAATGTAGTTCAGGTGCCGCGCGACGGATCGCAGATCATTGCTGTCCTTCGACAACACCTTGACCATCACCTCAGGCGTCCGCCGCACTGTGCGGCCGATTAGCGCCACTTCCTCCTGGGACAATCGATCCCGCCGCCCGGGACCGCGCCTCCCGTAGCTCCCGACATCCAGGAGAGGACGACCCTCGAGCGGACTAATCCGCAGATTCGGCATGTCCGGACACCCAGCTCGCCGCATTCGCCTTGATCAAGTTCTTCGTGTGATCGCGCAGGGCCTCGCAGATCTTGACGATGGCCCGGAACTCGTCGTGGCCGACTCCTCGCACGCGCGCGCCTCGATTCGCAGCTCGGGAAATTTGGTTCAGATTGCGTCCGATGGAGCCCAGTTCGCTGACCACCCGCTTCAATGTGATCAGCTCTTCCTTTGGTAGTGGAGCGAGGGAGCGCAGGTGCGAGCGCACCAGCACAGAGACGTACGTCGCTGAGGCCATGCCCCGCGCCGCCGCTCGCTCGTGCAGGAGCAGCCGATCCTCCGGCGATAACCTCACGTACAGACCGGAACCTGGCGTACGGCGCTTCGAGCATTGTCCGCCGCGGACAGCCGCAGGCGATGCGTCACCGTGCCGAGCAATTGGGTCCTCCGGGTCAATGGCCCTCAGCTCTCTCAGAATCAACTGCCGCAACCAGATTGATTCGGTCAGCAGCCGCGCCTGAGTGACCGCCGAGACGCGCGCCTTGGTCTCAGGTGTTACTCGTGTCCGCAGAATTTCTGTTGCACCCACAGGCCACAATGTGGCCCAAGACTCGCTGTAAAGCTATCCTGCATTTCACCGAAAATTCGGCGAAACTGCGTTGTGCCCTGCGGTTATCGTCAGCCAGCTACGTCCATTCTCCGCAGCAGCACCGAGGTCTCACTCGCCATAGCGCCCGCGATAGCCCGCCTGCGTAGGTGGGAATCCGGGCATGGAAAAACGGAGGTCATTCGCGAGAGTGCTCAGCGCGAGCATCAGTTCCGAGCTCGTTCGGTGGCGTCCCGGCCCGGTAGCACCTTTGCCGCCGAGGACACGCTGTTCGTGCGGGACAGTCGGTCTAGCAAGTGGTGGATGAGTTCGCGAAGCGGCCCTCTTCCGCTGCCACGGCCCTGGCGGAGTTCAGGTCCGCTACCCAGGATTACCGCTGAGCATCAACTGGATAGGCAGCTCCAGTGACCGGCACCGCACGCTCCGCGGTGCCTCCGATATCCCCGAACCGGACATCCCATATGGCCCCATCGCCCGCCCCAGGTCATTTGGAAACCCCAGGTGGCGTGGATAACAGCGAACCGCCATCAGCCGTCCAGCGCGCCCTGGAACAGCTCCGCCGGGTCGGCGCCTAGCGCCTTCGCAATAGCAATGAATTCCGCCACATCCACACGCCGTTCCAAAGATTCGATCCGCTGGATCCAGTTCGGCGGCTGCTGAAGCCTCTCCGAGAGCTGCCTCTGGGAAAGCCCCGCTCCTTCTCGCGCTTTGCGAAGCGCGGCGGCAACTGCCCTTTGGCGGGCGGAATACTTCATAGCACCCTCGATGACCGGACGAGGCGCTCCTAATACCGTATCAGCCCTATTGATACGAAATCCGTATCAGCGTATGGTCCTCTGCACTGATACTATTTCTGTATCACCGGGACGACGGTATGGGTACCCGCATCAAAGGCCAAATGACGCTGTCGACGCCGAAGTCTCGGCGGCGAACTGCGGGGTCGCATCGCCTGCAAGAGGCGTACACCAAAGGTTCTGCGGGAACGGCTCATACGGCTCTATTGCGTCTTCTCGGCGAGCTGTCTGATGCAATTTCCCTGGTGACTGTAGTGCACCACTCGTTGGCAAGTCGCGATGCGTCCGGTGTCGGGGACGATGAAGTCGCTCTTCGCCACGCGCTCAATTTGCTTCGCGCTGCGCACACCGGTCTCGACCTGGCCTGCGACGACTCGAAGCTCCCAAGCCCTTCTTCGATGCGATGAAGAGCGCAGCGGCCACAGAGCGCTTTATGAGCTCAAACGGGGTACCCGGACCCATGAGGACACACCCAAGCAATCGGCGCGACGAATTTCTTGCACCGACCACGCTCAAAGAGAAGCCATCGAGTTCCCCAGATGGCCGCACGCGCTCTGGAGCGTTAGCGAATGTGGCACGGCGGCAGCACGGCCCTCTTCTGCGCTTTCTCGCAAGACGTGCCGGTTCGATGAGCGAAGCAGAAGACATCATTCAAGAGGCCTACGTTCGAATCCTCTCGGTGGAACGTCGCGAGGCAATCCAGTCGCTGGACCGGTACCTCTGGCGAAGTGCGATGAACGTCGCCGCAGATCGGGCACGCAGTCGACAAACGCGGCGCCGGCTTGCAGAGATTCATTCGGCCTTCCAGGAACAGTTCGCCCCATCTGCCGAAATCACGGCGGAAGCGAAAGAGGATCTGGCGCTCGTCTGCCGGACCGTGCAGCAAATGCCGCCAAAGTGCTACGAGGCATTCATGCTTCGCATCGTGCACGGCATGCCATTCGAGGATGTGGGACGCGAGATGAAACTCAGTTCGCGCATGGCCAAAATCTACGTCTCGAGGACGCTCCGGTTTCTCCAGGAAAAGTTACATTAGCCGTCAATTCGACGACCAAAGGCATACGTCCATGGCGGACGCCGCGAGAGTCGTCATATCCCATCTATTTGCTACAGGCAATGGTCGGTACTCGATTCCGCTGTGGTAGACGGCACGACGGATGATTGAGATTGATCAAGACTGCAAGATGAACATTACGCGGTCATGTCCCAGCTGAATATCCGCGCTCCCACTGCGTGACACCTGGTTTCAAGCGCGATTAAATCGACAACTGTACAGGGCGTAGCCACGGATAGGGATCGCGGCAGACCTATCTTCGATCACACATTGGCCCCCGCTGACGGCAGGCTGATTACCCAGATTCAGCTTGCCTGGAGAATGAGCGCTGGCCTGCCGAACGACCGCCGTGTCTCCGTGAGTGTCCTCATTCACCCAAAAAATTGGGCGGCCCAAAAGACTCATTCTCTGCGGGACTGACGAAGTCGCCGAGGTCGTCCTCGTGAGAATGTACATGCTTAGGCAATTGTTCAGCTCACATGGACTCGTGTTCACAGACGGCCCACCTAGTCTTACCGGCATACTCGTGCTATCGTTGACGCGGCCTGATGATGTCAGCTCGTCACGTTCAAGCGGAAAATAATAACTCCGTGACCACAATCATCGTTCGCTATAAGACATCGGACTTTCTGCGCTTAGCGTTGCATACGGCCCCGCGCAGTGCTGCTCTAAAGTGGGCGATGCTTGGGGCTGCAGCAGTGGTTTTCGCTACGAATTGCCATCAAAGCAAAGCGCCCTGGGAACCGGCTACATTGATCTCGAACCTCATCACAACAGCCTTGTTTTCGATTGTGTACTTGCCGATTATGGCGGGACTAGCTGTACTAATTGGGGCACTTCGGAATCGCAGGAGCGCCTTCGGAACAGAATCCCAAAGCTATTCGATTACTGACGGCGGCTTGACGCGACAATCACCGTCATCGGAGACGCTGATTAAATGGAGCGCAATGCGGTCCTTGCGCAAGAGCAGAAAGTCTATCTACGTAGAGACTTATCCATTGTGTTATGTAGTTCTGCCGCGCCGCTCATTTGCAAGCGCTGAAGAATACGAATCTGCCTGGAATAGCTTACAGGAGCATGTACTTTCCAGCCGCTCCTTGAGCGGTCAGGAGCGGTCGTGAATCACGCACCGATTGCCTGGCCGATTGGCGTCGCTGCCGGATTGCTTGCCGTCGCATTCACCAACCCCGTATCGGCTGCGACAGATACGGCGGCAGCTCATTGCTTTCCCGTAATCCATGGGCGAGTCTGCTATACGTCGAGTCTTGTGCCGGGCTGGTCCCGCGATGCAAAGCAGTCGCACACACTCGGAATCGCCGCGCTCTTTCATCGCACAGGCGATGAGCGCCGCAATCAGCCGATGATCACCTTGGATGCCGCACAGCACTTTCCCTGGCTCAACGTTTCGACGTTGGTTTCGCAGAATGTTGCCGGAGTTCGCAAGACACACCCAGATGCGCGAATTGAGGCAATGTCATTACCGCCTGGATTATCGGCGCGGGGCGTCATTGTGTCATATCGCGGACTCTGGCAGACGCTGGTGGCTCGTCAACTGGGCAAGATCATCGTGCTGACGACGCTCCAGTGCGGGAATTCCGCTCAGTGTGCACCTCTGGTCCGGTATTTTTTGAGTTTTCTGTCGAGCATGAAGTACACATCACCGAGTCCGGATGCTCGGACTGCGGAAGCGAAACAGAACGCCCTTCATTCCGGAATTGTCTACGGCCAGCACTGGGAAATATTGTTTTCGAAGATGCCGTGGATGCCAGACACTACCCTTGCGAATCGGCTTGGCGTCAACGAGATCTTTTACCCGTCGGACTGGGACCCCCACGCGCTCTCTCCGTTTATTAGCCTCGCGTACGATAAGAAGACCAGCAGATGGAATCTCAGGCGTGCGATTGCGTGGGACGTGGCCCGCTCACGGAAGCATGGAGACGTCGTGACTTCGGTGCCTCCGCTGAGCTGGCATGGAGGACACGCTGCGTTGAGGATATTCAGCTACAAGGGCGGGTGGGACGAGGTCGTCTACTCCGATGGCGGAAAAGTGATTTTCTACGTTACCCTGCACTGCAATGATGCCAGCCAGTGCAAGGCATATCAGCCGCTCTTGAAGCCCTTCGTGCAGAGCCTGAGCTTTGTGCGCGCGTCAGTCACGATCGAGAGCCCCAGCCGACGGTAGGATCGCCCGAGACTCTGTTAGGCCATTGCGCTTGCGGGAGAGCGCAAGTGAGCAGCGACTCCCCGGCAGCTCGTTAGCGCGCTGTGACGCCAAGAAGGGCGTGGTACGCAGACAGGAGCAATAGAACGCCAATTGAGAAGCCCAGCATACTCCAGAAGGGAAGCTGGGACAGGGCGCCTGAGAATCTGAGGATCATCGCCGCCGCGATGCCGAGAATTCCGACGGCGGTTAGAACAAAGCTCACAACCGACTCGAGTGCGAGCAGGACGACCAGAATCGGCATGCGGACGAATAGCCAGAGGACTCGCAGGACACCCGCTGCACGCGTTGGACGAAGCGCTCGCGTACTGTAATTCTCGAGGGGCAAGATCGCGGAGTTCATGGCCTTCCCTCTCAGACGACTGGCCACCAGAATCGGGAAACGGAAGTTGATCTGTGATGGTCGAGTTCACCTGCGTTGAAGCGGTGATCCAGGACGTCCGGGTCTTCCTCTCATCTCTTTAACGCGGAATGTCTGCTCTCGCTCGCCGAGTTTCGCCGAATATTCGGCGAAACTGGCTCTCGTTGGATTTGCGTTTCAATGTGATGATCGCGCCTGAGTGACAACGCGCCTCTAAACGGCCGCAACCACAGGCTGTCAGTCACTCGTGCCACCCACAGATTCGCTCGCCAGATCGCCCGCACGCCGCCAATCGTCGCTCCATACAGCACGGGGCCACCCGGATGCCTGTATGGGCGCCGTGTCGCCCTGCATTGTCATTCCCCGCTTCATCCGGCTTCGCGACGCGCCAGCGTATCTCGGGATGGACAAGAACCGCTTCAATCGCGATGTCCGTGTCCGTCTGGTCGCCATCCCGATCGGCACGCAGGGCATTGCCTTCGATCGCCTTGACCTCGATGCATGGGCCGACGACCATAAGCGGCGCAACGGGCGTCCCGCGGCTCAATCCGAAAGGAGGACGTCATGGGACTGCAAAAACCGCCCGGCCTCACCCTGCGGGGCGAGGTCTGGCACATCGACAAAGACATCTACGGAACTCGCATTTGCGAAAGCACTGGCACGGGCGATCTCAGGGAGGCCGTAGCGATTCTGTCGCGACGGCTCGAGGAGGTCCGGGCCAGCAGGTTCTTCGGGGTTCGAAAGACACGGACGTTCCGGGAAGCGGCGACACGGTATCTGGAGGAACATCCGCACAAACGAAGTCTCGAGCGCGATGCCCGGTCACTGACCACGCTGGATCCGTACATCGGCGCGCTGACGCTCCAGCAGGTGCACTTCGGCAGCCTGCAGACCTACATCCGAGACAAGTTGAAGGCGGGCAAGAGTCCAGGAACGGTCAACCGCGACCTCGCGGTCGTGCGGCGGATCCTGAACTTGTGTGCGCGCTTGTGGCGAGATGAGGAGGACCGGCCCTGGTTGGACACGGCGCCCTTGATACAGATGCAACGCCATCCGGACAAACGCACGCCTTATCCTCTTTCGATGGAGGAGCAGCGGCTGTTGTTCTCAGAGCTGGCGGCGCATCTGGCCCGAATGGCGCTGTTCAAGGTCAATACCGGCACGCGGGAGCACGAGGTCTGTGGGTTGCGATGGAGCTGGGAGGTCCGAGTTCCGGAACTCGACACGTCCGTCTTCATCATCCCGCGGGATCACGTGAAGAACGGACTCGAGCGGTTCGTGGTCCTGAACCGCATCGCCCAATCGGTGATCGAGGGCTGTCGCGGCGAGCACGAGGAATTCGTGTTCACGACGAAGGAGCGCGACGGCTCGCGGCATCCACAGTGCCGGATGAACAACTCAGGCTGGAAGGCGGCGCGTAGGCGCGCGGCGGTGCGATACCCCCGTGAGTTGGGGTTACCGTGCCCGGCTGGATTTCGGTCCATCCGGGTGCATGACCTCAAGCACACGTTCGGGTATCGGCTGCGAGCGGCCGGTGTGGCGTTCGAGGATCGTCAGAGTCTGCTCGGCCACAAGGCAGCGCACATCACTACACACTACTCCGCGGCGGACATCAGCACGCTGATTTCCTGCGCTGAGAAGGTCTGTGATCTGGCCTCCCGCAAATCTCCCGCACTGTCGATCGTGCGATCCGCGGGGCGCTTGCAAGTGGCTGAAAATGCTGGTGGAAAGGGAGGGACTCGAACCCTCGACCCCGGCATTATGAGTGCCGTGCTCTAACCAGCTGAGCTACCTTTCCACGTATTCGGTGCCGGCGGCGGAACGAGCCCCGGCGACAGGCTCCCCTAGAGGGGGGCGCATTGTCGGCGGGCAGTACCGGGGGTGTCAACCGCCTAAACGTTGAAGCGGAAGTGGACCACATCCCCTTCCCGCATGACGTATTCCTTACCCTCCGAGCGCAGTTTTCCCACCTCCCGGGCACCGGTCTCGCCCTGGCAGGCAATGTAATCTTCGTAGCCGATCACCTCGGCCCGGATGAAGCCCCGCTCGAAATCCGTATGGATCACGCCCGCGGCCTGCGGCGCTGTAGCCCCGACCGGGACGGTCCAGGCACGGACTTCCTTCTCCCCGGCCGTGAAATAGGTCTGCAGCCCGAGCAACCGGTAGCCGGCCCGGATCACGCGGTCGAGCCCGGGCTCCTCGAGCCCGAGTTCCGCCAGGAACCCGGCCCGATCGGCCGCATCCAGCTGGGCGATCTCGGCCTCGATGGCCGCGCAGACGGCCACGGTCACGGCACCTTCTCCGGCCGCACGCTTCTCAACGGCTTCGAGCAGCGGGTTGCCGGTGAAGCCCCCCTCCGCCACGTTCGCCACGTACATGACCGGCTTGGCGGTCAGTAGCTGCAGCTCGCGCAGGTCACGAGCCTCTTCGACCGAAAGCACCATGGCCCGTACCGGCTTGACCTGGTCCAGGTGTGCCTTCACCCGCTCGAGGAGCTGTTTCTTGCGCAGTGCTTCCTTGTCGCCGCTCTTGGAGGCCTTGGCCGCGCGCTCGAGCCCCTTCTCGACCGTTGCAAGGTCGGCCAGCGCCAGCTCTGTGTCGATCACTTCGATGTCGCTCAAGGGTTCGACCTTGCCGGCCACGTGCACGATGTCCGAACTCTCGAAACACCGCACCACGTGCGCAATGGCATCCACCTCGCGGATGTGCGAGAGGAACTGATTGCCGAGTCCTTCGCCCTTCGATGCGCCGGCCACCAGACCGGCGATGTCCACAAACTCCACCGTGGCGGGCACGACCCGCTCCGGATGTACGATCTCCGCCAGCGCCGCGAGACGCGTGTCCGGGACCGGCACCATGCCGACGTTCGGGTCGATGGTGCAGAACGGGTAGTTCGCCGCCGCGGCGTTCTGTGCCTGTGTCAGGGCGTTAAACAGGGTCGACTTACCGACGTTCGGCAGCCCTACGATGCCGCAGCGGATTGACATGAGAGAAACTCCTTCGGGCCCGGGCTCACGCCGGGTGGTCTGAAGACGCGGAGTTGGACCGCGTGTGCAATTGGTTCATCGCCTTCTGCGCACCCTCCTCCAGCATCACGGGCAGCACGTCGACCGCATCGCGCAACGATGCACCGATCGCTTCGGCATCCGCAGCCGTCGGGCGGCCCAGCACGTAATTCATGACCGCGTCACGATGGCCCGGATGACCGATACCGATGCGCAACCGCCAGAACGACTCCCCGAACCGCGCCATGATGTCGCGCAGCCCGTTGTGCCCGCCGGCGCCGCCGCCGTGCTTCAGCCGCACCACGCCCGGCGGAAAATCGAGCTCATCATGGG
>OFHJ01000361.1_pt1 | contig 18104 bp, 16 predicted proteins | sample 1522001 | NCBI WGS metagenome assembly OFHJ01 (sample SAMEA2464838, study PRJEB22497) | soil metagenome | biome: Grassland; feature: Farmland; material: Clay | place: Australia | collected 2013-02-01 | depth 1.2 m | reverse complement strand
TATCTTCTTCGCGATCGACGGCGCCCTGCACACGCCGACGCCGGAGAGCTTCCTCGACGGCATCACCCGCCGCACCGTCATGGCCCTGGCCCGCGCCCGGCAGATCCCGGTGATCGAGCGCCGCATCGCCCCCGAAGAGATGAGCAAGGCATCCGAAGTCTTCCTCGCCGGCACCGCCGCCGAGGTGACGCCGGTCCGCCAGATCGGCGACCTCACCTTCACCCCGGGCGACATCACCGCCGCGCTGCTCGGCGACTACGACAAGCTGGTTCGGATGTCGCCGGAGGAAGTCGCCAAGCGCGCCGCGTGACAGTCCCAGCCTTCCGGGACCACGCGGCCAACGAACGGACCTTCCTCGCCTGGGTGCGGACCGCCATCGCCGTGATGGCGTTCGGCTTCCTGGTCGAGCGGTTCGACATCTTCCTGATCGTCGCCGGCCAGGCCGCCGCGTCCAAGGTCAGCCATTACGGAAGGCACGCGGCGAGCCTGGTCGGCCTCGCCTTGATCGTCTGGGGCGCCGTCATGATCGTCGCCTCGCTGCTGCGCTATCTGCGCAACCGGCGGGCCATCGCCGCCGAAGCCAAGTACCGCGATGCCAGCCATGCGATGATCGTCGGCCTCGCCGTCCTGCTCGTCCTGCTCGGCCTCGGCCTCGCCTTTTATCTCGGAACCAACATCGCCTGAGCGTCGCGGCGCGAGATCCGGCATTCCGGACCCAGCAGATCCGGATTACAGGGTTGCGGATTGCGACCTGCTGATCGACCATCGCAATGCTTATCAGGAGGGCGTGGCAACGCTCAGCATCCTCTCGCGGCGCCCGCCGCATCCGGCACAGAGCATTGGCGACACGCTCGGCATCTCGCCGCGGCTGCCGCTGCTGCTCGGCTTCCTGATCGCGATCGGCCCGGTCTCGACCGACATGTATCTGCCGGCCTTCCCTGCCATCGCCGAGGATTTCCACAACCCCGCAGCACCCGAATACACGCTGGCCACCTATTTCATCGGGCTCGCCCTCGGCCAGATGTCGCAGGGCCCGTTCTCCGACCGGGTCGGCCGCCGCATCCCGGTCATGGCCGGCCTCGCCCTCTACACGCTCGCCTCGATCGGCTGCGCGCTGGCCTGGAGCACCGCCTCGCTCTCCGCCTTCCGCCTGATCGCGGCTTTCGGCGGCTCGGCCTCGGTGGTGGTCCCCCGCGCCATGGTCCGCGACGTCGCCGACGGCCCGGCCGCCGCCGTGCTCTATTCGAAGCTGATGCTGGTGATGGGCGTCGCCCCGATCGTGGCCCCGATCCTCGGCAGCGCGATCGTCTCGGTCACCTCCTGGCGGTGGATCTTCGCCATCGCCGCGATCTACGGCGTGGTCGGCATGGCGCTGTCGCTGCACGCCCTGCCCGACACGCTGCCCCGCGCCAGGCGCAGCGTCATCGGCATCCGCTCGATCGGCATCCGCTACGGCCAGATCGCCACCGAACGCAGCTTCATCACCAGCGCCCTCGCCGGCACTTTCGCGATCGGCGCGCTCTTCGCCTATCTCGCCGGCACGCCGGACGTCTTCATCGGCCGGTTCCACTGGAGCCCCGGCGCCTATGCCGCGCTCTTCGCCGCCAATGCCGCGATCTATATCGGCTTCAACCAGATCAATCCGCGGATGGTCGCCCGCTTCGGCCTCACCCGCGTGATCGGCGTCGCCTCGGCCACGCTGATCGTCGGCGCCGGCGCGCTCCTCCTGGTCTCGCTGGCCGGCGCCGGCCCCGCGCCGATCATCGCAAGCCTGCTGATCTGCCAGGCCAGCTACGGCTTCCTCCTGCCGAGCACGCTGATCGCCTCGCTCTCGCGGCACCAGGCCCATGCCGGCAGCGCCTCCGCCCTGATGGGCACGATGCAATATGTCGGCGGCGCCTTCACCGGCGCGGTCCAGGCGCAGCTCGGCCGCATCCATGCCGCCCACCGCGGGACGTTGTTTCTGGACGAAATCGGCGAGCTGCCCCTCGCCGTCCAGGCCAAGCTGCTGCGCTTCGTGCAGGAGGGTGAGGTGCAGCGCCTGGGCAGCCCCGACGTCTTCCGCGTGGACGTGCGCCTGCTGGCCGCGACCAACGCCGACCTGGAGCGGCGCGTCGAGGAGGGCCGCTTCCGGGCCGACCTGTTCTATCGCTTGTCGGTCTTTCCCCTCGAGTTGCCGCCGCTGCGGCAGCGCGGCGAGGACGTGGTGGAACTGGCCCAGGATCTGATGGACGGCCTGGCGCGGCGTACCGGCGCTGGCGGCAAAGCCCTCTCTCCGCAGGCCGCCCAGCGCCTCGCCGAGTATCCCTGGCCCGGCAACGTGCGGCAGTTGCAGCATGCGCTGGAGCGGGCCATGATCCTGGCCGACGGCGCCCTCGAAATCCAGCCGGAGCATCTGCCCGCGGCGTTGCACCGCTTCGCGGCGGCTGAGGCTGCCGGCGCCGCGCTGCGGCGGCCCCCGCGGAGCGCCGGTTCAGAAATTGCTAACCGAACCTGGGGTGGAATTGGCAGCCAAGCTGCATGGGCCTGAGTACGATGGCGACTTTGCCTAGCACTGGGCAACAAACTCCCCCTCCCGGCACGGCGGATACCGCCGCCCCGGCCGTCGGCGCGGCCGCGCTGGCGGCGGCGTTCCGCGACTTCAACCTGGCCGCCGGAGTCTTGCAGCAGTCCTACGGAGACTTGCAAGCGGAAGTGGCGCGGCTGCGGCGGGAGTTGCAGGGCAAGAACCGCGACCTCGCGCGCCGGGCCGAGGAAAATCAGCGCCTCAGCGCGCGCCTGGAGCAGATCCTCTCCGGTCTGCCGTGTGGCGTCATGGTCGCGGCGGGAAAAACCGTTCGTGCCGCAAACCCCGCGGCGCGCAGGCTCTTGGCCCCGGTCGCGCCGGACCTGGAACCCGGCAGCGTCTTGCCGCCGCGGCTGCGCGCCGCCGCCGGAGCGGAAGCGTTGCTGGCTTTGCGCGGCGACCGGTATTTGGCCGTCAGCGTCGCGCCGCTGGGACAGGGCGAGGAAGTCTGGATTGCCCGCGACGCCACCGGCGAGCAGCGCCAGCGGCGGGAGGAGGAGCGGGAGCGGCAACTCCGAGCGCTGGCGGAGATGAGCGCGGTGTTGGCCCATGAGATCCGCAATCCGCTCGCCAGCCTGGAACTCTTCGCCGGATTGTTGGCGGAGACCAGCCCGGACGGCGAAGCGCGCCATTGGATCGCCCAAGTGCAGGCCGGCTTGCGGCAGATGGCGGCGACCGTGAATAACGTGCTCCAGCTGCACTCCGGGGCGCCGGTGCGGTTGGCCCCGCTGCCGCTCGCGGAGTTCTTGCACACTACGGCGGACTTTCTCCGGCCACTGGCGGAGCAACAGGGCGTGCGGATGGAATTGGCGGCGGGACCGGAAGGCGTGGAGATCGCCGCCGACCCGAACCGCTTGCGGCAGGTTCTGTTCAATCTTGCCGTCAACGCCTTCCGCGCCATGGCGCGGCAGGCCGACGGCGTCTTGCGCATCGCCGCCGACGTGGAGGGCGGACGGCGCGTCCGCTTGACCATCCGCGACCAAGGACCGGGATTTGCGCCCGATGCCTTGCCCCGCCTCTTCGCGCCGGGGTTTTCCCGCGCGGGCGGCGCCGGGCTCGGGCTGGCTGTCTGCCGCCAGATCATGCGCCAGCACGGCGGTGAGATTGAGGCCGTCAACGCCGCGGCCGCGGACGGCGCGGTGATTACCTTGCGGATGTGGCGCTGGCCGGCGCCGCCAGCGCTGGGAGGAGCGGCATGAACCGTGTGCTGATTGTGGATGATGACGCTGGCGTGAGGGCGGGGCTGGAAATTCACTTCCGGCGCCAAGGCTGGGAAGTGCGTACCGCCAGCACCGCCGGCGAAGCGCTGGCAAAATTTCGCCAGGATCCCGCGCCGCTGGTCGTGACCGATATGCGCCTCGGCGGCGACGGCGAGGTGCCGGGCGAGAGCGGGCTGGACGTCATCTCCGGAGTCCGGGCGGTGGCGCCGCACACCGCGGTCATTCTGCTGACCGCCTTCGGCAGCGTGCCCGGAGCCGTTCAGGCGATGCGCGCTGGAGCCTGCGATTATCTGATGAAGCCGGTGGCGTTTCCCCACCTGATGGCCACCGCGGAGCGCCTCCTGGCCGCACCCGGCGAGGCGGCAGCGGAGACCGCCCAGGCGCCCTCGCCTCCGCCGGTCACCCCGCCGGAGGCAGCTTCGGCGGCGGTGCGGCGCGGATTGCATCGCGCCCGGCAGGCGGCGCAAGCCGGAGCGGACGTGCTGATCGAGGCGGAAAGCGGCGCCGGAAAGGAAGTCTGGGCGCGCTATTTGCACGCCAGCGGGCCGCGGCGCAACCGCCCCTTCGTCGCCGTCAACTGCGCGGCGCTGCCCGATGCCTTGTTGGAAAGCGAGTTGTTCGGATATGTCCGCGGCGCGTTTAGCGGCGCGGCGGCGGCCAAGCCCGGCAAATTCGAGCTCGCCGACGGCGGAACCCTGCTACTCGACGAAATCGGCGAAATGCCCCTGGGACTTCAGCCCAAACTGCTGCGCGTGCTCCAGCAGCGGGAGGTGGATCGGCTGGGCGATGTCCGCCCGCGACCGGTGGACGTGCAGGTCATCGCCACCACCAACCGCTCGCTGGCGGCGCTGGTGGCGGAAGGACGGTTCCGCGCGGATTTGTATTACCGCTTGCGCGTGGTGCCGCTGGCCATTCCGCCGCTGCGCGAGCGGCGGGAGGGTATACCGGCCCTGGCGGAGTTCTTTCTGCGCCGTTACGCCGCGCCGGGGATGGACTCGCCCCGGTTGGCGCCGGAGCTCGTGGCCGAACTGCAAGCGCGGCCCTGGCCCGGAAACGTGCGGGAATTGGAAAATTTCATCCGCCGCGCCGTGGCCCTGGCCGCCAGCTCTTTGATCGGCATGGAAGCGCTGGAGTTGGATGAGGCCGGCACGCTGGCGGCGCCGCCGCGCCCGGCGCCGCCCGGCGCCGAGCCTCTCGCCGCTGGGCTGCGGGCGGGATTGTCCTGGCGCGAGGCGGAGCGGCAACTGCTGGCGGCGACGCTGGCCGCCACCGGCGGCAACCGCACCCACGCCGCCGACATGCTGGGCATCAGCCTGCGGACCATCCGCAACAAGATTCGCGAATACCAACTGCCCCCCCGGGAGCAGTGCACGGGGACGGCGTTATGAGCTGGATGAATGTGAGCTATATCCACGACCTGCAAAGCTTCCTGGGCCTGAACGATCTGCGCCAGACGCTGATCGCGGCCAATATCGCCAACATGGACACGCCCGGCTACAAAACGCTGGGGTTCAACTTCCAGCAGGCGCTGGCGGAGGCCGAGGCCGGCCCGGCCGGGGCGCAGATCGAGCCTCGCGTCGCGCCCGTGGCGGGGCTGCTTGCCCGCCCCGATGGCAACAACGTCAGCATGGACCAGCAAGGATTGCTGATGGCGCGGACGCAGTTGGAGTATCACCTTGGCATTGCGCTCCTGACCAAGGAGTTCCATGGCATTCAATCGGCCATCAACGGAGGAGGTGCATTTTGAACTTGTTCGGCGTGCTCAACATTAGCGGCTCGGGCCTGGCGGCGGAACGGGAACGCGCGGAGGTGGTCGCCAGCAACTTGGCGAACGCGGACAGTACGCGCGGCCCGGCGGGCGGCCCTTACCAGCGGCGCAGCGTCATTTTTTCCGCGTCGCCCGTGAACGGCGGCTTCGCCGGCAGCTTCCAAGCCGGCGTGGTGAACGCCCAGGCCGACGGGGTCCGGGTGGCGGCGGTGGTGACCGACACGGCCGCTCCGCGCGAGGTCTACGATCCCTCCAACCCCGCCGCCAACGCGCAAGGCTACGTCGCCTACCCGAATATCAATCCCGTGGAGGAGATGGCCGACCTGATGGGCGCGGCCCGATCCTACCAATTCGATCTTTCCGCCGTGCAAGCATCGAAAAACATGATCTCGGACAGCTTGCAGATCCTGGCATAGGCGCCCCGGAGACGCGATGAACCCAATTGGCAATGTCACGCCGCCGCCCCTGCCCGCCGACCTGCGCTCTCCCAACCCCGCCGGCGGCAACGGCAGCGGGAAGAGCGCCGACGGATTTCTCGGCAACCTGAAGGACGCGATCCAGCAGGTGCAGCAGATGCAGACTAGCGCCCATGGGCAGGTGGAAGGCGTATTGAACGGCAGCGGCGGCGATTTGAACAACGCCATGATCGCCGTGGAAAAGGCGGACCTGGCCTTCCAATTCATGATGCAGGTGCGCAACAAAATCGTGCAGGCCTATCAAGACGTTTCGCAAATGAGCTTCTAGCGGCCACTAACCCGGCGCATACCTTCTTCTTCCCGTGAGTTCCAATCCGCTCGCCACTCTGCCCCCGTTCGTTCGCGGCCTCAGCCGCCGCCAGATGCTATTGCTGGCCGGCGGCCTGGTGCTCGCGGTGGGGCTGTTGTGGGTGTTCACGCGGCTGATGGCGGCTTCGCCCTATCAAACCCTCTACAGCGGACTGGACCCGACCGATGAGCAGATGCTGGCGCAGCGGCTGGCGGCGGAAAACGTTCCGTTCCGGGTCAGCGCCAATGGCGCCAGCCTCAGCGTGCCCGCGGATCAAATGGACCGGGTCCGAATGCAGATGGCCGCGGAGGGCTTGCCGCACAGCGGCCAGATGGGCTGGGAGATCTTCGACAAGCCCAACTGGATGGGCAGCGACTTCGACGATCAGGTGGACTACCAGCGCGCTCTGGAAGGCGAGCTGGAGCGAACCATTCTCACATTGAGCAATGTGGAAGCGGCGCGGGTGAACCTCGTGCTGGGTCACCACTCCCTGTTCACCCGCCGCGCCCGGCCGGCAAAAGCTTCGGTCGTGGTGCGGTTGGATTCGGGCGGACTCTCGCCGCAGCAGGTGGCGGGAATTCAGCACTTGGTGGCGGGAGCGGTGGACAACTTGTCCGCCAAGGATGTGGTGGTCATCAACGCCGAAGACGGCTTGGTGCTGCACAGCGGGCCGCCCGCCCCCTACGGCCCGGAAAGCAACCTCCAGCGAGAACTCAAAGATAAACTCATCGCGCTGCTGACGCCCGTGGTGGGCTCCGGCAATGTGCGGACGCAGGTGACCGTGGCCTATCACCGCAGCACGCTGGACAGCGACAGCGTGACCTACGACCCGACGGGCCAGGTCCTGGTGTCGTCGCAGGTCACGCGGGATAGCGCCAGCCTGCCGGGTGCGGTGGGCATTCCGGGCGCGGCGAGCAATGTGCCTGGCCCCCAACTGGACGGCCCACCCGCGGCGATTCGCGCGGGCAAACCCGGCGCCACGGGGAAGGGAGCCTCCACGGCAAAAGCCAGCGGCAGCCGAAGCGCGGCGGCGGCCGGCCGGGGCGGCAAGGCCCGCCGCGGCGCGGGCCCAGCCGGCGGCGGCACGCCGAATGGCTATGCGGCCATTGCCGCGGTGGGCGCCAATCAGGGAGAAAACCGCAGCAGCGAGGCGGACCAATATGTGGTCAGCCATGAGGTCACGCACCAGGTAACGCCCGCCGGCCGGATCAAAAGCATCTCCGCCGCGATTTTGGTCAATGAGGTTCCCCAGACGAGGATGGTCAAAGGCCATGCGGTCACGACCTATCAACCTCGGCCGGCGAGTCAAATGGCCCAGCTCCGCAGCCTGGCGATGGCGGCGATCGGCTTCAGCGCCCAGCGCGGCGACCAACTGACGGTCCAAGACATTCGTTTCCAGTTGCCGCCGGCGGCGGCGCCCAAGGCGCCCAATCTCGGCGACCGCATGCACGTCTTCAGCGCCAATTGGGCGCCGGAGTTGCGCTATGCGGGCTTGCTGATCTTGTTTCTGCTGGCCTATCTGTTGCTGTTCCGGCCGCTGCAAAAGGTCCTGGTGGCGAGCCTGTCGCGCGAACCCGCTCTAGGCGCCAAGCCTCCCGCGCCAGCGTTAGCTCAAACTGCCCAAACCGGATTGCCAGGTAACGCGTCGGCCGCGCCCGCGGCCGGCGCTGCGGCGCTGCCACAACTCGCGGAGGCGCCGCGGCCGGCGGCGCATTTGCAGCGCATGGACGACCTCAAGCAGCAGCTGATGGCAACGGTCAAAAAGGAGCCGGAGGCCAGCGCCCGGCTGGTGCGCCATTGGATTCGGAGTGAAAACGCCGGATGAGCGCCACGCCCCCTTCCACCCACGATCCCGCCGCTTCCCCCGCTCCCCCCGCCGCGGCTGGGCGCAAGAACATCTCCGCGCCGCCCATGACCGGCTTGCGCAAGGCTGCCATGCTGCTGGTTCTGCTCGGCGACGACGCCGCCAGCGACATCTGCCGCGGCCTGGCCGAACCGGAAATGCAACAGCTCACCAACGAGATCTCCTCGCTCGGATACATTGACCCCGTGGTCGCGGCCCAGGTGCTGGAGGAGTACTACCGGCTGACGGTCACCCAGGGCTATGTCTCCGAAGGGGGCGCCGAGTATGCGCGCAAGATGCTGGTGAAGGCCTTCGGAGAGGAAGCGGCGCGGGGTTTGCTGGAGCAAGTGGAAGTCGCGCGCGAAGCCCGGCTGAGCAATTTCGACACGCTGCATAGCGTGGATATGCAGCAGTTGGCCAAGTTTCTCGAGGACGAGCACCCGCAGACGATCGCGCTCATTCTGGCCCATTTGGGCTCGAAGGCGGCCGCGCTGCTGGCCCTGCTGCCCGCGCCGGTGCGGGCGCAGGCGGTGCGGCGGCTGGCGGAGATGCGGCAGTTTTCGCCGGAAATGGCCATCAAGATCTCGCAGGTGCTGCACTCGAAATTCCAGGCCATGGGCGAACAGAGCCGGCGGGCGTATGCCGGCGTCAAGGCGGTCGCGGACATCTTGAACCACACCGACCCGGCGGCGGCGAAGGCGATTCTTCAGACGCTGGAACAGGACGACGCCGACATGGCGCTGAGCATCCGCAACCTGATGTTCACCTTCGAGGATCTGATCGGGCTTCAGGAGGCGGGCCTACGGGAGCTGCTGGCGCAGGCGGACAAGAAGATGCTGGCGATCGCGCTCAAGGGAGCATCGGAAGAACTGCGAGCGAAGCTTTTCGCCTCCATGTCTTCGCGCGCTGGCGAGATGATGCGGGAGGACATGGAGGCCATGGGCCCGGTACGGGGACGGGAGGTGTCGCACGCCCAGCAGGAGATCGTGACCCTGGCCCGGAAGCTGGAAGCGGAGGGCAAGCTGGCGCTGAAGGAAACGGATGATTATGTCGTCTAACGCCATCCCATCGGCGCCGCCCGCGGCACGGCGTCGCAGCGCGCAGCGGCTGCCTATGGCCGAGGCATTCGAGTATCCCGCGGTGGCCGCGCCGACATTCCTCGCCGATGCATCCAGCGATCCGGGCGAGGCGAGCGGCGGCGGCGCAGCCGGCGCCGGGACGCTCCCCGCGCCCGCGGCGGCCGCCGACGGCGCGGAAGCGGCCGCGCGGGAACAGGCATTTGAACAGGGCCGGATCGCCGGACAGCGCGAGGCGGCGGGCCGGTTGCGCGAGCAAACGACCGCCGAGATGAACGCGGAACGGGCGGCGATCAGCATGGTCGTCGCCGGCTTCGCGCGCGCCCGGGCAGGATATTTTTTGCAAGTCGAGGGCGAGGTGGTGCGGCTGGCGCTGGCCATCGCCCGCCGCATCCTGCACCGCGAGGCGCAGATGGACCCGCTGTTGCTGCGCGGCGCGGTGCGGCTGGCGCTGGAGCGGCTGGAGGCGAACACGCAAGTGCGGCTGCGGGTGCCGGCGGGGCGGGGCCTGTTGTGGACCGAGGCGTTTGCCCGCGGCCAGGGCCTGGCGCCGGGAACGGCGGCGCCGGCGGTCGTTGAGGACCCGGCGCTGAACGGTGAGGAATGCATCCTGGAAACCTCACTGGGAGAGACCAACTGCAATTTGGACGATCAGCTCCGCGAAATTGAGCAGGGCTTCTTTGATTTGTTGGCCGAGCGCGGCGAAGTGCTCGACCGTCCCGTCGAGCCGCCGCGGAAGGAGCCGCAGGCCGCGCCCGCGTACGCCCCTAACCCAGACGGAACGGCCCAGGACGGGACGGCGTGAGCGTTGCGTCGGCGGACCGTTGGAACGGCTCCGGCGGAAAGCGCGAACCGGCGCCCGCATTCGCCAGCGAAGAGGGATACCTCGCCGACTATTTGCAGCGCCTGGGCGTGGGACCGAACACCCGCTGGACGGGCCGCGTGGTGCAAGCGGTCGGCAATGTGGTCGAATCCGAAGGGCCCTGTTGCTCGGTGGGAGAGCGCTGCCTTATCGAAGACCGCAACGGAAAGCAGTATCCCGGCGAGGTCATCGGCTTTCGTGGCCGGACTGTCCTGTCCATGCCCATTTCCAAACCGGACGGCCTGCGCTATGGTGACCGCATCACCGCCTGGGGGGAGCGCCCCGGCGTACCGGTCGGCGAGGCGTTGCGGGGCCGCGTGCTGGACGCCAACGGTACGCCGATAGACGGCGGACCGCCATTCGCCAGCGCCGGCAGCCGCGCCTTCGACAATCCTCCGCCGCTCCCGTTGGAGCGGGCGCCGATCCGCCAGGCGCTGGGCTGCGGAGTGCGGGCCCTGGATGCCTTCGTGGCTTGCGGCCGGGGCCAGCGCTTGGGCATTTTCGGCGGCAGCGGCGTGGGCAAGAGCACGCTGGTTGGCATGATGGCGCGCAACACCGCGGCCGACCTCACCGTGCTGGCGCTGGTGGGAGAGCGCGGCCGCGAGGTGCAGGAATTTTTGGAGACGCTGGGCGAAGAAGGGCGGCGGCGGTCGGTAGTGGTCGTTTCGACCTCGGACCAATCGCCGCTGCTGCGCCTGCGGGCGGCGCTGGCGGCGACGGCGATCGCCGAATATTTTTGCTCCCTGGGCCAGCACGTGCTGCTGGTGGTGGATTCCCTGACGCGGTTCGCGATGGCGCAGCGGGAAATTGGCCTGGCGGCGGGCGAGCCGCCAACGGCCAAGGCGTATACGCCGTCGGTGTTTTCGCTGCTGGCGCGGCTGGTGGAGCGTGCGGGCCAGTTTCATGGCGGCAGCATCACGGCGTTCTATAGCGTCCTCATGGAAGGCGACGACCAGCAGGATCCCCTGGTGGACGCGGTCCGGTCGCTGCTGGACGGGCATATCGTGCTGGACCGGCAACTGGCGGCGCAGGGGCATTACCCGCCGATCGCGATTTTGGACAGTTTGAGCCGGCTGATGCCCGCGGTGGCCAGCCCGGCGCATTTGGAAAAAGCCCTGCAACTGAAGCGGCTGCTGGCCTGTTATCAGCGCTCGGAGGATTTAATCCGCATTGGCGCCTATCAAGCTGGAGCCGATCCGTTGCTGGACCGGGCGATTGCGCTCCGGCCGGGCATTTTGGAATATCTGCGGCAAAAGCCCGGGGATCCGGCGCCGCTCGCCGACAGCCTGGCGCGGCTGCTCGCCCTGCCCGGCGCGTAGCGCGAAGCCATGGGATTTCGCTTTACCTTGGCGGCGGTGCTCCGCGTACGCGACAGCCTGGCGCGGCGGGAGGAAGCGCGGCTGCAAGCCGCCAATCACGATTTCATGCAGGCGCGGGCGGCGCTGGAGGCGTGTCGCACGGAGCATTTGGCCTTTCGCCAACAGAACGCCGAGGCGCTGCGCGCAGGAGGCACCGGCGCGGAACTCGACTTCATTGCGGTTTGCCAGCGGAATTTCGCCCGCATCGAGGAAGCGTTGGCGCGGCGCTGCACCGAGCTGGAGGCGGTGCGGAACGAGCGGCACGCCGCGTACCTGCGGGCGCGGCAGGATTTAATGGCCATTGAGACGCTGCGGGACGAACAGCGGGCGGCCTATGAGGCGGAACTGGCGCGGCGAGCACAAAATTCCCAAGATGAACTATTCGTGATGCGGTCACAGCGCGAGCGGAGAATGTAATCCGCCACTCCGCCGCTGTGACGGCGGATCCCGCCGCGCGCCGCCCGGCCCGCCCTTCTGACAGGCGCAGCGGGCTCAGGGCTTCACGACGCGGAAATCCGTAACGGCCGCGGCGGCATGGCCGGCGGCTTGGACGATCACGGTCGCGGTATACGCGCCGGGCGGGAAGATGTGTATGGGCACATGAGCGAGAAAGCGAACGCGCCCCTGCGCGTCCGGTTTGGGTAGCGGAAACGGCGGCGTGCGCTTGAAGATCTTGCCGGCACGGGCAAAGCGGATGCGCACGGTGGCTTGCGTCGTGCCCGGCGGCACGACCGCTAGGAAATAGAAACCCACCGTCCACTTAGGATTGCTGCTGGCGGCGAGCGTGCCCGACAGGTTGGGAATGATCTCGGCGCGGTGGTAGCGCCAGGGATCGGCAGCGGCGGGCGATGACGGCGGTGGACGCACGCCCTGCACCAGCGCCACGGTGCTGAGCCGTACTGGCGCGGCGGCATGAATGACGACCGGAACTGCTAGCACCGAAGTTTGCTGCATTTGCGGCTCATAGAGAACGGTGCGGACGGAATACGCGCCCGGGGACAGCGTCCATTGGCCCGCCCAAGGCGGCGCCGCGGCACGCGCCTGCTGCGCGGCGGCCACGGCGAAGCCGAACTCCTTGCCGGCGTCGGCGATGATCCGCCGCTGACGGTCTTCAACCGCCTGGAGCAAGGCGAATTGCACCAACTGCCGGCCGCGGAACTGCGGATGCTGCTTCAGCATTGCCGGGGGCAGCGGCCGGGCGGGAAGATCCCCAAACGGCACCTGGGCGGCCACCCAGACACGCGAGCCGCCCCCAACTCGGGGAAAGTCATACGCATGCGCCGTCAGCGCCAGGTCACGTGGGGGTTGGCGGGAGTACAGGGCGGCGACCAGGGGATCGAGCTGGTCGGGCAGCGGCGTCGGCATGTGCGGCAAAACGTAATATCCCTTGCGGGCACGCACGCGCCAGTGGGGATGGCCGAGGATCTTGATGGTGATGGCATGGAAGGCAACGGTGGCGCTGAGCGGTCCGGGATTGTAGGTCAGTTCGTAATGGTCGTGGATGTCGTCCGCGATCTTGGCCATGAAGGGATTCAGGTCATTGGTCCGGGCGGCGAGAAAGCCCCCCGTGGCGGTGGCCAGTTCCCGAAGGCTGGTGAGACGGCCGGCGTAGGTAACGTTCTCAATGTTCTCCCCGGCGCTGTGGTAGTAGGACTGGGCCGTCATCGGGGCGGCGTGAGCGGCCCGCAGGAGCGCGTTCGCCACCTGGTTGTTGGAGGAGGTAGGCGTCAGCCCGGCTGGATCCACGGGATAAAAACTGACATGGTAGCGGTTGGCGTCGTGCATGACGGCGCGGAACAGGAACACCGTCGTCGGATTGACGTCCAGCCACTGGGTGTAATACACAACCTCCTTCCGGCCGCGTAACAACCCCAGCGCCCGGTCCAGCGCCCGCAGCGCATCAAGGCTGGACCAACTGGACGCCGCGTTGGCCGCGGACGTGGAGTGGTTGATGACCTGGGCAAGGGCCTGCCGTACCGCCGCGAGGCCGGGCCCCCCAGGCACAGGCGCACCGGTGGACGTGGTTACTGGATACGTCGCCGAAAACTGAGCCTTCTGCAAACGTTCGGCCTCGGGCATGGCCTGGTCGGGCCCGCCTGCGCCTTGATAGATCGCTTGCTCGGCGGTCAGGACATTTTGCCGGCCGGCGCTGCTGCCGCCGCTGACTTGCTCCACCGCACGCTCCAGAACCGCCCGGTCCGTGGTGACGGGGGTCAGCGCGTGCAGGCCCGCGCTGGAATCCAGCACGGCGCCATAATCGCCGGCGACGAACTCATGCTGGAGGAACCAGAGCGCCGACTGGCGGGCCAGCGACCGCCCCAGGCTGGTCACGTGGCCGAAGACGAAGAGAATCAGGTTGAAGGGCTGGGGGCGCTCATTCAGCGGCAAGTGGCGCACGCCGAGGCGGCGCAACGTGGCTTCGGGCAGATGCACCGAGTGCGACACGCGGCGGAAGCTGGTGATGGGGCGCCGATGGCCGTTGTCGAAGAGTTCGACCTGGCTGGCCTTGAGGTTGTTGATGATGCGGCCATGGGCGCCGGTCACCACCAGGTCCACCATGACTTCATTGACCGCGCGGTGGATGGCGCCAGGCTGGGACGCAACCTGGGCGGCGGCGCCCACCGCCAAAACGGCGGAAACGACGGCGGCGCTGATTCTCTTCATTGGCCGACTCCCGGGGCCATCTTACACCTGCGGCTATCTGGTCGGGGACCTATTCTTAGCGGTTTCTGACCGGCTCGCAGAGTTGTTTTGCTGCGCAGAAAATCCGCTCCGCCCTTAGCGCGCGAGTCTCTCGCCCCCCATGGGTGACAAGTTTGCCTACTGGCGGGCGGCAGGTCTTGCCGAGTGGGCGGAAACGCAGCGCGGGCTGCCCGCCAATCACGTTGCAGGGGCTGGAGTTAGGGCCTCGGCGCCGCGTGGCTGGCGAAATGCTTCTTAGGCCGCGTGATGCTTGCGGCCATTGCCAACGCGATCGCGGCGCCACCGGTCAAAACGGCGGGCGGCGCCCCCGCGCCCGCGGCGATGGGACCGGAAAATGGAAGCGGCGGCGCGACCGGCGGCGCGACCACGGGCTTTGCCCAACACTTGGCCGCGGCGCAGGCGACCGCGGGAGCGGCGCCGGCAGCGCCCAGCCCAGCGCCGAGCGGCCCGGCGAATGACACGTGCGGAGTTGGGAAACCGTCGCAGCGGGCTAATCACGGTTCCGAACATTGCCCCGAGCAGTGCCCCGAGCGTCGCCCCAGACATCACCAACGCCCAACCGCCGCGCACACAGCAGCCTATAGCGCGGTTTCGGCGCCGTCACGCGGAAGCTCACTGCCGGGAGCCGGCCCTGGCGATGCCATTGGCGGCAAACACGCTGGCCAATCGGTGAGTGCGGTGGCGACCGAAAAGGGCGGGAGCACAGGCGCCGTGGCGCCGGGATTCGCAGAGTCGCCGGCGGTGAGGGGACTGGCCGCAGAACTGGGTCGCGCGGCTTCCGATCAGGCTGGCAACGCGGTGGGTCTTGTCACGAAGGCTTCGGCCGGTGACTCCGCGGCGGCGCTCTCCGCTGGACGGCGACCGGCGCCGGCGGGACGAACGATGGTTGCCGAAGTTGTGGCCAACGGTGACGCCAAGGGAACTGCCTCCACCGGCGCCAACGCGGCGCAGGCGACCGATGAGATGAAGCTGGTGGCAACGCCCAATGCCAAGGGACAAAGCGGCACAAATGGCAACGGCATGGCGGCCGCCACCCAGTCCGCTGGCCCCATAGCGGCGGCGGCGAAGCCCGCCGGGACTGGAGCGCCGACGAAAATGATTGCCGTAGCGGCGCAAACCGAAGCGACGCCTGTTCCCGCGGTGAACCCCACGAACGTGGCGTTGGCTACCGCGCCGGGCGCGCCATCCATTTCGCCTGCTAGCACGACGAGCGGCGGCGCGGCCAGCGCACCCAGTACCGGGGCGAGCGTGGCGCCAGGGGCGGCGGCCAGCCGCGCATTGGCGACGGCGGCGAACGGAACGGCGGCGCCGGCCACTGACGGCAACTCCGCGGCGGCGGGAGCGGCTGTGACCGCGGCGGTCCATCCGCCGGCCAGCACGGCGATGCAGATAACGGCCAACGCCAACGGCGGCGCATCCACCAGCGCCAACCCGCATTCGCCGCACGGAGGCGCCAGCGGCAGCGCGGACACCAGCGGCGGGAAAAGCAGCGGCGACGGCAAGCCGGAGACAGCTCCGGTCCGAGCTACGGCGTCCTTAAAATCGGCCTCCGTAACTGCGCACATCGAGACGGCGGCCAAGGATCACGGCGATAGCACGGCAACCGCCGCGGCGGCGAGCGCAGCGGGAAACTCAACCGCCAGCGAAGGGCCAAGCCAAACGGCGCTGACGGCGGCGACGGCGCCAGCCAGCGCCGGCACGCCGGCGCCTGGAAACAATGCGGCCACTCCCGGCGGCAACTTGGCGTCGCAACTCACGGCGGCGGCGGCGCCGCCGCAGGAGTTGGCGCCGACGGGCAGCAGCCGCCAACTCAAAATCGAAATCCGAAACGACGCGCTCGGCGCCATAGCGGTGCGCGCGACGATGCGCCCCTCCGGATTGGAGGCGGCGATTCAAGCCGCGCGCGCCGAAACCCAGACGGTGCTGCGGCAGGATCTACCGCTGCTGCAACAAGCGCTCAGCGCCCATAACATTCGCGTCGGTTCACTGACCGTGGCCAGCACGCCGGCAAATCACGGCAGCGCCGGAAGCGGCAGTAACGGCGGCGGCAATAGCGGCGGCGGGCAAAATGCGTTCGGCCCGAACGCCCAGAATGGGGGCCGGCAGAGCCGGCAGGAGCAGCCCGGAGCGCAGACCTTCAACCCTGCGCTGGCGGCGGATGAGCCCCGTGCCGGCGGCATGCCCCGAGACGTCCATGCGGCGGCGGCAACGGCGCCGGGACGGCTGAGCGTGCGCGTATAGCCATTTTTGCGGGAGGGAAATGATGAGCATGAATATCACCAATACCGGCGCGCTGCCCACTGCGGCGGCTACGGCCACCAGCGGGAGCGGCGCCAGTGGAGCGAGCAGCCCGAACAGCCAGTTCGGACCCGACTCTTTCATTCAACTGCTGACGGCGCAACTGCAAAACCAAACGCCGAGCAGCACCCTGGATCCGAATCAGATGATGACCGAGATGGTGCAGTTCAACAGCTTGGAACAACTGATGAGCATCAACCAAGTTCTCACCCAGCAATTCGCTTCCGCCGCCGGCGGCGGAACGGCACCGAGCACCACCGGAAGCGCGCCATCCGCCTCCAGCACCGTTCAATCCTAGGGAGATCGCCATGTCCGCTTTTTCGATTCCTTTGTCCGGCCTGGACGCATATTCTTCCGCGCTCTCGGCCGTTTCCAACAACCTGGCCAACCTGAACACCACCGGCTATAAGACCGAGACGCCGCAGTTCAGCGACCTTTTTTACCAGCAATTGGGCACCACCGGGAGCGGCAATCCGATTCAGGTCGGCAATGGTTCGACCATCGGCAGCACGGAGACCAACTTCGCGACGGGCAGCCCGCAAAGCACCGGCGTGCCGTCGGACGTCGCCATCCAAGGCAACGGCTTCTTCGTGGTCAACACCAACGGCGTGACCAGCTATACCCGCAACGGCAACTTCAACGTGAATAACGCGGGATACCTGACGACCAGCAGCGGCGGGTTGGTGATGGGCTATCCGGCGGTGAACGGGGTGATCAACCCGAACGGCGTGCTGGGGCCGATCGCCATGGGCGCCGGCCAGACCAGCCCGCCCAACGCCACGGCGAACGTGACCCTGGGCATGAACCTGAACGCCAGCGACGCGGTGGGCGCGAGCTACAGCGCGCCGGTGACGATCTACGATGCGCTGGGGGCAAGCCACCAACTGACCTTCACCTTCACCAAGACGGCCGCCAACGCCTGGGGCTACACCATCACCGCGCCGCAATCGGACATCGCCGGCGCCGCCACCAATCCGGTGACGCTGGGCAGCGGAACCTTGAACTTCAATGGCAGCGGGCAACTCACCACCGCCGGGCCGATCGCGGTGACGATGCCCGCCGGCGACACGTGGGCGAATGGCGCCACCGTTCCGGCGACGCTATTCAACTGGCAATTGGCGTCGGGCGGCGCCCCGGCGATCACGCAGGTGGCGAGCCCGTCGGTGGTGCTGTCCAACATCCAGGACGGCTACGCCAGCGGCACGCTCTCCAGCTACAGCGTGCAGCAGGACGGAACGGTGGAGGGAACGTTCAGCAATGGACGCTCGGCCGCGCTGGGTCAGATCGCGCTGGCCAATTTCGCCAATTTGCAAGGCCTGATCCGGGACGGCAACGGCGCCTACACGTCCACGCTCGGTTCCGGGGCGGCCAACCTCGGCGTGCCGGGCACCGGCAGCCTGGGCACGGTGGCGGGCGGATCCCTGGAGCAGTCGAACGCGGACATTTCGACCGAGTTCACGCAGCTGATTCAGGATGAGACCGGCTATCAGGCCAACTCCCGGGCCGTGACCACCATGAACAACGTGGAGCAGGCGGCGATCAGCCTGATTCCGTAACCCAGGCGGCCGGGGAAACGGCGGCGGGGGCGGGCAAGGCGGCCGCGCCCCCGCGCGCCCCCCCGGGGCGGGGCGGGTAACACCCCCCG
>OFHJ01000360.1_pt1 | contig 18107 bp, 17 predicted proteins | sample 1522001 | NCBI WGS metagenome assembly OFHJ01 (sample SAMEA2464838, study PRJEB22497) | soil metagenome | biome: Grassland; feature: Farmland; material: Clay | place: Australia | collected 2013-02-01 | depth 1.2 m | reverse complement strand
CATCTCGCGAGCTCGCGCAACCTTCGATCCCATTTTTACAACCCAAGATTGTACGTCGCGGCTACCATCGCCGCGCTTATATTTCTACCAAATCTCATATGGAATTGGGTAAACGGCTGGCCAACGCTGCACAGCACGATTTCAATTTCGCACCTCAAATCCAATCCGGGTCTCCACTGGAAACAGCTTGGTGACTTTCTTGCCGCGCAGTTTGCCGTCATGGGTCCTTTGTTTTTTGGTATCTGGTTATGGCTAACCCTTTGGAAGCCACGATCTTGGTGGCAGGATCCGCGACTTAGATACCTTGCATTGTTCGCTGTCCCCTTTTTCGGCGTGATCTGCGCACAGGCTTTGGCTGGTCGCGCAAATGCCAACTGGGGAGCAATGACGTACGCAGGTGCTACGATTTTTATCACTGCCTTACTGTTGCGGTACGGACGAAAAAAGATTTTCTTTGCAGGCCTCGCACTAAATCTTTTTCTGATGCCCGTCGCTTACCATTTCGACTGGTGGACACACGTGGCCGGAATACAGCTGACGGCGCACAACGACCCTTACAAACGAGTCCGGGGGTGGTCCCAATTAGCGACAAATGTCCGCAAATTTATGGATCGTTATCCTCATGCGATCCTTCTCGGCGATACCCGGGCAACGGTTGCTGAATTAATGTACTACGATCGACCCCAGGCACGGAATGCAGTCCAGTGGAACCCGCGGGGCGCGGTGCTCAGTCAGTACACGCTGCACGACACCATGGCGGACAAACGTGGCCGAAATTTTCTTTACATCACAACGCATCATCGTTTGCCGAGGGAAATCCTCAACAGCTTTTCATCAACACGAAAACTGGGCTCCGTCGCAGTACGAATCTACAGCGATTTCTCGCTTGATTACGAAGCATGGCTGCTGGTGGATTTTCGCGGTTATGCAGTCGCATCAACAAATCCTGAGGGGTGGACAAACCATGTAGCGGATACGCTTTCTGCTCGCGCAAAAAGCGGAGTAAACGGCTGAGGACGACCGTCATGGATTTATTTCCCGGGTGACGCGCCAAGCAGGACAGGCGCTTACCAGTCCGCAAACGCAGTAGCAGTACTTGCAAATTGGATTTTCCTGCCACCGGAACTTACGCGAACTCGTAGTTTTGCAGGAGACCGGGATTACGAGAAGATGTTCACGCTATTGACAAATCGCGTCTGATGTACACTCTATGGCTATGGGGATCACCAATAACAAGGTCATAACGTGCCATCGCGAATTCGACTGATGTCTCTTTCGTTGGCGGCGACTTTTTGCATCGGCTTGCTGCCGGCAAACGCAACGCAACCGCCGTCGGGGGCAAATCCCGTTGTTGCGTCGTCTGCCCTTCATCGATCCCTGCCGCCACGCGGTATGCTCATGCGGGTAGTAAGGCAGCGGTACGGCACACCGTTGAAGAAATATCCGCCTGTGGGCGGCTATTCGCCGGTGCGCCCCCCTATTACCCGCTGGGACTACGATGGTTTTTCGGTGTTTTTTGAGCACCAAATCGTGATAGATACGGTTGTACCGCACCATCCCCCCCCCATATACCATGTGAACCAGCTCGAAAAAGGCGCTTAAACATGGCCACTGATGAAACCCTCGGTCCCCGCGTCTGCGTTGACTGACCCAATCGCTGATTGACAATCGCCTGCGGCAAGATGGGGACCGTACTTCCGGCCGAGTGGGCTCCGCAGGATGCCGTGATGCTTACCTGGCCACGGCAGGACGGTGACTTCAAAAACCATTTTTGCGCTATAGAACAAAGTTTCCTAGCCATCGCAGCGGCGATTGCACAATATGAACCGGTGCATATCAACGTGGAACTCGATGCAGGAAACTTGCGACATCGATTGCTACGCACTGGGATTCCTGCGGAAAGGCTTCGGATATACGAAGTTGCCAGTGATGATGTCTGGGCGCGCGATCACGGCCCTATTAGCGTATTTAGGAATCATCAGCTCGTGCACCTCGACTTCATCTTCAACGGATGGGGGGGCAAATATCCTTCTCGACTCGATAACGAGCTCACGCGCAAACTAGCCGCGCTTGGCGCGTGGGACGCTCCGGTTCAATCCCTTGACTTCGTCCTTGAGGGAGGTGCAATTGAGAGCGATGGACAAGGCACCCTTCTGACAACCGAAAGTTGCCTGTTAAACCCAAACCGGAATCCCGGATTGACGCGCGCAGACATTGAGGAAAGGCTTCGGGAATACCTGGGCATAGAACGGGTACTGTGGGTGCGCAGCGGCGACCTTGCCGGAGACGATACTGATGGTCACATCGATACTCTTGCTCGCTTTTGCAATCCCAGTCTGATTGCCTACCAGACCTGCGACGATACTTCAGACGCACATTTCGGGAAGCTAAGTGCACTTTCCGGGGAACTGTCCCGGTTGCGAACAAGCGAGGGGCTGCCTTATGAGCTCCTTGCCCTTCCGTTGCCCGCTGCCATCCACAGCGCGGATGGTCGTCGTCTCCCGGCAAGCTATGCAAACTTTCTTATACTGAACAACGCCGTCTTGGTGCCTGTCTACGGTGACGCGGCGGATGAATTGGCGCTAAAGTCGCTACGCCATGCATTTCGTGGCCGGCGTGTAATGGGGATCGATTGCCGAACCCTGATTGAACAGTACGGGAGTCTCCATTGCGTTACGATGCAAATACCGAGCAACATTTCGAGTGCTGTCCACGTCCCGCCGCGTCGTAGCAGTCCTCGTTTCTGAGAGCCTCATGCGCCGTTAGGTCAGCTGGGAAAGCACCCGTTGCGGAAGGAAATTGATCGTTTCCTAAACGTTGGCTTGGCGCCGCGGGAAAAATGACCGTATCGCCCATTTGCCGTTAGATAACCTGCAAGGATCATGGGAAAAGAGAAAAATCTACGCGTTGGCCTGATTCAGCAACGTTGCAGCACCAGCAAGGAGGACAATCTGGCAGCCTCAGAGGCGGGCATTTACGAGGCTGCCAGAGGTGGCGTCAAGCTTGTTCTTCTTCAGGAACTGCATACCTCTATTTATTTTTGCCAGAATGAAAACCCGGCTTTCTTCGACTTCGCAGAACCAATACCCGGCCCACTAACCAGTTACTTCGGTCACCTGGCAAAAAAGCTCGACGTTGTCCTGATCATCTCATTGTTTGAGAAACGAGCGGCGGGCCTCTATCACAATACTGCGGTAGTTCTTGATCGAGACGGTGAAATTGCCGGACGGTACCGAAAGATGCACATCCCGGACGATCCAGGCTATCTGGAGAAATTTTACTTTACACCAGGTGACCTTGGCTTTATCCCGATAAGGACGAGCGTGGCACGGCTCGGGGTACTTGTGTGCTGGGATCAATGGTTTCCAGAGGCTGCGCGGCTGATGGCACTGTCCGGCGCTGAGCTACTGCTCTACCCGACCGCCATCGGACACAATCCCGGAGACCAACCCCTCGAACAAACTCGGCAGCTTGAAGCCTGGACCACAATCCAGAGGAGCCACGCTGTCGCCAATGGCCTGCACGTCTTGGTGTCAAACCGGGTCGGACATGAACCCGATCCAATGGCTGCGACCCAAGGGATAAATTTCTGGGGATCAAGCTTCATAGCTGGTCCGCAAGGTGAGATTCTCGCGCAAGCAGGGGACGATGCGCCGGAAGTCATTATTGCGGATATTGACCTTGGGAGAAATGAGGATGTGCGACGGTGGTGGCCTTTCCTGCGCGATCGCCGTATCGATGCCTATCAGGGTTTGGAGGCGCGATTTCGAGACTGACCGCTGGATCGGGATTGCCATATCCGAACCTCGGCCGATCACGCGACAAAGCGGGCCGATTCATTAGCGATTGACGGTGCGCATCGCGTCTTCGTTATAGCGGGCTCCGGCGGCAACTCCCAGCGGGGCGACGGCATCAATGGCACGCAAATCATCAAGGGTAAGCTTGATTTCAACAGCGGCGACATTCTCCTCGAGACGGGCAAGACTCGTGGTTCCAGGAATTGCAACGATGTCGCTGCCTTGAGCCAGTAACCACGACAAGGCAAGCTGCGCAGACGTACAGCGGTGTTTCCTTGCCAGCTCTTCAATATGCGCAAGAAGCCGGGTATTTTTTTGGAAGTTATCACTCTGGAATCGGGGCGATCCACGTCGGTAGTCATCCGGCGCCAGCTCCTCAATATCCCGGAAGCGGCCGCCAAGGAATCCCCGACCCAACGGACTGTATGCGACGAAACCAATCTGCAGCTCGCGTAGGGTCCCCAGCAACTCACCCTCCGGGTCGCGGCTCCATAATGAGTATTCGCTCTGCACTGCGGTAATGGGGTGCACCCGATGGGCGCGGCGAATCGTATTCGGAGCTGCTTCCGAAAGCCCCAGGTACCGGACCTTGCCCTCCCGAACTAATTCGGACATCGCGCCAACCGTTTCTTCGATGCACGTTGAAGGGTCAACCCGATGCTGATAGTAGAGATCGATGCAATCAACATCCAGTCGCTTGAGGGATGCTTCGCAACAACTTCGAACATATTCAGGGCGCCCACTGATGGTGCGTCGGGCTGGGTTGGCGGCATCACGACCGATCCCGAACTTTGTTGCCAACACAATCTGATCACGACGTCCCCTTATGGCTTTCCCTACCAGTACTTCATTTTTAAATGGGCCATACATGTCCGCCGTATCCAGCATGGTTACACCCAGCGCTATCGCTTTCTGAATGACGGCTACTGCTCGTCCCTCATCGGGTTGACTTGTGGCATAAAAATCAGACAACCCCATACAGCCATACCCAAGCGCTGAGGTTATAAGGCCTTGACCGCCCAATTTGCGCATCTGCATCGCCTCGCCCCCTCATCTTTCCATCAATTGGCCCATGGCTTGCCAAACGTTCTTCCCGCCCAGGATATCTGACAAAGTTTGAGCACTAAAATTCGCCCTTGTAATTATAGGCCGCTATCCCATTAAAGCCGCCCAGTTCCCGGATCTCTGTCGTATCTTTCATGCATTGTCCATAAAAGGTGCTTTTTTGGTCTTTCAGGACGCTTGTTCATTGGACATTCACCTCAAATCGCCTATGCTTTCCGGTGCGAAGCGTTACACTTCGGGGGGTTGTGCAGATGCTCAGGTCTCCTTGGACTAAGGCAGATCGGCTGCGTGCCAGTAGCGGTGCGCAAACGGCAAGACGATTAACGGCGATGACGCTCTATGGAGCAGTTATCATGACCATGCAGCGACGACACAATGGCGGACAACCACCCGTGGGGGTGAGGGCTAGGGTATGGCTTGCCATGCTTGGATACCTATGTCTGCACACGGCAATGGCTGCCCCGCTCCAAACCACTGCTGATCACTTTGCTGGCGCACACAGCATGCCCGTTCGAACGCTGTCGACCCGTCGCGAACCGAGGCGGTTGGTTTCAGCCGGGGAAGCCGCGCGTCAGGCCGAACATGCAGATAGTGGCGGCAGGGTTTTGTCGATCGCACACGCCCCATTGGGCTACCGGGTCAAGCTGATTAAGAAGGGCGAGGTCCGGGTCATTTTTATACCTGCAACCTGAGCAGGTGACGCATGCGAGTTGCAGTCATTGAAGACGATGCCCGGTTGCGCCAGCAGATCTCTCGCTGCTTTTTGGACGACGGATATGTTGTCGATGAAGCATCGGACGGCGAGGAAGGGCTCTATGTAGCCAGTGAGTTTCCGCTGGATCTCGCCGTCGTGGATATGGGACTACCAAAGACGTCGGGGCTTGACATCATCCGCTACGTGCGCAGGCTTGGAAAGCATTATCCAATCCTTATTCTAACGGCTCGTGACGGCTGGCAAAACAAGGTCGAGGGGCTTGAAAGCGGCGCGGATGACTATCTGGTAAAGCCGTTTCACAAAGAGGAACTGCTGGCACGGTCGCGCGCGTTACTCCGTCGCAGCGGCGGCTGGGGTCAGGCGCAACTGAAATCCGGTCCGGTAGAGCTCGACTACGCCGCAAAGACCGTGCGGCTTGACGGCGTTAAAATTGAACTTACCGCCTATGAATACAAGGTTCTTGAGTATCTTCTGATCCATGCTGGTGAGGTGGTTTCCAAATCAACTTTAACCGAGCACCTGTACAGCGAGCAGGAAGAACGTGACAGCAACGTCATCGAGGTATTCATCCGTCGCTTACGCAGCAAAATTGACGCGGAGGGCTCGCTTAATCCCATAGTCACTCTGCGCGGTATTGGATACCGCTGGAACCTGCCACGTTGATAGTGCGCTCCCAGGCGAATACTGACCGTAGAGGCCATTGGGTTGCGTTCGCTTAGAGCCCGCTTGCTACTTGCGGCGTCATGCGTGCTAATCGTCTTTATTGCTATGTGTGGCGCGGGACTTGAGCAGGCCTTTGTGGAAAGCGCGCTGCAATCGCAGCGCAACCGGATGCAAGGCTTGGTCTACGCCCTCATCGGTGCAGCCCAGCCCGAATCAGGCGGCGTCTTAAATATCACTGCTGCTGCCCTTCCCGACCCGCGGTTGTCCCGAATTGATTCGGGTCTAGAGGCCATCATCTTTAACAGCCGTGGTAAAGCGGTATGGCGTTCCCCCAGCCTCAGCGGTCCGTTACCCAAGGTAGTAGCCCCAGCGGTAGGGGTATCCATTTTGCGCCAAGAAGGCCGCGACTTCGTTTTCTCATTCGGAATTCGCTGGCTCGCAACCACAAGACGGTCGCAGCGCTACACCATCGCTTTGGTCGAAGACCAAGGCAACTACGAAGCGCAACTCAACGCATTCCGGCGCACCTTGTGGGTATCTCTCGGAACAGCGGCATTGATGCTGATCGTCGTTCAGTTTTTTCTATTGCGGTGGGGTCTATCCCCGCTCCGACGTTTGGCTAGAGAAATACGAGATGTCGAAACAGGCCGCCGCAGCCGTATAGATGGGACATATCCCCTGGAATTAATGCCTCTAGCAAACAACCTGAACGCGATGATCGGAAATGAGCGAAGCCAATTGACGCGATACAGAAATGCATTGGGTGATCTCGCGCACAGCCTGAAGACTCCGCTGGCAGTGATGCGCGGCATTTATGACAACCTCGACGAAGTTGAGCCGTATCGTCAGGAAATGAAAGAGCCGCTAGAAAGAATGGAGGATATCGCTGAATACCAGCTTCGCCGCGCCGCTACCGCAAGCCGAAGGATTTTGTCGGAACCACTCCTGCTTCGACCTCTTGCTGAAAAAACCATTAGCGCCCTCACAAAGGTCTACGCGGACCGATCCATCACTTTTGAGAACGCCATAGACGACCGCTTACGGATCAGAGCCGACCAAGATGACCTCTATGAAATCCTTGGAAACCTTCTGGATAATGCGTGCAAGTGGACCTCCAGCTGGATAAGGATCCGGGCACTCCCTGGTGACGATGCGCTCCTGGAGGTAGAGGACGATGGGGCTGGTTTCCCTGCTAATCCAGATACGCTTCTGAGCCGAGGCGTGCGCGCCGACACCCGCACCGCCGGACAAGGCATCGGGCTAGCCACGGTTGCCGACATCGTACACCTTAACGATGGACGGATCGTGCTTGACGCTTCACCAGATCTTGGCGGTGCCCGTGTCCGAATTTATTGGCTCCGCTAGCGCCGCTTCTGTCCTTAGCACCTGAAAATTACGCATTCAGGCAGTCAAAAGCCGATGTCTACGAATCCTCGTCAACCCCGGAGAAGAAATTCGTACGATAAAAGCGCAGTTCGTTAATCGAGTCGCGTACATCCTCCAGTGCGAGATGGCGCGCTTCCTTCGTAAAGCCCGCCGCGATCTCCGGCGACCAGCGCGCACACAACTCCTTCACGGTGCTCACGTCCACGTGTCGATAATGAAAATAGCGCTCGAGTTCCGGCATCCAGCGCGCGAGGAAACGGCGATCTTGACAAATACTGTTGCCACACATCGGCGAAACGCGCTCGGGTACCCATTGACGCACGAATTCGAGGGTCAATGCCTGCGCATCAATCTCGCCCAATTTACTTTGCCGTACACGTTTTATCAGGCCAGATTCCGTGTGCTGCTTCGTATTCCATGCATCCATCGCCTGAAGGCTTTGTTCATCCTGATGGATCGCGATCACCGGACCTTCGGCCAACACTTGCAGTTCCGAGTTGGTTACAACCGTCGCGATCTCGATGATGCGGTGCACCTCTGGAATCAAGCCCGTCATCTCGAGATCAATCCAAATCAAATTGCGTTTGTCAGGAGACATGCCAATCACATCGCTACGTCGTCGGGTAAACTTTATTTTCGCTTATCCGAACGAATTGCGCAGCGGTACTCTCTTCGATATCGAGCGTGCTCGCGCCTGCAAGCCTGTTCAAGGACTTCCTCGATTGCAGAATCCCGAAACGGTTGACCGCCAAAATGGCACGTCACAAAGAAACAGGCTTCGTCTCATTTGACTGAGGCAGGCAAAAAAATGGGCCGCTACATTATGAGCGGCCCTTAAATGATCCCAATGCGGGATCTGGAGGAGACAGTTTGAACAGCTAGCTGGAGGAGGATGCCAACTCATCTGTTCACTACGAAGCAAATTCTAAGGACAGTGCTGCACTGCAACAACTGATATTTTCTTCTAATTCAATTTAGCTATAGTTAACTGATGATCTTATGAGCAATGTCACCTCAGCCTGCCTTATGCCGTAGTAGTGGGAAGCCAACCGTGCTTCTGAAGACAGAAAACGCGCCAATTCGATCTTCAGTTCACAATATCGACCGATCAATAAGGCTTTTTCGTTGAGACTGCGCATGCACTAGACGAGCACCGTCTTCCTTCTCAAAGACCGGACGACACGGTCAGCACGCCAACCTCAATTCTTCCAAATGCCATTCGCAATCCAAAACAACGTTTGCCAAAGGGTGTGGCGCCCTGCCGCCAGCAAGTCACCGTCGCGAAAACCTCTGGCTAATGCTACGTGCATAGTGCATTACGCACTGACGAACGTTCCGGCTCGTGGCTACCCGGTCAGCCGGCGCGCATTATATAGACTTTCCGGAAACGGTGATCTCAAAAGCACCCGCGGCTATGCACCTGATACGTCGACATACCATGGCCGTATTCATCAGCGGCTTGCTCGATGGCGCGAATTTTTAATCGCTAAGAAGCCTGCCCGTTGCCCCGAACAAATACTGGGCACTGTACCCACCCAATCAATATTATTACGCACCCAATATAATGGATCGGAACACTAAAAAAACTCGATGATCAGCCTGCAACGATTTTGCAGTCTTGGCAATGCGCTCCGGCTAAACTCAAATGGGAGTTTGTGACCCAATTTTTTCCAAACCGCGCGCGAAATCGGTCGCGATCAGGCGTCGTCTATATCGACTAAACTAATCGGCAACGGAGAGGTGGCAGAGCGGTCGAATGCGGCGGTCTTGAAAACCGTTGACCCGCTAGGGTCCGGGGGTTCGAATCCCTCCCTCTCCGCCACCTCGGTACAAAGCTGGGCACGCCGGCCGTAGCCGATTTCACGCCGCTTGCGGCGGCCAGTGTCCGAAGCAAATTACTCCGCGATCCCATAATTCTGACTTCGCCGTCCGCGACCTCGACCCGTTGGGCCAAAGCGCGAAGATGGTCGCGGCGATAGCCACCCTCTGGTCCCCGTAGCCGCTGCCGCGCCGCTTCCGCAAAGATGCGCAGTTTGGCGGGTGTGATCTCCGCGCCGATACCGTCCAGGGCGATGCTGGCGCGTTCCGCGTCCACCTGGGCCTGAGCCTTCAACGCTCGCAGTTCGGCGATGCGTTCCTTGAGCGATTCGTCGCCGATATCGGCGATCCCGCTTTCGATGGCGTCGTAGAGTCGTTTCAGCCGGGCTTCGGCCTCAGCCGCCTTCTTGCGCAATTCCGTTGCGTGAGCAGCCCGGCGCTCGACTCGCTCCTGGCGGCGATCCAGGACAACGCTCAACACCTCTTCCAGCCGTTCGGGATCAAGGAGTCGCTGTTCCAGATGCGCGGCGACCAGATCGTCCAGCCGCTCCATCGGGATCGAACGGCCCTTGCATCCGGTCGCACCCTGCCGGGCAGCGGTGGAACAGGTGTAGTAGTAGCGATAGCGCCCCGATTTTCCGGTACGGATGGTCATGGCGCCGCCGCAGTCGGCGCAAAAACAAATGCCGGTCAGCATGGTAGGACCGCCCACGACCTGGGGCGGCGAGACCTTGGGATTGCGCGATTTGAGATGAGCCTGCACCGCGTCGAAAAGCGCTTGGTCGATCAGCGGCGGAACCGGGACGGCGATGACCTGGTCGGCCGGATTCAGCGCCTTGGTCTTGCCGCGTTTGTTGAACTCATGGCGGCCTATATAGGTCGGCCGGGTCAGCATCCGATGGACCGCGCCGATACCCCAGCGCCCACCCGTGCGGGTGTAAAGCTTGTGTTCGTTCAGATGCTTGGTGATTGTCTTGACGCCCATCCGGCCGGACACGCCATCGCCCTCAAGCGCGAGCTTGAACGCCAGCCGCACCGTGTCGGCGTGCAGCGGGTCGATCTCCAGCTTCTTCTTGACCTTGGCGCCACGCTTCTCCGCATCCACCACGCGGTATCCGATGGGCGGCAGCGAGCCGTTCCAGAACCCCTGACGAGCATTCTCCTTCAAGGCCCTGAGCGTGTGCTTGGCCGTTTCCGTGGACTGGTACTCGTCGAACAGCGCCATGATCTGGCGCATCATGACGTGCATGGGATCGTCGCCCAGTTCCTGGGTCATTGAGACGAGCCGGACACCGTTCTTGGCGAGCTTCCTCACATAGAACTCAAGCTCGAAGTGGTCGCGGAAAAACCGGCTGAACGAGTGGACAATCACCACGTCGAAAGCGGAAGGCTTCGCGGTGCCCGCCTCCATCATCTTCTGGAATTCGGGCCGGCGGTCGTTCGTGGCCGAAGCTCCGGGCTCCACATAGGTCTCAGCGAGCTGATAGCCGCGCGCGGCGCAGTAGGCTTCGCCCTGTTTGCGCTGGTCGGGGATCGACACGTCATGCTCGGCCTGCCGCGCCGTCGAGACGCGTAGATAGAGCGCGGCGCGGAGGGGAATGCCGGCGTTCATGCTGCCCTCAACGCCTTCTGGACGGCCTTGGGGTTGCGGTCGATGACGAGCAGATAGGCGCGAGTCGGTCCCTCGGGCACGCGGCGACCCTGTTCCCAGTGGCGCAGCGTGTTGATGCTGAACCCGAACCGGCCGGCGAACTCCTCCTGGGTCATGTCCAGCTTGGCCCGGATCGCCTTGACGTCGATATCCTCGGGGATGTGAACGCCGTAGCGACTGGCGCCTGCCGTTCCCTCGGCATAGGCAAGGGCTTCCTCCAGTCCGCGCCGAATGCTTTCAGCTACCTTGCTCGTCATTTCGTCCTCCTCGCATAACGCTCGACCAGAAGCGCGGTCAGGCGGCGGAAATCGTTACGGTCGGCCTGGCTGAGGTCGGCCCGCTCGTTCTTGGCGTAGGCGGTCAGAGCGAAGATCGGCACAGCGTCGTTGTGGTAGAAATAGACCACCCGCGCGCCGCCGCGCTTGCCGCGCCCTTCCAAGGCCCAGCGGAGCTTACGAACGCCGCCAGTGCCGGGGATCAGATCGCCCGCCAACGGGTTGCGGGCAAGGTAATCGACCAGCAGGCCGCGCTCCTCGTCGTCCATGATCCGCCGCGTCGCGGCCAGGAACTCGGGCGTCTCAACGACGCTGAAGGGGGCTGGCCTGGACATGAATGATGCTACTCCAATGGACGATGAACCGCAAGAGCTATGGTAACCCAATGCACGAGTCAGGGTTGGTCAGCGTGACCCGACGAGGTCGTCGAGAATGTCGCCGAACCACGCCTCGAACACGTCCACCTCGCGCTCGGTGACGGGCACGGGGTCCGGCCAATCGTCCACCACGCACCACCCGGAGAGGTCATGCTTGATCGGGCGTCCCGCTCTGCGCTCCGGCGCGAGGGCGTAGTCGTAGAGGTCATCCGGCAGCACGGCGGCGTCGACGCGGCGTGTCCGGCGGGATGCGCGGGGACGGTTCATCCTGGGCAGGTGGTCAATGCCGGGCCGGAAGGGAATGAATCCTGATCGTCGCCCGCAGAAACGGCGGCCTCCGGGTGCAAATAGGACGAACCTCGGGCCGATAGGGGGGCAGAGCGCCGCGCTCGCCAAGAGCCTTAAGCGCATGCCGAGCCTCTGCTGGGCCGGGGATGCGCGGTCAAGGCCGTTAGCCGCGAAGCGGTGGCGCGGAACGCGCCAGCCTTGACGGCGTGGCCCCGGTCCGGCCCCATCGGCGGCAAGCGTGCGAGGCGTCTAAAGGCCGAGCCCTCGGCTTCGCCCAAACGTCCAATCGATTCCGCCGCCGGGCATGGTGACACCCGTAACCTGCCGTCCAAGCCGCTGCTCCAACACCGGCTGCCAGGGCACCAGGCTGAAGCCCAATCCATCGTCGATCATGGCGAATTTGCCGCTGCCGAGATTGGCGGCGCCGACCAACGTTCCGCTCACGTAGTTGCCGACCTCCGCCGGCTTGAAGGTCAGGCCCCGCGCCTTCGCCATCTCCGGCCCGACGCGGGCGATTTCCTGCTGCTCAAGTCGTGCAATCAGGTCTTTGGGCGCGCGGGTGCCGCCCTCGGACGTGCGGGTAGCGAGTCCCTGATCGACGAGGCTGTCCTTGCGCCGCTCCATCGCCTGGCTGACCTCCGTCCCGAATCCAGCCTGAGTCAGCGGCGTGCGGTTGGGCGAGACCAACTCGCGGTCGAGCCAGGTCGCGCCATCGCTGGTGATCTGGCGCTCAAGATCGAAGGTCGAGAGAACACGAAGGTTCATTCTGCGGCTTTGCGCCGCGTCATAGGCGGTGGCACGCGCCGCGTAATCGGAGGGGATTGCCCATCGGTCCGCATCCAGCCGCTCGACGATGCCAGCCCGGCGCAGCGCCTCCAGGCGGCGGACATGGCTTTCGATATAGCCGTCATAGTCGCCACCCGGTACGCGGACATGACCCGCCTCGGCGACGGCCCGGTGTTCGCTTGGGCGATAGACGCCAGTATCGATCGCCAGGGCGGCGATATTGCGGTCCGAGGCGCGCGGTCCGGCAGGCGCGCGGCCGATCTCGACGATGGACCCCATCGGCGCATCCTGCGCCAGCGCCTTGTCGCCGAGCGCCACATGATGGGTGCGCCCATCCACCCCGTCCACGATCAGCGCCACCCGGTCGCCCAGCTCATCGGTCAGCCGCTTCCCGATCACACGCCCGATGACCGGCTGCTGCATCTGCTCGCCGTGAAGCACGTAGCGGTCCATCCCGCGCTCCAAGCCCCGGTCGGTCAGCGCCCGGTTGATCGCCTTGACGATGTCGCCGCGCTCGCCGAGCGCGCGCATGGTCGGCTCCAGCTTTTCCGAAATTGTCCAGACACCCGGTTCGATCTCGTGGGCGAGGCCGAAGCGCTGGAGGGTCTGCAAGCGGCCGACCCTGAGCGTGCGGTCGAAATCGGCGCGGACCTGGCCGGCCTCCGGGCGCACGTCAAGCACACAGTTGGGCGCCTCCTCGATCATGGTGTGGTCGATGCGGGTGAACCGTTCAGCGCCGATCTCCGCCCGGAGCTTCTCGCGCAGTTCCAGGTCGGTTTCTGGTCCCAGCTCCAGCGTCGCCCGTTCCTGAGCGCGCAGGCGCACGCCATCGGTGATGTAGTCCTGGGCAATGATCAGGTCCTTGCCAAGCTCGTCCTTGCCCCTGATGACGACATGGCTGTGCGGATGGCCGGTGTTGTAGTGGTCCACTGCCACCCAATCGAGCTTGGTCCCGAGGTCCGCCTCCACCTGGGCCATCACGTCACGGGTGAAGCCGCGCAGGTCTGACAGGCGGTCGCCGTCCTCCGGCGCGACGATGACGCGGAAGGAATGCCGATCACCCTCGCCGCGCTCGACGAAGGCGCGGCCGTCCTCGTGATCGCGTTCGGGGCCGTAAAGTTGACCGCGCTCGCCGTCGCGGGTTGTCCCGTCTCGCTGGATATAGCGCAGATGCGCGCCAGCGGCCCCGCTTCCCAGCTTGTGGCGGACGATCCGCGCCTTTACCACTACCCGCCGCTGTCGTTGGCCCGGAGTGCGTTCGGCCGCCTGCCGCTTCAGCCGGTCGGCTGCCGCCTGGCCCCGCCCGATCCGCGAGCACCTTCCCTTTCCGGGCGAACCACCGCGACGCTTGCCGCCAGTGATCTGGGCATGGGTGAGCGGACCGCCGTTCGCCTTGGCCGCCGCCTTCATCACCTGGGCGACGAACGACTGTGACCGGCGGCCGCTCGGACCGCCCCGGTCGCGGATGCGGCCGGTGCGAGGCCGGAAATCGGATGCGTCGTCGCGGCTCATAGACGAGAGGTCGATGCGCCGGCCTTGCCGAGCAAGACCGTGCCGCCTGCTGTCGTACAAACGGGTGCAAAAACAAGCGGTTGGCATGGTCAGCGCCACCCACCCTGCCAGCCCAGGCGAAAAACCAGTGTGCAGACAAGGGCTTACGGGAAACGCGAGTTTCCTTTAATCTTGCCCTCATCTCCAGTTCCGCAATCTGCCGTCGAACCTACGCCAGAGCCCCATGGTTGTGACCGCTCTAAAGGTGAAGCTAACGCTTGCCTGAAGGAGCCATTTTGTCCGAAATAGCGCAATTGATCGCTCGGGGTTTCGGTCATCAAAACCGTCTCGGCGCGCGAGGCGAAGCACGCTTTCGGGCTGATGGTCGACACGGCGCGTGCAGAACCCGTGCTCATTGAGAAGCACGGGCGCGGCGAGGTCATGGCCGTATTTATGACCCGACGTGATAGCTTCGCTGTCATACAGCTAACGAGGCATCTATGTTTGGATGGGGCAAAAAGGACCACAAATCACCGCCGGTCGGACCGGAGAAATCGGCCGATGGCATCCCCACGGTCAAGTTCGATCCGACGCGGGTAACAGATGCCGTGTTGGCGGACCTCAGGGAAAACATCCGCGCGTTACCCGAAGTTGGCGCTAACGATTTCGAGACCGTCTATCAAGCCGCCGTCCGAGCCATTTCCGTGGGCGGCGCGCTCAACATCATCTACGCGGCCCTGATGGACATCGAAGGGATGCCTAAGCGGCGTGCTGAAGACATCTCATGTTCGTTGAACTTCAAAGCGAAAGCGATCATGAATGCGGAGCAGCAAACGAAGCTCGGCATAAAATACGCCATATGGCTCTATTCCGGCGCCCCGTGCCGCGTGAATCCCAAACAACCGGGCGGCGAAGACCAGGACGCAGCGCACAAGGCGGCGAACGGCAAACCTTTTTTGATCAGCAAGGGCATGTTCTTGAACGGCGAGTGGACGTGGCCGGGGCGCAAGGAGGGCTGCAAGTGCGTGTCGAAATCCATGATTGCGGGGTTTGACGGCTACGACGGCGGTAAGCCGAAGGGATTGGTGGAGTGACCCACGCACAATTAGCGGGACTCGCGTCGGCCATCCTCGGCGCCATCGGCACGCTGGTCTTGTTCTTCAACAGCTACGCGCTTCAGCCGTTTCAGGGTGGCATTTTCGGAAGCGATGCCCTGACCGCCTCGAACAACGCCATCAGAACCGCCAACGCGAAGCGTGTGGTGCGCCAGCGGATCGGCCTCGCATTCCTCTGTGTGAGCTTCGCCATTCAGGCTGTCGCTGTCTTTCTCTGACGGCGGCCGAATGGCCCGGTTCTAAAACCCATGGTAGAGTCGACCCTAGTGACCGAACCGATAAAGCACCACTTTTCGCCCATCTTCTACTTGAGCGGTTGGTGCGACAGCACCACCGGCCAGTTGATCGCATATTCACGTCCGTACAAGGACGTGATCGCCAAACCCGTCCATCCGGCGGCGACCGGGTATAAGCCGTTCCTTTATACGATGGAGGGGCTGCCCGACGATCAGAAGCAGACGATCGAAAAGGACTATATGGCCCCGAAGGTGGACGACCCCGCGGCGAAAGCGCTCCGGGTGCTGCTGAGCACCGATACTAGCGCGCTGACCGAGGCGCTGCGGGGAGCCTGGACACGGTTTATGATCGCGAGTCTGCTTCGTCGGCCGGCAGGGGTCGCCGAGATCGGCGAGACCTTCAAGAGCACGCTCCGACAGAACCTTTTCGCGGACTCGTCGTACGAGTCGGACAAGCAAGAGGGTGATCTGCCGACCCGCTTCGAGTGGGTGCAGAAGCACCATCCGCACCTGATCGACGATGCCGCGAAGGAGATGGTCGTCAGGGTGATCGAGAGCGATGGCATCGGCAACATCATCATCAACATGCAGTGGTCAACGCTCGACATGTCGGCGAGCCGGCACGAGTTGCTCACCGGTGACATGCCGCATCTGCGGTACTACGGTCTGAAAGACCCCCGGTGCACGATCCTGTTTCCGTTGACGCCGACGAAATTGTTCATCGCCACGCACGATCGAAAAGCCGAACACAACATCAATCGTCGAAACAAGACCGAGGTGGTGATGTCGGTCAATGATGAGGTGGCCAGGATCGCGGAGCGCTTCGTCTACGGGAGAACCGCGAGTCATCTTCGGTTCGTCGCCAACCGGCTCGGGCGGACACCGTCTCGTTTGCTCGGATCCTCGACTACGTAATTCATAGGGCTATAGCGTAGACATAGTGCTCATCTTCGTCGAGCATGGCCCGCCACTCAGAATCGAGAATGTGGCTAAATGCAAGCTGCGCAATCCGGAGTAGATAATCGATGAACACTGCCCAAATCCATCGCGCTGATAAAAACTGTGACGAGCGGGCATATCTAAAAAAGTACAGCGCTCTCTTGGCAGTAGCTACCCTGTATGCGCTATTGACCATTCCGGGCGCTTATGCGGGGATGGCCATGACCCTACCGACGTCGGCAAGTAACCAGGTCGAGGGAAGGGTGGCCTTTGAAGGGACTGGCTTTAATGTGATGAATGTACAACTCGTGCTGGGATCGACCCTTCATTTTTCCAATCCTGGCGAAAGAAAACTTGTCCTCCGTATCGTCACTTGGCGCGGGAAGACGGTCAAAGAACTCTCGATCCCCGCCCGTGGGCAAGCGGACTGGAAACCGACGCATTACGGTGTCTACGATTACTTTGACGCCGGGACCACCAGATTCGGATCGATCACTATCCGCGGCTCGAACGGCGAAAAAGTTTACCAGCCTGTTTCCAGAAAAATCTCAAAAACATTTCCAGCCCCCGCGTACGGAGTTGTTGCTGTCACGAATGCAGCTGGCGCAGGAATCCCGCTTAGTCGCGACTATGGTCCAACGGAAGTTCCACGAGGGGGTACGCTGACGGGAAAACACTATCACGCCTTTATGCGGCACACGCCGTGGTTGGAAGTAACCGGCGCGACGATGACCTTTAAACCCTGGGTACTGGTGGTCAAGGTAGGCCAACCGATCCAGCTCTATAACGAAGATAGCATGATGCATGCATTTTTCCCGGGCACTTATCCGGTCATGTATAAGGATCGCAACGATATCCGCTACTATCGCTATTGGTATAGAGGCTTTCTTCTTCCCAAGAGCGGGGGGCATCGGTCCGTTACTTTCCGACTACCGGGGATACATCACGTCTACTGCGTATTCCATTCATATCCCTGGAAACATACCTACAAATCCCGCCGTCGCTATGGCGGATACCCATATGTCATGGATGCCGTGATCTTTGTGGAGCCCGCCTCCGCGCCGCGGTGACAATGAGGCGATGCCACAGCTCCCCTAATAGCATGTTTTGCGCGCTTGTTCCCGCGCTATGGAACGGACGGCCCGCGGGAACTTGACGAACGTTGAAGCAGGCTTCATATAGAATATAAGAGCCATCGCCTAGCTATGTTGGCCTGCCAGCGGCATTTTATTACCGCTGACAGATCGGTTGACCTCAGGGGTTGACGCTTGATTCTTCTCCACCGAACAACGCGCCCGTAGCTCAGCTGGATAGAGCATCGGCCTTCTAAGCCGATGGTCGCAGGTTCGAATCCTGCCGGGCGCGCCATTCCTTCCTGGGTCCATTCCGGTCACATGGGTAACGGTTTATACCGGAGACATGGGTAACACTTTAGCCTCGAATGGGTTATCGGCGCATTCGACCCGCCCGGTCTCGTGATCGAAGAAGCCCGGGTCGTAGTGCAT
>OFHJ01000359.1_pt1 | contig 18213 bp, 16 predicted proteins | sample 1522001 | NCBI WGS metagenome assembly OFHJ01 (sample SAMEA2464838, study PRJEB22497) | soil metagenome | biome: Grassland; feature: Farmland; material: Clay | place: Australia | collected 2013-02-01 | depth 1.2 m | reverse complement strand
GACATACACCGCGCCGGTCCTGATGCCACCGAGGATCAGCGACCCGGAGGCTGGGAGCTCCACTCTGGTCAGCACTTGCAGGGGGTGCATGCCCATGCCGCGCGCGGCCTCGGTCATGGCGGGGTCGACCCCGGCCACGGCGACGTATGTGTTCGTGAGAATGGGCGGGATGGCGAGTACCACCAGGGCGATCATGATGTTCAGGAAGCCGATGCCCCACAGCGTGATGCCGACCGCGATGATCGCGTTGGTCAGATTGGGCCCGAGGATGGCGACCGCCGCGAGCGCAAGCGCCCGGGGACGGATGCGCCGGGGAGGCGGCGCGGCTTGCTCGCTCGCGCGGCGGTTGCGGCTGCGCTTGGATTTCCACGGCCGCATGGCTACGGGCTCCCCCCCGGGCTCGTCCCGGAGGGACGGCGCACGAAGCTGCTCTCGAGCACCCGCAAGACAAGCTCATCGAAGTCGATGCCGGCGGCGCGGGCCGCCATCGGCACCAGCGAGTGCCCGGTCATGCCGGGCACGGTGTTGATTTCAATCAGCAGCGGTCTGCCCGAGGCGTCCATGATGAAGTCGGCACGCCCCCAGCCTTCGGCTCCCGCGGCCTCGAAGGCCGCGAGCGCGAGGCTTCCCAAGTGCTGCTCGGCGGGCCTGGACAGCCCCGAGGGACACGAGTAGCGGGTGTCCTCGCGCAGGTACTTCGCCTCGTAGTCGTAGAAGGCTCGCGGCGTCTCGATGCGGATCGAGGGCAGCGCCTCGCCCGCGAGCAGCGCCACCGTGTACTCGCCGCCGGCAACCCAGGCCTCGGCGAACACACTGCGGTCGAGGGCGCGCGCGGCGGCATAGGCGCCCGGCAGATCCTCGGGGCGCTCGACCTTGCTCATGCCGACACTCGAGCCCTGACTCGCCGGCTTGACGATCAGCGGCAGCGCCAGCCGCTCGATCGCCGGCTCGAAATCCCGCGGCCCCGTCAGCTCCAGCGCCTCGGGTGTCATCACCCCGGCCGCCTTGGCCAGACGCTTGGTGCGCAGCTTGTCCATGCCGATCGCCGAACCCATGACGCCGCTGCCGGTGTAGGGCACTCCCAGGTATTCGAGCGCCCCTTGCACGGTGCCATCCTCGCCCCCGGGGCCGTGCAGCGCGATCCACACGCGCTCGATGCGCCGCTGCACGAGCTCCGGCAGCGAGCGGTCCCGCGGATCGAACGCCTCGGCGTCCACGCCGCGGCGCCTGAGGGCCTCGAGCACCGCGGTGCCGCTCAGGAGCGAGATCTCCCGCTCGCTCGAGTCACCGCCCAGCAGCACCGCCACGCGCCCGAACGCCTCGGGAGGGGTCGCGCGCCGCAGCCAGGCCGGATCGTGCCGCAGGCGCATCAGGCCGCCTCCCCCACGATGCGCACCTCCGGATGCAGGCTCACTCCGTGCGCACGCTCGACTCTCTCGCGTACCCGCTCGATCAGCGTCTCGATGTCAGCGGCCGTGGCGTTGCCGTGATTGATGATGAAGTTGGCATGCTTGGTGGAGACCGAGGCGCCACCGACCGTCAGGCCCTTCAGGCCCGCCGCCTCGATGAGCCGCGCGGCATGGTCCGCGGGTGGGTTGGTGAACACCGAGCCGCAGCTCCACTCGCCGATCGGCTGGCTCGCGCGCCGCCGTTCCAGCAGCTCACGCACCTCGCTCTCGTGGGCCATGGGCCGCTTCTCGAAACTCAGCGTCGCGCTGACGAACCACTCCTCGGGCTGCGGCGGCTCGACGTGACGGTAGCCCACGCGGTACTCGCCCGCGGCGCGCCGGTGCTCGCGGCCGCTGCGGTCCAGCGTCTCGACCTCGAGCACGTGGCGCCGGGTCCCCCCGCCGAAGGCCCCGGCATTCATCGCCAGGGCGCCGCCGAGCGTGCCCGGGATGCCGGCGAAGAACTCCGCCGGTCCCAGGCCCCATTTGATGCATTGCCGGGCGATTCGCGCGCATGCGGTGCCCGCCTCCGCATACACGGTGCGCTCGCTCACTCGAGCCAGCCGCTCGAGCGTGCCGCGGGTGCCGATCACGACACCGCGGATGCCTCCGTCGCGCACCAGCAGGTTGCTGCCCAGGCCGACCCAGCACACCGGCACCCCGCTCGGCAGAGCGCGCAGGAACGAGGCGAGCTCGGCGCGGCTCTCGGGCACGAAGTAGATCTCGGCCGGCCCTCCCACGTGCCAGGAGGTGTGCCGGCTCATCGGCTCCTCGCGCCGGATGCGCGGCAGGAAGGACTCGGCGACCGCAACCGTCACGGCGTCCTCCGTGGCGGGCTCAACTGCGCGAGCCTCCCGGCAAGGCCGTGCGCGACCGCACTGATGTTGCCCGCGCCCATGGCCACGATCAGATCGCCGTCGCGGATCACGTCCTTGAGGGATTCGGCGAGCTCCTCGACGCGCTCGACGAACAACGGCTCGACCTGCCCGCGGCTGCGCACGGCGCGGCAGATGGCCCGCCCGTCGGCCCCGGGTATCACCGCCTCGCCGGCCGCGTAGACCTCGGTGACCAGCAGCACATCGACCCCGGAGAGCGCCTTGCCGAAATCGTCGATCAGGTCGTGGGTGCGGCTGTAGCGGTGCGGCTGGAAGGCGAGCACGATCCGCCGTCCCGGATAGCCCTGGCGCAGCGCCTCGAGCGTGGCAGCCACCTCGGTCGGATGGTGGCCATAGTCGTCTATGATGGTCACCGTGCCGGCGGCGGTCTCGACGTCGGCCACGCGCTGCAGCCGCCGGTCGATGCCCTGGAAGCTCATCAGCGCGCGGCCGATGGCCGCATCGTCGATGCCGAGCTCGGTGGCCACCGCGATCGCCGCGAGGGCGTTCAGCACATTGTGCGCGCCGGGAAGATTGACGGTGACTTCGAGCGGCGAGCCCGAGGCCCGCACCACCGAGAAGCGGCTCTGCAAGCCCATCCGCCGCACGTCACGGGCACGCAGGTCGGCATCCTCGCTCAGGCCGTATGTCAGGACGGATCGGCCGACGCGCGGCAGGATCGCGCGCACGTTCTCGCACTCGAGGCACAGTACCGCCACGCCGTAGAACGGCAGGTTGTGCAGAAAATCGATGAAGCTCTGCTTGAGCCGCTCGAAGTCCCCGCCGTGGGTCGCCAGGTGATCGTTGTCGATGTTGGTGACCACGGAGATCAGCGGCTGCAGGTGCAGGAAAGAGGCGTCGCTCTCGTCGGCCTCGGCCACCAGGTAGGGACCGGCGCCGAGCCGCGCGTGGCTGTCGGCGCTTTTCAGCCGGCCGCCGATCACGAAGGTCGGATCCTCCCCGCCCTCGGCGAGGATGCTGGCGATCAGGCTCGTGGTGGTGGTCTTGCCGTGACTGCCGGCCACGGCGATGGCGTGCCGGAACCGCATCAGCTCGCCCAGCATCTCCGCCCGCGAGACCACCGGCACCCGCCTCTCGAGCGCGGCGTCGACTTCCGGATTGCCCTTCGGGACGGCTCCCGAGACCACCAGGACGTCCGCGCCGGCGATGTGCCGCGCGTCGTGGCCGATGCGCACCACGGCGCCGAGCCGCTCGAGCCGCTGGACCGCGGGGCCCGTCTTCAGATCCGAGCCCTGCACGCGGTAGCCGAGATTGAGCAACACCTCGGCGATGCCGCTCATGCCGCTGCCGCCGATGCCGACGAAGTGGATGGTGTTGATGCGGCGCATCCGGTCGAACCCGGAGGGGCCGTGCCGCCCGAGCCGTGTGCGTGCCGGGCCGTTCATGCCGCCCTCCTGGAGAGCTCGAGACACGCGCTGGCCAGGCGCTCGGTGGCATCGGGCCTGGCGAGCGCGCGGGCGCGCTCGGCCATGCTCAAGAGCCGGGTCCGGTCGGCGCACAGCCGCTCGAGCTCTGCGGCGAGCCGCTCCGCCGTGAGCTCGCCGTCGGGTATCAGCACCGCCGCGCCCTCGCGCACCAGGTAACGGGCGTTGTAGGTCTGGTGGTCGTCCACTGCCGCCGGAAAGGGCACCAGCACGGCGCCGACGCCGGCCGAGGCCAGCTCCGAGACCGTGAGGGCTCCCGAGCGGCAGATCACCAAGTCCGCCCAGGCGTACGCCTCGGCCATGTCGTCGATGAACGCGGTGACTTGCGCCGGCACGCCGGCGCTGGCGTAGCCCTCGCGGCACGCCTCGGCCCAACGCTCCCCGGCCTGATGACGCACTTCGAAGCGTATGCCGGCCACGTGCGAGAGAGCATGAGGCACCACTGTGTTCAGCCGCACTGCCCCCTGGCTGCCGCCGATGATCAGCAGATGCACCGGGCCGTGGCGTCCCGTGAGGCGCTCGGCCGGCTTCGGCACAGCGGTAATCTCGCGCCGCACGGGGTTGCCGATCGTGACCGTCCTGACACCGGCGTCGAAGCTGCCGGGGAAGGCCTCCAACACCTCGCGCGCCAGGTGGGCGAGGCACCGGTTGGTGAAGCCGGCGATGGCGTTCTGCTCGTGGATCACGAGCGGCCGGCGGGTCAGCCACGCGGCCATCCCGCCGGGACCGGTGACGAAACCGCCCAGCCCCACGACCACCGCCGGTCGGCGCCTCCACATGACGCGCAGCGCCTGCCAGAGGGCCACGCTGAGCCGCCACGGGGCGGCGAGCAGGGTCGAGAGCCCCTTGCCTCGCAGCCCGCCGACCGCCAGCCACTCGATGGCGATGCCCTCGGCGGGAACGAGGCGCGCCTCGATGCCGCGGCGCGTGCCCATCCAGACCACTTCCACCGACTGCTCGCGCAGGCGGCGGGCAAGGGCGAGCGCCGGGAACACGTGTCCGCCGGTGCCTCCGGCCATGATGAGTATGGTCGGGGTCCTCACGCGCCGCCCCCTCGCGGCACGGCCGCACCGCGGGTCTCGATCATGATCTCGTGATAGATCCTGAGGATCAGGCCCACCCAGATCAGCGTCATGATCAGGCTCGAGCGGCCGTAGCTCATCAGCGGCAGCGGCAGGCCCTTGGTCGGCAGCACCCCCATGTTGACGCCGATGTTGATGAACGCCTGCATCCCGATCCACAGGCCGAAGCCGCAGGCCAGCAGCCGGTGGAAGGTCATCTGCGCGCGGCCGGCGAGCCGCGCGATGTGAAAGGCGCGCCAGATGAGCGCCACGAACAGGCCGATGGTGACGAGGACGCCCGCGAGCCCCAGCTCCTCGGCGAGCACCGCGAACAGGAAGTCGGTGTACGCCTCGGGCAGATAGAACAGCTTCTGCACGCTGTTGCCGAACCCGACACCGAACCAGCTGCCCCGGCCGATGGCGATCAGCGACTGGGTGAGCTGGAAGCCGCTGCCGTAGGGCGAGGCCCAGGGATCCATGAAGCCGGTGATCCGCCGCAGCCGGTAGGCGGAGGTGACCGCGAGCAGGCCGAACACGCCGGCCGCCAGCACCGTCATACCCAGCACGTAGCGCAGCCGGGCGCCCGCGAGAAACAACATGCCGAAGCCGGCGGCGAACAGCACGGCGGCGGCGCCGAAGTCCGGCTCGGCGAGCAGCAGCGCCGCGAGCAGCGCCAGGACCCCGAGCGGCTTGAGCAGTGCCGTCAGGCTGTGGCGCAGCTCCTCGCCGCGGCGGGCGGCATAGCCGGCGATGTAGATCAGCACGAGCACGCGAGCGAGCTCGGAGACCTGGAAGCTCAATCCGGCGAAGTGCAGCCAGCGGCGCCCGCCGTTGACGCGCTCGCCGAGGCCGGGCACCAGCACCAGCAGCAGCATCCCAATGGCCGCGAGCAGCAGCCAGGAGGAGTAGCGCTGCAGCTGCTCGCAGCGCACGCAGAACACCGCCACGGCGCCGGCCGCGCCGATGACGGCCGCCACCAGCTGGTGCTCGAGAAAATAGAAGGGATTGCCGGTGTCGCGCCCCGCGATCGCAACCGATGCGGAAGTCACCATCACCAGGCCGAACAGCAGGATCGCCAGCGTCAGCGCGAGGGTGACCGAGTCGATGTGGACGGAGCGGGAGCGTACGCTCGTGCGGGCGAAGGACATCGGAGTGCGCAGGCTCTCGCTCACGGGCGCAGCTCCCGGACCGCCCGCGCGAACTCCTCGCCCCGGTGCGCGTAATCGCGGAACATGTCCAGGCTCGCGCAGGCCGGCGAGAGCAGCACCGTGTCGCCCCGGTTTGCGGCCCGCGCCGCGGCCCGCACGGCCTCCTCCATCGTTGCGCGCCGCTCGGTGGAGCAGACTCCCTGCAGGGACTCGGCGAGACGCGCGGCATCTCTCCCAATCAGTACGGCGTGACGCACCTTGCCGCGGAAGGCGTGCGCCAGAGGGGTAAAATCCTGGCTCTTGCCCTCCCCGCCCAGGATCAGCACCAGCGGCCCCTCCATGCCGCTCACCGCCGCCAGCGTCGCCCCGACGTTGGTGCCCTTGGAGTCATCCACATAGCGGACGCCCTCGACCTCGCCGACCCACTGGGTCCGGTGCGGCAGCCCCGGGAACTCCTTGAGCTCGGCCAGCATCGCCGCCAGCGGCACCTCGAGCGCCTCGCCGAGGGCAAGAGCCGCCAGCGCGTTGGCCGCGTTGTGCAGTCCCCGGATGCGCATCGCCGACAGCGGCAACAGCGGCTCCGCCCTGCGTGTCAGCCACGGTCCCCCGCGGTCCTGCACGGTGTAATCGGTCCCGGGCGCGCCCGAGAGCGAGAAGCCGAGCACGCGCTGCCCGGCGACCGGCATGCGTGCGACGAGAGGATCATCGAGGTTGATCACAGCGGTGTCGCAGCGTTCGAAGATGCGCGCCTTGGCGAGCGCGTAGGCCTCGACGGAGGAGTACCGGTCGAGATGGTCCGGGCTGACGTTGAGCACGGCGGCCGCCTTCAGGTCGAGCGACTGGGTCGTTTCCAGCTGGAAGCTGGACAGCTCGAGGACGTACAACCCTGGAGGCTTGGCGGCCCGTTCCGCAGACGCGAGCAGATCGAGCGCGGGCTCGCCGAGATTGCCGCCGACGCGCACGTCTATCCCTGCGCGCGCCACCATGCGGCCGACGAGGGTCGTGACCGTGCTCTTGCCGTTGGTGCCGGTGATACCGGCCACGGGCGCATCCACCGCGCGCGCGAACAGCTCGACGTCGCCCAAGACCTCGATGCCGCGGCGGCGTGCTTCCACGAAGAAGGGATGATCGAGCGCCAGCCCGGGCGAGGCCACCACGCACACCGCCTCATCGAGCAGGGCCGTATCGAGCCCGCCGGTGCGCACGGAAATGTCGGGATCGAACGCGCGCAGCCGATCGAGCTGCGGCGGCTGCTCGCGTGTGTCGGTGACCGCGAGGCGCCAGCCGCGCTCGCGCAGATAGCGCGCGCACGAGAGCCCCGTATGCCCGAGTCCGGCGATCACACAAGCGGAGGGTCTGCGGGTGCCCGGATTCATCGCAGCTTCAGCGTCGCCAGTCCCGCCAGTACCAGAATCAGCGAGATGATCCAAAAGCGCACGATCACCTTCGGCTCGGCCCAGCCCTTGAGCTCGAAGTGATGATGGATGGGCGCCATGCGGAAGATGCGCCGGCCGGTGAGCTTGAAGGAGGCGACCTGCAGGATGACCGAGGCGGTCTCGAGCACGAACACCCCGCCCATGAGCAGCGCCACCAGTTCCTGGCGCACCATGACGGCGACGGCCCCGAGCGCGGCCCCGATCGCCAGTGCCCCCACATCCCCCATGAACACCTGGGCCGGATACGTGTTGAACCACAGGAACCCGAGCCCCGCTCCGCTCAGCGCCGCGCAGAAGATCAGCAGCTCGCCGGCGCCCGGGATGTTCGGGATCGCCAGGTAATGGGCGAACACGGCGTTGCCGCTCGCATACGCGAAGATCCCGAGCGCGGCCGACACCAGCGCCACGGGCATGATGGCCAGGCCGTCGAGACCGTCGGTGAGATTCACCGCGTTGCTCATGCCGACGATCATCAGATAGGCGATCGTGATGAACGCCGCCGCCGGCAGCGGCTCCGCGAATCGCTTGAAGAAAGGCAGGAACAGCGTCGTCTCCGCCGGCACGGCCGCCGTGTAGAACAGCACCGCGGCGATCGCGAGTCCCGCGACGGACTGGCACAGATATTTCCAGCGCGGCGCGAGCCCTTTGGGGTTGCGCACCACGAGCTTCAGGTAATCGTCGAGAAAACCGATCACTCCGAAGGCGAAGGTGACCGCGAGCACCAGCCACACCTGGCGGTTGGTGAGCTGCGCCCACAGCAGAGTGCTCACGATGGTGGTCACCAGGATCAGCGTGCCGCCCATGGTCGGCGTGCCGGCCTTGGGCAGGTGCGTCTGCGGCCCGTCGGCGCGCACCACCTGGCCGATCTGGTAGCGCGACAGGCGCGCGATCATGGAAGGGCCGACCAGCAGGGAGACGATGAGCGAGGAGCCCGTGGCGAGAATGGCCCGGAACGTGAGGTAGGAGAACACGTGGAAGCCGGAGTGCCAGGCGGTCAGGCGCAGAGCGAGCCAGTAGAGCATTCAGTGCGCCTCCGCAGGACTCTCGGGATCCGAAATCAGGGCCGCCACCACCCGCTCCAGCCTGTTGAACCGTGAGCCTTTGACGAGCATGCGCACGTCGGCCGCCCCGCCCGCAAGCGCTTCGATCAGCGCTTCCGTCAGGGCATGGGTATCCGGGAACCATTGCGCGCCCGCGCCGAAGCGCTCGACCGCCAGCGCGGCCAGCGGCCCGACCGCGTACAGGCGCTCGAAGCCGTGCTCGCGCGCCAGCGGGCCGATCTCGGCGTGCGCCTCGGGCCCGAACGCGCCGAGCTCGGCCATGTCGCCGAGGACCAGCCACCTGCGTCCCGAGAGCGAGCCGAGCACCTCGAGCCCCGCGCGCACCGAGCTCGGGTTGGCGTTGTAGGAGTCGTCGAGAATCCAGGCCCCGCAGGCTGCGCGCTTCAGCTGCAGCCGTCCCGAGACCGCGCGGACGGAGGCGAGACCGGCCGCGATGTGATCGAGGCTCGCACCGGCGTGGGCGGCCGCGGCGGCCGCGGCGAGGGCGTTGCCGACATTGTGCCTCCCGCCGACGCGCAGCTCGATGGCAACGGCGCCGAGCGGGCAGGTCAGCGTGAAGCGGGTCAGGAACCCCTCGCTCGCGAGAGTGGCAACGATGTCCGTGGCGCGGAAGTCCGCATGCGCGTCGACGCCAAACGTCACGACGTGCGCGCGCGTCATGCTGCGCCAGAGCGCGACGAACGCATCGTCGGCATTCAGTACTGCGGTCTCGTCGGGGCTCAGTCCCTGAACCATCTCGCCCTCGGCGCGAGCCACCCCTTCGAGACTGCCGAAGCCCTCCAGATGCTCGGCGCCGGCGTTGGTGATCAGCCCCACGGTCGGGCGGGCGATGCCGGCGAGCGCTGCCACCTCCCCGGGATGGTTCGCGCCGATCTCGATCACCGCGAACCGATCCGAGTCTTGCAGCCGCAGCAGCGTCAGCGGCACCCCGATGTGGTTGTTCAGGCTGCCGCGGGTGGCCAGGCAGCTGCCCGCCTGCGCCAGTATCGCCGCCGTCATCTCCTTGGTGGTCGTCTTGCCGTTGCTGCCCGCGACGCCCACCACGGGGATCCGAAACGCTTCACGCCAGAGCTGTGCGGCACGCTGGAGCGCAGCCAGCGTGTCGGGGACCACGATCTGCGCAAGCGGCATCGGCTGCGGCTCCGAAACCAGGGCGCCGGCGGCGCCGGCGGCGAGCGCCGAGCGCAGGAATTCGTGGCCGTCGAAACGCGGCCCGCGCAGCGCGACGAACAGCTCGCCGGCGGCCAGCGTTCGGGTGTCGCTCGAGACGCCGCCAAAGGGACGGTCGGCGCCCGCGAGGCGCCCGCCGCAGGCTCGCGCGAAGGCCTCGAGAGTCCGCACCATCGGTGCTGCGCGGCTCGAGCCTTCCAGGGCGTCGCCTCGGCTGTCGCGCGGGCCGCGCTTACGCACGTCATAAATGGCTCCCGGCAGATCACTCATGGCGCCCCTCCCCGAGCCCGAGCGCCTCGCACACCACGGCCTGATCACTGAAGGGCCGGCGCTCGTGGCCATAGATCTGATACGTCTCGTGCCCCTTGCCGGCCACCAGCACCACGTCCCCGGGATCGCAGCGCCCGAGCGCCAGGGCAATGGCCGAGCGTCGGTCATGTTCCACACGGAGCCGCGAAGACCCTGCAGTGCCGGCCACGATGTCCGCCGTGATCCGCCCGGGCGGCTCGGTGCGCGGGTTGTCGTCGGTCACGATGACCTCATCGGCGAGCGTGGCGGCGATGCGTCCCATCATCGGCCGTTTGCCGGCATCCCGGTCGCCGCCACATCCAAACACCACGTGCAGTCTGCCGCTGCAGTGCAGCCGCGCGTTGCGCAGCGCCTGCTCGAGCGCATCGGGCGTGTGCGCATAATCCACGATCGCGAGCGGCCGCCCTCCCCCGCCGAAGGCCTCCATCCGCCCGGGCGCGGCGTGACAGCCGCGCAGCGCGGCCAGCGCCTCGGCGAGCGGCACCTCGGCGCCGAGCAGGATCGCCAGCACCGTCAGCGCGTTGTCGGCATTGAATTCTCCGATCAGCGGCACGGCGAGCTCACCCTCACCCCAGCTCGACTCGATGCGCATGCGCATGCCGAGGCTCGCGGGCCGTACGTCCGAGGCTTGCACGCGGCGGGCACCGGACACGGGCGCAGCGGCGCCGGAGCGCGTCGTCACGATCAACGTTTCGGCGTCGGCGCGCTCTGCAAGCAGTGCACCGAAAGCGTCATCGACGTTGATGACCCGGCTCTCGAGCTCGAGCTCGAACAGCCTGGCCTTGGCCCGCCCGTAGGCGTCCATCGTGCCGTGGTAATCCAGATGATCACGGGTGAGGTTGGTGAAGGCCGCGGTATGGAAGCGGACGCCGGCGACGCGTTCCTGATCGAGCGCATGGGAGGAGACCTCCATGCCCACCCAGCGGGCCCCGAGCGCTCTCAGCCGGGCGAGCCGCCGGTGCACGGCGACGGCATCGGCTGTCGTGTGTCGCGTATCCTCGAGAGCGCCGGGACGACCGAAGCCGAGCGTGCCCATGTAGGCGCCGGATCGGCCGCAGCGCTCCAGCGCCTGGGCCAGCAGCCACGCGCAGGTGGTCTTGCCGTTGGTGCCGGTGACACCGGCCACGCCGAGTGAGTGCGAGGGATGCTCGAAGAACCGGTCCGCGATCACGCCAGCCTGGCGGTCGAGATGCTGCACGGGGGCGACGAACACCTCCGGAGAGCCGCCGCCGGGCAATGCTCCGAGACCCGCGTCCAGGCGGACGGAAGCGCCGGAGGACGCTCCCGGGAGACCTGCCTCGACCGGCTCGAGCGCCCGGGGAGTCGGCTCATAGAGCACCGCGCGCGCGCCGCGCGCGACGGCCTCGCGGGCGAACTCCAGGCCATGGTGCGCTTGGCCGCGGCAAGCCAGGAAGAGCGCTCCCGGGCTCACCTCGCGGCTGTCGAGCGTGACGTCGGTCACCGTGATGCCGGCCGGCACCTCGAGCAGCCCTCGGGCGAGCTCGGCCAGCGGCCGGGTCAGCGGGATGGGCCCGGTGCTCATCATTGCAGAGACGCCAGCTGGAGCGTCCGGGACGGACTGACGGGCTCATCCGGCGCCACCGCCATCAGGCGCAGCGCCCGGCCGACCACCTTGGAGAACACCGGGGCCGAGATCTGGCCTCCATAGTAGAGGTCGCTGTGCGGGTCTCTGATGACCACCACCGCGGCGAGCCGCGGCGCGCTCGCCGGCGCGACGCCCGCGAATACCGCGGTGTAGGCATGCCGGTCGTATTTGCCATCGCGCAGCTCCCACGCGGTGCCGGTCTTGCCGGCCACGCTATAGCCCGGGATGGCCGCCAGCGGTGCGGTGCTCCCCGGCAGGATCACCGAGCGCATCATCGTGAGCAGCTCGCGGCAGAGGGCGGCGGGCATGATGCGGTGTCCCCGCGGCGGCGTGGTCACGCGCAGAAAGGAGATGGGACGCTCCACGCCGAACGCGCCGAGCGTCGCATAGGCGTGCGCCATCTGCAGCGCCGTCACGGACAGGCCGTAGCCGTGAGACATGGTCGCGATGTGGATCGGCCGCCAGCTCGTGTAGTAGGTCAGGTCCCCGGCCTGCTCGCCCGGATATCCATCGGTGACGAGCTGCCCGAACCCGAACGCGTGCAGCGTCGTCCAGATCAGCTGCGGCGGCAGCGACAAGGCGATGTGCGCCATGCCGACGTTGGAGCTCTTGCCGAGAACCGTGGCGATATCGATCGGCCCGAGATCCGTCTCGTCCCGAAAGACGTGGCCCTCGACCCGGATGTACCCTGGAGAAGTATTGATGATGCTCTGGTTGTTGTAGCGGCCCGACAGCAGCGCCGCGGCGATGAAAAACGGCTTGATGGACGAGCCGGGCTCGAAATCATCGGTGACCGCGCGGTTGCGATACCGGTTAGGCAGCAGCTGGCTGCGATCGTTCGGGTTGAACCCGGGCTGGTCGACCATGGCGAGCACCTCGCCGGTGTCGACGTCGAGCACCACCATGGCGCCCGAGCGCGCCCGCTGCGCCTCGACCTGCGCTTTCAAGGCCTGGTAGGCCAGATACTGGATGCGCATGTCGATCGACAGTACGAGATTGTGGCCCGGGCGCGCCGGGCGGATCATCTCGACGTTCTGCACGATGCGCCCATAGCGGTCCTCAATGACCCGCTTCTCGCCATCGACGCCCGTCAGCCACGGATCGTAGGCCAGCTCGAGCCCCGCCCGGCCACGGTCATTGATGTTGGTGAAGCCGATGAGCTGGCCCGTCACCTCGCCCGCGGGGTAGTAACGGCGGTACTCGCGCGCCAGATACACGCCGGGGATGCCGAGCGCCTTGATCCTCAGCGCCTGCGGCGGCGGCAGCTGACGCGCGACGTACAGAAAGTCGAGGCTCAGATTGCTGCCGATGTCCCGCTGCAGGGTCCGCGGGTCGGCCTTGATCGCGCTCGCCAGGCGCTGCACCGCTCCGGGGCTTGCGGTGATCTGCTTGGGGTTGACCCAGATGGAATCGACCGGCGTGCTCACGGCGAGCGGCTCGCCGTAGCGGTCGGTGATGACCCCGCGGTGCGCCGGGATGGACACGGTGCGGATGAAGCGCGCATCCCCCTGCCGGGAAAGAAACGTGTACTCGACCCATTGCAGGTCGACGGCTCGGGCGATGAGCCCGCCCGCGATCAGGGCGAGCACCCCCAGCAGGAGATACGCCCTCCAGCGGAAGGAGGGCGGATTGCGTTGAGCGCGGCGCGTCTTCAAGGGCGCACGACCACGATGTCCTGCGGCGCCGGCATCTTCATGTGCAGCTTCTGCCCCGCCACGCTTTCGATGAGGGCGTGAGTGGACAGGGCGCTCTGCTCGAGCTGCAGCTGACCCCACTGGATGTCCAGGTTGTCGCGCCGGGTGCTCAACTGCTCGAGCTGGATGAACAGCCGCCGCGCCCGGTACTTGCAGTACACGGCGCCGGTGGCCGAGACGAGCACCGCGGCCCAGAGCACGCCCACGAGTGCGGCCGATGTCACCCCGGAGACTCTCATGCGATCTTCTCCGCGACCCGCAGCAACGCGCTGCGGGCGCGGGGATTGCGGGCGAGCTCGGCTTCGCCCGGCCGAAGCTTGCGGCCGACCAGCCTCAGGCGCGGCGCCAGCGCGGTCGGTATCACCGGGAGCGAGGCGAGCTCGGGATCGAGCCGCGACTCGCGCTGCATGAAGCGCTTGACCAGGCGGTCCTCGAGAGAATGAAAGCTGATGACCGCGAGCCGTCCGCCCGGGGCCAGCACGGAAAGGGCGCCGCCCAGGCCCTTCTCGAGCTGGCCGAGCTCATCGTTGACGAACATCCGCAGCGCCTGGAAGGTGCGCGTGGCCGGATGCTTGCCCGGCTCACGCGTCCTGACTGCCCGGGAGACGATGTCCGCCAACTGGCGGGTGCGGGTCAGCGGCTCACGCTGGCGAGCATCGACGATCGCCCGAGCGACCCGGCGGGCGAAGCGCTCTTCCCCGTAGGTGGCGATCACTTCCCGGATCTCATCGAGGCCGGCACGTGCGAGCCACACGGACGCGGGCTCACCGCTTGTCGGGTCCATGCGCATGTCGAGCGGGCCGTCGGAGCGGAAGCTGAACCCCCGTGCCGACTCGTCGAGCTGCGGCGAGGAAACGCCGAGATCGAACAGCACTCCGCGGCAGAGCCGGCCGTCCGAATGGGCCGGCACGAGCGTCCCGAGCTCGGCAAACGGTGCATGCACCAGCCTGAGGCGTTCCTCACCCGCAAACCGTGCCCGGCCGGCCGCGATGGCCTCGGGATCGCGGTCGAACGCAAGCACGCGGCCTTCTCGACCCAGGGCCTGAAGCAGTAGTGCCGTGTGACCGCCCCGCCCAAACGTCGCATCGACATAGTAGCCGTCCGCCTCGGGAGCCAGCGCCGCGAGCGCCTCTGCGGCGAGCACCGGAACGTGCTCAGCCACGATGGAAGCGGCCGCGGACGGCCCCCCGCAATGCTGTTCTCATGGGCCGTGCCCAACCTTCACCCACACCGCGCATACGTGCGCACCCGATCCACGTACCGACCCCGCCCTGGCTTGGTCGCCGTCCGTGAGCCCGTTCGAACTAGAGCGACAGCGACGCCAGCTCCGGTGGCAATTCCGTCGAAGCCTGCTTGCTCTGCACCCATTCCTCGAGCCGCTCGCTCCAGCGCGACTCGTTCCACAATTCAAAGCGATTGCCCTGCCCGATCAACATTGCGTGCCGCTCGAGCCCCGCGAACTCGCGCAGCTCGGGCGACAGCAGCATCCGCCCGTGACCGTCGAGCTCGAGGTCCGTCGCAAATCCGACCATCATTTCCTGCATCAGGCGCGCCTGCGGATGCAGGTTTGCCATGCTCATCAGCCGGGTCTCGAGCAGCTCCCATTCGGGCTGGGGATAGATGAGCAGGCACTTCTCCCGGTCGACGGTCACCACGAGCTTTCCCTGGGCGCGCTCGGAGATCTGCTCCCGATAACGGGTAGGCATGACCATCCGGCCTTTGTCGTCCAGGGTGATTTTGGTGGCGCCGCGAAACATGAACTGGGACGGGGAATTGAGCCCATCTGCTCCCACTATCTCCCACTTCCTACCACTATAGGAATCGCGGCCGCGCTATGTCAATTGGGAGAGTGAGAAAAACGCCACGATGGCGTTGAGTTATGTTGAACCGATTTCAGCGATGAACAACGCCCTCATAATGATTCATCTTGCTAATCAGCAGGTTGTACCGTCTATCTTATCTACTAGGTCATATGCCGTTCATTTAGGACGGGCATCACGGTCCCTCAGCCTTCATTCCGGCGCCCACCCACATCGCTGCGCGTTCGGGGTCGGGGCCGGCTGAAGAGTCCGGCTTCGGCGGGAGAACTGGCAATCTCTTCGTGCGTCCTCCGCGCCGCTGCATGCTCGGGGTCCGCGCAGCGGACCCCGTCAAATCCTGTGCGGAGCACATGAGAAAGCATGTTTGATCCACTCGATACGGGGCGCCCCCAGCGGATCCCGGACGGCCATCACATCGAACCTGACCCGCAGCCGCGCCAAGTCGGGCCGCTCCTGCAATAGCCTCGCGGCCCCCCGAACCAGCCGCCGTCGCTTTCCGGCATCGACACTCTCGAGCGCCCCGCCGAAGGCATCCGAGGAGCGCGTACGCACTTCGACGATCGCAAGCTCCTCACCCCAACGGGCGACGATGTCGAGCTCGCCACACCGGCAGCGGTAATTGCGCAGCAGCACCTGCGCGCCCTGAAACTCGAGAAATCGGACCGCAGCCTCCTCAGCGGCCCGACCGAGGCGCATTCGCAGCGCCTGCGCCCGCCGGCGCCCGTCCTCGCGGCGAGCTTTCTGTGGGCGTCGGGCCGGAACGGAAGCCATCATTTGTCAATCAGAATCTGCGCTTCGCCGTTTTGGAGCCGGGCCCAGGTGAGCTGGCGATGGACACGGCCATCGGGCGCGAGGCTCAACCGCCCGCTCAATCCATTCAGATCGAGCATGGCAGGCCGGCCCGCGCGCAGCAGCGCCACCGCAAGCCGATTGGCATCGAACCCGAAGGCGAACAGCCGCCCCCGATCCGGTCCACCGGCCGGCCAGGCCCGCGCCGCGGCTGCCCGCACGGCATTGGCGAGCGGGTCGCCCAACATCCACGGCGTGCTCGGGAACTGCAGCCCATTGAGATCCTGGTTGGCGGCTGGATCGGGCGCGAATGCCTCGGAAATCGAATAATCCGAGACGCCGCCGACGTAATAGAAGCGCAGCTGCGGCAGAAGGAGCCGCTCGACCCCCGGCGGGGCGGGCGTAAAGATGAATTGTATGTCGCCGCGGCGCCTCAGCGTGAAAGCCAGAGGCACGCCCAGCAAAGACTCGAGGCGCCGCAGCCGCTCGCGGCTCTGGCGGATGAGCAATACCCGCTCGAGCGGTCCGGAGTAGTCCGCCCGCGACGTATCGATACGCGCGCTCGCCAGCAGCGTGCCGCCGCCAGCTTGAAGCTGCCGGGTAAACGCATTGAGCACCCGCGTTCCCCACTCTCCCTGAGGCACGATGGCAATGCCCTCACGATGCCCGTCGGCGAGCACCCGGCGTGCGACCATCCGCGCCTCCGCGGTGGGGGACAGGGCGAACTGGTAGAAACGGGACGAAGCAGGGCTGCCCGCCGGCAGGAAGTTGAGCGCCAGCAGCGGCGGCCTCGGCTTCGGATCCGCGGCCGCCGCCGCAACGGCCTGCCGCGTCAGCGGTCCAACGATCAGGCCGGCGCCCCAGCGGACGGCCCGTGCGATCAGATCGGCCATGGCCGCCCCGGACGTGTCATAAACGCGCACGGTCGGCCGCTGCTTCGCGGGCATCTGGTAATACGCGGTCAGAAAGCCGTCCCGCACGCTCTCGCCGGCCGCGGCCAACGGCCCGGTCACTGGCACGAGCAGCGCGATGCGAGCCTGTGCAACCGGGGTCGGCGGGCTCGGCGGCCGGCGTGTGACGCCGTGGCGCGGGAGTGGCGCGTGGCTCACCTTGGGCGCCGCGGGGCGCTGAACGGTCGCGCATCCGGCAAGGAGCGCTGCAGCCGCGGCAAACAGGACGAGACGAATCCATCGCATGTAGGTGCCTTTCGCTGGAGGCCCACCGGGGCCAAGATGCTTCAATTGCGCCGATGCGGCATCGAGAGAAGATTATATGGGCAAGGTACAGGGCCGGCTGCTGGTTGTGGCGACCCCGATCGGAAACATGGGCGATGTGAGCGCCCGGGCGAGGAACGCCCTGGAGCAGGCCGGCGCCATCGCGGCGGAGGACACCCGCCGCACGCTGGCGCTGCTGGCGGCGCTCGGCATCTCGCGACCGCTGGTATCGCTGCACGCGCACAATGAGACACAGCGCGTGCCCTCGATTCTGGCTCGCCTGAACGACGGCGAGACCATCGCCCTGGTCAGCGACGCGGGTATGCCGCTGCTCTCCGATCCGGGATACGAGCTGGTTCATGCCGCGGCCGAGGCGGGCATACCGATCGAGGTCATACCGGGTCCATCGGCCATCACGACTGCGTTGGCCGCCGCCGGCCTGCCGGTCAGCCGCTTCTGCTTCGAGGGGTTTTTGCCGGCCAAGGACCGTGAACGGCGCGCGCAGCTCGCCCAGCTGGCGTCCGAGCCACGCACGCTGGTGTTCTTCGAGGCGCCCCACCGCATCGCATCGACGCTGGCCGATCTGTCCTCCGAGTTCGGCGCGACGCGCCGCGCGGCCGTTGCCCGCGAGCTCACCAAGGCGCATGAGACGATCTACCGCGGATCGCTCGCAGAGCTGGCCGAGCGGGCGCTGCGGGAGGAGAACTTCCGGCGCGGCGAGATCACCCTGGTAGTGGAGGGCGCGCCAGCCGGTGAGCGGGCCGTGGACGGAGCGCTCCTGCGCCGGGCCGTCGACCTGCTCGCCGCGGAGTTGCCTCCCAGCCGTGCGGCGGCCATCGCCGCGCAGCTGACCGGCGCCAGCCGCAGCGAGGCGTACGAGCTGATCCGCCACCGCACCGAAAGCAAGTAATCTTCAGTCTTCCCGGCGCGCCAGCGCCGCTGCTCATACGGGGTTCGCTGCCTCGAGCGAACCCGGAAAGTCCCTCACGCGCAGCGCGTCACTCCGAAGTTCTTCCCGGCGCGCCAGCGCCGCTGCTCATACGGGGTTCGCTGCCTCGAGCGAACCCCGTAAGTCCCGCGCGCAGCGCGTAGATAAAGTGAGAGCCGGCCTGTAAGCCGGGTTCTGTCGAGAGGTTG
>OFHJ01000358.1_pt1 | contig 18252 bp, 12 predicted proteins | sample 1522001 | NCBI WGS metagenome assembly OFHJ01 (sample SAMEA2464838, study PRJEB22497) | soil metagenome | biome: Grassland; feature: Farmland; material: Clay | place: Australia | collected 2013-02-01 | depth 1.2 m | reverse complement strand
GCAGGCGTCGAACGCGGCGCCGAGGGCGAAGCGAGCACGGTGTGGATCTCCGCCGCGGCGCGCGAGGGGCTCGACCTGCTGATGAACGTGATCGCCGAACGGCTCTCGCGCAGCACGCGCGATGCGCGCATACGACTGCCGCCCGGGGCAGGGGCGCTGCGCTCACGGCTGTACGCGGCCAAGGTGGTGCGTGGCGAGAAGGCCGCTGAGGACGGTTCCATCGAGCTCGCCGTGCAGCTGCCCGACGCGGAGGTTCTCGCGCTGGCGCGCACCCCCGGGGTGGAAATTCTCGAGACACAACATTCGGATTCTTGATTGAGGAGCACAACAGCAGTGGGCAGATTCGTTGTCGTGATCGGCACGCAGTGGGGCGATGAGGGCAAGGGCAAGATCGTCGACCTGCTGACCGATCGGGCCTCCGCGGTGGTGCGGTTCCAGGGCGGACACAATGCCGGTCACACGCTGGTCATCGGCGGAACGAAGACCATTCTGTCGCTGATTCCCTCCGGGATACTGCGCGAGCAAGTGCGTTGCTTCATCGGCAACGGCGTGGTGCTCTCGCTCGAGGCGCTGCTGAAGGAAAGCCGCACGCTGATCGGGCAGGGCGTGCCGGTGTTCGAACGGCTCGGCATCTCGCCGCTGTGTCCGCTGATCCTGCCCTCGCACGTGCTGCTCGACCAGGCGCGCGAGCAGGCCCGCGGCGTCAACGCCATCGGCACCACCGGGCGCGGCATCGGGCCGGCCTACGAGGACAAGGTCGCGCGCCGCGCGGTGCGCGTGGCGGACCTGTTCCAGCGCGATCGCTTTGCCGCCAAGCTCGGCGAGGTGCTCGATTTCCACAACTTCGTGCTGCAGCGCTACTTCCGTCAGAGCCCGGTCGATTTCCAAAAGACGCTGGACGAGCAACTCGCCTACGCCGAGACCATCGAACCGCTGCTCACGGACGTGACGTTGCAACTGGACCGCCTGCGCCGCGATGGCGCCAGTGCGCTGTTCGAAGGCGCGCAGGGTGCGATGCTCGACGTCGATCTGGGCACCTACCCGTACGTGACCTCCTCGAATACCACCGCGGGCTTCGCCGCGACCGGTTCGGGCATGGGGCCGCGCTCGTTCGACTACGTGCTCGGGATCGTCAAGGCCTACACCACCCGCGTCGGCGCCGGGCCGTTTCCCACCGAGCTGTTCGACGATTACGGCGAGCACCTCTCGCGCGTCGGCCACGAGTTCGGCTCGGTCACGGGACGGCGGCGGCGCTGCGGCTGGTTTGATTCGGTGGCGCTGCGCCGCGCGATCGTGCACTCGAGCGTGTCGGGCTTGTGCATTACCAAGCTCGATGTGCTCGATGGCCTGGAGGTGATCCGCATCTGCGTCGGGTACCGCATCGGTGGTCAGGTCGTTTCCGAGCCGCCGCTCAGTCTCGAGGGCTACACGACGCTCGAGCCCGTTTACGAGGAGATGCCCGGTTGGCACGAGTCGACCGTCGGGGTGACCGAGTACGCGGCACTGCCGGCCAATGCCCGCAGCTACCTCGAGCGGCTCGAGAGCCTGGTCGGGGTACCGATCGACATCATCTCCACCGGACCGGAGCGCGACCAGACCATCGTGTTGCGTCACCCGTTCGGCTGAGCCGGCGCGGCGCGGGGCGGGCGCCTTCGGCACCGCCCGGCGACGCGGCATGAGATCCACAGCGCCCAGAGGAGAATGGCGACGGCTCCCGCCGTCGCCGTGTAGGATTCGGCCGCGTGCAGCAGCGCCGGCAGCTGCCGGCCGAGAAAGTAGCCCGCAAGCAGAAATTCACTGATGCCGAGCAGCACCCCCGGCGTGTTGAAACCGAGGAAGGTGCGGTAGTCGAGTTCGAAGGCGCCGGCCAGGGTCGGCGTGACCCACGACAGCGGTCCGCTGAGGCGGGCGGTGAACACCGCGGCGCCGCCGCGCCGGCGGAAGAACTCGACGCCGCGCCGGTAAACCGATGGACCCATGAAGCGTCCGAGCAGCGGCCGGCGCGCGATCCAGGCGAACAGGCCCGCGCCGCAGCGCCGCCCCATCCAGTAGCTGGAGTTGTCCCCGAGCAGGCCGCCGGCATAGAGCGCTGTCGCGACGGCGCCGAGGTCGAGCGCGCCCGCGCCGGCGAGCACCGCGCCGCAGAGGAAGAACGCCTCGCCGGGTACGACCAGCGACAGTGGCGGCACGGTCTCGAAATACGCACCGAGAAACAGCAGCGGATAGGCCCAGGGGCGGTGCGCGCGCAGGAATGCGAGCAACGCAGCAAGCGCACCGGGATCAGCGCACGACATCGTATGCGCGGTTGATCTTGTACCGCAGGGGCAGCAGCGCCTCGAACAGCCAGCGCAGGCCCTGGCGCAGGTAGCCGCGGGCCGCGAAACGGCGCGTCGAGGTGCTCACCTGGTCGGTGAGCAGGAAAAAGAATCGCCCGTAGCGGCGGCACTCGTGGATGAAGGCGAGGTCTTCGGCGAAGTTGAGCTCCTCGCGGAACCCGACGCCGCGGGCGATCGAGGTGCGGGCGATCTGGATCGAGTACGAGCTGCGCGTGAGACGGTGGATCAGGTCGTACAGGCCGAACCAGACCCGCGCATACAGCGGCGCGCCAGGGTGGGGGCGCACGGCCGTGGTCCCGATGCTCAGACCGTCCTCGCTGTGACGGTTCAGATAGGTGTTCAGGTGATGCAGGAAGTGGCGCCCGAGACGGGTGTCGGCGTCGCAGAACACGGTCCACTGCGAGTCCGCTGAGAGCGCACGCAGGCCGGCGTTCCTGGCGCGCGACACGCCCCGCTCGCTGTGCAGCACGCGGATCCGTCCCGCGGCGGCGGGCTCCGCGGCAATGCTGCGGGCGAGCTGCGCGGTCGCATCGTCCGAGCCGTTCTCTACGACGATGACTTCCATCCGCCCGGCCGGATAGCGCTGCGCGAGCAGCGCGCGCAGCGTTGCGGCGAGTTCCCGCTCCTCGTTGTGCGCCGGCACGATCACGGAGATGAAGTTCCGGTGCAGGAACGGCTCGATGCCCTGGCACAACCGGCGGATCGACTCCGCCGTGCGCCACGGCGGCTCGAATAGCGCGGTGCGCGAGCACTCGTGTACCGCGAGCCGCAGATCCGGCTCGCGCTGCGTGCGGCTGGCGAAGTATCCGCTTCTGCTGAGGTAGTCGGCGAGGCATTCCTGTTCGGTCTGGTTCGGCGTCGGGATCAGTACCGCGCGCTTGTCATGTTCGACCAGATCCATGATCGTCGTGTAGCCGGCACGGGTGATGACGCAGCGCGCCCGGCTGAACAGTTCCTGGCGCAGCGCACCGCTCGCCACCGCATGGATCTGCAGGTCCTCGCGTTGCAGCTGCGCGTACTGCTTCGCATCCGCTGCCGCGTTGCCCAGGATGAACACCTTGCGCCCGGGAAGCGTCGTGGCCTGGGCGAGCAGCGTGCGCACGAAGGAGTCCTTGTGCTCAAGCAGGTAACCGCTGACGATGAACAGGTAATCAATGTCGCGCACCGTGGCGCGCCGCGGGTAGGAGGAGAGGATGCCGACGAAGGCATGGCGGCAGCGGTGCAGGTTGTGCGAGTGCGCCAGGTTGCCGGCGAGGTTGGCGCTCGGGTACGGATAATCCGGGATGAACACGCAGTCGAAGTTGCGCAGCGCCGCGACGTTGATGTGCCCGGTGAGCCAGGAGGCTTCCCGCAGCCCCCGCGGCGGCAGGAACGCGATCTGGTGCGAGAGGATGAACGAGGGCGTCTCGCGAGCGTGGAAGCCGTAGCGACCATCGCTGAAGATGAACTCGTAATCGGCCGCGATGGTGCGCAGTGCGCGCCGCTCGCGCCGGATCACCCGCCAGGTCTCGAGCAGGTCGAGCGCGAGGTAGTAGTACAGTCGCCAGCCGCTGCCGCGCTCGAGCGGCGGATAGTCGGCCATCTCGCGCAGCTGCACCGCCGCTTCGCCGGCGAGCTCCATGCGCAGGAAGGCGAGCGCGTTTCCGGCGCTGATCACCGTGACCGCGTAGCCGCGGGCGAGGAACTCGCGGATCACGACCAGGGAGCGGGTGGCGTGTCCGAGCCCAAGCGAACTCACCGCGAACAGGGCGCGGGGAGCGCCGTCGGTGATACCAGAGTTGCTATCCACAGTTGCAGTGGGCCTCCGCGTGAGGCAGGGGATGTGCGCCGCAAACTCCGCCGCGCCAGCCGGGGTTCTCAGCGCCAGGACCGCGCGGGTCGCGACCCTCGCGGCGCAGGCACTCTAGCGGCCCGATATTGCAGTCCAATGACGCCGCGGACCCGGCGCGGTCCGGCTACACGACGTCCAGCCGCGAGATGCGCGCCAGCGGCGGCGGGTGGGAGTCGTGGAATGCGCTGTAGAGCGGGTCGGGGGTGAGCGTGCTGGCATTGCTGCCGTAGAGTTTGACCAGCGCCGTGGCGAGTTGCCGTGCATCGGCGTGCGCGGCCGCGAAGCGGTCGGCGGCATACTCGTGACGGCGCGACCACAGCGCGCTCAGCGGGGTCGTGAAGTAGAGCACCGCCGGGGCGGCGAACGCGAACAGCAGCAGCGCTGCGTGTGCCGAGGGATGCGCTACGCCGAGCGCGCTGTAGAACAGACCCTGGCGGGTGAGCCAGCCGAGCAGTGCGAAGGCGCCGAACATCACCGTGATCGACACTGCGAGCCTCACGCGCACGTGGTGCAGGCGGAAGTGCCCGAGCTCGTGGGCGAGCACCGCTTCGATTTCACCCGGCTCGAGCTGCTCGAGCAGCGTGTCGAAGAACACGATCCGCTTGTTGCGACCGAAGCCGGTGAAGTAGGCATTGCCGTGTGCCGAGCGGCGCGAGCCGTCGATCACGAAGACCCCGTTGGAGGCAAAGCCACAGCGCTCGAGCAGCGCCTTGATGCGAGCCTCGAGGGCCGCGTCCGCCAGGGGCGAGAAGCGGTTGAACAGCGGTGCGATCAGCACCGGCCAGGCCCAGGCGAGCACCACGGTGAGGATCACCCAGCCGCCGAACGCCCACAGCCACCACTCACGGCCGGCGCGCGCCATCAGCCACAGCGCGGCCAGCACCACGGGCCCGCCGAGCAGCGCGCTCAAAGCGAGGCCCTTGAGCAGATCGAGCACGTACACTCGCGCGGTGGTGCGGTTGAAGCCGAAGCGGGCCTCCAGGACGAAGGTGCGCCACAGCGACAGCGGCAGGTTCACCACCAGTACCACCCCGGCCACCGAGGCGATCACCGCCGCCCCGCGCCACAGTTCCGGCCAGCCGGTGCGCATCCATAGGCCATCGAGCACGGCGATGCCGCCGCCGACGGTCAGCACGAGCGTCACGAGCGCATCGAGCACGACGCTCACGCGCGCGAGCCGGCTCTTCGCCGCGGTGTAATCGGCCGCCTTGCGATGCGCTTGGAGGGAGACCCGGGCCGCGAAGGGCTCCGGGACGTGTTCGCGATGCGCACGCACCGCGGCCCGTTGTCGCACGCCGAGCCACAGCTCGAGGGCCACGCCGGCCACGACCACCAGGATGAAAAGTCCAGTGAATCCGTCCATCGGCACCGATTATCGCAGATCGGCGCCGCGCAACGGCCGGCTCAGTTGGCCGGGCCCCTGTGCACCGCCGGCAGCGCCGCTTCCTCCTCGGGGGTGTACAACCGCGAGCGAGTGATGAAGCGCATCCCGAGCGGCCCCTCCAGAGAGAACATCCCGCCGCGCCCGCTCACCACGTCGATGATGAGGTGGGTGTGCTGCCAGTACTCGAACTGGGCGGCCCCCATGTAGAAGGGCTGAGCGCCGATCTCCCCGAGGTAGACGTCCTGCTCCCCGATGATCAGGTCGCCGCGCGGCAGGCACATCGGGGCGCTGCCGTCGCAGCACCCGCCCGATTGGTGAAACATCAGCGGGCCGTGCAGCTCCACGAGCCTGGCGATCAGCTCGAGCGCTGCGGCGGTGGCACTGACACGGCCCGCGTTCACGGTGTGCCTCAGAAGAACCCGAGCGCCTTCGGCGAGTAGCTCACCAGAAGGTTCTTGGTCTGCTGGTAGTGATCGAGCATCATCTTGTGCGTCTCGCGCCCGATGCCCGAGTGCTTGTAGCCGCCGAAGGCCGCGTGCGCCGGGTAGGCGTGGTAGCAGTTGGTCCACACCCGGCCGGCCTGGATGCCCCGGCCCATGCGGTAGCAGATGTTCGCCTCGCGCGACCACACGCCGGCACCGAGCCCGTAGAGGGTGTCGTTGGCGATCTCGAGCGCCTCGTCCATGTTCTTGAACGTGGTGACCGAGACCACCGGGCCGAAGATCTCCTCCTGGAAAATGCGCATGCGGTTGTGTCCCTTGAACACGGTCGGCTTGATGTAGTAGCCGGCCTTGAGGTCCCCGCCGAGATTGTTCCGCTCCCCGCCGGAGAGGCACTCGGCGCCTTCCTTCTTGCCGAGTTCGAGGTAGGTGAGGATCTTCTCGAGCTGCTCCTGCGAGGCCTGCGCACCGATCATGGTGGTCGGATCGAGCGGATCGCCCTGCTTGATCTGCCCGACACGCTTCAACGCCCGCTCCATGAAGCGCTCGTAGGCGGACTCCTGGATCAGTGCGCGCGAGGGACAGGTGCACACCTCGCCCTGGTTGAGGGCGAACATCACGAAGCCCTCGATTGACTTGTCGAAGAAGTCATCGTCCTGGCGGCACACGTCCTCGAAGAACACGTTCGGCGATTTGCCGCCGAGCTCGAGCGTCACCGGGATGAGGTTCTGCGCCGCGTACTGCATGATCAGCCGGCCGGTGGTGGTCTCGCCGGTGAAGGCGATCTTGGCAATGCGCGGGTTGGAGGCGAGCGGCTTGCCGGCCTCGACCCCGAAGCCGTTGACCACGTTGAGCACCCCGGGCGGCAGCAGGTCGCCGACCACCTCGAGCAGCAGCAGGATCGACAGCGGGGTTTGTTCGGCGGGCTTGAGCACGACGCAGTTGCCCGCGGCGAGCGCCGGGGCAAGTTTCCAAATCGCCATCAGCAGCGGGAAGTTCCACGGAATGATCTGCCCGACCACGCCGAGCGGCTCGTGGTAGTGGTACGCGACCGTGTCCTCGTCGATCTGGCTGATGGATCCTTCCTGTGCACGGATGCAGCCGGCGAAGTAGCGCAGGTGATCGATGGCGAGCGGCAGGTCCGCCGCCATGGTCTCGCGGATGGGCTTGCCGTTGTCCCAGGTCTCGATGGTGGCCAGGTACTCGAGCTTCTCCTGCATCCGGTCGGCCATCCGGTTCAGCACCACGGCGCGCTCGGCGGGCGAGGTGCGGCCCCAGGCGACCTTGGCAGCGTGCGCCGCATCGAGCGCCAGCTCGATGTCCTCGGCGCTCGAGCGGGGGATTTCGCACAGCGGGCCGCCGGTCACCGGGGTAAGGTTGGTGAAGTACTGGCCCTTCACCGGGGCGACCCACTTGCCGCCGATGAAATTCTCGTAGCGCGACTTGAGCTGGATCTTGACGCGTCCGTGGTTGCTGGGTTGGATGGACATGGACATGGCCTCGCTGTGGATTCGGTCTGGCCGCTGATTTGCAAACCCCGTGCCATCGCGCCGAAGGCCCGAAAGCGCCTTGCAGCGTGCAGCCCCGCGTCGCAGTCGTTGCACTCTGCAACGCCCCGCTGTGCCGAAACGGAACACTCCGGGGCACCGAGCCGGCGGCGGCGCTGTGCGCAGCGCGCTGCGGGAAAAAAGGTGCCGGTGACCGCAGGGACCACCGGCACCAGCGACGCCGGGGCCCCGCCTAGGATGCTCCGAGTGCGGGCCGACGTCGGGCAGGGCAGCCCGGGGGGTCGGGCTGCCCGAATCCGCTGCAACTTCTGAGCACTTGCGCAGCGCTGCTCACAACGTGCCCACGCGTGCCCGGCGCTGTGTCAGTTCGAGTCGCTGGCGGACGCCCGGGCAAGCCCAAAGCAAATCACGTGCCAGCTGCAGCGTCCTGCGCGGTGTTTCGTTTCTCAACAGTAGACGGTGCAGCAGTGTTGCGAAACGCAACCTCCAGGAGCTTCTGGAGGCGGCTGGCGTGTGCGTGGCACCTGCAAACATGTCATTTCTTCGCGTGTCGTGCATGGCACGCGCCTTGCAGATGAGCCCTCGCGGGCAGTCGATGGGCGTCATGCCGGGTCTGCCCGACTTGTCAGAAAACAGTGGGGAACAACGATTATGACGATCATCCACGCTTCGCACCGGCGCCGCCGTCTCGGGCTCGCGGTTGCGTTGGCCGGCGCGCTGCTGCCGGCTGTCGCGCTCGCCGTCGGCTATCCTCAGGTGACCAATGCCCGTCTCGCGGCTGCGCAGACCGACAACGGCTGGCTGATGTTCCGCCGCGACTATTCCGGCAACAGCTTCGCGCCGTTCCACCAGATCAATACCGAGAACGTCAATCGCCTGCGGGAGGTCTGGAGCTACCGCAGCCATCTGAAGGAGGGCTACGAGGCGACCCCGATCGTCAACGGCGAGTACATGTTCATCACGACGCCGAAGGATCACCTGATCGCGCTCAACGCGGTGACCGGCAAGGTGTTGTGGAAGTACCAGAAGAGTCTGGCCGGCGTCGGCCTGAAGACCGTCTGTTGCGACGTGGTCAACCGCGGCGTCGCGCTGTATGGAAATGATGTCTATCTGGCCACGCTCGATAACTACGTGGTCGCCTTGAATGCCCAGAGCGGCAAGGTCCTCTGGCAGCGGCAGATCAGGCCTGCCGATGTCGGCTATGCCATGACACTGGCCCCACTGGTGCTGAAGGGGATGGTGGTCGTCGGGGAGTCTGGCGGAGAGTACGGTGCCCGAGATTTCATCGTGGCGCTCGATGCCGGAACCGGCCGCGAGCTGTGGCGCCGCTACACGATTCCGGGACCCGGTCACCTCGGCGCGAATACCTGGCCCAAGGGCATGTACAAGCACGGTGGCGGCTCGGCCTGGCTGACCGGTACCTATGATCCGAGCACCAATACGCTGTTCTGGGGAGTCGGCAACCCCGGCCCGTGGCTGGCCACGATGCGCCCGGGAAAGAACCTGTTCACCGATTCGGTGCTGGCGCTGCAGCCGCGTACCGGGAAGCTCAAGTGGTACTACCAGTACACACCGCATGACTCGTGGGATTACGACGGCGTCAACACGCCGGTGCTCACCAACCTGCGCTATCACGGCAAGGCGTACCGGGCCATCGTCGAGGCGAACCGCAACGGTTGGTTCTATGCCATCAACCGCGTCAATGGGAAGCTGATCTACGCGGTACCGTTCACCCGCGCTACATCGGTGGAGGGGTTCCGTAACGGGGAGCCTTACACCAACCCGGCGCTGCGCCCGACGCTGAAGAAGGCGGTGTTCACCTGCCCGAGTTTCCTCGGCGGGAAGAACTGGTGGCCGATTTCCGTCGACCCGCTGACGCACATGGCCTATGTGCCGACGATCCACACCTGCATGACCATGAAGGGAACGGCGACTTTCTACAAGGCGGGTCTGCCGTACCTCGGGGAGTCCTTCAAAGTCGTGCATGACCCGGACGATCAGAACTGGGGTGCACTGCAGGCGATCAACCTCGACAGCAGTCATCGCGCCTGGAACCACGAGAGCGAGCTGCCCTGGGATGCCGGAGCGATGAGCACCGCGGGCGGACTGGTATTCAGCGGCTCGGCCAAGGGCCGTCTGTACGCCTTCGACGCTCATACCGGGAAGGTGCTGTGGCGCAGTCCGCAGCTTTCCTCCGGCATCATTGCCCCGCCGGTCACGTACCTCGTCAACGGCAAGCAGTACGTGGCGATCCTGGCCGGCTGGGGTGGTGGTACGCCGATCTGGGGCGGCGACATGGTCAAGTCGGTGAGTGACATTCCGCGCGGTGGGCACCTGTATGTTTTTGCCCTGCGTTGAACCGCGAACCGGTGCGCTGCGTGTGCGTCGACTGACCGTCGCGGCACTGCTGTGCCTCGCCGCGCTGCTGATGCAGCGCGGCGAGGCCGCTGGGGCGCTGCCGGCGCTCTACACCGCGGCGCAGGCAAAGGCCGGACAGGCGGTGTTCGAGCAGAAGTGCGCCACGTGCCACGGTCGGCACCTCGAGGGGCTGGCCGGGCCGGCCCTGAAGGGGCCGCTGTTCGCCTCGGTGAAGGCGGGCTACAAGGTGCGCGACATCTTCCTGTTCCTGTCGGTCAACATGCCCGCGTACGCACCCGGTTCGCTGTCCATGAGCCAGTACGTGCAAATCATGTCGTTCATCCTCCAGCAGAACGGCTACCCGGCCGGGACTGCCGCGCTCACGCAACGGTTGGCCAGTACCAGCACCGTGCCGCTGCTGTACCACGCCGGGGGGGGAACCCACGACCGTCTCGTCAAGGGCTGTACCACCGTGCGGCAGGGGGCGAAAGGCCATCTGCCGCGCTGCAAGCCGCTGGCGGCTACCCTGGCCGCCGGTGCCGGCGGTGCGGCGGGTGCCCAGCACCCGCCCGGTGCACGGCGCGCTGTCCGCTGAGTCATGCCCGGCCCGGGCCTTGCGCGCCGGGGGGATTCCCGAGGCCGCCGGGCCGGTCACGGGGGCTGTGGTAAGCCCTTACTGTACTTTCCGAGGTGGCGCGGGCTAAGGTCGGTGATGCGACGAACTCCTATTTGAATCTCGACGGTTCGTCGCTGAGGGGGCCCAGATGAGAGACGAGTCCGCTGCCGTGCAATCCGCGGCGCTCCCCGGTCAGCCGGCACCGCGCGCCGAACGTTCCAAGGTGGTCTCGTTGTGGCATGAGCGTGCCCGACGCCTCGGGTTGAGCGAGCGGCTGCGCCCGGATTTCAGCGCACTCAGCCGGCGGGCTCTCGGCGAACTGGCCGAACAACACCGCGCCTTGTACACGCACGCGCTGCCGGTGATGGAACTGCTGCATCAGCAGATCCGCAACACCCAGAGCATGGTGCTGCTCACGGATCAGCGCGGCCTGATCATGCACGCGCTCGGCGACGGCGACTTCCTGCAGAAGGCCGAACGCGTTGCGCTGAAGCCCGGGGTGTCGTGGTCCGAGGACAGCAAGGGCACCAATGCCATTGGCACCGCGCTCACCGAGCGGCGTGCCACTCTCGTGCACGGCAGCGAGCATTTTCTGACGGTCAACCGTTTCCTGACGTGCTCGTGCAGCCCGATCCGCGGGCCGCGCGGAGAGCTGATCGGCGCACTGGACGTGTCCGGTCCACAGGAGGGTTACCACCCGCACACCATGGGCCTGGTGAGCATGTCGACGCACATGATCGAGAACGAGCTGTTCATCGACGCGTTCGGCAGCTCGCTGCGCATTCACTTTCACGCCCGCTCGGAGCTGCTCGGCACGCTGCTCGAGGGAATCGCGGCCTTCGATGAGTCCGGCCGCCTGCTTGCCGCCAATCCCAACGCGCTGGCGCTGCTCGGGATCGATGCCGGTCGCGTAGCGTCGCAGACGCTGAACTCTCTGTTCGATATCGATGTGCGAGCGCTACTCGATCGGCGCGGTTCGGGCGAAGCACGCATCCGCTTGAACCTGCACAGCGGGCAGGCGGTCGTGGCGCACATCGAGTCGCAGCCGGGCGTGAGCCGGCGCAGCGCAGGAACCGCCGACCCGGCGCGGCGCACCGCGGGTGCCGATGCCGCCTGGCGCGGCGAGCGGGCCGTTGGTGCCCGCCCGTGTGCGCCCACGTTGGCGGACCTGGAGACCGGTGACCCGGCCATCAATGCGGTAATCGGCAAGGTCCGGATCGTCCAGGGGCACGCGATCCCCATTCTGATCCTCGGCGAGACGGGGACCGGCAAGGAGTTGCTCGCTCATGCCATCCACAACGAATCCGAGCGGCGTAGTGGTCCTTTCGTCGCGGTCGACTGTGCCTCGCTGCCGGAGTCGCTGATCGAGGCGGAGTTGTTCGGCTACGAGGAGGGCGCATTCACCGGTGCACGGCGGCGCGGCAGCCCGGGCAAGATCCTGCTCGCCGATGGCGGCACCTTGTTTCTCGACGAGATCGGCGACATGCCGCTCGCGCTGCAGACTCGCTTGCTGCGCGTGCTGCAGGAGCGAGCCGTGCTGCCGCTCGGGGCGAACCGGGAGCGACCGGTGGATATCGCGGTGATCTGCGCCACGCACCGTGATCTGAAGGAGATGATGCGCGGCGGCACGTTTCGCCAGGACCTCTACTACCGGCTCAACGGGCTGGTGGTGCGCCTGCCGGCGCTACGCGAGCGGCACGATCTCGAGGCGCTCACGGAGCGGATCCTGTGCGCCCAGGCACTGCCCCCGGTGCAGTTCGCGCCCGAGGTGCTCACCGCCTTCCGTCGCTATTGCTGGCCCGGCAACATCCGCCAACTGAGCAACGTGCTGCGCACGGCCAGCGTCATGGCGGCGCAATCCGGCCTGATCGGCATCGAGCAGCTGCCGGAGGACTTCCTCGAAGACCTGCGGGGTATCGATGATCCGGTGGTGATGCCCGTGACGGCGCGTGGCGGCGGGTCGCGCGACCTGAAGACGCTGCGCTCGAGCGCCGTTGCCGCGGCGCTTCAGGCCAACGACGGCAACGTCTCCGCCGCGGCCCGTACCCTGGGCGTCTCGCGCAACACCATCTACCGTGTCCTGAAGCCCTCGCGCTCAGCGTAGGGTCAGCGTCACGCCCGCCAGCAGGTTGATCCCCGGCGCCGGCTCGAAGTAGGCACCGTTCGACTGGTTGACGATGACCGCTGCAACGTAGTGCCGGTTGAGGAAGTTGTTGACCCTCAGGAAGACCTCGAGCCGCTGTGCGCCGAGGTTGGTGCGGTAGCCGCCGCTGAGGTTGAATACGGAGTAGGCGCTGGCCGAGGCGGTGTTGACCTCGTTGGCGGGAATCGCACTCAAGTATTGGCCACTGAGGCTCGCGTGCCAGCCGAGCTCGCGGCCCCAGCTGAGCTTGGCATACGCATTGTTGCGCGGCACACCGGGTAAGCGCTTGCCCGATGCGACCAGCAGCGTTGGGGTCACGCAAGGAATGGTGCTGCAGGTGTGGAACGCGTCGATGTAGACCGCGTCGATGTAGGTATAGGCCATCTGCAGCCGCCAGCGCGGTTCGAAATGCCACTCGAGCGAGGCCTGTGCGCCGCTGCGGCGGGTCCGTCCCGCGTTTTCGTAGGTCGAGCGGCCGCCATGGTTGGACACGACCACGATCTCGTCGTTGGTATGCGTGAGGAAGCCCGCCACCGCGGCGTTAACGCGGCGCCCGAGGCGGATCTTGGCGCCGATTTCGCCATTGTTGCTGCGCGCCGGGCGCAGCGCGAGGTTCAGGCCGGGCTGGCCGTCGGGGCGGTAGGCGAGCTCGGAGGCGAGCGGTGTGCGAAAGCCCTGGCCGAAAGCGGCATACAGGTGCAGCCAGTGCAGCGGCGCGTACATGATCCCGGCTACCGGCGAGGTGGCGGTGTAAGTGGCCGAGCCGGAGCCGTTGCCGTTGCCCGGGGCGATGAAGTGGTCCTCGGTGATGAATTTCACCTCGCTGTGACGCACCCCGAACATCAGGCTCCAGCGCGAGGTGAGCGCCAGGCTCGCCTGCGTGTATTCGTCGATGCTGCGCGCGATGTCGTTCTCGTTGCGGCGCGGCGTGCCTTCCACGCCGAGCGTGCTGCCGAGGAAGTTGTTGTAGCCGCGGCGCAGTTCGTTCTGGGTGTCGTAGCTCACGCCGGCCACCCAGGACAATGCGTGTCCGCCGAGATCGGTCTTGAGACTCCAGCGGGCGTCGCCGCCGCCGAAGTCGCGGTGCAGGTCGATCACCCCGCCGGAACTGGCCGGCGCAAACTGCGCACCGACCGGGATGGACAGGTACTGCAGCACGGTGCGGTGCCCGTAGTAGCCCATCAGCCGCAGCGACTGGTCGGCGGTGAGCCGGTGGCGCAGGATCACGCCGCCTTCCTGCTGCTCGAGGCTCTTGCGGGTGTTGAAAGCCAGCGCGCCGGCTGAGGTCTGGTTCGGATTGGCGGCGAGCTCAGAGGCCGTCAGTCCCTGCGCGTCCTGCGAGTCGGGCCGGGACAACACGTTGGCGACGAAGGTGAGCGAGTCTCGCCGGTCGAGGGCGTAGCTCACCTTGCCGTTGAACGATTCGCTGCGTGCCCGCTGGTGCGGCCGGAAACCGCGCCAGGAAAAGTGGGTGAAATCCAGGTTGTAGCGGAGCTTGCCTATCGCGTCGTTGGCATCGACACCGGCGCGCACCGTACCGAAGCTGCCGAAGCCCAGATCGAAGCGCAGCGAGGGCGGCGCGGAGCCGTCGGCAGTGAAGATCTGGATCACGCCCCCGGAGGAGTTCCCGTACAGTGCCGAGAACGGCCCCTCGAGCACCTCGACGCGTTCCGCGGAGCCGAGGTTGAACTCGGAGACCTGGCCCTGGCCGTCCGGGCCGCTCTGCGGGATGCCGTCCTGGTAGATCCGCACGCCCCGCACGCCGAAGGCGGAGCCGGCACCGATGCCGCGAATCGAGACCTGCTGGTCCTGCGCGTAATCATATTGATTGCGCACCAGCAGACCGGCCACGGAACTCATGCTCTCGGCGAGATTGATGCCGAGCGTATCGGTGCGCAGATCCGCGCCCGGCACGCTGGTGATCGAGGCCGGGATGTCGAACGCGGGCATGGCGATGCGCGTGGCGGTGACCACCACGTCGGCAAGCTGCTGGGCGCTGGCGCGCGGCGTCACGGCGCACAGCGCGGAGGCGAGGAGTGCGGCAGCCGCGGCGCGGCGCGGCGCTATTGCAGGATTTTTACGCATGCGGGTCATGGCTGATCTTGTTGTCCTCTTGTTTCAACGTGCGGCCCACCCCGGTTTCGATTGTACGCACGCCGCAGGTGCTCCGGCGCGCGAGCCGTGCGTCGCTCGTCGCTCGGCGATGCGCCCCGGACGAGTCTACCCGCGGCATGCTGGCCAAGGCAGGCGCGGCCGTGAAAGGGGGACATCATGAATCGGGCCTCATGATTATCATGAGCCGCGCATCGGGCGTTGCTGCTACGATCCGCGTGGGGTCGTCCCGTCCCGGGGGCATGTTCCGGGGGGAAACTATGAAGCTGCGTACGCGTCTGCATCTTGTGGTGACGGGCCTGACGGCCGTATTCGTGATTCTGCTGGTGACTGCACAGATGGTCGCCACGCGCGCGCGGGTGCGCGAGGACATCGAGGGATCCAACGAGGTCGCCTCGCAGTTCATCAGCCGGCTGGTGACCATCTACTGGAGTTTCGGCGGACCGCAGGTGGTGCTGGGTTATCTCGAACAGCTCGGGCACGTGCGCTCGAGCGACCTGATCCTGCACTACGTTCACGGGCCGGTGATCTACAGCTCGCCGCCCTCGACGTACAAGGCGGGACGGCATGCGCCGGCGTGGTTCGCACACCTGCTCGCGCCGCACGTACCCAGCTATACGTTCCGAATGCCGGGCAACCTCGAACTCGATATCCGCGCCGAGGTGTCCCGCGCGATCCTCGACGGATGGGATGCCATCACCCGGTTGCTCACCGTGTCCGCGATCCTGCTGATCGTGGCCAACGGCGTCGCCTTCTGGATCATCGAGCGCTCGCTGGCACCGTTCCCGGTCATCGTCGAGGGCTTCGAGCGGCTCAAGCAGGGCGATCTCGGCTATCGTCTGCCGCTGCTCGGCGGATTTGAAGCACAGGCCATCGGTACGGCATTCAACCGTATGGCGCAGGCTGTCGAGGACAACGTGATTGCCCGACGTCAGGCGCGCGAGGCCGAGGCGCGTCTCGAGGAGCGCCGCGAGCTCGCCCGGCTGGTCGAGCAGCGGCTCGAGGAGGAGCGGCGGCTGATTGCCCACGAGTTGCACGATGAGTTCGGCCAGTCGGTGACGGCGATTCGCAGCTTGGCACAGGCGATCGCGGTGCGCCCGGGCGAAGCGGCTCTGCGCGAGGCCGCCGGGCTCATCTCGCGCGAGGCCGCCAGCCTCTACGACGCGATGCACGGGCTGATTCCGCGTCTCTCGCCGCTGACGCTCGACACGCTCGGCCTGACCGGAACGCTGGAGAACCTCGCGCGCGACCTGCAGAAGCGCCACGGCTCCGTGCGACTCTCGCTGCGGCATGACCTGCGCGTCAGCCTCGGTTCGAGCGTGACGTTGGCGGCCTACCGGTTCGTGCAGGAGGGATTGATCAACGCCCTGCGTCACGCCAACGCGGCGCATATCGAGGCACGGCTGCGCGCCGATCGACGCGGCCTGTTCGTGCGGGTCTGCGACGACGGTCGGGGCTTGCCCGAGGAATGGTTGCGGCCGGGGCATTTCGGGCTGCGCGGTCTGCGGGAGCGGATCGATCACCTCGGGGGTCGCTTCCGCATCGGCAATCGACGCCGGGGTGGGGTGGCGCTTGCGGCGTTCATCCCGCTGGACGGCGAGCCGGAGAGTGCATGATCCGCGTCCTGCTGGTTGACGATCATGCCGTGGTGCGCACGGGATTTCGCCTGCTGCTGCAAAGCAGCGCGCACGTCGAAGTGGTGGGGGAGGCTGATTGCGGCGAGAGCGCCTGCCAGCGCTACCTCGAGTTCGCCCCGGACGTGACCGTGATGGACATTGCCATGCCCGGCATGGGTGGCATCGAGGCGCTCAGGCGCATCCGTGCGCGTCAGCCGCAGGCGCGGGTGCTCGCACTGTCGGCGCACGACGACCCGGTGCACGCGCGGCGGGCATTGCGCGAGGGTGCGTTCGGATTCTTGTCCAAGCGCAGTGCCCCGGAGACGCTGCTCGAGGCGATCACCCAGGTCGCAGCGGGGCGGCACTACATCGACCCGGCCCTGGCGCAGCAACTGGCGCTCAATGCCATCGAGGGCGCGCACTCGCCGGCGGAGCGGCTCTCGGAGCGGGAATTCGAGGTGTTCATTCGTCTCGCCCGCGGCGAGTCCGTGCTGCGGATCGCCGAGGACCTGCGCCTGGCGGCCTCGACCGTCGGCACTCATCTCTACAACATCAAGCACAAGCTCGGGGTATCCAACCAGTCCGAGCTGACGCTGCTCGCGATTCGCAACGGGCTCATCGAGGCGTAGTCGTCCGGCGGCCGCGGAGGGAAGTGCCGGCGACCCGCCACAGCGGGCCGCCGGCACGAATGCGCCGTACCTGATCAGAAGCTCAGGAACAGGCCGGCGTTCACGTTCCAGCTGGAGTTCTTCTCACCGGCGTCATTGGTCGACTGGATCCGGCTGACTTCACCGACCAGCAGCAGGTTGTGCGTCAGGTGGTGATAGACCCCGGCGGTCCACTTGTTGTTCATTTCCACCAGCGTTCCGTTGGCCAGGTCCAGCCTCGTCGGGTTGAGCTTGCTCTCCCCGTAGTTGAACCCGTACTTGGTCTTGCCGTAGGTGTAGGTGACCTGCGCGATGAAGCCCTCGGAGTGGCGCGGGTGTCCGAAGGTATCGTTGGACAGCACGAACAGGCCCGTGGTGCCGACGCCGCTGCCGCGGTAGTACCAGCTCATCACCTGGAAGGGACCCGCGGTGTACTTGCCGCCGATGTCGAACGCGGCACTGCTGTAGTCGAGATAGTTCGCCCCGACGGCGCACGCCGCGGTGTTCAACGACGGGTCGGAGCAACCCAGACGCTGGCGCTGGTACAGACCGCTCGCGGACAGATACAGCGAGCCGATGGTGTAGGTCGCCTTGGCCTGGAATCCGGGAGTCGAGTGATTTTCCGGGGTCTGGCCGAGGGTGTTCAGCGGGTCAAAAATACCTACGGTCAGGTTGGCGCCATGCATGGTGGGGGTCGTGTAGTCGATCTGTGCCAACCAATCGGTGTAGATGTAGCCCAGGCCGATCGAGCCGAGGGACGTATTGGCCGGTGCGGCGTAACTGCCGTTTCCGGCGCCGACACCGAGCAGGGTCATGTCGTTGAGGATCGCATCCGATGCGAACAGCCCGATGTTGCGCCCGGCCATGATGGTGCCGAATTGCTTGTTGCCCACGGTGAGGAACGCCTGGCGAACGTCGAGTCCGGCGGTGCCCAGAGCAGTATGCCCGTAGTTGGAGCTGCCAACCTGCAGGTTGGGGCTGCCGCCGTCGTTGGTGCTGATGCCCGGGTACAGCCCGAACGTGAAGCCGATGTCGTAGCCATCCTGTGTCGTCGAACCGCTGACCGTGAGTGCTGCCGGCAGCAGTCCATTGGAAACGGAGGAGGATCCGTTGCTCGCCACGCAAGCCAGTCCGCCGGAAACCACCGCAGGATGCTTCTCGCACTGGGAGTAGATGTAGTGGGCGTTAACGTTGCCGTTGAAGGACAGCTTCCATTTGCCGGCCTTGACGCTGATGGCATGGGCGCTGGGTGCGAGCAGCA
>OFHJ01000357.1_pt1 | contig 18275 bp, 31 predicted proteins | sample 1522001 | NCBI WGS metagenome assembly OFHJ01 (sample SAMEA2464838, study PRJEB22497) | soil metagenome | biome: Grassland; feature: Farmland; material: Clay | place: Australia | collected 2013-02-01 | depth 1.2 m | reverse complement strand
GCTTATTCGTTTGTTTACAGCGCGAGGCCAGGCACCCCCGCTGCGAACCTTCGTGACAGCGTTTCATCAGAAATCAAGCGAGAACGGCTGAGGAAACTTCAGGACCTTATTCGAGAGAATGGAACGCGATATGCGAAACGTCTCTTGGGGACCAGGCAGACCGTTCTGGTGGAAAGGCCGTCGATACGCAACCAAAGTCAACTGGCCGGCAAAACTGCATGTAACAGGTGGGTAAACTTTGATGGCGGGCTTGATTTGGTCGGCCAGTTTGTCGATGTCGAAATCGACGAGGTCGCACCCAATTCGCTTCGTGGCACTTTATTGAGCAAAACCAAAGCCAATGGCTGCATCGCCTGATCCCCTGAGCCTATCAACACCTGAGGACTCGAAGTCCGCCACGGACAAACGGGAACTGACGCTGAGTCCCGTTGACAATGCGCGTCTATCGAACCTGCGCGGACCGTTTGATAACCATCTTCGGGCGATCGAACTCGGTTTGGGCGTGGAAATAAGGAACCGTGGCGAACAATTTCTAATCCTCGGATCAACTGCGGACGTTGACCACGTTGAACAGATTCTACGATCACTCTACGAGACGACAAAGGCAGGCCTGATCACGCCCGAAAAAATACATCTGGCGCTACGAGAAACGCAGTCCGGTATAAAAAATCAACCAACTGATCATGAGCGGCAATATCCTGACGACGACGCCCCTATCGTCATCCGAACAAATCGAGGGATCATTAAAGGCCGTAGCCCGCAACAACGGCTCTATCTGAAGGCAATCCAACTTAACGATTTGTCTTTCGGAATTGGCCCAGCGGGTACAGGAAAAACCTTTCTAGCAGTTGCCAGCGCCGTCCAAGCGCTTGAGCAGGATCGCGTCCGACGTCTTGTACTGGTCCGGCCCGCAGTTGAAGCCGGAGAAAAACTTGGCTTTCTTCCAGGTGACATGGCACAGAAGATCGACCCATATCTACGGCCGCTCTACGACGCGCTGTACGAAATGCTCGGGTTTGAAAAGGTCGCGCGACTTACCGAGCGCAGCGTTATTGAGGTGGCCCCACTCGCGTTCATGCGAGGGCGCACCTTAAATGACTCTTTCGTGATCCTTGACGAAGCTCAGAATACGACCATGGAACAGATGATATCACCCAAATTGACCTTCCAAAAAATATACGAAGCGGACTTCAAAATGCGATGCATGTCCTTTCCGGAGTCCCCGGTATCAGTTTTACGCATTTCCACCATGAGGATGTGGTTAGGCATCCGTTGGTTCAGGCAATTATTCGTTCCTACGAACGCTTTGAACAAGAGGTTCAACACCCTCAGCATTCAAATAAGTAATGGGCAAAAAAGCGACCATCATCATACAGCGGCGTATCAGCCCTAAGGGTATCCCGACTGCAGCATCACTTCGCCTTTGGGCTGAAAAGGCAAGAGAAGGTGATTCTGGGGCGGTGCTCCTGCGAATCGTTGATACCGAGGAAAGCGCAACGCTCAACGGCCGGTATCGAGGCAAGGACTTTCCCACTAATGTATTGTCATTCAGGTACGCGGAGTGGCCACTCGGAGAAAAGATACTGGGAGATGTGGTGATCTGTGCGCCGGTCGTAGCACGTGAAGCAGCGGAACGCCGTATTGATCAACGAGGTCACTGGGTGCACTTGGTGGTGCATGGCGTCCTTCATCTCCGAGGATACGATCACGCCCGCCGCAAAGATGCCGCTTTGATGGAAAGGAGGGAAAGCGCAATCATCGCGTCACTTGGCTTTCCAGACCCCTACATCGATTAAACCGTTAATGGACCACTAGGCTACGCACTACAAGCCCGCCATAAAAAAGCTCAGACGATGAATGATGACCGAGAACGCCAGGCCGGGGAAGACCCCGATATGCAAAATGCTGGTTGGTGGCGCAGGCTTACGCAACGACTTGCTGGAGGTCCTCGATCTCGCCAAGATCTACTCGAACTTCTTTACGGAGCACGGAAAGACGGCTTAATAGATAGCGACGCTGCCGAAATGGTTCGTGGTGTTTTCGAAACGAGCGAGCTGAAGGTGCGCGACATTATGGTGCCCCGTGCACAGATCGTATCTATTGAACACGATTGGATGCTGACGAAGATCCTGGAGGTGGTGATGGAATCGGGCCACTCCCGTTTTCCGGTTACTGGCGATAACCGCGACGAAGTCCACGGGATTCTCCTCGCAAAGGATTTGCTCCGGCTAATCGTGACGGGCGCGGGGTCAGCCCCCGATTTCAACCTTCGGACGCATCTCCGACAGGCCGTTTTTGTCCCAGAATCCAAACGTGTAAACGTGCTGCTAAAGGAATTCAAGAGGGGTCGAAATCATATGGCAATCGTCGCCGACGAGTATGGCGGCGTAGCCGGACTGGTTACAATCGAAGATGTATTGGAAACGATAGTTGGCGAAATCGACGATGAGTATGATGAGGTAGAGGGGGCGCAGATCCTGAAACTGGATGATAAACGTTATCTGGTAAACGGTCTTACGCCGATAGACGATTTCAATCGTTACTTCGAAACCCATTTTTCAGACGAATACTTTGACACTATTGGCGGACTGGTGATGCACAGTCTTGGACATATGCCTAAACGTGGCGAGGGCTTTTCCATAGACCGCTTCCAGTTCAACGTGCAACGCGCGGACAGCCGTCATATCCATCAGCTTCAAGTAACCTTGTCACAATCGTGACGCTGTCATTGCGGAAACTTGTCACGCTGATCGGCGTGCTACTGGTCAGCGCGCCAGTCTCTGCTAAGGCCCTGACAGTCAAAGCGAATGACACCACCCGTGCTCAAGGTGGGGATCTACAAATCAGCCTTCTGACATTTGGTCCGGGCCATATTTACTGGGAACGCTTTGGTCATGATGCCATTTTGGTCCGGAACCTCTCGAATGGTATGAACATCGACTATAACTACGGCGTTTTTGACTTCGACCAGAAAAACTTTTTCCTGAATTTTGCGCGCGGCAACATGAACTATCGAATTTCGGCCGACCTGCTTGGTGCCGATCTCGCAATATACAGAGAGGAAGGCCGCTCTGTTACACAACAAGTACTCAACCTCACGCCGTCGCAGCGAGCCGTTCTGAATGAATATCTTGAGTGGAACAGCTTGCCTCAGAACGCCCGATACCACTACGACTATTTCAAATCCAACTGCGCTACTCGTGTACGGGATGCCTTAAATTCGGCATTGAATGGCGCCTTGCGACGCGACCTTGCGAACGTGCCTGCCCCCCATGACGACACATACCGAACGGAAGCGGTTCGACTTATCTCGCCTGATCTCTGGCTCGCTTTGGGAATGGATCTCGCCCTAGGACCACCAGCCGATAGACCTCTTTCCTTGTGGCAAGCTGCCTTTATTCCAATGCTCTTATCGCGTGCGCTTGATCAAGTCAGACTGCACGCGGCGAACGGCCGTTTTTACCCGCTGGTCAGTAAGACGCAGGTCCTTCTCCGTGCCCGACTCGCGCCGCCACCGGTTCGCTTACCACGCTGGACCTTACCATTGGCCACAACCGGACTTGGAGTTTCCGCGTTGCTGATTTTTCTTGCTGGGCAGCGGCAACTGACGCTTGCCCGAATCATCTTTAGCATTACCGCCTTTGTTGTCATTCTTTTCTGCGCTATCGGCGGTCTAATTCTAGTGGTTATGTGGGCCTGGACAGACCACTGGGCCACTTGGGGGAACCATAATCTCTTATTACTCAACCCCGCATGCATCCTTCTGCTGCCATGTTGGTTCGCGGCATCCCGGAAAAACTGGCAACCACGACGGCGGCACATAACGCTCACCGCCCTGATCGCAAGCATTGCAGCAATTTGTCCGCTATTCCATATATTGCCGATTGAGCATCAGGATAATATGAAGTGGATCTTGCTATTCCTTCCGATCCACTTGGCGTTGCTCGTAGCACTTACGAAGTCGGGGCGTGCAGTGGCATTTCCTTCCAAACCTTAAGGTTTACGCCCCAGGACCAGAAAGCTCTGCACGAAACATAGTGTCGTCGCTTAAACCGCATTACTCTCGAATCAGAAGAAAGACCGCCGCAAGCATCCGGGATGTTAATAACCCAACATCGGCAAGCTCATGCTGACTCTTAGCGAGTCATTTTAGTGACAATCTAATATGGGCTTATCCGAGAGAGCGCCGATGCACACTAAAGACGAGCACTCTATAAACCACCCCTAGCTATTTATCGTTAGATCCGCTCTTTGGCCGTCCGACGAGCTCGACGTATGCCATCGGTGCATCATCGCCCGCACGAAAACCGCAGCGCATGATACGGAGGTAACCACCGGGCCGTCCCTGGTAACGGGGACCGAGCTCCGTGAACAGTTTTTGTACAGAAGTCCGGTCTCTCAGGCGACCAAACACGAGCCGACGATTCGCGAGTGTATCCCGCTTTGCCCGCGTGATCAGCGGTTCGGCCACACGCCTCAACTCTTTGGCTTTTGGTACCGTCGTGCGAATCAGTTCATGCGTGAATAGAGAAACGGCCATGTTCTGTAACGCCGCTTTTCGGTGGCTTGTAGTACGGCCAAGTCTCCGGCCTGCTATCTTATGACGCATATCGGCACCTAATCAGAGTGGTCGTTAGGCGGGAACTTTTGGTGAAGACCAATTATCCAGCTTCATACCCAGATCAAGATCATGCGATCTGAGCGCTTCTTTGATCTCGTTCAGAGACTTCTTGCCTAGATTTGGAGTTTTCATCAGTTCATTTTCACTTTTCTGAACTAGGTCACCGATAAAATAGACGTTTTCAGCCTTCAAACAATTGGTAGATCGAACACCAAGTTCAAGGTCATCAATTGGACGGAACAGAACAGGGCTAATATCGGGCTTCGGGGTCTCGCTAACCACTTCACTTTCTGTCTCCAAGTCAACGAAGACGCCTAGCTGATCACGTAAAATCCCGGCCGCCAAACGGAGCGCCTCGCCACCATCAATCCCGCCATTGGTATCGATATCGAGAATAAGCTTGTCAAGATCGGTGCGCTGCTCCACGCGGGCGCGCTCCACACTGTAACTCACACGGCGGACGGGACTGTATGATGCATCCAGCTGAAGAACACCGATTCCGACGCCATCATCTTCGCCTTGCGACTGCCGGAACGCTACTGGTTGATAACCGCGTCCACGTGTCACCTTAAGGGTCATCGAAAGTTTCCCGCCCGTGAGGTTGGCGATAACAAGATCCGGGTTTACAACTTCCACGTCATGATCAAGCTGAATATCAGCAGCGGTTACCGGACCTGTACCTGACCTATCGATCTTTAGAACAGCGCTATCTCTGGCGCTCATTCTTAAAGCCAAGTTCTTGATATTTAAAAGAATATCAATCACATCTTCCTGAACGCCTTCAACCGCGCTATATTCGTGAACAACGCCGTCAATCTGGACCTCGGTAACAGCAGCCCCCGGGATAGAAGACAAAAGGATGCGTCGCAAAGCGTTGCCTAATGTATGGCCGAATCCCCGCTCAAGCGGTTCGAGAGCTACCCTCGAACGAGTGGAGGAATACTGCTCAATCTCAACGGTGCGCGGCTTAAGTAGATCGGTGATCTGAGCCTGCATGCATTAAACCCCTCTTAATTTCGCCAACCGAATATGCCAAACAAATGCAAACTACTTGGAATACAACTCGACAACCAGATTTTCATTAATGTCCGGCAGTATCTGATCGCGCTCAGGCATAGTATTGAAAACACCTCTAAGCCCCTTTTCGTCGACCTCAACCCAGTCCGGAAAACCAATCTGTCCTGCTATTGAAAGCGCCTGCGCAACACGCGTTTGATTGCGTGACTTTTCGCGTACCTCGACAACATCACCAACCTGAACTGCATAGGACGGGATGTTGACTGGCCGACCGTTTACCAAAATAGCTTGGTGGCCGACAAGCTGACGTGCCTCAGCCCGAGTTGAGGAAAACCCCATGCGATAGACAACATTATCCAGTCTGGATTCGAGCATCTGAAGGAGGTTTAGACCAGTCGACCCTTTCGCCCGTGTTGCCTTCAAATAATAGTTCCGAAATTGACGTTCAAGTACGCCATACATCTGGCGCAGCTTCTGTTTTTCACGCAACTGCAGCGCGTAATCCGACAGGCGTTGCCTCCGCGAGCCATGCTGGCCTGGGGGTGTATCAAGTTTGCACTTGGACTCAAGGGACCGTCCGCGGCTTTTTAAAAACAGATCCGTCCCTGCCCGACGAGCAAGTTTACATGTTGGACCGATATAACGCGCCATTCTCAACCTCTCCTTACTGACTGGTCCGGTCAGACGCGTCGGCGCTTGGGAGCGCGACAGCCATTATGCGGAACTGGCGTTACGTCCGTGATATTAGTCACCTTAAATCCGACCGCATTCAATGAACGGACTGCAGACTCGCGCCCTGGCCCCGGTCCCTTGATCAGAACCTCAACGTTGCTAACACCGTGCTCGGCAGCCGCGGTTGCTGCCCGCTCCGCAGCCACCTGGGCGGCAAATGGTGTGCTCTTTCGCGACCCCTTAAAACCGCACGCACCAGCAGTAGACCACGCCAATGCATTACCTTGTCTGTCAGTTATCAGAATTATTGTGTTATTGAACGACGCGTGAATGTGTACGACCGCGTCTGTAACGTGCTTTTTTACGCGCTTTTTCTGCTTGGAAGCGCCTGTCGCTGGATTGGCCATTGATCCTCAGTTCTTGGTGCTATGGTTGATCACTTACGCACTGCCCGACGGGGACCCTTGCGTGTACGTGCGTTCGTTCTGGTACGTTGACCACGCACCGGCAAGCCCCTTCGGTGACGCAAGCCACGATAACAACCCATATCTGTAAGACGCTTGATGCTCATCGACACTTCGCGACGCAAGTCCCCTTCAACCGCAAACTTGGAAACCTCCGTACGCAGTCTGTCCAGTTCCGCATCGGTAAGCGCCTTAACCGCGACATCCGGCGATATATCAGCCGCTTCACAAATTCTGGCTGCTCGCGGCCGACCGATGCCGTATATCGACTGCAGGGCAATTATGGTGTGCTTGTTCGCTGGTACGTTAACGCCCGCAATTCGAGCCATAGTTCACTCTCTTGATTGCTGCGCGGGAAGCTGCGCAGTATAACAATATATTAGCTGATCGTTCAATCCCGAGTCAGCATTGTAGCCATGTGTACCTTGGTGACACCCTGGGATTTCCTGATCAGGCGCTCAAAAAGCAATCGGCCTTCGAGGTTTCCTGTCAGCTTCGCTTAGCCCTGCCGTTGCTTGTGTCGCGCATCGGTACAAATCACGCGGACCACACCGTTACGGCGGATGATCTTTCAGTTACGGCAAATCTTTCGCACAAAGGCTTGTACTTTCATAGAAAAATGCCTGTTTAGTTCATAACTCGATTAAATTGCTATCGTACAGCGCTGCTACTGCGCCCAAGCGTCTTGAGGTTCGCCTTCTTTAGCAAGCCTTCGTACTGGTGAGACATTAGATGGGCCTGAAGTTGAGCCATAAAATCCATGACCACAACGACCACAATCAAGAGCGAGGTTCCGCCAAAGGAAAATGGAACGTTCCAGGTCGTCACCAATATCTCCGGAAGCAAACACACCGCTGTGACGTAAAGTGCCCCAGCTACGGTCAGGCGCGTGAGAACCTGATCAATGTAACGCGCCGTCATCATTCCGGGTCGAACACCAGGCACAAATGCGCCTGATTTTTTCAGATTGTCAGCCGTTTCGCGTGAATCAAAAACCAGCGCGGTATAAAAAAAACTGAAAAATATAATCAACCCAGCATATAGCATGGTATAGAGCGCCTGTCCGGGGGAAAGCGCGTTCGCAAGCTCCTCCAGGAAACCACCGCCCGTGGCGCCAAAGAACCTGACTGCCGAAGCGGGAAACAAAATAATACTGGACGCGAAAATCGGTGGGATAACACCCGACATATTCAATTTCAATGGCAAGTGCTGGGTTTGGGCCGCGTACAGCCGACGACCCTGCTGTCGGCGCGCATGGTGAATCGGGATGCGTCGCTGAGCACTTTCAAAATACACCACAAACCACGTTACAACGACTACCAACGCCAGCAACAGCAGGACGATCGCCGGATTAAGCGATCCCTCGCTGACCAACTGGGCAGTCGAGCCAATCGCACTAGGGAACCGGGTAACGATGCCGGCAAAAATGATCATCGACATTCCATTGCCTATGGCCCGTTCGGTCATCTGCTCGCCTAACCACATCAGGAACATCGTTCCGGTAACCAACGACACAGTTGCAACAAAGATGAATCCAAGGCCAGGCGACATGGCGACGCCGCTTTTCTGTAGTGCGATCGATGCTCCAATCGCCTGAAAAATCGCCAAGCCAAGCGTGCCAAAGCGCGTATACGTAGTCAGTTTTCGTTGCCCGGATTCGCCTTCCTTCTGCAATTCCTTGAGTTTCGGAGAAACGGCAGCGAGCAACTGCACAATGATCGATGCCGAGATGTAGGGCATGACTCCGAGCGCGAATACGGACAGCCGTGCCAATGCGCCACCGGAAAACATGTTAAACATCTCAATGATCGTGCCGTTCTGGTGGGAGAACAGTTTCGCCAGCTTTACCGGATTGATTCCAGGCGTAGGGATATACGAGCCAATTCGATAGACGATCAGTGCTCCTAAGAGGAATAGCAAGCGGTTGCGGACCTCTCCAAACCTGGACAGATCCGGCATTATGCCTGCCTTGCTCGCGTTACCTGCCACGGCCGTTGTTCCTCAAATACACAGAATCGTTATGACTCGCGAATGCTACCGCCAGCAGCAATAACCGCATCGCGCGCGCCCTTGGTAACTGAAAGCCCACAAATGCCAACTTTACGGCTTAACGTCCCGGTATTGATTACCTTTACCTTCTGTACTCCAGGGGCTACTAGGCCTGCACGCTTAAGCACGGCGATATCAATCTCAGCATCTGCGAGCTTGTCGATCGCTGACAAACGCACTTGCGCTGTTAGCGCCAACGAACGTGAACGGAATCCGCGTTTTGGCAGGCGGCGCTGAATCGGCATCTGCCCGCCTTCAAATCCTACTTTTCCTCGGCCGCCTTTCCTGGCTCTCTGGCCTTTATGTCCCCGGCCTGCGGTCTTTCCGAATCCCGAGCCGATGCCACGGCCAACTCGCGTCTTCTTCCTGTTAGCCCCATCGGCGGGCTTGATCACGTTGAGCTTCATAAAAAATTTCTCAATAATTTTCGGCGAAAATCACGCGTCTTCAACGCGTAACATAAAAGCTGCTTTCCGCACCATCCCCATGATTTCCGGCGTCGCCGAAACTTCGACCACCTGATGCATCCGTTTTAGACCCAAGCCACGAACACAGTGGCGATGCACCTGTAGCCGACCATACGGACTTTTGACCAGAGTTATGCGAATCCGCTTCTCCGTTTTACTCATGGGTATCACCCGCCGTCAGCCAAGAATCTGTTCAACTGTTTTGCCACGTTTCGCAGCAACGTCAGAAGGAAGATTCATTCTTCCTAACCCGTCTATGGTTGCTCGAACCATATTCATGGGGTTACGCGATCCAAACGCCTTTGCCAAGACGTTCTGGACACCTGCCACATCGAACACGGCGCGCATTGCACCCCCAGCGATAACGCCGGTACCATCGGATGCTGGACGCATAAACACTTTAGTAGCTCCATGTACGCCCCATATCTCGTGCTGCAAAGTTTCCCCCCTCAAAGCGATGCTGACCATGTTCTTTCGTGCTTTTTCCATGGCCTTCTGAATCGCAGCTGGCACTTCGCGGGCCCGGCCGTAACCAAATCCAACTCGACCAGCTCCATCGCCTACGACGGCTAATGCCGTGAAACTGAACTGTCGGCCACCCTTAACGACTTTAGCGACCCGGTTGACGGTCACTAGTTTTTCTTTAAGATCGCCGGTTTGATTGTTTTCGTAATTCTTGCTCGAATTTGATGGCATTTTCTTAGAACTCCAACCCGTTCTCACGCGCGGCATCGGCAAGCGCCTGAACCCGACCATGATATTTGTAGCCCGAGCGATCGAATGCGACCTTGGTTAATCCAGCCGATTTAGCCCGCTGCGCCAAGGCTGTACCGATTCGTTTCGCTGCCTCGATATTGCCCGTATGCGCAAGACCCTCGACAAGGCTCTTTTCCGTTGTCGCTGCGGCCACCAAAGTGACATCGGCGTGCGGTCCGATCACCTGAGCGTAGATATGCCGCGGAGTCCGATGAACCGTTAGTCGGTTCAGGCCACTTTCACGGATTTTCGCCCGGGTCCGACCCGCACGACGTATTCTTGCAATTGTTTTCTTGTGCATGGATGAACCTATCTATCCTCGGCCTACTTTTTCTTGGCTTCCTTCATAACTACCCGTTCGTCCACATATCGAACACCCTTCCCCTTATAGGGTTCCGGTGGCCGATAACTTCGAATGTCGGCAGCTACTTGCCCAACTACCCCTTTATCGGCGCCCCTGATGACGATCTCAGACTGGCTAGGCGTCTCTACAGTCACCCCCTCTGGAATCCTATACTCTACGGGGTGAGAAAAACCGAGAGTTAATCCCAACTTGCCTCCTTGCGCTTGGGCACGATAGCCAACGCCAACTAGGGTGAGACGCTTTTCAAAACCTCTTGTGACACCAATGACCATGTTGTTCAGGAGAGAACGAACCGTTCCGGCAATCGGATCGTTGGGTGATGCGCTCCCATTTATTACAGACGCGCATCCATCCTTGACGGTGATAGCAACACCCGCCGGGATTCCAATTGTTAGTGTCGACTTCCCACCCTTGACGGTAAGAGTACCGTCTGCAGCTATAACTTCAACACCTTTTGGAACAGCAACTGGCATTTTTCCTACGCGGGCCATAGGTAACTCCTCACGCCACCAAGCAAATTACTTCGCCGCCTTGCCCTAATTCACGGGCTTTACGGTCGCTTAACATGCCTTTAGATGTGGAGATAATCGACACTCCTAGTCCCCCCATCACCTTCGGAAGCTGATCTACGCCCTTGTACACTCGAAGGCTCGACTTGGAGACACGCTCAAGACGCTCAATAACCGGTTTGCCCTGAAAGTACTTAAGCGCCACTGTCATAACTTTCTTCGAGCCCTGAGTCTCCACCGAATAATCAAGGATATACCCCTCATCCTTGAGCACGGCTGCAATCGCCTCTTTCTGCCTGGACGACGGCGCAAGAACGGACTTCTTATGCGCCCTCTGGCCATTACGGATGCGGGTCAGAAAATCGGCAATAGGATCATTCATACTCATTATGTAAGCTCCCCTACCAGCTAGCTTTCTTCAAGCCAGGCACCTCACCACGCATAGCCGCTTCCCGAAGCTTGGTACGGGATAGCCTAAACTTTCGGTAAACTCCGCGCGGACGGCCAGTGATCTGACAGCGACTCCTGCACCGACTCGGTGAGGAGTCGCGCGGCAGCTTATTCAGCTCGGTGATCGCCGCGGTCTTTTCCTCGTAACCGACCGCTGGATCCGAAATCACAGTCTTTAGCGCCTTGCGTCTTGCGGCATATTTTTTTACAAGTCCGGCGCGCTTGATTTCGCGCTCAATCATGCTGGTCTTTGCCATACTTTTGTTTGCTCAGTAATTACTTTCGAAATGGAAAGCTGAATGCGTCCAACAACGCCCGGCCTTCATCATCATTACTCGCGGTCGTCGTAATCGTAATATTCATCCCGCGCAGAACATCCACCTTGTCATAATCGATTTCTGGAAAAATTATTTGTTCGTTAACCCCAAAGTTGTAGTTGCCACGACCATCGAAGCCCTTAGGGTTGAGTCCACGAAAGTCTCGAATGCGCGGCAATGCCACATTGATAAGCCTTTCCAGAAATTCCCACATCCGATCACGACGCAAAGTAACCTTCACTCCGACAGGATATCCGTCGCGAATCTTGAAGGTCGCAATTGACTTTCGGGCCTTGGTTACGACTGGCTTCTGCCCCGAAATCAATGTCAAATCAGCCATCGCCCGCTCGATGATTTTTCGATCCGTTGTCGCCTCACCAACTCCCATGTTGAGGGTAATCTTTGCAATACGCGGCGCGGCCATGGGATTACACCCCAACTGACTGGTCAACGCCTGCGCAACGGTATCGGAATAATAAGTGTGAAGATTAGCGGCCATGGTAGATTGCCTTGCCTGAATACAACGTCTTAATGATCAACCAATTCCTTATTGGACTTAAAATAACGAACTTTGCGAAGAGACTCACCCTCGCCAACTGTCTTGAATCCTACTCTGTCTGCGCCGCCTCTGCCGTCATTCTTTGCAGGGTTCCACAAGGCGACGTTAGAAATTTGGATCGGCATTTCCTTTTCAACAATACCCCCGGGAGTCCCCTCGGACGGATTTCCACGCTGGTGCTTCTTGGCCAAATTCAAACCCTCGACAATAAGCCGGCCGTTGGGAAATACCTTCTGCACCGTACCCCTGCGCCCTCTATCCTTGCCCGTGAGCACAACCACGTCATCGCCCTTTCTGACTTTGCGCATGAAAATCCCTCGACTATTCAGAGTACTTCTGGGGCCAATGAAATGATGCGCATAAACCGCTCCCGCAACTCGCGAGTTACCGGCCCAAAAATACGCGTTCCAACAGGTTCCATCTTGTTAGTCAGCAATACCGCCGCATTGCTATCAAAGCGGATCAACGATCCGTCAGGCCGACGCACTCCTTTACGAGTCCTTACGACAACCGCATCGTGAACCTCGCCTTTTTTGACCCTTCCTCTAGGAATCGCGTCCTTCACTGCGACCTTAACCACATCGCCAATGTTTGCATAACGTCTACGGGTGCTGCCCTTCACACGGATAACCTGAACCACCTTGGCGCCGCTATTGTCAGCCGCCTTTAACATCGATTCCTGCTGAATCATCGTTCAGACTCCCGACCCGGAGGTCGAAGCCTCCTTCTGCTGCAACGCACTCGCACTTTCAAGAATCGCTTCTAGTCGGAAACATTTGGAACGTGAAATTGGGCGCGTTTCGACGATCGCCACACGATCCCCCTCATGACAGGCGTTTTCCTCATCATGAGCATGCAGCCGCGTTGATTTCTTAACGTACTTCCCATAAAGGGGATGACGCACTCGGCGCTCAACCAGTACAGTCACGGTCTTGTCGGCTTTGCTGCTAACGACCTTGCCGACAATACGACGCTTGGCCCGGTTTTCAGACTTGACTTCGCTCATCATACCCTCGATTGTTGCTGCATCAATGTCTTGATTCGTGCAATTTTCTTGCGTACATCTCCGACAAGACTATTCTTCACCAACTGGCCAGTCCCGGCCTGCATACGAAGCGCAAACTGCTCTCGTCGGAGTGCCGTCAACTCTTGGCGCAACTCCTTGAGGGTCTTTCCCGAAATCGTCTTAAGGTAGTCAACGCGCTTCATTACATCACCGTTCTGGCAACAAAAACTGTTTTGACCGGCAGTTTTGCAGAAGCTAGGCGGAACGCCTCCCGTGCTGTCGCCTCATCAACCCCATCCAGCTCGTAAAGCATCTTCCCCGGTTGTATCTTCGCTGACCACCACTCAACATTCCCCTTCCCAGAACCCATACGCACCTCAAGTGGCTTACGGGTAATCGGAACATCTGGAAAAATTCGGATCCACATTTTCCCGCCACGCTTTACGTATCGCGTGATGCAACGCCGCGCCGCCTCGATCTGGCGTGCTGTAATAGCGCCCCGTTCAATGGATTTCAGGCCAAACTCACCAAAACTGACCATATTTCCATTCTGCGCCATACCTTTGTTTTGGCCTTTTTGTTGTTTTCTGAACTTCGTTCGTTTGGGCTGCATCATGGCAGCACACTCCTAAAGTAATGTACGTATCGATCGCCGATCAGGCTATGTTTGCCTCAATGGCTTCTTCTTTCTTGTTTGTCTTCTCGGCGTCGAAGACTTCCCCATTGAACACCCACACTTTCACGCCGATCACGCCGTAAGTAGTCTTGGCTTCTGCGGTTGCGTAATCCACAAACGCTCGCAGAGTATGGAGTGGCACACGTCCCTCACGATACCATTCAGATCGTGCGATCTCTGCTCCGTTAAGTCGACCTCCTACCTGTATCTTTATGCCCCCCGCTCCGAGTCTCATCGCGTTTGTTACGGCCCGCTTCATCGCGCGGCGAAACATGATTCGCCTTTCAAGCTGTTGCGCGACACTCTCGGCAATAAGTTTGGCATCTAGTTCCGGCTTCCGAATCTCCTCAACCGAAATATGCACAGCCTCTGGTTTTAACCCGATAATCTTGGAAACCGATTGCCGCAACTTCTCTATGTCCTCACCCTTCTTCCCAATCACAATTCCCGGGCGGGCTGTATATATGGTAATGCGCGCGGATTTGGAAGGGCGTTCGATAACTATCCGAGAAACTGACGCCTGCGAAAGCCTCTTAAAGAGGAACGCACGAACAGCGATATCCTTGTTGAGGTGCTCGCCATACGTCGAACCTTCGGCATACCAGTTGGACGTCCACGGTGTAGTAATTCCAAGACGAAATCCATATGGATTGACTTTGTGACCCATAACTGCTCCTGGTTCGGTCCAGATCAGTCCGCTACGCGCACTGTGATGTGGCTGGTCCGCTTGATAACGCGGTCCGCGCGCCCTTTGGCTCTGGGCGCGATACGCTTCATAACTGGTCCCTGATCTACGAAAATCTCCGAAACCACGAGTTCGTCAACGTCCGCACCATTGTTGTTTTCAGCGTTAGCGATTGCCGACTCCAGCACCTTGCGAATTATTCCTGCCGCACGTTGTCGCGAAAATTTCAACGTTGACAACGCCTTATCGACGGGTTGACCCCTCACCATGTCGGCCACCAATCGTGCTTTCTGTGGCGACAACCGAACGTATTTCAAAACTGCTTGCGTCTGCATCGCGCGAACTCCTTACCGGGTTTTCTTATCGCCCACGTGCCCCTTGAACGTGCGCGTCGGAGCAAACTCGCCCAGCTTATGACTTACCATGTTTTCGCTTATGAAAACAGGAACATGTAGCCGCCCGTTGTGGACCTGAATGGTCAGTCCGACCATATCGGGCGTTATCATCGAACGTCGAGACCAAGTTTTAATGGGCTTCTTGACCCTACTGGCCTGCGCCTCCGATATCTTCTTTGCCAGATGGTGATCAACAAATGGCCCTTTCTTGATAGAACGTGGCATAGCTCAAATTTCCGGTCATTTACTCTTGTGACGAGTCCGAACAATGAACTTTTGCGTTCGCTTGTTCCTTCGAGTCTTTAATCCTTTGGTCTTTTGGCCCCACGGCGATACAGGATGAGGATTGCCCTGACCAGATTTACCTTCACCACCACCATGAGGGTGATCGACTGGATTCATGGCTACACCTCGAACTGTCGGGCGGACGCCTCTACGGCGAGTTGCACCCGCTTTACCGTAATTCCTCAGATTGTGCTCACCGTTTCCTACTTCACCGACGGTCGCTCTGCAACGAACATGAATCTTCCGGGTCTCTCCCGAACGCAACCGCAACGTTGCATAATCACCTTCGCGCGCAACCAACTGCACCCCGGCGCCAGCTGACCTCGCTAGCTGCGCACCTTTTCCTATGCGCATCTCAATGCAGTGCACAACCGAACCAACCGGGATCTTGTTCAGGGGTAGTGAATTTCCAGGGCGAATTGGCGAATCGCTCCCTGACTGCACTGTGTCGCCTACTTCCATGCCTCGCGGCGCAACGATATAACGGCGTTCGCCATCCCGATATAGCAGCAATGCTATATGAGCACTTCGATTCGGATCGTATTCGATCCGCTCAACCCGTGCGGGAACCCCGTCCTTGTCACGCTTGAAATCGATCTTTCGGTACCGCTGCTTATGCCCGCCACCAATATGCCGAGTAGTGATATGGCCGTGATTGTTGCGTCCGCCTGTAGCAGACTTCTTTTCAATTAACGGCTGGTAGGGTTGCCCCTTGTGCAGCCCGCCTGTCCGCACGCGAATCAGATGCCGCGTACCCGGCGAAGTCGGCTTTGCTCTCTGTAGCGCCATCTTAAATTCCTACCCGTTTCATCGCGCTAACTCGAGGCGCCGGAAATAAGGTCGATTTGCTGGCCCTCTGCAACTGTGACATAGGCTTTTTTCCAGTCCGATCGACGGCCAAGCCTCCGGCCAAAACGCTTGCTTTTTCCATTTACATTCAAAGTTGAAACCGACACTACTTTCACGTCAAACATTGCCTCCACGGCGCGTCGAATCTCGGGCTTGCGTGCATCAGAGCGCACTTTGAATACTGCCTGATTTGCTTTCTCAGCGACCCGTGTACTCTTCTCCGACACTATAGGCGCCAGAATGATCTGATGAAGACGTTCACCGGCAATAATCATGTTGCTCATGACAACCAAGCCTCCACCTTTCGAACAGCCGGTGCTGTAATTAACACGCGTTCATGCGCAAGCAGCGCCAATGGATTCAGCGTTTCAGCATCACAAACGGTCACTTGCGGCATATTTCGCGACGCAAAAAACAGATTCTGCCCGACGCCATCGGTAATAATAAGCACATCACGAACGCCGACCGAATCAAGTTTTTTCAGCAAAAGCCCGGTCTTTGGAGAATCGACCATAAAATCTTCGGAGACCAGCAACAATCTCTGACGCACCAACTCGGAGAGTACGGAGCGCATTGCTCCCCGGTACATTTTGCGATTCACTTTCTGCCTAAAACTTCTTGGTCTTGCTGCGAAAGCGCGGCCACCACCACGCCAAAGAGGGCTTCGAATCGATCCGGCACGCGCACGACCTGTTCCTTTCTGCTTCCAAGGTTTGCGGCCACCCCCAGAAACTTCCCCCTTTGTCTTTTGAGCTTTTGTGCCTGCGCGCCCGGATGCCTGGTAAGCGGTCACCACCTGATGTATAAGCGGTTCGTTGTAGGCCGCGCCAAATACAACGTCAGCCACACTGACCGTGTCTTGGCTTTGATGTAGCTGCAGTTCCACCACCGAACTCCTTGGGTTGCCTATTTAACTGTCGGTCGAATGACGAGGTCACTACCGGCTTGGCCCGGGACAGAACCGCGAACCAGAAGCAGGTTACGCTCAGCATCAACCTTAATAAGGTCAAGGTTGAGAGCAGTAATGCGTGTATTCCCCATATGGCCAGCCATCTTTTTCCCTTTCCAAACCTTGCCGGGCGATTGACGTTGGCCGATTGAACCGGGAACCCGATGAGACAGCGAGTTTCCGTGCGAAGCCCGTCCACCACCAAAATTCCACCGCTTTTGAACGCCAGCAAAACCCTTGCCGCGACTAGTTCCAGTAACATCAACGGCCTTTACATCGGAAAAAGCGCTAACCGATATCTCAGTGCCTGTAGAGTATCTGCCTAAACTCTCACTGCTATCAACGCGCATTTCCCACAAACCACGCCCGGCGGAAACGCCGGCTTTTTTATAATGACCTGCAAGCGGTTTATTAAGATGACTTGGCTTGATTTCGCCAGCCGTCAATTGGACAGCCTGATAGCCGTCAGATTCAGCAGTTTTAACCTGCGTAATGCGGTTCGGTGCACATTCAATAACGGTTACGGGTATCGATTGCCCGACTTCAGTGAAAATGCGGGTCATGCCGACTTTCCGACCAATAATTTTTAGCGTCATGGCAAGCCCCTTCAGTTGACCCGGATCTGCACTTCGACGCCAGCAGGCAAATCGAGTTTCGAAAGTGCATCAACTGTTTTTTCTGTAGGGTCAACAATCTGCATAAGCCGCTTGTGGGTACGAATTTCATACTGGTCGCGGGCATCCTTGTCGACGTGAGGGGACACCAGTATTGTGTAGCGTTCTTTCCGCGTTGGAAGCGGGATGGGTCCACGTACCACGGCGCCGGTGCGCTTCGCAGTTTCCACAATCTCACGCGCTGACTTATCAATCAGGCGGTGATCGAATGCCTTGAGGCGAATACGAATCGATTGGCTGGTAGCGGCCATGCTCTCACTCAGGTCTTAAAGAACGGCCCCAGCCAAATTAGCTAGGGGGTCAACTAGAAGGGGGCAGAATTATAATCCCCACAGTGCAGCGACGCAATGCCGCGCCAAACCATAACGCAGTCGACGATGCCTCGTCGTCGCAAGACCTTGCTATTGCAAGATCTTGCTCACAACGCCAGCGCCGACGGTGCGTCCGCCCTCACGAATTGCGAAGCGCAGACCGTCCTCCATGGCGATGGGGGCAATCAGTTCAACCGTGA
>OFHJ01000356.1_pt1 | contig 18316 bp, 13 predicted proteins | sample 1522001 | NCBI WGS metagenome assembly OFHJ01 (sample SAMEA2464838, study PRJEB22497) | soil metagenome | biome: Grassland; feature: Farmland; material: Clay | place: Australia | collected 2013-02-01 | depth 1.2 m | reverse complement strand
CAGGTGGCCACTCAGATGTTCGGTTCCCCGGGTGCGGGAACGGCCTATCAGCATTACGTGCAGAACTTCTCCGAGATGGGAGCGATGGGGCACCTGACCCTGCTGTTCCCCCACAATACCGTCAAGGTCGGTGCGCTGGGCATGGAAGCGCCGATGCTCTCCGAGGAGTCCTGGTACGGTTCCTGGCCGTCCCCGCTGCGCTCCGGCTACAACATGGCGTGGCTGGAGCACGACGGGCAGACCTGGATGCAGTCCTATCTCGAGGACGACATCTCGCTGCTGAACAACCGGCTGCACATCTACCCGGGCGTCAAGTGGACCCAGGTGTCGATGTTCTCGAACGACAACCAGGGATACTACTACGACTTCTCCGGATCCGTTTCCAAGCGGTACGCGTTCCTGGAGCGCTCGATCGGCGTGAATTATGCGTTCACCCACCACATGAACGTGTACTTCAATTACGGCCGCTCCTACAAGCAGCCGAACATCAGCGCACTGTACGGGGTGATCGGTTCCAGCCAGGAGCCGGGCCCGGTGATCGTCAAGCCGGAATACGTCGACAACATCGATGCGGGAATCCGCTTCAAGAGCGTCCGTTATTTCTGGAACGTCTCCGTCTTCAATCGCGATTTCTCGAACATCTTCAGCTCGACCTACAGCGACGTGACCGGCATCACCCTGACGTACAACGCCGGCAAGGCGAAGTTCAAGGGATTCGCGGCCAGCGGCGGAGTGATTCTGCCGTACCACATGAAGATCGAGGGGAACATCGGTTACACGAGCGCGAAGTACACGGAGAACTTCACGAACGTCAACGGTGTGTCCATCACCAATGGCATGTGGCGGCCGAATATTCCGAAAGAGACCGGGAACCTGGACCTGGAGTACGACAATGGGCCGTGGTACGGGAACCTCAGCCTGCACTACACCGGGTCCCAGTACATCCAGAATTACAACACGGGCGTGACCACCAATTTCCAGCTGGGCGGCTATGCTCTGGTGAACCTGGCCGGTGCGTACACCTGGAACGTCAACCGGGACATGCTGAAGTCCCTGAAACTGCAGCTGCATGTGGATAACCTGCTGAACCGCCACGCGGTGTTCTACTCGGCCGGTTACCAGATCAACGAGCCCACTTCCCCGAACTTCTTCTGGAACGCCTATGCGCCTCCGCTGTTCGCGGGACTGAGCCTGACTGCGTCGTTCTTCTGATCGTGAAAGGCCGTCGGTGTCACGGTAGGGGTTTGCGTCCGTAACGTGAGCGTCGGTGAGGATCCGGCCGCGGGCACCCGCAACGGGTGTGCCGCGGCCGGGATCCTTTGTGAGATGGGTTGAGGCGCGTCGTGCTGCACCGGGGGCGTGCTCTGTTCAGGCTCGGGAAATGCCTTCGGTCGGCGCGCCGGTGTCACCGTCGAGCGCGAGCATCGGTCCCGGGGAATTTCGGGTGTTCTGCACAGGCTCAGCCGTGCGCTGCGCGCCAAGCACCGTGTATCTTAGGATCGCTCAGGATACCGTGCACACGCGGCCCGGCGGGTCGCGGTCACTTCACCTTGCGGTGGGTCCCGCACCGGGTGAGCGCATATCAGTCGCGCGTATGATTTGCCAGGAACACTGCCCGTTGCGCCTCGAAGGCCCGGCGGTAGGCGGGCCGCGCTTCGCCACGAGCGACATAGGCGGCGAGGTTGGGGAACGCCTCGAGCATCCCCGAGGGTCTCAGCCGCAGCAGCACTGAGATCATCAGCAGGTCACCGGCGCTGAATGTATTGTCGAGCCAATCCGCCTGGCCCAGGTGGACTGCAAGCGGCTCCAGCCGCGCCTGCACGCGTGCCCGGACCACTGGGAGGCGTTCCGTGTACCAGCTCTGGTCCTGCTCCAGGAGCTTCGCGTTCGAGAGCTCGAGGATCGGCGGTTCCACCGTATTGAGTGCTGCGAACATCCAGGTGATCGCGCGGGCGCGCGCGCTTGGGTCGCGCGGCAGCAATCCGGCATGGTTCTCGGCGAGGTGCAGGACGATGGCGCCGGATTCGAACAGGGCGAGATCGCCTTGCTGGTAGGTCGGGATCTGCCCGAAGGGATGAAGTGCGCGATGTTCCGGCGCCTTCAGGGCGGCGAAGGAGAGCAGACGAACCTCGTACGGTTGGCGCACTTCTTCAAGGGCCCAGCGAACGCGCATGTCGCGCGCCAGTCCCCTGCCGCCATCGGGCGAACGTTCAAAGGCAGTGATTGTGGGGGTCATGACAGGGCTTCTCCGCGCTCGGGGGGCTCGATCCGTGGCGCTGCCGATGGGGCCACTTCCCCCATTAGACGTTCGCGGCAGGAGAAAATCGACAGGGCCCCGCTTAATTTTTCCGCATCACGTCAGGCGGCGCGACCGTCCGTTGGGACACGGGCCCATGAAGTCCGCGGCCGGGAGTCGGCCTCACTCGAGCACGAGTCGAGCGCGTACCGGCTTCCAGCGCTTCCGTCGCACGGTGAGCGTGATCAGCACCAGAGCCATGGTGAGGCATACGCCGATCGCAACGATCGAGGCCTCGGGCCCGAACTTTCCCCCGGTGAGCAGCGTCGGCCCACTCAGCGCAACGGCAAATATGCCCTTGCCGGCGGAGAAGCCGGACACGGAAACCCCAAAGATGCCGCCCTCGGTGAAATTCCACCCCAGGTGCAGCCCGATGGCGAACCACAGGTTGCGCGTGACGGCATAGGCGGCGCCGAGCAGTATTCCGGCCTCCAGGGCGATCGCCAAGGTGGACAGCACCGTCGCACCGGGGTTGAGGGCGTGCAGGAGACCGAAGACGGCGGCCGACAGAAGCAGCGCCCACAGGGTCCCGAGACTGTCCTCCAGGACACGGAACACGGCGCCGCGGAACGCAAGCTCCTCGCCGATCGCCGCGACGATCGACGCGGCAAGCACTGGCATGACGTCGAAATGTGCCGACATGCCGTGCCAGTGCGCAACGCCCGCGGCGCCCAGCACGGCGAAGACGATCGCAAAGAGTCCAACTCCGACGGCGATGCCGCCGAGGGCCTGCAGCGCGGAGGGCGAGAGCTCGCGGGCCTTGCGGCGCTCGAATCCCCATACCAGCGCGCAGTACAACCCCACCAGCACCGCACCCAGCACGAGTGAGACGCCGACGACAATCCAGTCGCGGCTCGCAGCGGCGGCGTGCTCGGATGCCCAGATGCGTGCCAGTTGCGCACCTACGTCAGCGGCCAGCAGGAGTGCGAACAGTGCGATCAGCCGGACCGGCGCGAGTCGTCGAACCGGGGGTCGAGCCATTGAGGGTTCGGTCGTATTGTTCACTGCAGGCCTGCCGTACGTCAGTGTCTTGTTGATGCCGATCTTACTGGAGAATGCTCGGGAACGTGACCGCTTCCGTGTCCTGTTCACTGGCCCCCCGTGCGTGATCGACGATTCCCGTGGGGTTGCGCTCAACACACGCCGGTGTGTCCTCTGTCGTATTGACTGTGCAACCTCCGGCGGCTGTCCCAAGTTCGGGAAATGGGGCCGACTCATTCTCGGCACTGGGAATGTGCGCGCTTCGGTGCGGGTGGAGGCGGGTCGAAAAACATCCACTGAAACAACAGCCTGAGTCACTTTCTCTCCTGGTACGAATTGTGCTTGGGCTGGGCATGCCATCAGATTTCGAACTGCGCCATGCCCGACATTGCGATCGATCCGGCCATCACACGTCGCAAACGCCGCCGCCGCCTGGCGGCACTGACCCTGGGTGGGGTGGTCCTCATTGCGTTGCTGGTATGGGCCTCCGTGCGGCCGAACACAGGGCCCAGCGTGAGGCGCTCCAGTGTCTGGATCGCTACGGTCAAACACGGCTCACTGCCCATTCTGGTCAGTGCCGCAGGTGTCTTTCGCCCAATCCAGGAACGGTGGATCACGGCCGCCACGCCGGGGGTCGTGGAAAAGGTCAACGTGCAGCCGGGTGATGAAGTCGCCCCGAGCACCGTGCTCGCCGTGCTCGCCAACCCGGCCGTCGAATCGACCCTCGCGCAGAACACGGCGAAACTCGCGAGTGCGCAAGCGCAGCGGGCTTCGCTTCACGCCCAGTTGATCAGCCAGCTGCTGACGCTGCAGGGGGACCTGGCTGCGATGCAGGCAAAGGCGCGGACCCTGGCCGTGAAGGAACGAGCCGAGCGTCCGCTCATCCGCGGGCACATCATCTCAATGCTCGAATACACGGCGATTCGCGTGCAAGCCCGGGAGTACGCGCAGCTCGCCCAGCTCGCCCGGCAACGGATCAGCGCATTTCGTCAGAGCATCGTCGCTCAGGACCGCGCGGCGCAGGCGAAGGTCGCGGCGCTGCGGGCGGTCCTCGAGAATACGCGTCAACAGGTGGCTGCGCTGCGCGTCACTGCGAGTATCCAGGGTGTCGTTCAGAACGTCGCGGTGCACGCGGGTCAGACCCTGGAACTGGGGGGTGGGATTGCGCGGGTCGCGAGCGTCAAGTCCCTCAGGGCCAGCCTGCAGGTGCCCGCCAGCGAAGCGGAGGAGGTCACCACGGGGCAGTCCGTCACCTTGGATCTGGCCACGGATGTGACCCAAGCGGTTCCCGGTCGTGTCACCCGGGTCTCTCCATCCGTGAGCAACGGCAGCGTCGAGGTCGACGTGAACCCGACGGAGAAACTCCCGCGCGATGTCCGCCCGAATCTCGCGGTCACCGGTCGGATACACATTGCTGAAATCGACAACGCCGATTACGTTCAGCGCCCCGCGTACGCCAATCCCGACAGCACCATGACGCTGTTCGAGCTCATCGACGGGGGACGGGCCGCCGTTCCTGTCCGGGTGCGTTTCGGTGCCGCCTCGGATCAGTACATCCAGATCGTCAGCGGATTGAAGGCGGGGGCACGCGTGATCGTGTCCGATGCCAGCGGTTTCGTCGGAAAGCGGCGGATCGCACTCAGGTGAGCCGCCCCAACCATCATGGAGAACGCGTCCTATGAGTACCAGCCCAGTCATTGATGTTGCCGACTTGACCAAGGTGTACCTGACGGATGAAGTCGAAACGCATGCGCTGACCGGCATCAATCTGCGGGTCTTGGCAGGCGAGTACGTCTCGATCATGGGTCCGTCCGGATGTGGCAAGACGACGCTGATGTCGATCCTGGGACTGCTCGATGCGCCCACTGATGGCACGTACAACCTGGCGGGCTCCCCGGTCGCGAAGCTCAATGCGCGCCAGCGGGCGCACTTCAGGAATCGAAACATCGGGTTCGTCTTTCAGTCGTTCAATCTCATCGGTGACCTCAGCGTGTACGAGAACGTTGAGCTGCCGCTGGTCTACCGCGGAGGGCTGGGACGTGTCGAGCGGCGCCACAAGGTTGCCGAGGCGCTCGAGAGCGTCGGTATGTCGCATCGCATGCGCCACTATCCGGCACAGCTGTCCGGCGGCCAGCAGCAACGCGTCGCCATTGCCCGTGCGCTGGTGGGTGATCCGGCGATCCTGCTCGCCGATGAGCCGACCGGAAACCTGGATTCCGCCAACGGCGAGAAGGTGATGGAACTTCTGGCGAACCTCAACGCGCGCGGCGCCACACTGCTGATGGTGACTCATGATGCGCGCTATGCCGCTCACGCCAAGCGGATCGTTCGCCTGTTCGACGGGCAGATCGTGGCGGAAAGCCTCTCCGAGGGGCGCGGAGCGGTCCCAGGGACGAGTGATGTTCCGGGTGCAGTGGACACTTCCCTGGGCGCTCGGGCCTGAGCGCAGATGGCCCGGGCATGATGCTCCGAAGCGTGCTGCGCAGCTGTAGAGAGCTTGCAGGTCGGCGATTTCGCAAGACGGGCTTTGCGTTTGCCGTGATTCTCGCGCTGGCACTGGGAGTTGGCGCCAACACCGCGACCCTGAGCCTGCTCTATGGCTACAGCCTTGCGCCGCTACCTTACCCGCAGGCCGGGCGGTTGGTGCATGTGTTCATCGCCAGCAAAGCGTATCCGGGGCATACGTTTGGCCTGGGCTACGACACGTACGCCGCCCTGAAGGCCGGTCTGAACGGCATGGCGGCGGCCGGCCTGTCCGAGCCCCGCAGCTTCAACCTTGAAACCGGTTCGCACGAAGCGCACATGAGCGGGGCGGCGGTGTCTGCCTCCTGGTTCACCACCTTGGACGTACGGCCCGTGTTGGGGCGGGTCTTCACCGCGAGCACCCAACGGCAGGGTGCCTCCGGCGAGGTGGTATTGAGCTACGGTCTGTGGCAGCGAGTATTCAATGGCGCGCCGGATGTACTCGGGCGGGTCCTGCGGCTCAACGGGACGGCCTACACGATCGTCGGCGTGATGCCCGCGCGGTTCCGGCCGCAGGGCAATGCCGCACTGTGGGTGCCGTTCGTTGCGCCACCACCCGGTGAGGCAATGGCCGGACTCTTCTTTGGCCAGGTCGATATGACCGCGCGCCTGAAACCGGGCGTCACCCCGGCGCAGCTGCGCACCGGGGCGCGCGCCGTGCTGGCAGGGCAAATTGCCCGCGATGCGGCCGCGCTGCGGGCCCAGGCCCGCAGTTTCGGCCCGGAGATTGGCGTGCTGCCGCTGCGCAGCGCGCTCCTGGGGCACCTCGGGCACCGCCTGGGCCTTGCGCTGTGGGTGGCGGGCCTGCTGCTGGCACTGGTGTGGTTCAACCTCGCCAATTTGTTCATCGCCCGTGCGCTGGCGCGCCGCAGCGAGCTGGTCATGCGCCAGGCACTGGGGGCGGACAGCTGGGCGCTGCTGCGCGAACTGCTGGGGGAGAACCTGCTGCTGTGCGTCCTTGGTGGTGCGCTGGGGCTCGCCGCGGGCCATGCACTGCTCAACATGCTGCTGGCGAGCGGCTTCGGGAGCGCCCAGTTCGCATTCCCGAGACACATCTGGCAGGCCGCGGCGCTCATCGCATTCGCGCTTGCCGTGCTCTCGGCACTGGTGTTTTCGTTGATCGGTCTGCTCAGCATTCGTCGCGACCTGGCCGCAGCGCTGAAGGATGCCGACGCACACAGCACCGGGGGGCGCGGTGAGCTTCGCGTCCGCACGGCCATGGTGACCGTGCAGCTCGCACTCGCCGCGGCGCTGTGCACGAGCGGCGCCATGTTGGCTCACGGACTGATGCACCTCGAACGTGTCCGTCTCGGGTTCCAGCCGGCGCACGTGCTGACGATGCAGATGTATTTCCCCCGGGGCTACGTCGCGACGTCAACTGCGCTGGCGGCTCGGTTCTCTCGCCTGCATGCGGCGGTGGCTCGCTTACCCGGTGTGCAGGCGGCGAGCATTGCCAACGAAATTCCGTTCGGCAGCCAGTGGATGTGCAGCCCGCTGGTGCCGTATCCGGATGCCCGAGCGCCTGCTGCCGCGCCGCCGCTGATGTTCAACATGATCGTGGACCGCGGCTACTTCCGAACCATGGGGCTGACATTGCGCGCCGGGAGTGGATTCCCCGGCGGGGCGGGACCGCAGGGAATGCTCATCGACGCCGCCGCTGCCCGGACGTTGTTCGGCACCCCGGACCCGGTGGGCCGCACGGTGACGTTCGACACGGCCCGCAACGTGCCGATTCCCAAAGGAGCGCTGTACCCGGTGAGGGGGGTCGTCGGGGTGGCGCGCCTCGCGTACACGATCCCGGGACTGGTGTGTGACGGTACGGTGTACCGCAGCCTCACGCGCATCGTTGCGGCGAGTCACCCGCCGATTCCGTGGTCCTGGTACCTGGCGGTCCGCACGCGGCTGCCGCCGGCAGCGCTGCTGCCTGAATTGCGTCGGGTCCTGGCCCGTGTGGTGCCGGGCGTGCCGGTTTACGACGTGCGCACGCTGCATGCGCGGATGGCCGAGAACCTGCGCCCGCATCGACGCATCGTGACACTCGCCTTGCTGCTCGCCGGGGGCGCTTTGGCGGTCGCGGCGGTCGGTCTGTACGCGGTTCAGAGTTACGCCGTCGCGAGCCGGCGGGCGGAGTTCGGCATTCGCGGGGCGCTCGGTGCCACTCGATCGAGCCTGCTGGCACTGGTGCTTCGCCAGGCGCTCGGGCTGCTCTTTTGGGGGCTGGCGATCGGGCTGGCCGGCATGGCGGTGCTGGGCCGGGTGTTTGCCGGGGCGCTCTACGGGTTCCGCTCATTCGACCTGCCCGCGGCGATCCTGGTCGCGGCAGTACTCAGCCTCACCACGCTTCTTGCCGGCGGCATACCCGCCTGGCGTGCGAGCCGGGTGCCGCCGGTTGAGGCGCTGCGGGATCGGTGAGCAGGCCAGAGACAGCCGGAGCAACGAGATGCAGCAGATGCCAATCGTTTCTGCGCGCCCAGTGCGCGGATGGGTCGATGTCGAGCGGGCAGTGGCCGCAGGGGCGTGTCGGTACATGAGCGGCGAGCTGCACGCGGCCGAGCGGACTCGACTGCACGGCTCGGGTGTCTCAGCGAGAGGGCGGTGGTCGTGAGAATCATGACGCAGATGGCCGGTGGGTTGCGGACACGGATTCGCAAGCCGGGTTTCGCGCTGGCGGTGGTCCTGATCCTGGCGCTCGGCATCGGGGCAAACACCGCGACGCTGAACCTGCTCTACGGCTACATCCTGGCGCCGCTGCCGTATCCGCACGCCGATCGCCTGGTGAGTCTCTATTTCACCGCCAAGGACATTCCGGGCAACCTGGGGATGTCGTATCCGACGTACTTCAGCCTGCGCGCCGATACGACCGGCATGCTCGATGCCGGTATGGCCGAGAGCCAGAGCCTCAACCTCGTCTCCGGCAGGACGCTCGAGCACGTCCACGGTGCAGCACTGTCGGCCTCGATGTTCACGACCCTTGCAGTCCGACCGATCCTGGGGCGGCTGTTCGGTGCCCGGGCGAACGAACCGGGAGCGGCCCGGCAAGTGCTGCTGAGCGAGCCCCTTTGGAGGCGGCTTTTCGATCGCAGCCCTGCAGTGCTCGGACGCGCAGTACATCTCAATGGCCGGCTCTACACGGTGATCGGCGTCATGCCGCGCACATTCCAGGTCCCGGATGCCCAGACGGATCTCTGGGTGCCTGAAGTGATCGGCCCATTCGATCGCAATCGGCACAATCTCACCGCTTGGGGCGAGACCATGATCGCGCGGCTGGCGCCCGGTGTGAGCCCGGCGCAGCTGGCCGTGCGCGCCCAGGCGGCACTGCAGCGGGAATTCGCGCATTTCCCGGATCCCTCGGCGATCCCGTTGTTCAGAAGGATGGGGATGCGCATTGCCGTGCGGCCGCTGCGCGGGGTGTTGCTCGGCAGTCTCGGTGAACGGTTGGCGCTGGCGCAGCTCGCCACGGGACTGCTGCTGCTGCTGGTCTGGTTCAACCTGGCCAATTTGTTCATTGCGCGGGCGCTCGAGCGGCGCGGGGAGCTGATCGTGCGGCGCGTGCTCGGGGCCGACGAGTGGATGCTGTTCCGCCAGCTGTTTCTCGAGAGCCTGACGCTCTCGGTGCTCGGCAGTCTTCTCGGCGTGGCGCTGGGGGAGTTTCTGGTTCACCTGCTGTTGAGCCTGGGGTTTGGCAGTCCGGCGTTTGCCTTCCCGCTGCGTGACTGGACCGTGGTCGTCCTGATCGCCCTGGCGCTGGCCATGCTCTCGGCGCTGGTCTTCTCCGTGGCCGGGCTGCATTTCGTCCGCCGCCAGGATCTCTCGCAGGGGCTGCGGGACGCCGATGCGCGCAGCTCCGGCGGACGAGACGAGCACCGGGTGCGCGGCGCATTGGTGGTCACGCAGCTCGCGCTCGCCTTTACGCTGTGCGGCATGGGCGCGATGCTGGCGCACAGCCTGATCAATCTCGATGGCGTGCGCCTCGGGTTCCGGGCCCGCCACATCGTCACCTTCCAGATTGAACTGCCCCCGGGTCGCGCTGCCGGGTGGCGGGGCCGGCTGCGCTCGCAGCTGGCCACTTTGCACGCGGCACTGTCCCGATTGCCCGGCGTATCCTCCGCAACCCTCGCGAGCGACGTACCGTTCGATGGTGGCGCTGGGAATAATTCGGTCTACCCGTATCCTTACGTGGGCAAGCGCTCACCCAACATCTTTCCGGTCATCACCGATCCGGGGTATTTTCGGACCCTGGGGATCCACTTGCTCGCGGGTCGATTGTTCCAGGTCCGCGATGCGGCTGCGCCCAGTGGGGTCGCCGTGATCGATGCCCGAGCCGCACACGAGCTGTTCGGCCAGCGCGACGCGGTGGGCCGCCAGTTCACCTTCGATGACCCGAACGACACGCGGCCGAACTTGCGCTTCCGCGTCATCGGCGTAGTCAGCGATACCCGCCATGCGCACCTCGGTGCCGGGCAACCCGAGGGCAGCGTGTACCTGGACCGGGGGCAGGTCCTGCAGCTGAAGGGAAACGGGTGGTCGTGGGCGAGTCCCACCTGGTACGTGGCGGTTCGCACCCCGCTGCAGGCCGCACAGATTCTGCCGGCGCTCGGCCGGACCGTGGCCGCGACTCTGCCGGGTATCCCGATCTACGGTGTGCGCAGCATGACCGAGCGCCTGGCGAGGCGCGTTGCGCCGCGCCGGACGGTCACGGCGCTGATGTTGATGTTTGCCCTCGGTGCGCTGGCGGTGGCCGCCGTCGGGCTGTACTCCGTGCAGAGCTACCTGGTCGGGCGGCGCACGCCGGAATTCGGTCTGCGCGCCGCGCTAGGTGCCGACGCGGCACGGCTGCGCAGGATGGTGCTGCGCGAGGTGGGCCGGCTCCTGGCGCTCGGGTCCGTATTCGGAGTCATCGCCGTCATCATTCTCGGGCGGGTGTTCTCAGCGTCCTTCTATGACGTCCGGTCCGCCGATCCGCTCGCCCTGATGCTGGTCGCGACGGTGCTCGGTGTGATTGCGATGCTGGCCGGCTGGCTGCCGGCGCGTCGTGCCAGCCGGATCCCGCCCGTCGAAGCGCTACGGGATCGGTAGGCGGCGGAGGCATAATCGGCGGATGGGCAGACCGTTGATTCTCGTGGCCGATGACGATGGCGATGTGCGCCAGGCACTGTCGCTGTTGCTGCGCGACATGGGCTGCGAGGTCGCAACGGCGGCCAGTCCGGCCGAGGCGCTGAGTTCGCTGCGCCAGAGGCGGCCGGAACTGGTGCTGCTCGACCTGAACTACCAGCGCGATACCACCTCAGGTGTCGAGGGCCTGGCGCTGCTGCGCCAGATCAAGGCGCTTGAAGACGCCGTGCCGGTCGTGGTCCTCACGGGCTGGGCGACGGTCGAACTCGCCGTGCAGGCGATGCAGCTCGGTGCCGAGGATTTCCTGGAGAAGCCCTGGGAGAATGACCGGGTACGCGCCCTGGTGAGCGCCCGACTCCCGGCGGCAGCGAACGACGCTGCGCCAGGAGGCTTCGCAGAGGCCCTGCAGGCCGGTGAGTCCGGGGAAGATGAGCCGGTGTTGCGCTCCCGGGCCATGCAGGACGTACTGGAGGTCGCCGGGCGCGTGGCGGAATCGGACGTGCCCGTGCTGCTCACCGGCGAGAGCGGGACCGGCAAGGGGCTCATAGCGCGCTGGATTCACCGGCACTCGCCGCGCCGCGAGCGGGCGTTCGTCAGCGTCAACCTCGGCGGCTTGGCGGAGACACTGTTCGAGAGCGAGCTGTTTGGTCATGTCAAAGGCGCGTTTACCGATGCGCGCACCGACCGGGTGGGGCGGATCGAGCGGGCCCGTGGCGGGACGCTCTTTCTCGATGAAATTGCCAACATCACGCCGGCGCAACAGGCGAGACTGCTGCACGTGCTGGAGGAGGGCGTATTCGAGCGGGTCGGAGAGACCGTCTCCCGGCCGACCGAGGCACGGATCCTGGCGGCGACCAATGCCAATGTTCGTGAACTGATCGACACCAGCCGCTTCCGCGAAGACCTGTACTTCCGACTCAATGCCGTGGAGATCATGCTGCCCCCGCTGCGAGAGCGCCGGGAGGATGTGCAGCTGCTCGCACGGCACTTTCTCGCGCGGTTCACCCGGGCGCAGGAGCGCAACTTGTCCCTCAGCGCAGGCGCGGTTCGTGCGCTCGAGGCGTACGACTGGCCCGGCAATGTCCGGGAGCTGGCGCACGTGATGCAGCGGGCGGCGCTGCTCGCCAGGGCAGAGCGCATCGAGACGGCGGACCTGCGGATCACGAGCGATCCGGGCGCCGGCGACCTCGACAATCTCACGCTCGAGCAGGCTGAGCGCTACGTGGTGCGGCGTGCGATCGAGAGTTGCGGCGGGAACGTGGCTGCCGCCGCGGAGAAGCTCGGCGTGAGCCGCAGCGCGTTGTACCGGCGCCTGGAGAAATTGCGCGAATGAGGCTCGGCGACTGGGGGCGCGGGCGCGAAGCGGCTCTGGTTGCAGTGGCAGTCCTGCCGATGGTGAGCCTGGCCGCGCTGTATGCGGCGGGCGTTGTGCTTCCGGCCGCTGCGCTGCGCGGGGGGTGCGCGCTGGCCGTGGTTTGGTTCGCAGCGGGCCTGACGCTGCTCGCCAGGAGCCGGGCCCGCTCGCTCGAGCTGCTGGCGAGCCTCCTGCAGGGGCTGCGCGCCGGGGATTACGGATTGAGGATCCGCTCGGCCCGCGGCCCGATGAGCGAGGTGGCCCGCGAGTTCAATGCGCTGGCGTCTCACCTCGGCGGCGAGCAGCGGCACGGGCGCGAGACCGACGCGCTGCTCTCGCAACTGCTCGCGAGCCTGGAGCTCGGTGTGCTCATCATCGATGCGCAGGATCGGCTGATCGAGCTCAATCCCGCGGCAGAAGTATTGCTCGGGGAGACAGACGCGGGGTTGATCGGACGCACCGCATCTGAGCTCGGCTTGCGCGACTGGCTGGAACGTCCCACCCCGTTCATCGACCGTCGCGACTCACCGGCAGGCGGGGGGCCGTGGGAGGTGCGTCGGGTGACCTTCCGCCGTCTCGGCCGACCGCACCGCCTGTTGGTGGTGACGGACGTGAGCCGTGCGCTGCGCGAGGAGGAACGGCATGCCTGGCGGCGGCTGATCCGGGTGCTCGGCCACGAACTGAATAATTCACTCGGTTCGATCCAGACCACGGCGAGCCTGTTGCGCGAGCGCAGCGAGGCGGGCGATGCGACCCTTCACGAGGGGCTCGAGCTGATCGAGCGGCGCAGCCGGGCTCTCGGGAGCTTCATCCGCCGCTACGCCGAGCTCGCACGTCTCCCCCCGGTGACCCCTGAGCGTGTCGAACTGGCCGGACTGATCCGCCACGTGGCCAGTCTGGAGAAGCGTCTGGTGGTCGCCGTAGAGTCCAACCTGCCGGCGGAGGTGTTGCTGGACCGGGCTCAGTTCGAGCAGGCGCTGATCAACCTGGTCTGCAATGCCACCGAAGCGGCTGGGCAGAGCGGTGGCGGTGTCCGGATCCGCTGGCGCGTCGACGGCCGCTCGCTGCTGATCGAAGTGGAAGACGATGGCCCGGGCATCGAGCATACGGAGAATCTGTTCGTGCCGTTCTTTACCACCAAGCCCGGAGGCAGTGGCATCGGCCTGGTGCTCGCGCGTCAGATCATCGAGGCGCACGGCGGCAGCCTGCGACTCGTGAACCGATCAAGCTCCCCCGGGACCGTCGCAGAGGTGCGCTTGCCGAGAAGCCGGGTGCCGGGTTGAGTCGCAAGGGACTCGATGCGCGGGGCCTTCATCGGCGCTGAATTCGCTCGGAGCGCATGCGCCTTGTGAAAATTAACGTAACGCGTTACGATTAATCATGGTGTCTGTTCCGAAGGCGCGATCCAAGCGAGGGCGGCCCGCAACGGGTGTCGCATTGACGCCGGCTGAGCGTATGCGACGTCTGCGCGCGCGGCGCAAGTCCGCGGGGTTGAAAGCGGTTGTGACTTGGGAGCCACGTGCGTCGTCCGTCGTGCGTGCGCCGTATTCGGCGCATCGGCTCCTTGAAGCTCGCAGCTTGGCGATGCACGCGCTCATCGCAGCCAAGATCATGCGGGATCCCAAGCTGCTCTCTAAGGCGCGAGACAATATCGAGCGCTGGAGTGTGCGGTTCGGGAAGAAACCACCCCGATGGATCGGGGAGTGGCGGCGCATATTGACTCTCTCGTACCGCGAGATCACTGCAATCATCACCGAACCCAGCGAGGAAGGGGCGAGACTCAGACAGTCTTCCCCATTCGCCGGTGTGTTAACACCTGAGGAGCGCAGACGAATTTATGAAGCGTTCCGAGCTTGAGCACATCATTCGTGCGGCCGGTGCGATCGCAAACGACCCCGAAGTCATCGTCATCGGGAGTCAGTCGATTTTGGGCCAGTTTCCCGACGCGCCGACGGCGCTGCTTGCCTCAGCCGAGGCTGATGTTTTTCCCAAGAATCACCCCGAACTCGCTGACTTGATCGACGGCAGTATCGGTGAGGGCTCATCATTTCACGAACTCTACGGCTATTACGCTCAGGGTGTCGGCGAGGAGACGGCGGTGCTGCCGTGGGGCTGGCGTGATCGACTGATCCGGGTCAGCAATCCAAATACCGTGGGGATCACCGGCCTCTGTCTCGAGATTCATGACTTGGCCATTTCGAAGTACGTTGCGGGCCGCGAGAAGGATCTTGAGTTCACCCATGAACTTGCCAAGCATCATCTGACGGATCGGGCGACACTAGAGGAGCGCCTGAGCCAGACGAAGATTTCAGCTGGGCTGCGTACCTTGGTCAGCGGTCGAATAACTCGCGATTTCCCAAGAGCATCACAGGGTGCGTCAGGGAAATAGACTGAACCGCCCCGGGTATTCCGGAGAGCTCCGGGGTCGGGTCAGGACGCGATGGCCAGGCAGGCCGGGCCAACGATGCGGTCAAGTCGATCGGCTGGCGAGCACAACATCGGCTGCACGAGCGTTACCGGACCTTGATCGGCCGCGGCAAGAACAAACAGAAGGTAGTCACGGCGCTGGGGCGCGAGCTGCTGGGTTCTGTCTGGGCAATCGGCTGCGAGATCAAACGTGCGCACACTGAGGAGGTACGCAGGGCGGCCTGAGGGGCGGCCAAAGGAACGCTCATGAACTCGCTTCAGGCACAAGCGGTCAGCGGCTGAGGTTGCACACGGCAAAGGAGAATCCTCAATAAACTCTATGCGTCAGGATCACGCATCCAGGCCCGCGCGTTTAGTCAGAGGCAGCTCCCGACGAATCACGACCATGATGGCGGGTCTTGCGCCCGACCCACGAATATCAGAGTGATCAACCGTCGAGATGAGCTACCCCGGCCGCTGTTCTGCTGTGCTTGGATCAGACGAAGAGGAGGCCCAACTTGACCAATCAAGTACTTGACGGGTCGTTCCATATCAGCGTTTTCACACAGCCTGGACCCCAAGAGGACATTGGCTGACGGGTTGTCCAGGGCGACAGCAATGGCCAAAGCGGACATCCGTCTGCGCGCGCTGGTCCAGGATGCAGCGAATTTGCTCCGATGGGCCCTGTGCCTTACAATATAAAATATGTAAGGAGTCCGCACATGTCCGAAGCCACTATCACCAGCAAGGGCCAGGTCACGATTCCTGCTGATATCCGCAGAGCCATGGGACTGTCCGCAGGCGAGCGCGTGGTCTTCACGCAGCTTGACGACGGGACGATCGTGTTCCGAGCAAAGCGGCGCTCCATCCTGGAACTCAGAGGGTTGCTGAAGCCTGCACGAGCGGGGAAACGTCCCGTCTCGGTCCGGGACATGAACATCGGTCGCCGCTGACCAATGGCCGGGCTCGATACAAATGTGCTCGTGCGGTGGATCGTGGACGACGATCCGCGGCAAGCGGTGCGCGTGCAGCGCTTGTTCGAGGATGCGCATGAGCAAGGAGCCCCGCTGTTCGTTCCCAGCACCGTGATGCTCGAGCTCGAATGGGTGCTGCGTTCGCGTTACAAATTCAACAAGTCTACCGTTCTAGGCGCGTTCAATGCGTTGCTCGAAACTCAGGAACTTGAATTCCAGGATGAGCCCGCGTTGGAACGAGCACTGGCATTCTATCGGCAGAACTCGGCGGATTTTGCTGATTGCCTGCACGCTGGTCAGTGCGGTTCGGCCGGCCGCGTTCCGATGATCACTTTCGATGAAATGGCAGCTCGGCTACCGAGCGTGGAACTCCTGAAATAGACCACTCGCGGCCTATTGGGCGGCGTACTGGATTCTCGCCCACTGCAGCGTCCGCTCTGCGGAAGGCACACAGCACAATCCAATGTCGGGAGTTGGCCGCAAGCAGTTATCGAATTCCTGTAATCACCAGATCGAGCGCGGCAATGATGGTGGCGCGCTCGTCAACTAGACTCCCAATCGACTGGCCCAACTCGCGCGTGGAAATGCCGGCCAACTGCGGAGTGAGCATAACGTACTGCTTACCATCGATCGTAAGAACTGGGGCGAGTTGCTTCATGACGACATCCCGTGCAGCGGCAACAGGGCTCAACGGCATGACGACGCGCGTCGACAATGGCTCAAGCAGATCCGATTGGACGTCGAGCAGCAGTGGGAAACGCCCTCTAGTCGCAGTGTTTCGGTTCTTGTAGACCGCGAACTGCGGCATCAAAAGCTGCGAACTCTGTCGCCGAATGCGCGGTGCTCGGCAATCTCGCGATTGTAGGCCGCGATAGCTCCGGAGTTCTCCGCGATCCACTTTTCGCGCCTGCGAATCCGGAGCTGCTCAGCCAACGCAGTCTCCAGGGTCGCCGAGAGGTTGATGTCCTCTGCCCGCGCTGCATCGAGCAGCTCGGCAGGAACCGATACATTGACCGCCTTTTTGGCTGGCACCCTGGCTCCCCAGAAGTAATGCACATAGTATGTGCGCACAGATCATGGGGCGGCACTTAGATCTGCCGCGGAGCGGGGTAGCGGCTACCCGTGCGCGCTCGAATGTCTGCAGAGCGGAAGGAGCATGCGAGGGTGCAAATGACCGGCATTGGCCGACAGCTGCCCGACGTCGTTCCGCCGGTGGCCGATGAAGTTGCGATTGTGCCGCTGTACACGAATACAGTTGCCACGGCGCGCACGTGCAGGTGAATTCTCTAACACCCATTTGGTGATTGTCTTACGTCCCACCGAACCGCTTGGTGAATTCTCTAACGACCCCTCGGTTCGGTGATTTCTCTAAGTAATGGTTCCCCGTCACTCTCGCTCTGCTGCGTCGCCATCGTTGCGGGATGAGGGGTGTCGAATCGGGACTCGATGCAACGGCCAGGCTTGATTTGAATTCTCTGCGCGCCGCCCCGACCTAGCCCTGCTAGGATGTCGGCAGCGCGCGATCAACAATAAGAGCAACGATCTACCGGCGGCCCCCCGTCCCATGGCGTGCAAGTGACGTTGGGTCCGACCTTATTTTTGGAATTAAGTTATTGAAAGAGAAAGAAATTTTGGTGCCCGGGAGAGGACTCGAACCTCCACGGTGTTACCCGCTAGTACCTGAAACTAGTGCGTCTACCAATTCCGCCACCCGGGCCGGGAGGGCGAGGCGGCGAAATCTACGCATCGGACCTGGAACTGTCAATTGAAAACGAAAGGAAAATCGCGCCGCTCCAAGTACGGCCGTCACGGTCGCGGATCAGCGGGTCAAGGCAAGGGTTCCGCGAGTGATCAGCGGTCGCGGACCGCGCCGTCGGCAGACCAGAAAGGCGGCTCGCACCGCGTCACCAAGGCTCCCCGGGCGAGCCGGGAGGTCGCCGCTCCGCGCGCCGGTGAACTCGTCCAGGGCACGGTGAGCGCGAACCGTGCCGGCTACGGTTTCCTGCGCGTCGAGGGCATGAAGGACAGCGTGTTTCTGCCGCCGCAGCAAATGCGCGGCGTGATGCACGGGGATCGACTGAGCGTGCGCCTGGCGCGCGATGCGTCCAATCGTTGGCTCGGCACGGTCGAGCAGGTCCTCGAGCACGCGGTGCACGCCTTTCTCGGCACCGTGCAGATCTCCGGGCGCAGCGCCTGGGTGAGCGCGGCGGACCGGCGCCTGCAATTGAATTGTGCCGTGACGCACGAGGCGCTCGGCGGGGCGCGCAACGGGGACTGGGTCATCGCGCGCATCACGCGACGCGGCACCGGCGGGCAGGCGCACCATGCGCGCATCGAACGGCGGCTCGATCCCGACCGCCCCGTGGAGTTGGCCACCGAGAGCGCACTGGCGCGGTTCGCTCTGCCACACGAATTCTCCAGCGAGGCACTGCGCGAGGCGAGCGCCTGGGGCAGCGAGGTCGATCCGGCCGAGTCCGCCAAGCGCGAGGACCTGCGCGAGCTGCCGCTGGTGACGATCGACGGAGAGGACGCGAGGGATTTCGACGACGCGCTGTTCGCCGAGCGCAGTGCAGAGGGCTTCCGGCTCATCGTGGCGATCGCCGATGTCAGCCACTATGTCCGGCCGGGCACGGCCGTCGATGCCCACGCGCTCGAACGGGGGACGTCGGT
>OFHJ01000355.1_pt1 | contig 18325 bp, 12 predicted proteins | sample 1522001 | NCBI WGS metagenome assembly OFHJ01 (sample SAMEA2464838, study PRJEB22497) | soil metagenome | biome: Grassland; feature: Farmland; material: Clay | place: Australia | collected 2013-02-01 | depth 1.2 m | reverse complement strand
CGCGCAGCCGCGGATCGTTGCGCACGTGCGCGGCGACCTCGTAACCGTCCATGCGCGGCATCTCGATGTCGAGCAGGATGATGTCAGGCACCTGGTCCTGCAGCAGCGTCACTGCATCCATGCCGTCGCGCGCGGTGAGAACGCGCATGCCGTTGCGCTCGAGCAAGCGCTGCGTGACACGGCGCACCGTGATGGAATCATCGACCACCAGGGCAAGGATTCGCCGATCGGCTTGGTCACGCTCGGCCGGCGGCAGGCCCCGACCGCGCCACTCGGCGCGCACCAGCGCACCGATGTCGAGGATGATCACGATGCGGCCATCGCCGAGAATGGTGGCGCCGGAGATACCGCGGATGGCCGCGATCTGCGGCCCGACGGACTTGACCACGATTTCGCGGTTGCCGAGCAGTTCGTCGGCGACGATGGCCGTCGAGTGCTCGCCGGCGCGCACCAGCACCACCGGTACGGTCGCGTCCTCGGCCGGCAGCGGCGAGGGCGGCAGCCCGACGAAGACCGCCAGGTGTTGGAAGCGGTAACGCTGTCCGCCGTACTCGAACGCCGCGGATTCAGCGCCCAGGTACTGGTTGACCTGCTCGAGCGGCAGCCGCAGCACGCCCTCGACGGTCGGCAGCGGCAGTGCATACAGTTCATCGCCGGCGCGCGCGATCAGGGCATGGCTGATGGCGAGCGTAAACGGCAGACGGATGGTGAATTCACTCCCCTCGCCCGGATGCGTCTGCATGTGCAGCGCGCCACCGAGGCGTTTGATTTCCGTGGCGACGACGTCCATGCCGACACCGCGGCCGGCCTGCTGCGTGAGGCTCCCGGCGGTTGAGAATCCGGGCTCGAGGATCAGTTGCATGACCTCCTCGTCGCTCACCGGGCCGGATGGAATCAGGCCGAGCGAGCGCCCCTTGGCTCGAATCGCCTCGAGATTCATGCCTGCGCCGTCGTCCGCCAGTCGCACCACGACCTGCGCACCTTCGCGGCGCAGCTGCAGTTCGATACGCCCAACCGGCGGTTTGCCGCGCTTGAGCCGCTCATCGGGAGACTCAATGCCGTGCACCACGGAGTTGCGCAGCATGTGTTCGAACGGCGGCAGCATCCGCTCGAGCACCTGCCGGTCCAGCTCCCCGGAAGCCCCCTCGACGACCAGCTCCGCGCGCTTGCCCGTATCGGCGGCCGCCTGGCGCACGATGCGCGAGAGGCGCTGCACGTGCTGCTGGAACGGCACCATGCGGGTGCGCATCAGGCCATTCTGCAGCTCCGTCATGGTACGCGCCTGCTGCTGCAGCAGCGTGTGCGCGTCCTTGGTCAGGTTCTCCAACAGCTGCTGGAGACTCGCGACGTCGTTGGCGGTCTCGGCGAGCGCCCTGGAGAACTGCTGGATCGAGGAGTAGCGGTCGAGCTCGAGAGGATCGAAGTCACCGCGGTGGCCGCTGTCAGGCTCATGCCGGTTGAGGATCTGCGCCTCGGTCTCGATTTCCAGGCTGCGCAGCTGATCCTTCAGGCGCGTCACCGTGCGCGAAAGCTCACCGAGATTGAAATCGATGGAACTGATCTGCTGGTCGAGCCGCGAGCGGGCAATGCTGGCCTCGCCGGCGACGTTGAGCATCTTGTCGAGCAGTTCGGCATCGACCCGTGCCATTTCCTGGCGTTCTGCCGGCGCGACCGGCTCACGTCCGGGCGGTACCGGCAGCGGTGCGGCAAGTGCGGCCGGTTCCGGTTCCAGCGGTGCGGCCGCTTCGGGCGGAATCGGTTGCTCTTCCGGGACGTTCGCACTCTCGCCCGACACCGGCGGTTGAAGGACCGGGACGGCCTCTGGGTCGACCGCCGGCAGCTCGAAAGCCGCAGCCTCCGGCACCGGGGTCGCTTCGCTGAACTCGACAGGCGGCGCTGCGGGGCCCGCTGGCTCGAGCACGGGCGGTTCCGGTCCGAGCGGGCTGTGCGCCTCGGACTCAACCGCCGATGTCTCGGTGGCGCTCCCCGCGATCGGCAACACCTGCGCTGGAGCCGGGGGCGCCTCGGCCGGGGCCGCCTCCGGGGGATTCGCGACGGCCGCCTCTGTGGACGGCTGTGTCAGGGCACGGATGCGTACGATCATGGCTTGTGCCGGCGGCACCGCCTGTCCATTGACCACGGCCTCGCGCATACCCGCGAGGTGATCGAGGCTGGCCTGGATCACCTCGAACACCGGTTCGCCGGCGGCGAGCACGCCGCTCTCGGCCTGTCCAACGAGTGTCTCGAGTTCGTGCGACAGGTCACCCATGGCCATGATGCCGGCCATGCGTGCCCCGCCCTTGATGGTGTGCAGCGCTCGCTTCAACGCAAACGCCCGTTGTGCATCGGCAGGTGCGGAGCGCCACTCCCCGAGTGCGCGCTCGGAGGCCTCGATGAGTTCCAGCGCCTCCTCGGTGAACACGGCCGCGACTTCGGGGTCGTAATCGACAGTGGTCTGGACGTCGGGGGCCACAACCTCCGCCGGCCGTTCGGCTTGCGGCGACAATTCACTCTCGCCGGATTGCCCTTCGACCTCGCCGGCCGCGACCGCTTCCTCCGGCTGCGCTTCCGCTGCCGCGATGCGAGCATCAAGCCCCTTCTCGGCCTCGCCGAGCCGCTCGATCAGCAGCAGGTGACTGGCGAAGTACCCGGTGGGCTCCTCCAGGTGTTCGGCGACCGTTTCCATCGCCGTCATGCAATCTGACAGCAGCGCCAGGTCCGGCGTGCTCAGCCCGGCTCCGCTCGAGAACGCGCGCCGGATCCAATGATCAAGCGGCTCGGCCAAGCGCACACCATGGCGCGCCTGTGCAGCCTTGGAACTGCCCGCGAGCGTATGGCAGGCGCGATAGACATCCTCCGGGAGCGGGTGCGGCTCGGGAGCCTGCGCCTCGCTCTTCAGGTAGGCGCGGATCGCCGCCACGTGCGTCTCGGTCTCGCGGGCGTAGATGTCCCGCAACGCCTCGTCCATGGCGCCCGGAGGTACCACCTCCAGTAGTTCCCCCGGTGCCGCAGGGGTCTCCTCGGGCTCGGCATGCGGCTGCTCGGGCCCTGCAGGCCCCGACACTTGCAGTTCACGGCCCGCCGCCATGGCATGCGCCGCGGCGGTGATGCCCGCGACATTGCTCGCCACCGGCCGACCGGTCTCGAGATGTTCGATCAGCTGGGGCAGCGCCGCAATCGCCTCCCGCAGCTCCTCGAGAATCCCCGGGCTTCGCGTCAGGGTGTTGTCGAGCAAGCGGTTCAGCAGGCTCTCGACCGACCAGGCGAGCTCACCGAGCTCGCGTGCACCGACCATACGTCCGCTACCCTTGAGGGTATGGAAGGCGCGCCGCACGATCTCGAGCGAGTCGCGGTCGAGCGGATTTTGATCCCACATGGGGAAATGGCGCCGGATGCGCGCCAACTCTTCTCGCGCCTCCTCCACGAAGAGTTTGACCAACTCGGGGCTCGCGCTCGCTGCCAGCGCAGCGAGCTTCGCAGTAGCGCCCGCCGGCGCAGGCGCAGGCGCCGGTGCGATATCCGGCACCGTGGCCGAAATCTGGGTCTCCGCATTGCTCGTCATGAGCACTGTCTTGGCGAATGCGGAAGGTTCGATCGGCGCCACCGACGGCGTCTGCGGCGCGCGCTCCAGGTACTGCAGACACGACTGGGCGTTGTCCAGCATGTACCAGGGGTCGCTGCGGCCGGCCTGCAGCGTCTCCATGTAATACTCGATGCTGACAATCGCGTCGGCCAAGCGATCCAGCCAACCCGGCGGCACCGCCGGCGCTCCCGGCCGCATGATGCGGCGCAGCTGCGTGGCGATACCCTCGACGATTTCCACCGCGCGGGTCTTGCCCAGCATGAGCAACGCGGCCTTCAGACCCGTGATCAGTCCCTGCCAGTTATCAAGCGCCGCCGGGTCAGGCGTGCCGCCGACGCTCTGCGTGACGGCCTCCTTGATCCACGCCAGATTCTGGATGCACTCGCGCAGCACGGCGGCCTGCACTTGCTGGAATTCGCGATCCCCTTCGCTCACCTGAGCATCGGCGCCCCCGGGCGGCAGGATCATACCCACCAGGTTATCGTCGAGCCGGTCCTCGACCGCGATCAACGCGGCGGCGACTTCCACCAACACCGACTCGTCGATCGGTTCGGCGCCGCCGAGGATCCGATCCAGTCGATCGGTTTGTTCCTGCACCGCGCCGCGCTGTGCCCCGAGGCCGAGGACTCCGAGCGTATCGCCAATCTTGCGCAGCAGCGTGACCTGCGCACGCAGCGCCTCGCTGTCCGTTCCGCCGCGCCGCCCGAACTGCTCGAGAACTTCCTTGACCTTGGCGAGATCCTCGCGGATCGCCACCGCCACGGTCTGCATCAGTTTGATGTTCGGTGCGGAGAGGCTCTCGCGCTCCTGCTCGATGCTCTCGTCCACCGGCAGCAGCTCATTCAGACGGAACGAGGCGCGCACAGCCGTGACGCGCGTTCCATTGCTCGCGGATCGGCCGACGTAATACAGCAGGTTATTGAGCAGATCCACCGCCGGACTCTGGCAATAACGCGGCTCGCCGAGCTCGTAGAGGCGGCGGATGTCCCGGTCGGCGAGCCCCAGCAGTCGCTTGATCGAAACGCCCCCCTCCAGCCCGCCCTCGCGCAGCGCCTCGATCACCGCGCCGACCACCCACCAGAGCTGGAAGACCGGCTGGCGCGTAGCGGAGCGTTCCAGCTTTTCGGCCACCGAGGCCAGCGCGGCAAGGTTCTGCTCGATGCGCTCGCCGCGAATCCACCCGATCAGACCGGCCTGGAACTGGGTGCGCAGCCGACGCGCCCACTGCTCGACGTTCAAACTCGGCTCACCGGGCTCGGGGTTCTGCGGCTCGGCCTGCCTATCGGACTTCAAATTCAACAGCAGCAACGTGCCCTCGGACAGCAGCGCGCTGCCGCGAACCGCCCGCAGGTCGTTCAGCAAGGGGAGCAGTACCAGCGCGATGTCGCGTCCACCGGCGAGCACCCGCTCGAGATACCCGGGCAGCTGCACCAAGGCGCGCAGCAGCGCATCGAGGCTCTCGGCCTGGCCTTTGCGTTCATTGAAAGTCGAGAGCAGGTAGTCCGCAACCAGCTCCATCTCCTCGGCGAGCAGTGCCGCGCCGTAGATCTCGAGCACGCGCAACACGCCCTGGGTTTGGTGCAGCTCCTGCTTGCACCGCTCGAGCAGCATGACGTTGTCAGGCTGTTCGACATAGCTTTCGATCGCAGCACGCGCCTCCCCCAGCGTATGGGCGAGTTCGTGCCCGACCAGCTCTAGCGTCTGCGAGGCAACTTCCGACATCCAGCGGCTCCGGACAGGGGGCTCAGTGACCGCCCGCAGCGGTGGCGGGGGCAGGGGCGGGGGGGCCCGCCGCAAAGGCGGGCGCCGCGGTCGCGAGCAGACACGGCAGGATCGCCCCTGCGGCGCAGGCCGCGCCGAATCGGCTCCGCGGCCGGGAGTGCGGCGCGCTGCCCGGCAGGGGCCGCGCCGGCGTGACCCTCAGTTCCCGGCTCGGGAGTGCGGTTGCGCGCCCGAGGTGAGCGGGGCGGGGAAAGGGAACGGGAACGGGAACGGGAACGGGTATTGGGCTCGATCGCATCGCAGTGCTCCGCACATGCGCCCCGTCGGGGCGTGGTAACGACAGCCGATGCGAATGACACGGTGAAACGCAGACCCCGCATGCCGAGCCAATGCCCGGCACTCGCGTCTTGCCTCGGTATTCGTGCAACGTTGATCCAACGGTCTTCGCCTCGGCCTCACTGTCACCGCTGCGAATGACCGCTCCGTATGGTGCTCCCCGCCCACCGGTTGGGTGACCGTGCCGGCAGGTCTCCTGGCTCGCGGGTCACCGTCCTGCGTCCGGCCTTCCCGGTTTTCCCAGTGGCCATCATGGACGCGGACTCGCCGCTTACAGTTACGGGGGTAGCCGCGGCATCGACCCGCTTCGGGTCTCACCGCGTTCCCTCTTGCCTCCCCGGTGTCAGCCGGGGAACCAGCACGCGGGCGGGAGTGTGTCCGTTTCGCGGCTGTGCGTCAAGAAGGGCGCCGCCGCAGCGCCCGTGGGCCGCCCGCCGGGCGTTCGCGGCGGCTCGGCCGCCGTGGCCTCACGAGCTCGAGGCGAGCCGGCGGCGGCGCGCGATCCAGCACTCGTCGGCGAGGTTCATGCTGGAGATAACGCCGGCGGCCAGCATGACCCGGAGCATGTCAGGGGAAAACGACGAGTGCAGGACGGCCCAGATCGTCCCGATGTTGTAGGCGATCAGGAGTATCGCCATCAAGCGGATCGATTGCGGAATTCCCCGGTATTCCCCGCTCACCGGAAAGAAGATCCCGAAGCTCTCCGGGGTCTTGCGAAAATAAAGGCGCAACGCGAGCGACAGAGCGCCCACGCCGGCAAGCAGCGCGCCAGCGTCGAGCAGCAGCGCCATCACTCCCACCTGAACGCCGTACGCGCACACCGCGGCCAGCCAGGTGACCAGGGCGCCGACGGGGAGGAAGGTGTCATTGGAATTTCGGCTCATCTCGGCTTTCTCACGGATTGATGACGCTCAGGCGGCGTCCCGGCGCAGTACCTTGCCGGGGTTTAGGATGCCGTTGGGGTCCAGGGAGCGCTTCAGCGCTTTCATCAGCTCCAGCTCCACCGGTTGTGCGTAACGCTCCAGCTCGTCCACTTTCAGCCGGCCGATGCCGTGCTCGGCGCTGAAGCTGCCGCCGAACTCGCGTACCAGATCGTGGATGAAGCGCTTGACGGTATCGCCGCGGGCGAGAAAGGCGGTCCGATCCGCCGCGGGCGCCTGGTTCAGGTTGAAATGCAGGTTGCCGTCGCCGACGTGGCCGTAGGCGACCAGCCGGCCGTCGGGCACGTTGTCGCGCACCCAGGCGCCGGCCCGATCGATGAACTCGGGGATCGTCGCAACGGGCACCGAGATGTCGTGCTTGAGGCTGGCGCCATCGAGCCGCTGCGCCTCCGGTATGGTCTCCCTCAGCCTCCAGAAGTCCGCCCGCTCGCGCTCGCTGCCGGCGAGCGCGGCATCCAGCGTGAGGCCCTCCTGCAGCGCTCCGCCCAGGCATTCCGTCAGCATCGAATCCAACGGGTCGGCGGCGCGGGAGGAGGTGAGCTCGCACAGCACGTACCATGGGTGAGGCGCTTCCAGCGGATCGCGCACCCCTGGAATATGTCGCATGGTGAGCTCGACGGCGAGGCGCGGGACGAGCTCGAAAGAGCTGACCCGGTCGCCGCTCGCCTCCCGCAGGCGAGCGAGCAGCCGCACCGCCGCGCGCGGGTCCGGCACGGCCGTGAAGGCGGTGGCCGAGCAGCGGATCTTCGGAAACAGCTTGAGGCTCGCCGCAGTGATGATGCCCAGGGTGCCTTCCGCGCCCAGAAAGAGGGATTTGACGTCGTAGCCGGTGTTGTCCTTGCGAAGGCTGGTGAGCGAGGACAGCAGCCGCCCGTCGGCGAGCGCCACTTCGAGGCCGAGCACCAGGTCGCGCATCATGCCGTAACGCAGCACGTGTACTCCGCCTGCGTTGGTGGACAGATTGCCGCCGATCTGACAGCTGCCCTCGGACCCCAGGCTCAGCGGGAAGAGCCGCTCGGCCTCGTCCGCCGCACGCTGCACGTCGGCGAGGATGCAGCCCGCCTCGACGGTGAGCGAGTAGTTGAGCGGGTCGACCCGCCGGATGCGATTGAGGCGGGCCAACGAGACCACGATCTGCGTGCCGGACTCGTCGGGCGTCGCGCCGCCGCAGTAGCCGGTATTGCCGCCTTGGGGCACGACGCCGATGCGCCGCTCGCTGCAGAAAGAGAGCAGCCGCGTGACCTCCTCGGCGGTGTGGGGGCGCACGACGACACCACGGCCGTGGTACAGCTGACGGTGGTCGGTCAGGAAGGGCTGTGCGTCGGGCCCGGCCAGCAGCCGTCCCGGACCGAGCAGGTGCTCCAGATGGGCGAGGGCTTGCGGCTCGAGCGGGGCCGGTACGGATGGGGTGCCGGGAGGGATCATCATCTTCCGCCCACTATGCCTCATCGCGGCTGGCTCGCGAAACCGCTCGCGCCGCGGCAGTGGCTTCGGAGTCCGGGGTCAGTGGATGGCCGCGCCCAGCAGGTGGCCGACGAGAAAGCTCAAACCGCCGGCTCCGGCGCCGATCAGGACCATGCGAAACGCACCTCGCAGCGCGCCCCGGCCGGTGAACAGACTGATCGCGAGGCCCACGGCAAACAGCGTGAGGACCGTCAGCACGGCCGTGGCTATGATCTGCCGGGGCCGGGTGAAGCCGGCCAGGAAAGGCAGGACCGGAACGGCCGCCCCAAAGGCAAAGGACAAAAACGACGCGCTGGCCGCCCGCCAGGGGGAGCCCATCAAGCCCGGACTCAAGCCCAGCTCTTCCCGGGCCAGCACATCGAGCGCGTGGTCCGGCCGGGACAGAAGGGACTGGCTCACCTCGCGCGCCTGGGCCAGAGCCATGCCGCGCGCCTGGTAAATCAGCGCCAGCTCTTCGGCTTCTTCATCAGGGTACTCGGCGATCTCCGCCCGCTCGAGCGCGATCTGGTATTCATACATCTCGCGCTGCGAGCGCACCGAGACATATTCGCCAGCGCTCATGGAGAGCGCACCGGCCAGAAGGCCCGCCAGGCCCGTGATCAGCACCAGAGCCTGCGAGGCGCCCGCGCCGGCGATGCCCATCACCAGGCTGGCATTGGAGATCAGCCCGTCGTTGACGCCGAACACCGTCGCCCGCAGATTGCCGCCCAGGCCGCCACGATGGCGCTCCCCGACGTCCGCGAGCGTCGTCGGCATGTCATGACCGGTGACGGTGGCGCCGCTGTAGACCGACAGGCCACGCAGTTTCATCGCCGCGAGGACCGAGCGCATGGCCTTGGGTCCGAGCCACGCGAGCAGCCGGGCGACGATGCGCGCCCGCGTCGAAGGCCGGAAAGCCCGCTCCGGCATGGGGGCCGGGCGCTGGGTGGAGGACTCCCATCGCCCGGCCTGCTCTTCGGCCGCGGCCGCGAGCTGCTCGAACAGCCGCTGCTTGTGGGGGTCGGGTTCCGCCTGGGCGACCCGCCGGTACAACCACGCAGACTCTTTCTCGTGGTGCCAGCTGTCGAGGCCGTCGCTCATGCCGCGCCCGAAAGCGGCAACGAGTCAGGGCCGTGGTTCACGGAGTGAGTCGCCGTGATCCTGATGCCCGAGCCTCAATAATCGTGCTCGTCTTCGTCTTCGTCCTCGTCCCAGTCCTCGTCATCCTCTTCATCGTCGTCGTCGTCGTCGTCGTCGTCGTCCTCCTCATCCTCATCCTCATCGTCCCAGTCCTCGTCATCCTCTTCGTCTTCGTCCTCGGTCCAACCCTCGGGTTCCTGAGTGGGCTCGAGGTCCATCTCATGCCACGTCTCGAGGTCGAGCTCCTCGATCTCACCGTCGAGATATTCGATCTCGACCAGCTCGGCGTCCTCGTCCACTTTGAGCACGCGGAAGGATTCGTCATCTTCAAGGTTCTCGTACCATTGGCCGGGAACCGGTTCGTAATCTCTGCTCACCGATGTTGTCCTCTCCACTTGGCGGCCGCGCAAGTTTAGGGGCTGCCGTGGCGCGGAGCAACGCGGAATGAGCGGATTGACCCAGGGGCTCTCGCCGCGTGCCCGCCTTCAGCCGGTCCGGGAGCGTGAAGCTTGGGCACGGGGAAATGCCCGCCGGCGCGGGCGCGCGACAGACGGCCGTACTGCGCTTCTCGATAGCGCGATTCGATGTGGGGCCGTATAGTTTTGAACGTATGACCGGTCGCCCGAATACCACTTCCCCTCTCGGCAAGGCCCGGCGCGTGGTGGTCAAGGTCGGCTCGGCTCTGCTGGTCGACGCCGGCACCGGGTGCGTCAATCGCGAGTGGCTCGAGACCCTGATCGAGGACCTGCTGTGGTTGCGCCAGCGCGACCAGCAGGTCATTCTGGTGTCCTCCGGTGCCATCGCCCTCGGGCGGCGTCAGCTCGCTCTGGCCAAGGGGGCGCTTCGGCTCGAGGAAAGCCAGGCTGCCGCCGCCGTCGGCCAGATCCGTCTGGCGCACGCCTACAAGGAACTGCTCGAGAGCCGGGGGGTCACCGTGGCCCAAGTGCTGCTCACGTTGGATGACAGCGAGCGGCGGCGCAGGTACCTCAATGCACGGGCGACGCTCGAGACGCTGCTCTCCCTGGGGGCCCTGCCGGTCATCAACGAAAACGACACCGTGGCCACCGCGGAGATCCGCTATGGGGACAACGACCGTCTGGCCGCCCGGGTGGCGCAGATGGCCGGGGCCGACTGCCTGATCCTGCTATCGGACGTCGATGGGCTTTACACCGCGGATCCGAACCAGGACCCGGCGGCGAGCTTCATCGGGGAAGTCCGTGAAATCACACCGGAAATCGAGGCCATGGGCGGACGCTCGGCATCCGAGGTGGGCTCAGGGGGCATGGCCACCAAGCTGCTCGCCGCGCGCATTGCCGTCTCCGCCGGCACTCATCTGTGCATTGCGGCGGGCCGCCACCACCATCCCGTCAGGCGTATCGAGCAGGGCTCGCGCTGTACGTGGTTTCTGCCCGCGGCGACACCGGTCACCGCGCGCAAGCGGTGGATCGCCGGAACCCTGCGCCCGACCGGGGCGGTGTGCATAGACCGGGGGGCGATCGATGCGCTGCGCAACGGCAGGAGCCTGTTGCCCGCCGGAGTCACCGCAACCCGTGGCCCGTTCGAGCGCGGCGATACCGTCAGTGTGCTCGCGCCCGACGGCGTGGAGGTCGCCCGCGGCATCATTGCCTATTCGGACGGCGATGCGACCCGGATCATGGGGCGCAGGTCGGCCGAGATCGAGGGGATTCTCGGTTTCAGGGGGCGTGACGAACTGATCCATCGCGACGATCTGGTACTGTTGAAACACCCCACACCATGAGCACCTCCTTGGACCCTCATCTTGGCGAGATGATGCAGCGACTGGGCCGCAGCGCGGTCAGCGCCGCCTCCGTGCTGGCGCTCACCTCCACCGAGGCAAAAAACGCCGCCCTTGCAGCGGCGGCGGGGGCGGTACGCGCCCGCGCCGCCGCAATCCTCGAGGCCAACGAGCACGATGTCGCGGCAGCGCGCGCGGCCGGACTGAGCGCGGCCCTGATCGATCGCCTGGTGCTTTCCGAGCCGCGCATCGAGTCGGTGGCGCGGAGCATCGAAGCGGTCATGGCGCTGCCGGACCCGATCGGCGTCACCACGGCGCAGTGGCAACGGCCGAACGGTTTGAGGATTCAGCGCGTGCGGGTGCCGCTCGGCGTGGTCGGCATCATCTACGAGAGCCGCCCGAACGTCACGGCCGACGCCGGCGCCCTGTGCCTGAAATCCGGCAACGCCGTCATTCTGCGCGGCGGCTCGGAAAGCCGGCATTCCAACGCCGCGATTCACGCCTGCCTCGTCGAGGGCCTGACCGCCGCCGCATTGCCCGCCGAATGCATCCAACTCGTGCCGACCACCGATCGCGCAGCGGTCGGCTACATGCTCGCCGGCATGATCGATTACCTGGATGTCATCGTGCCGCGCGGCGGCAAGAGCCTGGTGGCGCGCGTCCAGCAGGAGGCGCGCGTGCCGGTGATCGGCCACTTGGAAGGCAACTGCCACGTCTACGTCGACCGGGACGCCGATGTACGCATGGCTCAGGCTATCGCGCTCAACGCCAAGATGCGCCGCACCGGGATCTGCGGGGCCGCCGAGACTCTGCTCCTCGACCGCGCCTGCGTCGGATCGCACCTGGTGCCCGTGTTGCATACTCTGCTCGAGGCCGGTTGCGAGGTGCGCGGAGATGAGCGCGTGCAGGAGGCTGATGCCCGCGTGCGGCCGGCGACCGAAGACGACTGGTACACGGAATATCTGGATGCGATCATTGCCGTCCGTGTGGTCGACGGTGTGGACGGTGCGATCGCGCACATCGCCCGGTACGGCTCGGCGCATACCGAATCCATCGTGACCGAAAACCAGGCCACGGCGGAACGGTTCCTGCAGCGGGTCGACAGCGCCATCGTGCTGCACAACGCCTCGACCCAGTTTGCCGACGGCGGGGAGTTTGGCATGGGCGCCGAGATCGGCATCTCAACCGACCGATTCCACGCCCGCGGGCCGGTCGGTGTCGAGCAGCTGACCAGTTACAAATACGTCGTGCGCGGCGCGGGACAGGTCAGGCCGTAGCGCCTCGAGTCAGCGCGGCGAGCCCGCCTCGGAGCGAGAACACCTGCGCGAGGCCGCGGCCGCGCAGCTCCTGCGCGGCCGCCAGGCTTCGCACACCGCTGGCACAGACGAGCAGACACCTGCCCTCGGGCGGTGTGGGCGCTCCGTAAAGCAACTCTCCCATGGGAACGCATCGGATGCGGGAACAGCGGGCCGGTTGCGCGGCCGCTTCCGTGCTTTCGCGGATGTCGATGACCTGGAAACCGGCATCCACGGCCGCTTCCAGCGACTCGAAGTCGATCTCGACGCCTGAGTCCGCAGCGGAAGCGGCCTCTTGCGCCGCGGCGTGCGGCCGTCCATGCCCGGGACAATCGGGCGTGCGCCGCGCCCGCACGCGCGTGATGGACACGGTGAGCAGATCGACCATGAGGACCTCCTCGCCGAGCTGACCGGGAAGATCCAGCAGGAGCTTCAGCGCCTCCAGCGCCTGCAGCGTGCCGAGGGCGCCGGGCACGGGCCCGAGCACCCCCGCTTCGGCGCAGTTGCCGACGAGGCCGTCGCGCGCCGCCTCCGGCCAGACACAGCGCAGGCAGGGCCCTCGATCCGGTCGAACCACCTGCAGTTGGCCCTCGTACTGGTAGACGCTCGCGAACACGATCGGCTTGCCCAAACGGACACACGCGTCGTTGAGCGCGAGTTTGCCGGCGATGTTGTCCGTGCAGTCCACGACCAGGTCGTAGTCCGCGACGATGTCCGGCGCGGTGCGCGCATCCAGACGGACCGGATGCACGCCAAGATCGACCTCAGGGTTGAGAGCGTGCAGGCGCTGGGCCGCCAGCTCGACTTTGGGCCGGCCGACATCGGCCAGGGCATACAGCGGCTGGCGGTGCAGGTTGGAGGCCTCGAGCCGGTCCGCATCCGCCAGGCCGAGTCGGCCCACCCCCGCAGCCGCGAGATAGGTCAAGGCGGGAACACCGAGGCCGCCGCAGCCGACCACCAGCACCGAGGAGCCCTTGAGCTTTGCCTGCCCGGCCGGTCCGACCTCCCTCAATGCCACCTGCCGGGAATAATCGGGAGTTGCGGGAGGGAAGTGTGCGTGGCGATGGGCCTTTGCGCCGGGGTCCGCTCCCGGCTCGGTCTGCGCCGGCGCGGCGGCGCAGCGCTCGCAATTGACCCAGCCGGAGTCGCCGGTCTCGTAGTGCTCCTTCTTCCAGATCGGGACGCGGTGTTTGACTTCGTCGATGATGTACCGGCACGCGAGGAATGCCTCGTGCCGATGCCGGGCGCTCACCCCGACCCACACGGCCGTCTCGCCGATGCCGAGCGGCCCGAGGCGGTGCACACAGGCGGCATGCTCGACGCCAAAGCGCGCGACGGCCTCCGCGACGATCCGCTCGCCTTCCTTGACGGCCAGCGGCTCGAAGGCTTCGTATTCCAGACGCACGACCCGCCGGCCCTCGTTGTGATCGCGCACCCAACCCTCGAAGCAGGTCTGTGCGCCGCAGGCGGGATCCCCGAGCGCGGCGCGCAGGGCGGATGACTCTATGGGGGCGTCGCTGAACCGAAACATCAGCCCCCCGCGACAGGAGGGATGAACACCACGGTGTCGCCGTCGGCGAGCGGCTGCGACCACTCGCCGAATTCTGCGTTGACCGCCACCCGCAGCAGCTCGGGCGGCAGGGTGAACGGGTAGCGGCTCTTGAGCTCCCCGTATAACTCGCGCGGCGTACCCGCCGTGCTGATGAGCGACTCGCCGCTGTGTCCGGCCTGTTCGCGCAACAGCGCGTAATACTGCACGCTGATGCGCTTCGGTCTCTGCGCCGCCTCCGAGGATCCCAGCGCGTCGGCCGCCCGCCGGAATTCCTCCGGGGTGTTGATGTTGTCGAGCGAGCCGGGGCTGGGCTGCTCGAGCAGCTCGACATCCGCCTGGATCAGGAACTTGCGCGGGCAGTTGCGGCCGGCGGCCACGTGGGCGGTCAGGCCTGCGTGACTCGCCGGCTCGTAGATGGCGCACAGCGGCTCGGGAAGGCCGTCGCGGCTGGAGCAATAGGCGGTCGCCGCGCGATGCGCGGCCCGGGACGCGATCAGCCGCTCGAGCGTGCCCGCCTCGAGGAAAGGCAAATCGCAGGCGAGCACCAGCCAGGCCGCATTCGGGTGCCGGGCCTGCGCGGCCAGGATGCCCGCAATGGGCCCGAGGCCGCTCTGCAGGTCCACGATCTGGGCAAACCGAGCCCGCACCGGATCGGCGCGCTGGTCTTCGCGAACGCTTATGAACGCGCGCTCCACGCGGCTCTCGAGCAGTGACATCGTCCACTCGAGCTGGCTGAGGCCATGGTAGGCGAGCGCGGCCTTGTCGCGCCGCATCCGGGCGCTGTGACCGCCTGCGAGCACGAGGCCGTAAAGGGGTGCCGCGGAGGCGGGAGCGGTAGAGCGGGGGGAGGTTGCCATGGCGGGGAGTTTACCCCTCCCGCGCGGCTCGCCGCGCCACGGTACGCCGGAATGCGTGCTTGCCGCCGGATTTCTCCAGCAAGCGAACGCCGGTGATTTCGATGTCGTGTGAGAGCGCCTTGCACATGTCATAGATCGTCAATGCGGCGACCGTCGCGCCAGTCAATGCCTCCATCTCGACGCCCGTGTGGTGATGCACCGCGACGCGGCACCGTACCAGGATCTGCCCGCCGCGCCCCTGCTCGATCTCCACCGAGCAATGCGTAAGGCCGAGCGGGTGGCAGAACGGGATGAGCTCGTGCGTGCGCTTGGCCGCCATGACCCCAGCGATGATCGCAGTGTCGAACACCGGGCCCTTCTTCGTCCGATGGCCGCTGCGGCGCAGCGCCGAGGCGACCTCGCGGGGCAGCAGTACCTTCGCTTCAGCGAGAGCCTCGCGGTGAGTGATGTCTTTGGCGCCGACATCCACCATCGTCGGACGGTTGCGGCTGTCCAGATGTGAAAGTCCCGTGCGCGTCTTTGAGCTCAATCAGAGGTTCCTAACCACCGATGTAGAACATCTCGACCTTGCGCTCGCCGTCGGCGAGGTGCGCCTGGCGCCGCTCGCTGTAGTTGTCGGAGCGTCCCAGCCATACCGTTCGCATCACGTCCAGCAGCTCGTCGTCGCTGGCGCCGCTGCGCAGCTTGTCGCGAAGAGCGGTTCCGTGCGCGGCGAACAGGCACGTGTAGAGCACGCCATCGGAGGAAAGCCTTGCGCGCGTGCAGTCGCCGCAGAACGGCTGGGTGACCGACGAAATGAAGCCCACCTCGCCCCGGCCGTCGGCGAACGCATAACGCTCCGCCACCTCCCCGTGGTAGGCGCGTCCCAGGGGGGTCAGCGGCCATCGCGAGCCGATGCGGGCGACCAGCTCCTTCGAGGGCACCACGACATCGGGCCGCCAGTGGTTGCGGTTGCCGACATCCATGTACTCGATGAAGCGTACGATCACGCCCGTGCCCCGGAAGCGATCCACCAGGTCGAGCGCGGTGTGGTCGTTCACGCCGCGCTGGATGACGGTGTTGACCTTGATCGGCCCCAGGCCGGCGCGCCGCGCGTGTTCGATACCCGAGAGCACGTCCTCCAGGCCGCCGAATCCACCGCTCAGGCGCGTGAAGACCTCGGGGTCGAGGCTGTCGAGACTGACCGTGATTCGCTGCAGCCCCGCAGCGCGCAGCTCGAACGCGTGTTTGCCGAGCAGGGCGCCGTTGGTGGTCAGGGCGATGTCCTCGATGCCCTCGATCGCGGTGAGGTCGCCGATCAGGTCGGTGAGATTGGGCCGCAGCAGCGGCTCGCCGCCCGTCAAGCGAAGCTTGCGCACGCCCAATCGGACGAACAGCCTGGCGAGGCGGACGATTTCGTCGAACGAGAGCCGCTCGCGCGAGCCGAGAAAGCGGTACTTGTCGTGAAACGTCTCCCGCGGCATGCAGTAGGGGCAGCGGAAGTTGCAGCGGTCCATGACCGATATGCGCAGATCGCGCAGCCCCCGCCCGCGCAGGTCTCGCGGGCGGGCGGCGCCGAGGGGAGTCACATGATCGCTTGCGGCCATGAGACAGCTTTACCACCCGGCGGCGCGGAATTCCATCGCCCGGATGAGGTGACTCTCGCGCAGGCGGTAGCCCGGGAATCTGCGCTACCAGCGGAACAGCCGGGCCACGAATCCCCGCGGATAGGTCCTGGGCCCCGGTGGCAGCTCCACGAAGCCGTCCGTGCCCGCCAGCGCCGTGAAGTCGCCCGATCCGTTGGTGGGCTTCGGTCTGGCCCAGCAGCGTCCGTCGTCGTCAGTCTCGAGGACGACGGGCAGGAAGAAACTGAGCGCCGGTTGAACGGTGAACGGCTCGCCCAGAGCGATCCGCTCCGCGACGGGGGCGGTCCGGCCCTGACTGGCGGCGAGGGCCGGCAGGACGTATCGGGAGACGCAGACCGCGGTGGATACTGGGTTGCCGGGTAGGGCGAGCACCGCGGCACCGGTACCGGCAACGCCGAACCACAGGGGCTTGCCGGGACGCTGGGCCACCTTGTGGAACACGCAGCGAACCCCGAGCGTGTCGAGCACCTTCGGCACCAAGTCGAGCTTGCCCATCGAAACGCCTCCGCTGAGCACCAGCACATCGTGTGTCTCGAGGTGGAATTTCAGGCGGCGCTCGAGATCGGCCGGGTTGTCGACGATGTGGTCGTCCGCAACACGTTGGAACCCGTGCAGCCGCAACGCGGCGGCGATTGCATACGCGTTCGAGCGCCGGACCTGGTGGGCCTGAATCGGCTCGCCGGGCTCGATGAGCTCGTTACCAGTGGAGATCACCGCCAGCATCGGCTGGCTGCTGACGCGGACCCGCGCCATGCCCGCCGAGGCGGCGATTGCGATTTCGGCGGGCCCCAGCCGTGTGCCGGCAGTGAGCAGCAAGGTGCCCTGGCGCGTATCGGTTCCGCGCCGGTGAACGTTCTGCCAGGGGCGCACCTGAAGCCCTTCCTGAAGGTGCGCCTCCCCGCCGCTGACCGAGATCTGCTCCACGGGCACCACGCAGTCGCAGCCCCCCGGCAGGGGCGTGCCGGTCATGACCTCGATGCAGTCTTCGCGGGAGGCCAGCGTGAGCGGCGCGTCCCCGGCCGCCTGCGTCGCCTGGATACGCAAGCGCCGGGTGCCCCGGGCGACTTGGCCGCTGACGAGCGCGATGCCGTCCATGGCGACGCGGTCGAACGGCGGCTGGTCGCGCTCGGCGTGGACATTCTCCCGCAGCACCGCCCCGGCGCACTGCGCCAGCGGCAGCGACTCGACCGGCAGGCAGGTCAGATGCCGCTCGATCAGCTCATCGGCTTCGGCGGGAGTCCGCAACAGCAAGCTCCTCAGTTGCTCTTCTTGGCGTGCTTGGCCTGATAGACCTTCACCTGGGCGTTGAACTGATTGGCGACGGTCTTCAGCTGATCGACCGCGGCGTTGTTTTTCTGGACTTCCATCTGCTCCATCTTGGCGATCTGCTTCTTGGTCAGCTTGGTGGACGCGTTGATGATCGCGGTGTCTTCCTGGTGCTTGATGCAGTGCAGGTAGGCCACCACCTGGTCGTTGTAGGTCTGCACGGCCTTCTGAGCCGCCAGCATCTGAGCCATCGTGGCGACGTTGCCGTCCGGGATGTGACCGGGAGCATGTGGATAGTTGCAGTCGGCATACGCAGGGGACAGGGCGAGAGCCGCGAGACCGGCTGCGACGAGAAACAATTTCATTATAAGAATACCTCTGATGGGCGGAGCCCCTATCTTACGGACGGGGGACGGTTTGGACCACTGTCCGGAACCTGAGTCCAGGCGGTACCGGATCGGGATCGATCCCGGCGGCGGCGCCTGGGGGGCCCGGTGACCCTCGGCACCGTCGATACCCGGCGCGGCCTGCGGCTGCAGCATGATAGGATACTTGCGCAGTCGGTATCCTTGGGGTCCGGGACGTGCCGGAGACGTCCCTGGATAACCCCCAGACCGGGCTTCCGTCCGGTCGTGCACCGCTGTGGGGTGGGGCCGTGCCGAAGGCGTCCCTGGATCGCCCCCAGCATGGCCATTCATGGCCGGTCGTACACCGCTGCACGACGCGCCCGTAGCTCAGTTGGATAGAGTACCTGGCTTCGAACCAGGTGGTCGGGGGTTCGAATCCCTCCGGGCGCGCCAAATTCACGC
>OFHJ01000353.1_pt1 | contig 18567 bp, 15 predicted proteins | sample 1522001 | NCBI WGS metagenome assembly OFHJ01 (sample SAMEA2464838, study PRJEB22497) | soil metagenome | biome: Grassland; feature: Farmland; material: Clay | place: Australia | collected 2013-02-01 | depth 1.2 m | reverse complement strand
AACTCGACCCAACCATGCCCGACGAGCGGCTGAGGCCGCTGATCGAGCGTTTCGCCGCCATGCTCGCGGAAATCCCCTCCTTCGCCAATACTTTCGAGGCAATCTGAAAATGCGGGGATTCTTGAGGTTGACGTGATGTTGTGGACGGCCCCGCTCTGGGCATTCCGGTGCCAAAGTGTGGCTGTTGCAAGACTACTTAAGGGGAGCCGTCCATGGGCAAGGTTATCACGATCGGACTGGATATAGCGAAGCACGTCTTTCAGGTCCACGGGACTGACGCAGCGGGGTCAACGTCATCTGCCGCAGACACCCGTTCTAATCAAAGAGGCCATGATTTGGATGAAGCCGCCGCCGCCCGTTGAAGAGGCATTTACTGCCGCTTGTCCCGAATGGTGTCCGAATTTAAGGTTGACTTGACAATAAGTTGTCATGTAACCTCTTAATATCTTTGCGGTGCGGAACAGCCCGAATTGCAAGGATCGGCGGCAACGGCGCTGCCAGCATCATTTAAGGCAAAAACGCCTCTCGCGCGATGATCAGTCGTGAGGGCGTTTTTTTTGTGCCCAGCCCTAGCGCCGACAACCTCACCGCAAAACCCGCACAACCTCATCGCGAAACCCGCCGAGGACGCCGTCCCGGCATCCGCGAGGTTTTTAGGGCGTAGGGCTATGACCGACACGAGTAGAAACGGGAAGCATTTCGAAGGGGGACTAAGGATGACTGCGAAGCACGATGTCTCGGTCGCCGAGGAAATGGAAGAACAGATCGATCACGTTCTCGGCGCGGAATACGAACATAAGCCGGTTCCGCTCGGCGCGCGGCGAAGCATGTTTTCGGTGACCATGGTGTGGATTGGCTTCCCCATGATCATCACTGGCGCGATGACGGGATCGCTGCTGGTGGCCGGCATGGGATTCAAGCGGGCGCTCGTCGCGATGATCGTCGGCAACTTGATTATGTTTGCTTACGTCGGCGCACTGGGCGTTCTCGGAACTCGTAGGGGCATGAACTACGCGCTTCTGGCCAGCATTGTCTTCGGTCGCAAGGGCTACGTATTTTCCTCGGGTCTCTTAGCGACGCTGCTGCTCGGTTGGTACGCCGTGCAGACCGGCATCACGGGTAATCTCGTGAGCACCACCTATCACGTGAACTATGTATTAATGACTGCCGTGGCTGGCGTTCTCTACATTGGTGTCACCTTCGTCGGCGTTCGGGGGCTTCATTGGATCGGCGTGATCTCGGTGCCTCTCTTCGTGATCCTGGGCATATGGGTGGCCGCCGACTCGGCTGCTGCTGCGGGCTGGAGCCATGTCGTCGCTTACGCCGGCAACAACGGCGTCGCCACTATGTCGATGGGCGTCGGGCTCACCGTTGTGTTAACGCTTTTCGTCGACGCAGGTACTGTGGCGGCCGACTTCAACCGCTGGGCCAAGGACACTCCGAGCTCGCTCATCGCTACTTTCAGCGCGTTTCCTTTCGCCAATCTCATGGCGATGCTGGTTGGCGGAGTGATGACCGCTGCGCTGGCGAAGTCGAACGCCAATCCGTTCGGGGCCGATAACATGTTCGGCTACATGAACCGTATGCAGATCGCCTGGTTGAGCGGACTGGCGTTCCTGTTTCTCTATTGCAACCTGGGCTCAGTCTGCTCGCACTGTCTGTACAATGCGGCAACCGGGTGGTCGCGCATTTTCGGCAGCCACATGCGGCTGCTTGCGATAATCCTCGGGATCATCGGAATTGTCATCGCAGCGGGTAATGTCTGGGCCTACTTCATCCAGTGGCTGTCGCTGCTCGGCATCCTGGTGCCGCCGATCGGCGCCATTATTCTGTCCGATCAGTATCTGCTTCGACCCAGCGCGGAGGTCGATGCGGACTGGCGGCCTACGGCCTTCATCGCGTGGGGATGCGGGTCGGCGGTTGCCTTCTTCGTCAATAGCATGGCGCCTGACTGGTCGACTGCGATTTCGGCCTTCCTGGTCGCCAGTATTGTTTACTGGATTCTGTCCGCGGTCACAGGTACGCGGCGCAAATACGCTTGAGCCGCGGGCCTAGCGGCCGCGGCGCCGGGCCCTCTTCCTTGGCGCCGATCGAAACAAAAGACTTGGGAGTAAGGTGGTATGACAACCGACTACGAAATTTACGACTTGGGAGACCTGCGCCTGCAACGTGGCGCGACCATCCGGGACTGCAAGCTGGCGTACAAGACGTTTGGTAAGCTCAAAGCCGATAAAAGCAATGCCATCGTCTACCCGACCTGGTACTCGGGGCAGCATTACGATAACGAGTGGCTTGTCGGAAAGGGCATGGCGCTCGATCCGGACAAATATTTCATTATCATTCCTAATATGTTCGGCAACGGTCTCTCCTCCTCGCCGAGCAACACCCCGGCCCCTTACAACGGCCCACGATTCCCGCAGGTCACCATGTACGACAATGTACGGGCGCAGCACCGGCTGGTCACCGAGAAGTTCGGCATCAAGAAGCTCAAGCTCGTGCTCGGCTGGTCGATGGGCGCGGGACAGACGTTTCAATGGGGCGCGCTCTACCCCGACATGATGGAGTTCCTCGTGCCCTTCTGCGGGTCGGCGAAGTGCTCGCGCCACAACTTCGTCTTTCTTGAAGGCGTCAAGGCGGCCCTTACCGCCGACGCCGCCTGGAACGAAGGCTGGTACAAGGAGCAGCCGAACAAGGGGCTGCGTGCGGCAGCGCGCGTTTATGCCGGCTGGGGTTTCTCGCAGGCCTTCTATCGGGCGCGGCTCGACATCGAGAGCCTGGGGTATTCTTCGCTGGAGGATTTTCTCGTCGCGTTTTGGGAGGGGTTCTTCCTGCCTAAGGACGCCAATAACCTGCTGACGATGCTGTGGACCTGGCAGCAGAGCGACATCGCTGACAACGAGCTTTACAGCGGCGATTTCAAGAAGGCACTCGGTGCCATCAAGGCGAAGACCTATGTCATGCCGGGCCAGACCGACCTCTACTTCCCACCCGAGGACAGCGGGTTCGAAGTCGCCAACATGCCGAACGCCACGCTGATCCCGATCCCATCTGTTTGGGGGCATTTCTCCGGCGGCCCAGGTACCAACCCGGACGACGTCAAGTTTCTTGACGGCAAGCTCAAGGAACTTCTCGCGGGCTAGCGGCAAGGGCCTCGGGTAGGCCCGTACTTTGCATCCAGAGGGAACGACATCTTGGCGGGCGTGGGTCGGTTTCAAAAGCGAGACGTGGTGCTCGCGGACAGCGAGCGTGCGGAATTGGCGCTGATCGTGCAATCGCGTTCGGCGAGCCGCGATCTGGTTTGCCGAGCCCAAATCATTCTTGCCTCGGCAAGCGGCGAATCCAATGCTTCTATTGCTCGCCGTCTCGGGTTGGGCAAGACGACGATCTGGTACTGGCGGAAGATGTGGTGCGAGCAGGGGGTGGCCGGACTATACGGCGAGGCCCTGTCTGGCCGGCCGCGAACGCACGACGAGGAAGTGGCGGCCAATCTTCTGAGCACCGTTCTCAAGACCAAGCCGCCGACGGGCAAGCGCTGGACCGTGCGGTCCGTAGCGGAGGCGACCGGGTTGCCAAAGAGTTCGGTCGCCCGGATGCTGGCCTGGTTTGGGTTTTCGCTGCACCGGACGAAACTGCCGAATCCCGCGGCCGGTCCTTTGTTTGTTGACAAGGTGAAATACATCGCCGGCCTTTACCTCAACCCGCCTGAACATGCCTTCGCGCTCGGTGTCGATGAAAGCAGTCGGATCAAAGCGAACGGATGCCCCAACCGGGTAGCAGCGCTCGGGCTCGGCGACCTGAAGGGCATCGCACACGGCCATGTTAGGAGCGGACCAACAACGCTGTTTGCAGCTCTGGACATCGCCAATGGCAAAGCGTCGAGGCCGCGCGAGGCACGGCAGCGCCACCAGGATTTCTTGGACTTTCTCGAGCATATCGACGGCAGCGTGCCGGCCGTGCTCGACGTCCATTTGGTCGTCGATCACAACGCCGCGGAGCGACGCCCTGAGATTCGCGCGTGGCTGGCCAACCGGCCGCGTTTCCATATCCACCTCACGGCGAGCCGCGCATCGTGGCTCGATCAGATGCGGCGCTCGCTTGCCCTTCTCAGTCAACGCCGGGTTGGCCGCGCCTGTTACGTCAGCGCGCGGGATCTCGCCGCGAAAATCGCTGCCTTCAGGGAGTCCTACGGCGCCGAGCGCGGCCCGTTCGTGTGGACTGCGGTGGCCGACATGATTCTGGTAAGAGAAGAGACGCGCCGACGGCGTTCCGCCGCTTTAGCCGCGGCCTAGCCATTCGACATGGATGACCGGGCGGGTGCGGTGACGATTGTCGGAACCGTGGCCGGCTAGCATAGCGTCCGCCCCTCAAGCCGTGACGACGGAGTCAACGTCAGGGATACTTCAAGTGGTGAGCGGGTTTCGGGCGCCTCCGGCGCGCGCCGCCCGGCGGATTTCAAGGGATCGCTGAAAACACAGGAGGACCTCATGACGGACCACAGCGATATCTGTCAAATGGACGCAGTTGCGATTGCTGAGGCGGTACGTGCAAAGGAGCTGTCGCCGGTCGAGGTCGTGGACGCCTTTCTTGCGCGGATGGATGCGCTTGATCCGCAACTTCACGCCTTTTGCACACCGACGCCCGATCGAGCCCGGGCGCGAGCCAAGGAGCTGGAGCGCAGTATCGCGAGTGGAGAACCCGTGGGGCCGCTTGCCGGCGTGCCCGTCGGTATCAAGGACCTAGTCTGCACCAAGGGGATCAAGACCGTTTCAGGGTCCGTCGCCTATCGCGATTTCGTGCCGGACGAGGACGATGTCGTGGTGGAGCGGCTGGTCGCCGCCGGTGCGGTGATTCTGGGTAAGACCAACGTTCCGGAATTCGGCTACAGCGGGGTGGGCCACAACCCGGTATTCGAAACCACGCGCAATCCATGGAACCTGGACATGACGCCGGGAGGATCGAGTGCCGGCTCGGGAGCCGCGGTGGCGTCGGGGATGTGCCCATTCGCGATTGGAAGCGACGGCGGCGGCTCGGTGCGAATCCCCGCCGCCCATTGCGGGCTTTACGGCCTGAAGGCGTCGATGGGGCGGGTTCCGCTTTATCCAGGCACGAAAGACGAGCGCTATCCCGGTGTGTCGAGTTGGGAAAGCCTCGAGCATATCGGGCCGATGAGCCGAACCGTTGCCGACAGCGCCTTGATGATGTCGGTGATCGCCGGGCCTGATCCGCGGGATCGACACAGCCTACCGGCGGCGTCCTTCGATTGGATGAAATGCCTCGAAGGCGGGATCAAGGGGCTCAAGGTAGCCTATAGTCCGGACTGGGGCTATGCGCCGGTCGATCCGCGCGTGCGCGAGATTGTCGGCGCAGCGGCGCGCGCCTTTGAGCGCGACCTCGGCTGCATCGTGGAAGAGGCGCATCCCGGCTGGGATGACCCCTATGGCGCGTTCTGGGGGATCGTGGCGGCCGAATCCGACCTCAAGGGGCTGCGCGCGCTGGCGGATAAACACGAGGCCGAGATGACGCCGCATCTGCTCGAGTTCATCCGCCGCAATTGGACCGCCGAGGAGTTCACCGACGCACTCATGGCGCGAAAAGCGGTCAACAACAAGATGTGGCGATTCATGCAGAAATACGATCTCCTGCTGACGCCGACGCTCGCGGTGCCGCCATTTCCGCTGCACATGCAAGGGCCCGAGAAGATTGATGGAAAAATCGTTGCGCCGTTCCGGTGGCTTGCTTTCACCTTTCCGCTTAATTTGACCGGCCAGCCCGCGGCCTCGATTCCCGCCGGTTGGACCGAGGACGGCTTGCCGGTCGGGTTGCAGATCGTTGGCCGGCATCTGGACGATCCGATGGTGCTCCGCGCTTCGGCGGTTTTTGAGCGGGCGCGCCCCTGGAAGCACCGCTGGCCGGCGATATTGGGCGGCTGACCGCGCCGCGTTAGGGCGACAAGCGAACGGCGAAGAAAGGGATTTGAACAGAGGGTGGGCGGGACATACCGACCGGCTATTGGGGGCTAAATCGAGGGCATGATGCGAGCCAACGGCGGGCCGGGCAGGCGGCGGTTTCTCTCCTTCAGGGATGCGCCATGACGCTGGCCGTCGAAGCGGACCTGCCGTAGCCGATCAAAAATGGATCGGCCATAACGCGCGCCCGCGACTGGCAAATGACGTCGAATTGTCCGGAGCGATTTGCGCGCCCAATTCGCGTCCAGAGATCGGCATGACTGCTGCGCGCATTTATCGCGATGGTTCCCTGGGGCGCATCGAGAGACGATCCCAGAATCATGGGACGTAAGATATCGGTGTCCATGGTGCCCGCCTGAGCCAGGGCGTTTGCGAAAACGTGAACCTGAAAATATGCGCTCTCCATGCACATATTGGTGACTTCGCTCGCGCCGTAATGGCTGCGATAGAGGTTTAGGAAAGCTTGATTCTGTGCGCCGCCTATCGATTGGAAATAAGGGGCGGCGGTTATGTGTCCTTCGCCGACGTCGAAGCCCATCGCAAGGATCTCGGCTTCGCTGGTGGTCAGGCTCGCGATCGGCATGGAGCGTGGGTTGAAGCCAGCCTCGGCATACGCTTGATACAGGTGTACGGTGGAATCGCCCACCACTGTCGAGAAGATGACGTCTGGCGACGCTTCGCGAATTTCGCGGATCACCGCTTTGAAATGCTCACGGCGGGCGCGCAGGCTCATATACAACTCGCCAACGACCTCGCCGCCGTTGCATTGCAGAAGCTCGCGCATGATTCGATTCGACGCGCGTGGATAGACATAATCCGATCCGATAAAGAAGAAGCGCGAACCGTATGTATCCATTAGATATTGACACAGAACTACGCTGTTCTGATTGGGCGCGGCCCCTGTGTAAATGACATTGGGCGAATACTCGAAGCCCTCGTAGACCGTTGGATACCACAGCAGCCCGTTCAAGCGCTCAACCACGGGGAGCACGGCTTTGCGGCTGCTCGACGTATAGCAGCCGAAGATGGTGGTGATCTGGTCCTCGGCCATAAGACGCTTGGCATAATGAGCGAAGGATGCGGCCTCGGACGCGGGATCGTAGATCACGGGTACGAGTTCGCGGCCATCGACTCCGCCCGCGCGATTGATCCCTTGAATGGCGAGGAGAGTTCCCCGAAGCTGTGTTTCCTCGATTACCGCCATGGAACCGGTTCGGGAAAATAGAACGCCCACTCGCCAAGGTTCCGATGTGCGAGCGCGTGAAGTGTTTAATAGTCTGCGGTCTTGTGGCGTCACTTCCATTGGCCCCCGACCACCTCTCTAGAGTTTAATTCAATCCCTGTCCGCCACGTATTTCAAGCCCTCATCGTCATCCTTCCACCGCAAAAGTTAGGCCAAGAGTACGAACCCGCCTTATCAATCGGAAATAGCGCGATTATTTTGGGGTCCGGCGGCGCCATGGCTTTCTAAGCCTCCCAATAAAGCGCCAATTGCGTGGGCGATTGCCTATTGTGGCGGCGATGGCTCTATCGCGGCAGCGTAGTATATCAGGGGCTCGCCAATCCGGCGTCGGACTCGATTTTACTCGGCATCGCTCCGGGCGTGGCCGATCGCCCTGGGGTGGGTGCGACAGAAACCGCAGTGGGCTTGCTTGGCGGGCGCATCGCTGGCTGATAATATACCATTGCTTTCAGAGAACGGGTCCCCCTGTCATCGGGTGCCCAGGGGATGGACGAAAAGGCGGCTGGGACCATGACAGAGGCGCATGTGATGCGGCGCGCAGGTGGTCTGCCCAAAGAGATCACCGGGTTGGAGATCGCCGTCGCTACTCCCCGCGACGAGAGCGGCGGACTGTTTATTAGGGAGTTGCAACGAACGCATGCCCGCGTACGGCATGTCTGGCCTTTGCCCGAGCTGTTGCCGCAAGACGTCGACGTGCTTTGCTGCGATCTCGTTCCCGATCTTTCGCGGCGGATCGCATGGGTTCCCGGGGATCCGAAGGCCGCTCTGATTCTGTTGGTCGACGCGCTGCAGGTTAATCTAGATCTAATGCGTAGCGTGGCGCCGGATGCAATTCTCCATCGCCCCTTCACAGCCCCTGAGGTTCTGACGAGCCTGTTGTTGGCGCAAACGCATTTCAACTACGTTCGGCGGCTCACGTCGCGAATCCAGAAGCTCGATGAGACCATGCAGGCGGTGCGGAACGTCGAGCGCGCGAAGATGATCCTCATGCTCAAGCGTGAAATGGGGGAAGAAGAGGCCTATCGGCATATCCGTCAGGAGGCCATGTCTCGCCGTGTCACCATCAGTGTCGTCGCAGCCGCCATTGTTGACTCGTACGAGCTGCTGGGTTAGCCTTATCTTCAAGTTTGCGCGGTAGCGCGAAGCGGCAACAGCGCCGTCGCTAAAATTCAAGGCACCAAGGCCTCACGCGGATCGTATACAACGAACCGGTGGGGTTTTTTTGTGCGGAAATGCAGGAAGGAATAGGAGGTCACGAGCTAGGTGAAGGGAACTTGGTATTGACGGTGTAACCGGTAGCCGCCAACTCGCTTGTAAACCGCGCGATCATGGCTTCGCTGCCGGGGCCATTTAGGGAAAAACGGAACCGGTTTTGCTTTGCTCACTTTAACTCGGGGCCAAGAAGCAAATAGAACATAGGGAGGATTTCTAGAATGAGAAGGCGTGATGTTATAAAGGGGTTGGCGGCGACTTCCGCGGCCGCAGCAGTTCCCCTGGTCGGACGAAAAATTATTAAAACGGCGTATGCAGCGGATGCAGAACTGAAAGTTGGCGTCTTATTTCCGTTGAGCGGAACGATTGCTGTCATTGGAAAATCGCTGCACAACGCGACAATGCTTGCTATTGATGAAATTAATTCTTCGGGTGGGATAGCCGGACGAAAGATCCGCGCTGTGGTGCGGGATTCGCAATCGACTCCCGCTGTTTACGCCGAAAAAATTCGTGAGTTAATTCTTGCCGAGCACGTGCTGAGCACATTTGGAGGTTATACATCGGCATCGCGGAAGGCAGTTCTTCCGGCAGTTGAAAGGTATAACAGCTTATATTGGTATCCTACCCTGTACGAAGGTGATGAATGTTCGAAAAATATCATTTACACCGGAGCTGTTCCGAACCAGCAACAGAAGGATTTTATTCCTTGGTTGTTGAATAAATTTGGGAAGAAATTCTACCTGCTCGGGTCAAATTATATATATCCAAAAGACGAAAACAGGGTGTGTAAGGCTCTTCTGAAAAAATATGGTGGTACGGTCGTTGCTGAAGATTATGTTCCGCTTGGCCATTCGGAATTTTCATCGACGATTGAGAAATTCAAAGCACTGAAACCGGATGTGATATTCTCTACTGTTGTCGGCGACTCGGTAATCGCTTTGCATCGACAGTATATGGACGCAGGACTGAACCCTAAGACTATGCCGATGGCAAGTCTGACGACTTCTGAGCAGGAAGTGCATGCCATGGGGGGAAGATATGCTGCGGGTCATTTCACATCCGCGCCCTACTTCATGAGCTTGGGCATTCCCGAAAATAAGAAATTCATTGCTGCCTTCCAGAAACGATATGGAAGCGATCAAGTCGTGAATTTTGTAGCCGCCGCGGCGTATCTTCAGGTCTTTCTGTTTAAGAAAGGCGTTGAAAAGCTCTTAAAGAAAGGCGCAACGGTGAGCGATCTTACTCCGATAAAGATCCGAGATGCTTGCCTGGGGCAGGAATTGAATTCGCCGGAGCACCTAGTGAAATTGGACCCCAAAAATCAGCATCTGTATAAGTGGCCCATGATCGGTGAGTGGCAGGACAGCGGACAGGCCAAGATCTTGCTAACATCTAAGACATGGGAAGAACCGCTGCCCTATTGGATGTACCCAGGTGACTTGGTTTGCACGCCTAAAGGGGCCGTGCGGAGATCGTAATCTAGGCTGAGCCGCTCCAAGAGCGTATGCGCCAGGTCCGTCGCCCCGGACGATGTCCGGCGGCGGCGCCTGGGCCGCGCTCCAAAATAGGTTGCGACGCTTCTGCATTATAAAATTATCTCCTGAAGTGCGCGGCAGTTGAGCACTCGTCTCCTGGTCAAAAAATCTTGAAGAGGCGTGTAAGTAATGAGCATCACGGCAGATACCCTAGTCTCTGGGCTGAGCATCGGCGCCATTCTCCTCCTTGTGGCGCTAGGGCTCGGAATTATTTATGGCGTGATGGGCGTTATAAATCTTGCGCACGGCGACTTAGTAATGGTTGGTGCGTATACCACATGGTTTCTCGAAAAGAATTTAAATCTATCGTTTTTTGCAGTGCTTCCCGCAGCATTTGTCGTAGGCGCGGTGCTTGGCGTGCTCATCGAACGAGGGGTGGTGCAGTTCCTCTATACGCGTCCTCTCGAAACCATACTGGCCACTTGGGGGATCAGCATCGTGCTAGAGGAAGCGGTCAATTTACTGGCAGGTTCGAACCTCAAGTACGTGAGCTTACCGAGTAGCTTGCGCGGATCTCTCACTGTCCTCGGCTTCTCGGTTCCCTTATTTCGCCTGTTCATGCTTGCAATGGCGATCGCGCTGCTCGTGCTCACCGTCGTCATCCTCTACCGCACGGATTTCGGACTAAAGGTTAGGGCGGTGATGCAAAACCGGGAAATTGCGGAGGCATTCGGGATAAAGGCAAATGTGATCTACATGGCAACTTTTGCTTATGGATCTGGAATGGCTGCGCTGGCGGGCGCGCTTGTCGCACCAATTAAGAGCGTCTCCCCAACTATGGGTGTGAGTTATATCGTGGATGCTTTTATCACCGTCGTTGTCGGGGGCGTCGGGAGTCTGGTCGGCTTAGTTGTAAGCTCTGGCCTAATTGGCGAAGCGGAAGCAGTCCTCGGGTTTGTTTGGAACGCCACCTCGGCAAAGGTAGTGATTTTTCTGGCTGTGGTGGTTTTGCTCAGATACCGCCCACGCGGTTTGTTTGGCAAATCTATGCGTTACAGTTCATGAGCCGCCTACTAGCTTTGTTGGTGGCGAGACAACCTGTCTCCTATCGTATCATCGGAGGAAACACGCCTACGTGAATTTCGCTACTCGATGAGAAAGAATGCGGGCGGGTGAGAGTTTGCATAGGCAGATCTGATTGTTTTTTTTGCGTAGGTGAGTGCGTTGGGACGGGAAGGAAAAGTTATGTCTAGACGCCAAACAGATTCCTGGGGCCCCTTACTGGGCTATGCAGCAGTCTGCGTCCTGGTTTTGATCGCGCCTTTGTTCGTTTGGGGCAATGCTTATTTGGTCAATAAATGGGCTCTTTACGTGTCCCTGGCAATCGTCGCTATGGGCCTCAGTTTGTCATGGGGATACGCGGGTATTCTGAATTTAGGCCAAGCCACCAGCTTCGGGCTTGGTGGCTACGCCATCGCGATGCACTTGAAACTTGTGGCGAGCAAAGGCAGCCCGGGCGGTCTTCCGGACTTTATGGTTTGGAACAGTGTGCACTCGTTACCGTGGTTCTGGGTGCCATTCTATTCGCTCACCGCAGCGGTTGTTCTAGGTTTCGCGATACCGATCGGACTGGCCTTGATTGTAGGCTGGTTCATATTTCGAGCCCGGGTCTCAGGCGTATACGTCGCGATCATGCTCCTCGCTCTTCTGGTGGTCGTAAATCTAATTATTGTCAGCGCACAGCCTTATACCGGCGGTTGGAATGGCATCACTAACCTACCTGACCTTAACCTATTTGGGCTTGACATCGGACCCTACAGTCATTCGTTCTATTATCTGGTAAGCGGCTCCGCGTGCGTCACTTTGCTTGCTGGATACGCGCTCGTTCGCACCAAAACGGGCCTGATTCTGCGCGCGTTGCGCGAAAACCGAGAACGCGCTCGCTTTCTCGGTTACGACGTTGCCATGTACGAGATTTTTGCGTTTGCCGTATCCGCAGGCGTCGCCGCTCTTGCCGGAATGTTTTATGCGGTCGGAAATTCATTCGCTTCTCCGACTTACATGGATATCCCCCTCAGCCTCGGCATCGTTATTTGGTGCGCCGTTGGAGGGCGTAGCTCGTTAGCAGCTGCGGCACTTGGAGCGATAATGGTGAATGCGGTAGAGGGGACGCTAGGTTCGGAGTTGTTAGACGTTGCAAATCTTGTTGTTGGCGGTCTTTTCGTTGGGATCGTCCTATTCTTTCCCGGCGGGCTCGTCTTGGAAGGCGGGAAATGGCTCTCAAGGATTTGGAATTTGTTTACGCAGCGCTTCTGTCGTTCTGGCACGGTCGGTCACGCCGTGCTTGATGAAACATCAGGAAAGACGGGTCGTACGCAGGGTCTGATTGCGGATGAGCAAGGGCCGGCAGAATCGATTACGGCAGAGAGTGGGTCTGCGAGCCCGACGAATAATTCCCCTGGAGGGCGGCGAGCCCCCAGTCCCTCACGCTAAAGAGGAGGGCGAGGTGGCGCTTCTCGAGGTGAAAAAATTGACCGCTGTCTTCGGCGGGTTCGAGGCGGTTAAGGATGTGGACTTCAGTGTCGAAGCGGGCACGATCCACTGTCTGATAGGGCCAAATGGGGCAGGAAAATCAACCCTTCTCGACATGATCTGCGGGAAGGTATCTCCGAAGTCTGGAGTGATACTTTTCAATGGGCGTGACGTTACGCGATTGGCTGATTTTCGACGAACGAGGCTCGGGATCGGCCGTAAATTTCAGGTCCCTCTGATTTTCCCGGGTCTGACGGTACTAGAGAATTTGCAGGCAGCGACACCGCACGGGAATACGGTGTGGTCGGGGCTGAAATTTAGGACTCGCATAACCGAACAAATTGTCAATGTAGCAACCTCCATTGGACTCCAAGGGCACCTGTCGCGCCAGGTAAGTGAGTTGGCGCATGGTGAGATCCAATGGCTTGAGATTGGCCTGTTGTTGATGCAGAACCCGACTCTCCTTCTTCTGGATGAGCCAGCCGCTGGGATGACGCCAGGGGAAACGCAGTACACTGCAAAATTGCTCAAGGAAATGAAGGAACGTCACGCGATCGTCGTCGTTGAACATGATATGCACTTTGTCCGCGACATCGCTGATAAGGTCACGGTGCTTCACCAGGGGCGGGTCCTTATGGAGGGAAACATTAATCAAGTGCAGAAAAATGCAGCTGTACGAGAGGCATATCTAGGCTCGGGTAGTTTATCATGAGCATGCTGCGCGTTGAAAATCTGTTTTCGTACTACGGCGCCGGAGCGATCTTGCAGAATGTTAATTTTGATGTTTGCGCTGGCGACGTTGTTGGGCTCGTGGGACGTAATGGCGTCGGGAAGACGACATTACTGCGAACCCTAATGGGGCTCACTGATCGAGCGACCGGAGTCGTTGAGTTCGAGGGAAAGAATATTGTGCAGGTGCCGACGCACCGTCGGGCCGTTCTCGGCATAGGATATACGCCTCAAGGGCGGGAGATCGTCGGGAGCTTTACCGTCGCGGAAAATCTGAGGCTAGGGACCTTCGCGCGGCGCGATGGTGGGCGCAGTGTCCCTCCACTGATTTATGACATCTTTCCGGCTCTTAAGGAGATATACCACCGACGCGCCGGGGATCTTTCCGGCGGCCAGCAACAGCAACTTGCAATTGGCCGCGCCTTATGTGCTGAACCACGCTTGTTGCTTCTGGATGAGCCAACCGAAGGTATACAGCCAAATCTGGTTGAAGTAATCAATACCGCTATCGGACGGCTTAATGCCGAGGTGAACATGACGATCCTCCTCGTAGAGCAAAAGATCGACTTTGTGCGGCAGGTTTGCAGCAAGTTTCTTCTCATGGATAAGGGTTGTATCGTGGCAAGTGGTGAAGTTAGTGCATTGAACGAGGATCTAGTGCGCGAACACATGACTGTTTAAATGGACAGAATTAGTTTGCGGTCCCTTTTGCAGAAGGTTTGGGGTCAGGCGTGGCGGAAAAGCAGCTACGACCGCGATCACAACGGATGAGACTTGATGACGCCACTATCAGGATAGGAGATGAGAGATGCTTCATGGCGATATTTCAAGCAGCGACGACACGGTCGGCGTCGCGGTTGTCAACTACAAGATGCCCCGGCTGCATACTCGGCAGGAGGTCTTGGCGAACGCGAAAAACATCGCTGACATGCTGACAGGGATGAAGGCTGGCTTGCCTGGGATGGATTTGGTGATCTTCCCGGAGTACAGCACCCACGGCATCATGTACGATTCCAAGGAAATGTACGAGACGGCCTCGAGTGTGCCGGGCGATGAGACCGAGATCTTCGCCGCAGCCTGTCGCAAGGCGAAGGTCTGGGGCATCTTCTCGCTCACCGGCGAACGTCACGAGGAGCATCCGCACAAGGCACCCTACAATACCTTAATCTTGATGAACGATCAGGGCGAGATCGTGCAGAAGTATCGCAAGATCATGCCCTGGGTTCCGATCGAGGGCTGGTACCCCGGCAACTGCACGTATGTGACCGAAGGTCCGAAGGGATTGAAGGTCAGCCTGATCATCTGCGACGACGGCAACTATCCAGAGATCTGGCGCGATTGCGCCATGAAGGGGGCAGAGCTGATCGTGCGCTGCCAGGGCTACATGTACCCCGCCAAAGAGCAGCAGGTGATCATGTCCAAGGCCATGGCCTGGGCCAACAACACCTACGTGGCGGTGGCCAACGCGGCCGGCTTCGACGGAGTTTATTCCTATTTCGGGCACTCGGCGATCATCGGCTTCGACGGCCGCACGCTCGGCGAATGCGGCGAGGAGGACTACGGCATCCAGTACGCGGCGCTATCGAAGTCGCTGATCCGCGACGCCAGGCGCAACATGCAGTCAGAGAACCATCTCTTTAAGCTCGTGCACCGCGGCTATACCGGCAAGATCAATTCCGGCGAGGACGTGCGCGGCGACGCGGCCTGCCCCTACGATTTCTACCGCAAGTGGATTGACGATCCCGAGGGCACGCGCACCATGGTCGAGGCGTTGACGCGCCCTACCGTCGGCACTCAGGAGTGCCCGATCGAGGGCATCCCGACCGAGGCGACCGCCACCCACCGTTGACGATGGAGCCGGCCCGACGTGGCGCGCGCCGCGCCGGGCCGCTTCGTTCCGCTTCAACAACTGACGAGAATCCGACGGATGGATATGAGGGACTATCTGATCGATGCCGAGCCTTATTACCGGCCGCTCGGCGACGAGATCGCGCTGTTCGAGGCGGCCCACGCCCATCGCATGCCGCTCATGCTCAAGGGCCCGACCGGCTGCGGCAAGACGCGCTTCATCGAGTATATGGCTTGGCGGCTTGGCCGGCCGCTGATCACCGTCGCTTGTCACGAGGACATGACCGCCTCCGATCTCGCCGGCCGCTATCTGCTCGATGCCGATGGAACCGTGTGGCACGACGGGCCGGTGACCGTGGCGGTCCGCCACGGTGCCATCTGCTACCTGGATGAAATTGTCGAGGCCCGTCAGGACACCACCGTCGTCATCCATCCGCTGACGGACGATCGCCGGGTGCTGCCGCTTGAGAAGAAGGGCGAGCTGGTTCGGGCGCACGCAGACTTCCAGCTCGTGATATCCTATAATCCCGGTTATCAGAGTGTACTGAAGGACTTGAAGGAATCCACCAAGCAGCGCTTCGTGGCTCTCGACTTCTCCTATCCGTCGCCCGAGGCGGAGGCCGCAATCATCGTGCACGAGGCGGAGGTCGAGGGCGCGCTGGCGGCGCAGCTGGTCGAGATCGGCAGCCGCAGCCGCAACCTCAAAGGCCACGGTTTGGAGGAGGGCGCCTCGACCCGCATGCTGATCCAGGCGGGCCGGCTGGTTGCACGCGGCATCAGCATGACTGAGGCGGCTCGCGTCGCGATCGTTCTGGCACTGACCGACGATCCGGACATCCGCCACGCGCTCGGCGCGGCGATCGAGGCGCTGGGCTAGGAATCGTCATGGCGCGCCCCACCGCGAGAAATCTTCTGCCTGGGCCGCCACAAGTGGTGCGGGTGCTTGATGACTGCTGGCCCGAAATCGTGCTCGCCTTGCCTGGTCCTGCCCTGGATGCCTGGGCGGCGACCTGCCGCGATCTCGCGGCGAGCGGCCTCGCGCCTGAACTGATCGTGCGCTACATCCGAGGCACGGCGTCCCTGTCCCGGTTGGGGGGGCGGGAGGCACCGCTCGCCCTGGCACCGGTTGTCCGCGACCTCGCCCGCTTCGCCGGGACGCCCACCGCCTTGCGGCTCCTTGACCTTGCGGCAGCACCGCCGAAGGCCCTTGCGCGGTCCGGTGCCTTTGTCCATTGGCTTGGGCTCGTCCGTCTCGTCGGCGCACGCGCGCCAAAGGCGGCCGGGCTTTTCCTCGACCGGGCTGACACGCTGCTCGCCACCCTTGACGGCCAGGCGCTAGAAGCTTGGGTGCTGGCTGGTTTGCGCCGTGCCGCGGGCGATCCGGCGAAGCAGGTCGCAATCTTCGGCTTGAACGATGGTGAAGGGCTGGCCGCGCTCGAGCGGCCCAAGGATGCGCTTTATTTCGCGGAGGTCGAGCGCGCGCTTCGCGCCTATCTTATGATTCTCTGGCGCTTCTCGCCGGCTTTGCGCGCGGTTCCGGCGGCGGCGAACATGCGGCGCACGGGCTTTGCCGGCGGCGTAGTGCGCATCCCCGACCGGTATGCCGGCTATCGCGGCGCCGAGGCCGAGGCCCTGTTCCGGGCTGCGCTCGCCCATATCGCCGCCCATCTCCACTTCGGCCGGAAGAAATTCGCCGAAGGCCGCTTGAAGCCGGTTCAGATCGCCCTGGTCTCGTTGATCGAGGACGCGCGGGTCGAGGCGCTTTGCTTGCGGGCGCTTCCCGGACTCAAACGATTATGGCTGCCGTTCCATACGGCGCAGCCAGAGGGCTTGGTCACGGCTGCCTCCTTGATGGCGCGGCTCGCCCGTGCCCTGATCGATCCCGATTACGTTGACGACAACGGTTGGGTGCGCAAAGGGCGGGCCCAGTTCCAGGCTGCCAAGGCCGATTGGCAAGATCCTGAGATCAGCCGCCGTATTGGCGGGCTGCTCGGCAACGATCTCGGCCAGATGCGTCTTCAATTCAACGCCCGGACTCATGTGGTAGAGCCGGTTTATCGGGATGACAATCTTGGCCTCTGGGATTTCACGACCCCACCCAAAACCACGGAAAGCGACGATCTGGTCGAAAGCGTGCGGGTTGAGCGGAGCGACAGCCCGACGGCGCCTCCCGACCGGGAGCGCGAGGAGGCCGGCGCCGAAGTCGACGCCCGGCCGGTCTCCCTCGTGCCACCCGAGCCCGGAACCGGCGTGCCAGTCGCGCGCTACGCGGAATGGGATTATCTGGTTCACCGCGAGCGGCCGGATTGGACAACCCTAGTCGAATACCGGGCGGAGGAGGGCGCAGCAGAGGCCATCGACGCTATCCTCAGGCGCCATCCCGGCGTTACCGCCCGCATCGACCGGCTGGTGCGCTTGGCCCGGATCAGCCGTCCGGCTTGGCGCCGCCGCCAGCCGGAGGGCGAGGGGCTCGATCTCGACGCCTGTATCGCCGCGACTATCGACCGGCGCATCGGCTCACGCGCCGATCCGATGATCCATCAGCGCCGGGAGCGCCGCGCGCGCGATCTCTCGGTTCTCGTGCTGCTCGACGTCTCGCAATCGACCAACGATCTCGTCCGCGCCGCAGGGGCCAGCGTCCTCTCGGTGGAGCGCGAGGCGGCCAGCCTGCTTGCCCATGCCATGGATAGCCTGGGCGATGCTTTCGCCATTCACGCCTTCTGTTCCGATGGGCGGGCCGACGTGCGCTATTTGCGGGTCAAGGATTTCGACGGTGCGTTCGATGTCGGCGCGAAGCGTCGCCTCGCCGGTCTCTCGGGCCGGCTTTCGACCCGCATGGGGGCCGCGCTCCGCCATGCCTGCGTGGAGCTTGGCCGCCAGCGTGCCTACCGTCGGCTGCTCATGGTGGTGACCGACGGCGAGCCTTCGGATACCGACGTAGCGGATCCGCGCTATCTGATCGAGGATGCGCGCCGGGCGGTCACGCTGTTGCGTCAGTCTGGCACCGACGTCCTCTGCGTCGGGCTCGATGCTGGGAAGGATCGCGATCTCGCCCGCATTTTTGGCCAGCGCAATCTCGTCTTGATCGACCGCATCGAGCGTCTGCCCGAGCGCCTGCCGATGCTCTATATGCGAGTAGCGTCGTGAACTAGGACGAAAGAAGTAACAAAGATAAAGGCTCTCCGCAGGTTTACAAGATTGCGGAGGTGCTCGCGGGATAGAGCGAATGGTTCGCTTTGAAAGAAGCAGGACGCGATTTAAGGATACGCGAAAGCGTGGCGAGCACGGTGCAGCTTGAGATACGGGGAGCTAAAGCTGGACGTAAGAAGATTTATCGTTGGGAGCCTTTGCCGGCGCGTGAATCGAGGCGCTGGTTATTAGCTGATTGGTGTTCAAAAGATTCGAGCGCAAGAGGAAGGGGAACGGGAGGAAGACATGGCAACGAAAAATGCATCGACCGCAGCCTCGAACGACGAGGTATCGGAAGCGGCAATCGCCGTCCACTGGCAGGAAGAGGGTTATTACCACCCCTCGCCCCAGTTCATCGCCCAGGCGAACCTGA
>OFHJ01000351.1_pt1 | contig 18605 bp, 15 predicted proteins | sample 1522001 | NCBI WGS metagenome assembly OFHJ01 (sample SAMEA2464838, study PRJEB22497) | soil metagenome | biome: Grassland; feature: Farmland; material: Clay | place: Australia | collected 2013-02-01 | depth 1.2 m | reverse complement strand
ACCGTTCCGCCTCGTCCAGGTACGAGGTGCTGAGAATCACTGCGGTGCCTTCCATGCGCACCAGGTGAGCGACGATCTCCCAAAGTTCACGGCGAGACACCGGGTCGACGCCCACTGTGGGTTCGTCAAGCAGAAGGAGCTGCGGAACACGCACGAGCGTGCAGGCCAGGCCCAGTTTCTGCTTCATGCCTCCCGAGAGCCGTCCCGCGAGCCGACCGAGGAACGGCGCAAGTCCCGTCATGTGCAATAGCTCGCGATCTCGCGCCACGCGCTCCTCACGGGAGACATTCTGCAGCTTTGCGTAGAGATCCAAGTTCTCGCGTACCGTGAGATCTTCGTACAGACCGAATCGCTGCGGCATGTAGCTGATGCGTGCTCTCGCCGCATCCGGGTGCCGCCCGACGTCAGTTCCAAGCACTTCGATGCGTCCGCTCTGCAGGCGCAGCAGTCCCGCCGCGAGGCGCATCAGTGTGGTTTTCCCCGCTCCGTCGGGACCGATGAGCCCAGTGACAGCGCCCCGGCGCGCTTCGGCCGTCACCCCGACGAGCGCCGCTGAAGTCCGGCCCCGGCTGGTGAAGACATGCGAGACGTTCTCCAACCGAAGCGCGAGCGCGGGCTCAGTCACGACTGGCATTGTTTCCCCCGCAGGAAACCCCACTGGCTTGGCTCCCTGCGGCTCTCGCGGCAGTCTGATGCACAAGATCTACGGTCACGGTCGCCGGCATGCCGAGGCGAAGCTCACCCCGGGAGTCGCACGCGTAAATGCGCACCTGGTAGACCAGCTGCGTACGCAATTCCGTAGTCTCGACGGTTCTTGGCGTGAATTGTGCTGTCGGCGAGATATAGCCGATCCAGCCGCGGTAGCGATGGCCCGGGAAGCTGTCCGTGGTAATCACCGCGGCCATGCCCGGGGCAAGCTTGCCCAGGTCCGGCTCCGGCACGTAGGCGCGGACCCACAGCGGCGAGGTCAATGCGATGGTATAGACCGGTGTGCTCAGGGAGGCCATGTCACCCGCTTCGAGAATTCGATTCTCGACCACTCCGTTCGCCGGTGCATAGAGCCTCGTGTCTGCGAGTTCCCGCGAAGCCAGGGCCTCGGCGGCGAGCGCCGCCTGGTAGGCACTACGCGCTGCGACGATATCTTCATGCCGGGGGCCCTCGAGGGCGAGTCGGTATGCATGCCATGCGGCTCGATAGTTGCCGCGGGCGGAACGCAGCCGTGCTTGAGCATCGTCGCGATCCTGGATCGAGGCGATACCCTGAGGAACGAGCGCCAACGTGCGGGAGTAATTGATCGCGGCGTTGCGGTAAATTGCACGCAAGCTTTCCATCGTCGCCTTGGCTTGAGCGATTTCCTGCGGCCGTGAGCCGTGCATGAGCTTCAAGAGCACCGCCTTGAGATGGGCGGCCTGGTGCCGCGCATTTGCGAGCCGGGCAACATAGCGCGCGTCGTCGATCCGGGCGATGAGCTGGCCCTTGCGGATCCGCTCGCCTTCCACGACGAGCATCTGGGCCACCCGTCCAACGTCGTCGAAGGCCGGCTGAACTTCCCAAATGTCCACATTTCCGTAGAGCTTCAGCTGGTTGGCGCCCCCGGTGGAGTGCAGCTGCCAATAGAGCAGCCCGCCCACAAGGGCCAGGACGACGACTGCGCCTGCACCCATGAGCCGTTGACGTTTTTCCATCGCGGGTACCTTCTTGCGCATCAGTTTCGTGGAGCGGACCGGGCGGTGCATCCGCCCGAGCACAGCCCTGGGTTGTTCCACCAGCCACCGCCGAGCGCAACGAGAAGCTGCGCAGTGTCGGCATAGCGTTGCACGGTCGCTCGGGCATAACCGAGCCGGGCCTGCTCGTATCTGCGTTCGGAATCGAGGAGCTGCAACACGGTGCTGCGGCCCGCGGCGTAACTCACCCGCTGCAGGTCCAGGGAAATTTTTGCGGCAGTCAGGGCTTGATGCTCCGCCACGGCAAATTCCGCGTCATTGCCCAGTGCCCGCAGCGTGTCGGTGACCTGCCCGAATGCGTCGAGAACCGTTTGGCGATACAGGTACAAAGAGGCCTTGAGGGATTCGACCGACGCTCGACGCTCGGCCCTCAGCGCACCGCCATGGAACACCGGTGCTGTGAGCCCCCCGAGCAGTGCCCAGACGCCACTGGAGGCGCTGAAGAGCGTCTCCGGCTGCAGTGCGGCGGTCGCAATCGAGGCCGACAGCACGACACTGGGGTACATCCGGGCCGTGGCGATCCCGACTTCAGCGCTACGCACGTGCACCTGCTGCTCGGCGGCGAGGATGTCCGGGCGCTGGCGCACCAGACGGGACGGCACACTGAGCGGCAGTGCGCGCGGCAGGTGAAAGTCCGCCAGGTTGAAGACCGGTGGCATCCATTGTCCGGGTGTCTTGCCAACCAGGATTGCGAGTGCATCCTCGGCAATCGCCTGCTGCTGGCGCAGCGGTGGCAGAAATGCCCGGTCACTGGCGAGCTGCACCTGCGCCGCCAGCACGTCGGTTCGGGGCGCACGGCCGACGGCGAACGCCTTTCGTATCAGGACCAGGTTGCGCTCGTCATCCGAGACGATCTGATTCAGCACGCCGATCTCCAGACGAAGCTCGGCGAGAATCAATGCCTCCTCGACGGAGTTACCGGTGATCATGAGATAGGCGGCTGCAAGGTGATCACGCTCGAGTTCGGCGTTGGCCTGACGCGCTTCCACGCTACGCCGGACGACGCCGAATACATCCGGTGCGTAGCTCACCGTCGGACCCAGGGAATAGATATTGAATACAGGCAGAGCATGCCGACCAGGCAGCAGCCCGAGGAGTCCCAGGGCGAACGCCGGTCCCTTCTGGCGCTCCGCCGTCACGCCGACGTCCAACTGAGGGTAGTAGGCGCTACGCGCGGCGAGCACGGTCTGGCGGGCTTGCGCAAGGGTCGCGCGTGCGGCAGCGAGCGTCGAATTATTGGCGAGGGCTTGGCGCAGCACATCGTCGAGAACCGGTGAGTGAAACAGTCCCCACCACTGAGCCGGGATCGCCTTGCCAATCTGTAGTTGCTGCGGCGGCTCACCATGACCCGGCGCGAGAGTAGGCGCAGTCATTTTGGTCGTGTATGCCGCCCCAGCCGGAGTGTCCGGCCGGGCAAAACGGGGGCCGACAGCGCAACCCGCGAGCATCAATGCCGAGCCCACAAGCACCGCCGCTGCGCACCTAGCAGCGCATCGTCTATCCATTGTGATCGCGCGTACTCCTCTGCTCGATTGTTCCGCTCGCTGGCGCGTCATGATCTCTCGGGGCTTTTGCTTAAATAAATACGCACAGCGCGCAGGTGCCATCGCGATCACGCAGCGCTTCCGCAGCAGGCAAAAGAATGAATCCAGGCACCGAATACGCATGACGGGATATCAACGGTGTGCCCGTACCAATTTGTGACTGCGCCGAGGCCCATCGAATGGGGTGTACAGGACGCACCGCGGGCTTCTACGTATTGCTCCGTCCGTGTCCCGGTCCCATACACCGGCGCATGGTCCCGTTGCCGCCCCAGCCGCGTGAGCCTCAGGAAAAACCCGTAAGAGGGTTCTTGGCGCATCGCACAGCGTCCGTGCTTCGGTTCCTAGGCGCGTGCGTCTGTTGCGTCCCGTTGGTCGCAGGCTGCACCGCCCTCTCCCGTCGCCCAAGCCCACCTCCCGGTTACTTGAATGTCCATCCTCCCGGATTTCCGTCCACCATCCGCTGGCCGGGGGAGATGACTAAGCACGAATTCCAGAATTGGGAGACACTGCACCTGTCGTCACTGGAGCACGCCGCTCATGGCCAGCCCGTTAATGTCCTCGTGCTATCCGGCGGGGGTGGCGCCGGTGCATTTGGCGCCGGAGTTCTGGTCGGCTGGAAGCAGCTCGGCTCCGTGCCGAACTTCCAGATCGTCACGGGTGTCAGCGTCGGGGCGCTCATCGCGCCGTTCGCGTTCCTTGGTCCGCAATGGGACCGTAAGCTAGCCCACGCCTTCGAAGGTGAAAATGCACAGCCTCTGCTGGAGCGGAGGGCCTTTGGCTGGCTTACCGTGCTGTTCGGCTGGAGTGCCTTCCGAGGCACCCCGATCAGAGCCCTCGTGGACCGAAATGTGACCCCTGCTCTGCTGCGTGGCGTCGCGGCTCAGGCCGCACGCGGGCGACTCTTGCTCATTGCCACGTCCGACCTGGACCGCGGCGGAATAGTCGTCTGGAACATGGGGGCCATCGCCATGCATGGCGGCAAGGATGCTCTGCGGCTCTTTCGCCAGGTGCTGATTGCCTCGGCGAGCATTCCCGGTATCTTTCCACCGGTCCTCATCCCGGTACAGAGCTCTGGCGAGACATTCGATGAAATGCACGTCGACGGCTCGGCAAGTTCATCGTTCCTGTTCGCCCCGGGGATTGTCTCGATCCTCCCTCACGAAATAAAGCCGCTGCAGGGCGCAAACGTCTACCTCATCGTCAACGGTCACTTGCGCCTGAGGAGAGAAACCACAGCAAATCGCACCACTTCCGTTCTCATGCGCAGTGTCGACACCGAACTCACCAGCGACTCGCGAGCTCGCGTGAGACTTGTCTATTCCTTTGCGCTGCGACAGGGGATGAAGCTGAAAGTTACAGAGATTCCGTCCAGCTATAGACTCGGCGGGTTTACCTCCGCGCTGAAGCCCGCCCGGATGATGGCACTATTTGATTACGGCGAACGTTGTGCGGCCACGCACCAAGTCTGGGGTGATGCGCTCGCGGTTCTGAACCGGGTTGCGCACACCCGCACCCAGATACCCGCCGAGACTCAGCCATGTCCCGTCCCCCTCTCGCTTTCTCCGTGAGCGATTCTGACGAGCTCACTCCAGAGTGGAATGACCTTCCTCAATGCAGGCCTCACGTGAGCGAACAGGAATCAGCTCCTTGCCCCACTGAGATTCACGCTTCGTTTCCAACCGTTTTATTGTGAATTTCCCGGGTCAACGCTTCAATCCTTTCGCTCAGACTCTTCGTCAACTCCGTCAGATCGGTATTCTGCTTCATCAGGATCAGTATCTGCTGCGTTTGCGCTTCAGCGGCCTTCTGGCGCTCTTCATTGGCCTTTGAAATTTCCTCCCGGTGAATTGCGTCGGCCTGGGAAAGCAGCTTATCTCGATCCGCCTGCCGTGTCTGGGCGAGCAGAATTAATGGAGCGGCATAAGCAGCCTGGAGGCTGAACATCAAATTGAGCAGAATGAACGGATATACATCGAACTTCGTGACCCCCGCCATGTTGACGACTATCCATGCAGCCACAATGGCGGTTTGCCCAACCAGGAACTTCGGGGTACCGAAGAAGCGTGCAAACGACTCCGCCTTCAGACCGAACCAGTCGTCCCCGAATGCCGAACCGATGTGAAAGCTCGGCAAACGGTAGCGTAGTTGAGCGTAAACGCCGCGCTGCTGGCTCCGTACCTTCGCCTCGGAATTCTCTGCTGCCATTATTGCCTCCCGAAAGTCCGCCGGATACCGGGATTCCCATCTCTTATATCACCATGTTATTCGAGGAATCCCCTGTCGAAAATATCATAAGAAAGTTGAAATTTCCTCCAGGCTCTTTCGACGCAGGTCCGGCACTTCGGCCCCCGCTTGCGGATAGCCGGTCACGACGATCATGAAAGGACGCTCCGTGTCTTTCGGGCGGCCGAGAATTTCGTTGAGGAATCCCATTGGACTGGGTGTGTGTGTCAAGGACACCAGCCCCGCATGATGCAGGGCCGCGATCAGGAAGCCAGTGGCGATGCCGACCGACTCATCGGTATAGTAATTCTTTACCTTGCGACCGTCAGTCAATCGACTGTAGCGCTGTAAAAACACCACGATGAGCCATGGCGCAAGCTCCAGGAAGGGCTTGTGCTCGTCGGTTCCCAGCGGCTCAAGCGCGGCCAGCCACTCCGGGGACGCACGTCGTTGATAGAACTCCCGCTCCTCACCCTCAGCGCCCTGTCGAATCTTTGACTTGATCGCCGGGTCGGAAACGGCGACGAAGTGCCACGGCTGCATATGAGCGCCACTTGGCGCAGAACCCGCAGCACGCAAGCACTCCTCGATGACCTCACGGGCGACGGGCCGGGAATCGAAGGCGCGCACTGTGCGTCGGCGCTGAATCTCCTCATTGAATTCGTGGGCACGCCGTCGCATTGCCTCCGGCGGAACCATCGTGTAGCTCTTCAGCGGAACGAAGCGGGCATTGGACACTGCGGCGACTCCCGATGTTCTCTAGGATGAAACGAGGGCCTGGGAGCCACGATTGTACGAGTTTAGCTCCCGGTGCGTGGTGTCCGGCCCGCTAATGCGGCGGGATGCGGGTGCGCGAAGCAGTCACGGCAGCGGGGGATCAGCGTCCCAGCACCTGCGGGGCTCGTGGCCCATCGAGACCGTCATGAACTCCTGGGTTCAAATCGCACAGTGATGGGCGCGCATCGCCCCTGTCCCGCAGAGGGCCGTGGAGCGCCTCCGCACTTGCGCCCGGAGTATGCGAAGAACCCTCGGATAGGCAGAGCCGGTGATCATGATGTCCGGGCCGCACTGCGAACCGGCTCTGCAGGCGCGGCAGATGTCCGCGGGCGTTATGACCGGAGACGGTCAGTCCCGGGTCTTTCTGCGCCCCATTGGAATTATGTACCCCTTCGCCTTTGGCGCGTAGCGCGCCAAGGCGATCGCACGACCGGAACTCCGTCCCGACTATCCTGCGGAGACTCCTCGGGTGGGCTGTACTATTGGGTAAAATCCAGATTGATTGGTTTGCGGGGCAATATCGGGATCTGAGAGGTCGTAGGGGTTGAGGCGCCCACCTTCTGAAGCTTGAAGTCCGCGGCCGAGACACTCCCCGTGCCGGCGAGAAAGAAGCCGAAGGCGATGTCGACGCTGTTCTTTGGAACATCGAGAACAATATCGTAACGCTTCCATCCGGTCGTACCGGTTATGGGGCGGGAGTTCATGTTCTCGAAGGCCAGGACCTGGTGGCCCGGGCCATCCACTCGCATCCACATCTGCGCCCGCTCGGCCTCGCGGGTGCTCAGATAGCCTGAGAACTTGACTCGGTGACCGCGGTAATCGTTCGCGGCAATCATTTGCATCAGTGTGCCGAAGCCGTGATTCGGTGCATTCGGTTTTGCGGTGATTGATGCGCTCCTGCTCCGTTTGACTGGACTTGCCGTACCGACTGAAAACTCGTAATGAGTGGGAGCACTTCCGGCGATGATCCATCCCGGCGGAGCGCTTGCCAATGCAGATTTGGGTAGAACGAGTGCAAACACGGTCAGCACTGCAGCCACCACGGGATACGGTGATCGCTTCACGGATTTACCTCCAGTCGATGCTGCCGGGCGGAATTGCCGAGACGGTCAACAGATAGTAGCGGGTGGCTCCTGCCTGCAGTCCATAGTCTCTAGCAACGGGGTCTGTCACAACGGGCAGTGGTTTCCTCGAGACGACATCGATTCGTCGCGACAGCGCAAATGCCGCAACAGTCCCCAGGAGTATTGCGAGCAAACCACTGCCGTGACGAACGGAGCGAGTGAACAGTGCTCTACGACGCGCCGCGGCCAGAATATTGCAATCCAGCGCGGCACTCGGTTCTTCGCGGCAAACCGATCGATAGCACTGAAGAACCTCGACGTCAGTCTCACGACTCATTCCAGGGCTCCAGCGCAGTGCGCAGACGGTTCAGTCCGTATCGCAGACGGCTCTTTGCCGTCTCTCGCGTGGTACCGGTCACCTCGGCGATTTCAGCGATTGTCAGATCGGTCACGGCTCTGAGTAGAAACGTCTCGCGTTGCTCGAATGGGAGCGACTCGACTGCACGCTGGATTGCCGCGCCGATCGCGTCCGATTCGGTGCGCACATCCGGGTGCGTTCGACGGGATGCTTGCAGCGCCTGGAAGTCCGAAATGGTCTCGCCGCCTTGGGCTCGCACTGCTTGGCGTCGCCAGCGATCTATGCAGCGTCGCCGCGCAACGGCAAATAAGTAAGTCACGAATCGCCCCTGGCTGAAGTGGCTCTCGCGGCCCCGAATGACGGCCAACCACGTCTCCTGGACGATCTCTTCCGCATCAGACGGATTGGGCAGGATGCGCGCGGCGAACCGCAGTACGCTCGCCCGGTACCGGGTGTAGAGCAAGAGAAACGCCTGGTGGTCACCCCGGCGAAACCGCAACACGAGCTCCTCATCGAGGACACTTCCGGTCAGCTCGCTCGAGCGGGAACGCTTCGGATTCCGATCCGCAACACACGATAGAATCCGAACGTCAGTGCAGAGCTCGCTCGTGAGTCCCCAAAGCCACCCGGGCGTCCAATGATCGACGGCCGCGTCCAAGGTCCCTACCCCTTCATCGTGTCCTGATGATCCTATCATCGCAGCGGGGGCACGAATGGGGTTACGCGACCGCCTCCCGTCGCGACCGTATGTCACGCCGGGTACCCGGCCGACACTGGGCACGACGCATCAATCGTTCAGAGATCAAGGTGCCTGCCACTTCGGTGGGCCGAGACAGGAGCAAAACTGGCACTGAGCGCGGGACAGCGTCGGGGCCCCATGTTGCGACATCGCTGAGCAATACTTTCTGTAATAAAACCAGACCGTTATGACTATCTTCTCGAAGTAGCTGCAGCGATACGCTCCCCGGTGTTGCCGGCGCCCCGCCCCGGCTACATCGGCCAACTTTCCCGCCCGCAGACCATCCGTAATTTCCACCATAGACTTAGCTGTGGCTCAAACCTAGCGTCAAACCCATCTTGGCTGGAACAAGCGGCACTGGGGGTAACGATGCGCAGCGCAACACAGCAGGCACTCTATGAGGGGATGCGGCACGAACAGGAGCGGGCCGGCCCGCCTGCCGACTTTCCGCCATTACCGCTGATACCCGTGGGTCGCTACACCGATCCTGCATTCCTCGATCTCGAGCGCACTCAACTGTGGCGCAAGAGCTGGCTGTATGCGCTGCACGTCGACGAGCTGCCCAAAGCCGGTAGCTTCCGGATGTGGCGCAAGACGGGCGCGCCGATCATCATCGTGCGCGGCAAAGACGATCGTATCCGGGCTTTCTACAACGCCTGCGTGCACCGGGGCGCACCGCTGGTTGAAGCGGACGCCGGACACACGCAGGGCTTCTTCTGCCGCTACCACGGTTGGACCTATGATCTCACCGGCCGGCTGATCGCTGTACGCGAAAAGCGGGATTTTCCCGGGCTGGACATGTCCTGCAAGGGACTGAAGGAAATCCGCTGCGAACGGTTGGGAAACTGGGTGTTCGTGAATGAAGATCCCGCCGCGCTGCCTTTGCTCGAGTCACTTGGACCTATTCCACAGCACCTGGAGAATCTTCAACTCGAGCGTCTGCGCTTCATCACTTGCAAGAGCTTCGACATCGCCTGCAACGTAAAGATATTGCTCGACGCGTTTCTCGAGACCTACCACTTGAAGTCGATCCATCCGCAGACCGTCGATCGCTTCCTCGATTCCCGAGGCACTTACAACGTCCTCTGGCCGCACGGTCATTCGGTCATGGCGACCCCACATCGGCGCGCCGACTGGCGCGATCCCGGCGCGATCGGCATGCCGGAAATTGAAACGGCCGATGAGATCTATGCTCAGCAGAATGTCTCCTACAACGTCTTTCCGAATCTCGTCACACCCATCTCGTCTACCGGCATTCCGTTCATCCTGTTCTGGCCGAAGGGTCCGCGCTCAATGAGCGTCGAAGTTCACTGGTTCGCGCCCGATGATGCCCAGGATCACGAGCTCTGGCCGACCCGCATGTCCAATTTCGAGCGCATCCTGGAAGAGGACACGCAATTTGCACCTAGGATCCAGGAATCGGTCGAAAGCGGTGGATTCGCGGGACTGGTGCTTTCCTACCAGGAACGACGGATCTATCACTGGCACGAGGAGCTCGACCGACGCATTGGGGCGCAGTTGCCGGCGCACCTGCGTGTCGCACCTGTGCTCGGTCCGTGGGTCGAATCAGCCTGACGGGGTGATCGCATGTCGCGCAATACACTGGACTTGCCGGCGTCAGCTCCAAGCTACACGGATTATCTGCGGGCCGACAGCGTCACCGTGCCCGAGTTCCTGCTGCAGGAGAGCTGGCACGACCTGGGTACGGAGCCCCTGGCGGCCGAACGCTACACCTCGCAGGCATTCTTCGACCGTGAAGCTGAAAAACTCTGGCCGCGCGTGTGGCAGATGGTGTGTCGTGAGGAAGACCTGCCGACTGTCGGAGACGCCCTCGTCTATGACATCGTAGGCAAGTCGTTCGTCATCGTTCGCACAGAGCCGCAACGTGTGCGTGCCTTCTATAACTCTTGTCCACATCGGGGCCGAAAACTGCTGGATCGGCCGATGCACCTGAGCCGGATACGCTGTGCCTTCCATGGGATTCGCTGGGGTATCGACGGGCGCACCGAGTTCATTCCCTGCGCCCACGACTTCGAGCACGTCTCCGAGGGGCACTTCGATCTCCCCGAGGTGCGCACCGATCGCTGGGGCGGGTTCATCTTCATAAACATGGATGCGGATGCACAGCCACTGGCGCAGTACCTTGGCGTTCTGCCTGAGCACTTCGCGCGCTGGCGACTCGAGGACCGCTACAAGGCCGTGCATGTCGGCAAGATCATCGCCTGCAACTGGAAGGTCGCCCAGGAAGCCTTCATGGAGTCGTATCACGTTATCGCGACCCATCCGCAGATCCTGAAATACTGCGCCGATGCCAACTCGCGCTACGACCTGCTGTCGGAAAACGTGAACCGCAATCTCACGGCATTCGGCGCGCCAAGTCCGCACCTCGGCAACGCCGTCGAAGAATCCGCCACCCTTGAAGGTATGCTCGAGATGCTCGGCCGCCGTCGACCCCAGGCTGATGCGACCGGCAGCCCGCGTGCCATCCTCGGGGCATTGGTCCGAAAATCATTTGCCCGGGTATACGGCGGGGATTGGTCGGATGTCACCGACGCGGAGGTTCTCGACGCCCTGGTGTACAACGTCTTTCCGAATTTCTCCCCTTGGGGCGGCTTTGCGCCGAATATCGTCTATCGCTGGCGGCCCAACGGGCGTGACGTCGGCTCGTGCCTCATGGAGGTCATGATCCTGAAACCGGTGCCACCGGGCACGGACCGCCCGCCGGCGGCGCCGATGCGACTGCTGAGCCCCGAAGAGTCCTGGTCGAGCGTCCCCGAGTTGCCCGTTCTTGGCCCCGTCATTGAGCAGGATATGCAGAACATGCCGCTGGTGCAGCAGGGTCTGGAAGCATCAGGCACCGGTCGTGTGCAGCTGGGTCGCTACCAGGAAAGCCGGATCCGTCATTTTCACAATCGTATCGATACGTTGCTGCGCGAATGAAGGGTACGCGGCACGATCTGTCACCTGTCGCGAGAAGAGGCCGAGTCACGATGGGGGCCGCGAAACCGCCGTGGAACGCGGGCCCTGGAGTGAAGCTCGCATCGCGTTCGCGTACCCTCTCGGTGGATCCTGACTGCGCGAACCGGCCGTTCACGTTCCCAGCGAGCGCATCCGTGCCCCGAGATCACTCACTTCCGCTGTAACCGGCTGTGGTGAACCGGGAATTTTTCCCGGCTGCATGATCGCCAGAGTCGGCCGTGCATGACGCCGCACGCGTGCCGTGGAAATTTTGGAACTTTCAGCCTTGCGGGAGATCTGTGTTAGATTGACCAAGTAACGGCGAAATCGGGTCCGATCTTTATGCAATCAGCACAATGTGACGCGGTGCAACGCGCGGCGTGGAGCGGGTTGACCCGGGCGTTCGGGGTCGTCTGGCTGGCCAATGCCGTGTTTCAGGCGGTTGCCTGGCTGACGACAACCAACGCGCAGTCAAATTTCATCCACGCGCTCGCCAAGCCGGCATCGCAGGTACCCGCATGGATCCGTCCCCTGCTGCTGGCGGGCCTGCACGTGGCGCAAGCCGTGGGTCCCTCGTTGATTGCAGGCATCATGGTGCTGGTCGCCGTCTTGCTCGGGCTGGCGCTGCTGAGCCAAAAGAAGCTTGCGCTCGCCGCCCGCGCCGGGATCCTCTACAGCGCAATCTGTTGGGTATTCTTCAATGGTTTCGGCTTTCCATACAGTGGCGGCCAGACTGATCCGGGCGTTTTTGTCGCCTACGCGATCGCCTTCATGTTCGTGCTTGCCGTGGCCCCTGCGCTCGATTCGGGGGACGCCACGACGTATAGGATTGAGGCCGGCATGTGGGACAAGGCCCGTATCGCGTTTGGCTTACTCTGGCTCTTCGATGCCGCTTTGAAGTGGCTGCCCGCATTTCTCCTGCACTTCAGCAGCCAAATCACATCCGTGATTCCCGGACAACCGCACTGGATCGCGATCTGGCTCGGGTTCATTGCCGAGATCGTACACGGCGTGGGCCCGATTACCGTCGCCGTTCTGGTCGGCCTGTCCGAAACCGCGATCGCGATTGCGCTGCTGAGCGGCCGGTGGCTGCGCCTGATGGTACCGTTTGCCCTCGTCTACTCGCTGTCCGTCTGGACGACCGCAGAGGCGTTCGGCGGCCCCTACTCGAGCGCTGGTACAGGCGTTCGCGGCAACGTGCTGGGCAACGTCCTGATCTACCTCATCCCGTTGCTGTTCCTCTGGATAGGCTCCTCGCAGGCACGTACGGCACGGGACTGAACATCGCGCGGCCGGCAGGAGGCCTGTGGAGACTGTTTAACTAAACAGTCCTCGGCTCGTCGGCTGATGCCCGAGGCGCGCGCGGATTCGCGGTCAGCGAACGATGTACCGGCGGCGCTTCGAGCAACCCAGGCACCCTGTCGACGCCTGGGCGCGTTCTCCTGCCGCGTCCTGAGAATCGGTACAAGCCCCGATACAATCGGCCCCGCAAGAGCCGGCATAGTCGTCCGGGGGACGGATCGGCACAGTGGGCGCCATACCTGGACCGTTCAGCCGCCTCGTCGCGTGAACGCGTATCACGCTGTGCTCGCCCGGTGCCCATCGCGGTCCTGGCGTTTCAAGACCGCGGAGAGAAGATCATGGTACGGCAGCCGGGCTTCGCGTTGCATTCTCCCACTGCACCCCATGCCGTAGCGGCTGGGGATGTGCTCACCGCGCTTGAGACTTCAGAGCATGGTCTCTCGTCGCAGGAAGCCCAAGCCAGGCTCGAAGCCCTGGGTCGCAATGCACTGCCCCAGGCCAAACGTCCGCACATGGCGGCGATGTTCCTTGCCCAGTTCAAGAGTCCGCTGATTTACATCCTGGTCGCCGCAGCGTTCGTCTCATTGCTGCTGCGGGAATGGATCGACGCGGGATTCATCTGCGCCGTTCTGCTCCTGAATGCACTGATCGGTTCATACCAGGAATTCAGTGCGGAGAGCGCCGCCCAGGCACTGCAAAACCTGGTGGTGCTGCACACCCGCGCCATCCGCGGAAACGAACTGCGGGAGATTGCTGCTGAGAACCTCGTGATCGGTGACGTCGTGTTCCTGGAGCCGGGCGCGAAGGTCCCGGCGGATCTGCGGCTGCTCGACAGCCTGAATCTCAGCGTCGATGAGTCTCTTCTCACCGGGGAGTCACTGCCGGTCGAGAAGGATGCCAAGGCCGCTGTGGCTGCGGACTCACCGCTCGCCGAGCGCCGTACCATGGTGTTTGCCGGTACGCTGATCTCCACGGGACGGACCCGTGGGGTCGTCGTTGCAACCGGCGTCGATACGGAACTCGGCGCAATCGCCACGACCGTACTTGGTAAACGCGCCGCCAGGGCGCCCCTGTTGGTCCGGATGGACCGCTTCACCCGGATCATTGCAGTCGCGGTCGTTGCGGCGACAATCGGTATCGCCGGCATCGAATTGGCACGGGGAACGGCGCCGTCGGAAATCTTCCTCCTGGCAGTCGCCCTTGCCGTCTCAGCGATCCCTGAAGGTCTGCCCGTGGCGCTCACCGTCGCCCTGGCGATCGGGCTGCAGCGCATGGCGCGGCGGAATGTCATCGTACGGCGTCTGGTCGCAGTAGAGTCGCTCGGCTCGTGCACTTTCATCGTCTCGGACAAGACCGGCACGCTCACGGTCAACCAGCTCACCGTGCGGCGCATGCAGTTCGCCGACCAGCCCCCCTGGGAGGTGACCGGCGAAGGTGTTTCGGCGGAGGGTACCTTGGTCCTGCCCCAGGGCGCTGATCTGATCGAACACCAGCAGGTACTCGAGCGATTCTGCCGCGCGGCAACGTTGGCCAACGAAGCAGTCCTGACACATTTGGACGGATCCTGGCGCGGCGAAGGCGACCCGGTCGATGTCGCGCTGTTGGTCATGGCGCAAAAGGCCGGCATGACGCAACCGGATGTGCTCGCGGCCGCGCCCCAGATCGATACGATTCCCTACGAATCCGAGGCTCGCTTCAGTGCGAGTCTCAATCGTGTCGCGGATGAATCATGGACCGCAGTCAAGGGTGCCGTCGAGACCGTCTTGAAAATGTGCACACGGCAATGCACCGCCGACGGTGAACTTCCGATCGAGACGGACGCGGTCATGGCGCAGGCCCAGTCCCTCGCAGCGCTCGGCTACCGGGTGCTGGCGATTGCCGATGGTCGCATCGATCACGCACCCGGTGAGGCATTTTCCAGCGAACACCTCGCAGGCCTGTGCTTTCTGGGGCTTGCCGCCATGACGGACCCGTTACGGCCCGAGGCGCAGGATGCGATCGAGCATTGCCACCGGGCGGGGATAGAAGTGGCCATCGTCACGGGCGACCACCCTGCAACCGCGTTTGCAATCGGCCAAGAACTCGGACTGGCACAGGAGCCCCGGCAGGTGGTGACCGGCCCCGAACTGGCCGATGCGCAGCGTCACGGTGCGCATCTATTCGACCAGCGGGTTCGCGAGGGACGCGTGTTCGCGCGCGTCGAGCCGCAGCAGAAGCTCGAAATCGTGCTCGCGCTGCAACGCGCGGGGCATTTCGTCGCAGTGACGGGCGATGGGGTCAATGATGCACCGGCATTACGTGCAGCCCAGGTCGGTGTCGCCATGGGCCAAGGCGGTACCGATGTTGCCCGTGAGACCGCGGAGCTCGTCATCACGGACGATAATTTTGCCTCGATCGTCGCGGGAATCGAGGAAGGCCGCATCGCGTACGGCAACGTACGGAAGGTCATTTTCCTGTTGATCTCGACCGGCGCGGCTGAACTGGTGCTCTTCGGGTTGTCCTTGGCAATCGGCCTGCCCCTGCCGCTTACCGCGGTGCAACTCCTGTGGCTGAACCTGGTCACCAACGGGATCCAGGACGTCGCCCTGGGATTCGAGCCAGGCGAGGGCCAGGAGCTGTTGCACCGTCCGCGTCCTCCGCGTGAACGGATATTCAACCGCTTGATGCTCGAGCGGGTATTGCTCTCGGCGGCAGTGATCGGGACCGCCGCATTCGCAGCCTTTCACTGGATGCTCGCGCACGGCTATACGCTGCAGAATGCCCGCAATGCAACCCTGCTGCTCATGGTGTTGTTCGAGAATGTCCAAGTGTTCAACAGTCGCTCGGAGACACTCTCGGTTCTGTGGCACAATCCGCTGCGAAATCGTCTGCTGCTGCTTGGCACGGCGGTCGCACAGCTGGTGCACATTGGCGCGATGTACACCCCCGGCGTGCAGCAGGTACTCGACGTTCAACCCGTTTCCTTTCTCGAATGGGCCGAGCTGCTCGGAGTCGCCCTGCTGATGCTGGTCGCCTCCGAGCTGCACAAGCTCTACCGCCGGATGCGTCCACTGCGCAGTTCCGGGGCCCCGCCCTCCTCCTGGGCGATGTGAGGCGATCAGCGGCGTAGCGGCGCGGTATCCCCGGCGTGCGTGCTCTGCGAGCGGGCCGCAGGCAGCATTCGCTGAATCAGGCGGTCGCGATCGATGAACTGATGCTTCAGGGCGGCCAGAATGTGCAACGTGATCAGCACGATGAGGACATCCCCTAGAACCTCGTGTACGGCTTCGGCAAAGTCTTCCGCTTGCTCCCCGTTACCCTCCGGTTCTGCCTGCAGGCGTGAATGCACCACCGGCGGCTGTTGCACCGCTGCCGGTGCATCCCATCGAGGCAGGGTCGCGATATCGAAGAAATTCACGCTCACCCGTTCAGAGGACGCCGCCCACCACCCGGACAGCGGCAACGCGATCAGCAGCGCATAAAGCAGGACATGCACTGTTTTGGCGCTCACCCGCCCCCCTCGGGACATGTGCGCGGGGAGAGCCGGTGGACGGCTGAACACGAGCCACAGGATCCGGACAACGACCAGCACCAGGATGAGCACGCCCAGGGATCCGTGCCACATGAACGCGGCGCTCGCGGGATGCTCGACGTCGAACACGCCGGCCTTCCCCATCGCCAGCTGGACAAAGACCAGCACTACGGTGGTCCAATGCAGGAACTGCGAGACGCTGCCGTACCTGGACGACTGGTTCATCAGGGACATATCAATTCTCCCAGCGCAAGCACATTTGACTGCAAGCCCGTTCGTCCCCGGCAGATACCACTACCGGCCGAGCAGGTCGCCCGGGGTCGGCGGCAACCGCGGCATGGTCTGAGTCGGGAACGGCCCGGTGAGCGCCGTGAGGAACGCGACGATGTCCTTGACCTGGGCGTCGCTCAGCGTGCGGTCGAGCTGGGTTGCTGCCATGACTCGAACCGCCTCCGGCAGAGTTTTCACCGACCCGTTGTGAAAATATGGCGCCGTGTAAACGAGATTACGCAGCCCCGGCACACGCCATACATTCTTGTCGGCCTCGCGGTGGGTCACGTCATAGCGCCCGAGGTCGCTCATCAGGTTGTATTCCTTCACATAGCGATTATTGGTGTATTTTGGGAATTTCATAAAAAATCCCGTGCCTGTCGGCAGCGGCGGCCCGCTGAAGTTCGGTCCCTGGTGGCAACTGACGCACCCGACGCTCGCAAAATCATTCATTCCGCGAATTTGCTCCGCAGTCAGGGCCTTGTGATTTCCTTCCACGTAGCGGTCGTAAGCGCTGCCCGGCGTTATGAGCGTCCGCTCATATGAGGCAATCGCCTTGGCAGCGTTGTCCAGCGTCAGGACATTTCCGGGACCGAACGCGGCATGGAAGTACGGCACGTAGCCCGGGATGTGACGGATGCGAAAAACCACCTCGCCGGAGGCCTTCATGCCCATTTCAATCGGGTTGACCGGAGGACCCTTGGCCTGCTCCTCGAGCGTCGGTGCACGCCCATCCCAGAACTGAACGGACAGAAACGCTGCATTCCAGACCGTGGGGGCATTTCGTCCGCCGCGCTGGGCTTCCACGCCAATGGATACCGGCCGATGATCATCTCCCCCTTCCATGACGTCATGACATGAAAAACACGAGACCGTCCCTGTTGAGGATAGCCGGGGATCGAAGAAGAGCATCTTCCCGAGCGTCACCTTCGCCGCGGTAGTTGGATTATCGGCTGGCGCCGGTGCAACGCTCGGCAATGCCTGCCAGCGAACCGAACTCTGCGCTGCTGCGAGACCCGGCAGCATGAGGCTGCCGATCAGGATCAGACCAAAAACTCTGACGTTGTTCATTGCGTCACCCTCATCCGGTCCTAGATGGCCATGATTCATTCCGCGGGCTCCAACTGGCCGCTCCACCGTGGCGACCCCACATCGATCCGCGTAGAGCGTGACGTCTGGGCGAGCCCACCGGGTTTCTTGTAGCCCCAGGGAAGGCGTCGCGCGATACGCAAAGCTGCCTACGTATCTCTTGCTACCTGCGAGGTGAGGCGGTGCGAGACGGTTCGTGGCGAGCACTAGGGGCGCATCTGTTTGAACTGCGCGTGGATCCTTGACGAACGCACGGCCCGGTGCGGATTCAACCGGACTTCGAGTCCCCGTGCAGTCCCCGCGACACGCAACCGACGCGCCGCGGGCCAGTCGAGCGATATCGATCGGACTACAACGGAGTCAGACCGCGCCCGTTGCTTCCTTGCAACACCCGTCCCTGCCCCCCTGCACCGTGACCGACATCTGCCCTCTGATTGGAACACCGCGAACGTCCTGCGATGCCGCTCGCGCAACGCAGCGCACACCCGCCATCTGATGTGCTATAGGGACTCGGAGCCGCTTTCGCCTGCGACCTGCTGCAACAAGCATGCAGCCACCTGGGACTGACTTGGGGCGAACATAGCCTTGAGCGTGTGCTTGTGCCACCACCGTCTGAAGGAGATACGAGTCCCTCGTGAACGTGATCATCCGCGAGATCACTGGTGATGACCCACGGCTCGAGGCGGACTTGTACCCGTTGCTTGCCGCGCTGCGGCCGGGGTTGAGCGTGGATACCTTCGACACGCTGATGAGTGACGGCGGTGAACAGGGCCTTAGGGTATTGGTCGCCGACCAGGGGCGAGAACGTTGCATCGGTGCGGCTCTGTATCGCATCGTGGCAACCAGTCGGGGGCGGGTCACATTTCTCGATGATCTGGTGACCGCTCCCGGTCGACGCTCGAAAGGGGTGGGCGCAGCGCTGCTGGCCGAAGTGGAGCGCCGAGGCCGTGCTGGTGGCTGCGATCGCATCGAGCTCGATTCGGGCGTGAACAACCAAGGTGCCCATCGCTTCTACCACCGCCACGGCCTGCACATTTTTGCGTTGC
>OFHJ01000350.1_pt1 | contig 18674 bp, 14 predicted proteins | sample 1522001 | NCBI WGS metagenome assembly OFHJ01 (sample SAMEA2464838, study PRJEB22497) | soil metagenome | biome: Grassland; feature: Farmland; material: Clay | place: Australia | collected 2013-02-01 | depth 1.2 m | reverse complement strand
GGAGCGCCGAGGGCGCGCGCCGAGGCTCCTGGCTGCTCGCTGCGCTGGACCGGTTGTACTACGTGGGGTTGAGCTTTCCGGCCGCGGGAGTGAGCCGGAGAATCCGTAACGCGATGAGTGGGGCGCTGAAACGGCAGCCCGAGAATGACGCCCTCATCCGTGAGCGCTACCGGGAGACGTTCGCGCCGCTGCTGCGCCGCTGGTCGATTCTCTCGTCGAATTATCACACCCTCGGGATCTTCGCCTGCGCCCTGTTCCAGGCGCCGCAGTACTACTTCTGGTTCACGACCATCGGCTTCAGCGCCATTCTGGTCTGGCTGATCGACCAGCAGAACGCGCGCTACCACGTGCTGGTGGGCGAACTGGCCGGCCTAACCGGAAGTTCCTCCCCGCGCCTGAGCCCTCGGTAGTCAGCAGAGCCTGATTTTTCCGGTGTTTCATGCATGCGACGGGGCCGGATTGGGTGCCAATATGTAGTCACTAAATGCTTGCATAATGGTTCCGGATCGGCTATATTCAGCTGCATGTCTCAACGAGGTGGCGCGGTTCATGTCGTCACCACACGACGCCGCTACAAGGGCCGTGTGTACGCCACGCATCTGCTGCGCAGGAGCTACCGCGAGGGCGAGAAGGTCAAGAACGAGACGCTCGGTAACCTCTCCCACCTGCCCGAGCCGCTGATCGAGGTGATCCGCGACAGTTCGGTCAAGGCCTTCGCCGGCGTGCCGGGCGCCTTTCGCGCAACCCTCTCCACCGGCGCGAACCGGGACGTCGGGGCCGCGGTCCTCTGCACCGGCTTCACCCACTTCGATTCGGTCAACAAGCCGGAATGGGGCTTCGGCACCTATCCCGACGTGGTCACCACCACCCAAGTCGAGCAGATGCTCTCCTCCGGCAAGGGTGTGCGCTGCCCGTCCGACGGCCGCAAGCCCGACCGCGTCGCCATCCTGCTCTGCGTCGGCTCGCGCGATCGCCAGATCGGCCGCGAATGGTGCTCCAAGATCTGCTGCACGGTCTCCTCCAACCTAGCGATGGAAATCCGCGAAGAGCTGCCGAACTGCAACGTCTACATCTACTACATGGATATCCGCACCTTCGGCCTCTACGAGGGCCCCTATTACTGGGAAAGCCAGGAGAAGTTCCGGGTCAAGTACATCAAGGCCCGCATCGCCGAGGTGACCTCGGACGGTAAGCGCCTGATCGTCAAGGGCGAGGACACTTTGGTGAAGCGGCCGATCACCATCCCGTTCGACATGGTGGTGCATGCGATCGGCATGGATCCGAATGTCGACAACCTCACCTTGAGTGCGATCTTCGACGTTAAGTTGGAGACCTACGGCCATATTCAGAAAGCTGCCAGTTATCGCAGCATGTCGGAGACCAGCCGTCCCGGCGTGTTCGCCGCCGGGGCTGCGACCGGCCCGGAGACGATCGACGATTCGATCGCGCAGGGCCAGGCCGCCGCCATGGCCGCCCTTGCCCTGGTGCGCGGACACAAGCGGGAGGCCGCGGAGTGACTTGGCTGCTGTCCAAAGCGCAACGAAACACCGCGCTGGCGCCCGCCGGGCCGGTACTGGACCTCAGCGGTCCGAAGCTGCGCGCTGCTTTCGAACAGCTCGTGGATGGCGCCGAAGCGAGCGGCGGCGTCGAGCGCTATGTCGGCGCACTCGCGCTCAAAGCCTCGCTGTTCGGGGAGGTGCTGGGCAAAGGGCGGGTCAGCGCGCTCACCGAGACCGCGTTCCACGACCTCTGCGCCTTCGTGACCCCGGTGCGCCGCCGCATCGGGCTCTGGCTGGGACGAAACGGCTTCCCTGCCATGCGCCAGCGCCTCGAACGGCTGCTGGACGGCTGGACCGAACTCGCCACCGCGGATGCGCGGATCGGCGCCTTTATGGCGGGCCTCCCCCCCCCCCGCGGGGGGCCGCCCCCCCCCCCTTCCGCCCCCCCCCCCCCAACCCCGCCAGTCCCGCCCGGCGGGCTCGCCGAGCTACCTCTTGCAGGTCGGCTCGTACACGAGCGCCGCCCAGGCGCAGCGGCTTCGCGAGCGGCTCGCCCGAATGGGAATCGGCGCACGCATAGAGCGGGTCACGGAGCACGGCATGACCCTCAACAGAGTGCAGGTCGGCCCCGTCGATGCCACCGGGCTCCGGTGGATCCGCCGCGAGCTCGCCACGGCCGGCATACACCCTCTGGTCATGCCCATCAGGGGCAAGTGAGCGAAACCGGCCCCTGCCACTGAGGAGCCCGTCACATCGCACGGCACAGCGGGCGAGGGGCCGTCCCCGCTTCCTGGGGCCCTCGCGCTCGCATTTGCGGGTCTCAGAGAGTCCGCGGAAACCGTGTAGGGTCTTGCTGCAAGCGCCCGTCACATCGCACGGCACAGCGGGCGAGGGGCCGCTCCCCGAGCCCGCGGAAACCGTGTAGGGTCTTGCTGCAAGCGCCGCAGGCGACTTGCAGCCAATTGAACTAGTCCTCGCCGATCGAGCGGAAATCCAGCCCCAGGGACCGCAGCTTGCGGTACAGGTGAGTGCGCTCCATGCCGACCCGCTTGGCGAGCTGGCCCACCTTGCCGTTGCACAACAGCAGCTGCTGCTGCAGGTAGGCACGCTCGAACTGCTCGCGCGCTTCGCGCAGCGGCAGCGCCAGCAGGTCCTGCTTGACCAGCGGCTCGCCCGGCGGCGCCTGCACGGCGAGCTCGCGCTCGACCTCCTCCAGACTGATCTCCTCGCCGCCGCCCTGGATCAGCAGCCGATGCACGAGGTTTTTCAGCTCCCGCACGTTGTCCGGCCACGGATAGTTGCGCAGCCGGTTCTGCGCCGCGACGCTGAAATGCCTGAATGGAAGCCCTTCGGAGTCGACGATGCGGTCCACATGATGCTTCAGCAGGTCCGGCACGTCCTCGGCGTACTCGCGCAGCGGCGGCACCCGTGCGATCAGCGTGTTCAGGTGTCCGAGCAGGTCGCGCCGCAGACCCGATCCCGCGCGGGCCTCGATGCCGGGAAGCGCCGAGGAGACCAGCCGGGCGCGCAGCTCGATCGGCTCGAGGCCGCCTACCGGATTGAAGCGTCCCGATTCCAGCGCGCCGACCAGCAGCCGTTGGGCGCCCGGCGGCAGATCCTCCAGCTCTTGAATGAACAGCGTCCCGTCCGCGGCCTGCTCGAGCAGCCCCGCTCGATGCACGCCATTCTCCTCGGAGCCGAACAGGCGGCTCTCGGCATCCGCATCGCGCAGGCTGCTGGCGACCAGCGTCACGAACGGCCCGCCCGCGCGCGGTCCCCGCCCGTGCAAATAGCGGGCGAAGACCTCCCGGCCGGAGCCCGGCTCGCCGATCAGCAACACCGGCGAGGCATGGGTGGCCATCTGCTGCAACTCGGCGCGAAGCTGCTGCATGAGCTTGCTCTTGCCCGCCGGGCCCATGCCCCCCGGCACGAACAGCTTCCCCGCCTGGCGCCGCCGGCGGCCGGCATCGAGCGCCCGTTCGACTGTGCGCAGGAGCTTGGCGAGCGACAGCGGCTTCTCGACGAAATCGAACGCCCCGAGCCGCGTGGCCTCCACGGCCGTCTCCACCGTGCCGTGCCCCGACATCATCACGACGGGGCAGCCATCCGAAGCGGTGGAAGACCATTCCCGCAGCAACGTGATGCCATCGACGTCCGGCATCCAGATATCCAGCAGAACCAGGTCGGGGGTCTGCCGCGCTCGCGATGCGCGCGCCTGGGCCGCATTGGCCGCAACGTCCACCGCGTAGCCCTCTTCAGAGAGGATCTCCTTCAGCAGGCCGCGGATATCGGCCTCGTCGTCGACCACCAGAATGTGCGCAGCGCTCATGCTCTCTCACCCCGCAATGACTCTCGATTCTCACGCGTCCCGCCCCGGCTGCCGAACGCCACCGGCAGGGCCACCCGGATGCGGGCTCCGCCCTCGGGGCGGTTGTCGGCATCGATCCGCCCCCCGTGCTCCTCGACAATCTTTTTCACGATCGCCAGTCCCAGCCCCGTGCCCTTGGGCTTGCTCGTGACGTACGGATCGAAGATCCGCCCGAGCTGATCCTGCTGGAAACCGGGACCATTGTCACACACTGTAACGAGGGCGAACGCCCCTTGGGGATCCCCCTCGAGGTGGGTGGAGATGGTCAGGCGGGGCGAGGTGTGCCCTTCGAGCGCCTCGAGCGCGTTGGTCACCAGGTTATTGAGGATCTGGCGCACTCGGCTGCGGTCGGCCTCCAAGGCCGACAGGCTCTCGTCCAGATCGAGGTCGATGGCCGCCCGCGGGTCCTGCGAGCGGTACAGATCGGCCACCTCGGTGACCAGCTCGTTCAGGTTGAAGCGGCTGACGCGCATCTCCGGGGTCCGCGCATATTCGCTGAACGCGTTCACCATCTGCTGCATGCTCTCGACCTGCTGCACGATGGTATGCGTCGAGCGTTCGAGGATCTCCCCCTCCGGCGGGGAGAGGGTCGAGAGCAGCCGGCGGCGCAGCCGCTCGGCCGACAGCCGGATCGGCGTCAGGGGGTTCTTGATCTCGTGCGCCAGGCGCCGCGCGACCTCTCCCCAGGCGGCATCGCGCTGCGCCTGCAGCAAAGCCGTGATGTCGTCGAAAACGATGACATATCCCATGTCGCCGGTTTCTCCCGGCAGCGCCGTGCAGGCGCACATCAGGGTGAGGATGCGCCCCGCATGGCCGAGATCGATCTGCTCGCGCCACTCCTGGCGGCCGCGCGCGAAACGCACCGCGAGCGCCGCCACGAACTGACCCAGCCGCTCGTTGCCCGCCGTCAGGTCCGGCAGCGCCCGGCCGGCGGCTGCGGACAGGTCGAGCCCCAGGATGGCGCTGGCCGCCTGGTTGGCCATGCGCACCACCAGGTTGCGGTCGATCGCCAGCACGCCCGTGGAGAGCCGGGCGAGAATGATCGCCAGCCGCTCGCGCTCGCGTTCCACGGCCAGCTGGCTGCGCGTCGCCTCATCGTGCGCCCGCCGCAGACGCTTGGTCATGTCGTTGAAAGAGTGGACCAGAAAGCCCATCTCGTCGCGCGAGGTCAGGGCCAGGCGCGTGTCGAAATCGCCCTTGCCCACCGCCCGCGTGCCGGCGATGAGATCCTGCACCGGCCGGGCGAGGCGCTGCGCGGAGAAGATCGCCCCATGGATCGCCGCCAGCATGGCGAGCAGCAAGACCAGGGTGAGCGTGAGGATGAAGCTGTACTTCAGCGGCTCGCGCAGCGTCGTGAGATTGCCGTACTGCGAGTACGCTTTTTGGACCACCTCCGACAGCGCCGACAGCTGCGGGGGCACCGGATACACCGCCATCAGGTAGCGCCCGTCGGAACCGGAAAACGCGCTGAGCGGCACGCCGACACGGATGACGAAACGGCCATCCGCCTGCGGCGTAAGATTGACGTAGGTCCGCCGCTCGCTCACCTGTCGCACCAGATCGGCCGGCGGCGCGAGCGAGACGCTCGACAGCGGGTCCTGCAGGCTGGCCGCGAGGATGCGCTCGTCGGCACCGTACAGCACGATCTCCACGGCCGAGTCCGAGCGGCGCGCCTGATCGAGCCGCGCCTGGATCTGCAGCGTCCCGCGGCCGGCGAGGGAGCGGGCGAGCAGCGTCGCGCGGCGCGATTCATCCTGTACGCGCAGATCGAGCGCCGAGCGGGACAGCACGAGCGCGTCCTTCAGGCCCTGCTTCACCTCGACCCGGAACCAGCTGTCGATGCCGCGGTTGAGGAAGCCGACCGAGGCGAAATAGACGATCAGCAGCGGCGCGACCACCAGCGCGCCGAAGATCGCCACCGTGCGCGCCGTGAGGCGCGACCCGGGCACGTGGTTGCGATAGTCGCGTACCAGCTGCCCCAGCCGCCGCGCCAGCATCACGATCAGCGCAAACACGCCGATCACGTTGAACAGCACGATCCACGGCTGCAGGCGGCTGAACTCCGAGGAATTCTGGGCGCTCCTGGCCAGCAGCAGCAGCGCCCCGAGCCCGATGCCGCTCCAGAGCACCAGCGCCGCGATGGCGCGCACCCGCCGGCGCCGCGCGGCGGCGTCTCTTACCCCGGCAGTGCCCATGTGTACCAAGCGCTCTCCCGCTGCCAGTCATCGGTCCAGAACAGCAGCGCCCGCAGCGACGCGGGCAGATCACCGCGGCGCACCCCGGCGCGGACACTTATGGTGTAGGACCCCGGGTCCTGCAGCTGCGACTCGATGAGAATGGGCCAGTCGTGGACCTGCTCCAGATAGTGCAGCGCCTTATTCACCGTGTCGAAGCTGCGCTCTTGGCCGCTGCGCACGTTGGTCACCACGAAGCGTCTGGTGACCACGTGGTAGGCGAGCTGCCGCTTCAGAGTCACATCGATGATGTTGGCATCGAACCAGAAGTGCCGGACCCGGTCGACCCGCGCCTCGATGTTGAACGACAGGGTCACCCCGTTTGCCAACGCCCTGCGGATCGTGGGATTGAGCGGATAGGTGATCTGCACGTTGAGCTCGATGACGCCGTGGTTGAAATTGACATAGGCGGAGCGTACCGCGAGCGCCCCGTCGAGTGCATTCGCGCGCACTTGCGCGGCCGGCACGAGCCCGAGCGCGCCGGCGGCAAACAGCAGCCACCACCGCAGGCTCACGTGCCACCGGCCGCCTCGGCTCGGGAACGAACCCTCCGGCCGCGACACCTTCCGTGGCATGAATGCAACGACAGAATGCGTAAGACCCCCTGCCTCTGGAGACACTACATGGTGCCGGACGTTGTCTTTTCGAGACAAGCATAATAGAACCCATCGGTCTGCGCCGCACCTCCGCACAGCAGCTGCGCTCCCCACCGGCAGGCAAGGGCCCCCGGGGCCAGCCGCTCGAGCGGGGCGGAGAGGGCCCGGGCAAGCGGCGTAAGGGCGAGGAACCGCTCCACGACCGCTTCGTTCTCGGCCGGCAGCACCGAGCAGGTCGAGTACACGAGCCGCCCGCCCACGGCCAACATGTGGAATGCGGCCGTGAGGATCTCGAGCTGGGTTTGGGCAAAAGCCGGAATGTCCTCCGGCCGCCTCAGCAGCTTGATATCCGGGTGCCTGCGGATGACCCCCGTGCCCGAGCACGGCGCGTCGACCAGGATGCGCTCGAAGGGCCTTCCGTCCCAGAACGCGCCCGGATCGCGCACATCCGCCGCCACCACGTGCGCCGTCAGCCCCAGGCGAGAGAGGTTCTCGCGCACCCGCCCGAGCCGCTTGGCATCGACGTCCAGCGCCCAGAGATCCACTTGTCCACCGGTCAGCTCCAGCACATGGGCCGCTTTGCCGCCGGGCGCGGCGCAGGCGTCCAGCACCCGCATGCCCGGCCGCGCATCGAGCAGGGGGGCGGCCAGTTGCGCACCCGCATCCTGCACCGAGACCCGACCTTCGAGGAACCCTGGCACCGCCGCGACGGGCACCGGCCGGTCCAACGCCACCGCGGGCGGAGCAGCAAATTCGGGACCCCAGTCGGTCCTCCGGCCTCCCATGCCCGCTGCGGCCAACTCGTCAAGGTAGTCGCCGGGCGTACACTGCATGCAGTTGACCCGCAGCGTCATCGGCGGGTGTACGTTGTCGGCTTCGAGGATCGCCAAGCCGTGCAGCGGCCAAGCGCTCGAGATCGCATCGGCCAACCAGCGCGGATGGGCGGTGCGGCGGGCCGGCTCCCGATCCACCTTTGCGAAGAGGTCATTGCGTTCCGCGGCCAGCTTGCGCAACACGGCATTGACCAGGCCGCCGGCGTGCTTGTGACGCAGGATCTTCGCCGCGTCCACCGCCGCGTGCACCGTCAGCTGCGGCGCGTTGCGCGAGTACTCGAGCTGATGGGCGGCCACGACCAGCAGGGCCCTCACCTCGCGCGGGAGGGTCCCGGGCCGCGCCAACAGGCTTTCCACCGCGGGCTTCAGGCGCAGGTACCAGCGCACGGTGCCCAGCGTGATGGCGCGCACCGCAGAGCGGCTCGGGCTGGTCTCGAACGCCGACAGTGCATCGTCGGCGGTCTGACCGGCAAGGATCGCGGCGACGGCGCGGGAGGCTTCCGCGAGCACCGTGGCGGCCTGACCGGTACCCGAGCGCGTCAATGCAGCCGGCCCAGAATCATCTGCGCGGCGAGCCCACGGTGACCGCCTACGAACATGCCGGCGTTCTGACGTGATCCGCCCGGCCGCTGCAGCATCAGCAGGTCCAGGGTCCCGCCGCCGCACCGCACCCGTATGAAGCCTTCCCGGTGATTGCCCAGGGTCTCGAGGATGCAGCCCGGCGTCGCGCCCCGCCCCGCGGGCACATCCTGGGGGCCGAGCCTGGCGCCGTGGACCAGCAGGCGCTCCTCGGCACCGGTCTCGGAATCGATCCGGACCGTCTCGGCGGCGGTCCAGGGCTGCAGGGCGCGGACCTGGCGCTCGATCTCCGCCGCCGGACGGCGCCAGTCGATCAGCGCGTCGCGTTTCTCGAGCTTGCGGGCATGGGTCACCCCCTCCGCCGGCTGGGGGTGCGCCGCCAGCGTCCCTCGCGCGAGACCCTCCAGGGCCCTCAGCAGCAGCGGCCCCGACAGATCCGCGAGCCGGTCCCGCAGGCTTCCCCCGGTGTCCCGCGGATCGATGCTCACGGGGCGCTGCAGCAGGATCGGGCCGGTGTCGAGTCCGGCCTCCATGCGCATGATGGTGAGGCCCGTCTCGGTGTCCCCGGCGAGCAGCGCACGCTCGATGGGCGCCGCGCCGCGCCAGCGGGGCAGGAGCGAAGCGTGGACATTGAGGCAGCCCAGCGGCGGCAAATCGAGCACCGCCTGCGGCAGGAGGAGGCCATAGGCTACGACCACCAGCACGTCCGGCCGCCACTCGATGAGCGGCGCCCAGTCCGCGGGGTCCTTCAGCGCCGCCGGCTGGGCCACCGGCACCCGGGTCTGCGCGGCCAACTTCACCGGCGAGGCGCTCAGGCGCCGGCCTCGCCCCTTGGGGCGGTCGGGCTGGGTCAATACGCCGACCACTGGGTGGGGCGAGTGCAGCAGCTCGAGCAGCACCGGCAGAGCGAAATCCGGCGTGCCCGCGAAGGCCACACGGAGCGAGGTCTGGTCAGCCACCGGACCGCCCTGGCTCAGAGCGCGGAACGTGCACTGACGGCCGGTCGCGTCGCCCGAGCCTTGCGTTCTTTTTCCAGCTTTTTTCGGATACGTTCGCGCTTGAGTCCGGACAGGTAATCGACGAACAGCTTTCCCTCGAGGTGATCCATCTCGTGCTGGATGCACACCGCCAGCAGCTCGTCGCAGTCGCGCTCGTACACCTGCCCCATGCGATCCTGCGCCCGCACGCGGATGCGGGCGGCACGCTGCACCTCATCGAAAATGCCGGGCACCGAGAGGCAGCCTTCCTCGGTGGTGGCCTCCCCCTCGCGCGAGAGGATCTCGGGGTTGATCAGTGCCAGGGGCTGATCGTGCCCTTCCGAGACATCGATGACGATCAGCCGCTGGTGCACGTTCACCTGGGTGGCGGCCAAGCCGATGCCGGGTGCGGCGTACATCGTCTCGAGCATGTCGTCGACCAGTTGATGGAGGTCGGCATCGAAACGCGCAACAGGGTGGGCCCGGGTACGCAACCGCGGGTCGGGAAACTCCAGGATCGTTCTGAGCGGCATGAAGAATTCGAGTCGGGTGGAGCCAAGGGGGTTCCGGCGGCAGCCACTGGGGCTTGGGCCCCGAGCGCCGCCGTGACCGGACGCACAAACTAGACAATAAAGCGCCGTGTGGGGTCGCCTGCGTGCCATTATACCCGTCCATGGTCTCGAAAAAGATTCCAGGCGCCCGACTCGTGCTGGCGGGCGGGGCGGCGGCCGTGCTGGCCGCCTGTTCTTCGCTGCACAGTGCGCGCGAGAGTAGCGTCTCTGCGCCCCCGGCCAGTGTGCAGCCCGCCGCTGCGGCGTCCCGGGCCAGCCCCCTCACCGCGACCCAGGCGGCCCTCGCCGAGGCAAGGGCCGGCGGGGCGTCGTCAGCCGGGCCGTCCTCGCCGCTCATAAGGTCCACCGCGCCCATGACCTATACGGTCAAGCGGGGAGACACGCTGTGGGGGATCGCCTCGATGTTCCTGCGCGACCCGTGGGACTGGCCCGAGGTCTGGTACATCAACCCGCAGATCAAGAATCCTCACTGGATCTACCCCGGCGACGTCCTGCAGCTCGCCTACGGCCGCAACGGCCGGGCGCAGATCCGACTGCTGCACGAGAGCCCGCTGCGCCAGGCCTCGGCTGAGGCCGACACGGGGCAACCCCCGGTGAAGCTGACGCCTCGGCTGCGCAGCACGCCCCTGGCGACGCCCATTCCGACCATTCCCTACGCCGCCATCGCGAGCTTTCTGTCGCGCCCGACCGTGCTCACCGCGGGGCAGGTGCGCCGCGCCCCGCACATCATCGCGTTCCGCAACGAGCATCAGGCCGGCGGGTCCGGCTCCGTGGCGTATGTCAGCAGCCTCGGCCGCGATCCGCACGCCAGCTACAGCGTCATCCACGTAAGCAGCGAGCTGCGCTATCCGAAGGGGCTGTTCGGGGACTCGCTGGGGTACCTCGGCATCTACACGGCAACCGCGCTGATCCGCAAGCGCGGCGACCCGGCGACGGCCGTGCTCACCGATGCCGCCCGCGAGACATTTGCAGGCGACCGCCTGCTCGCGTCCGACGGCGGGATTCCCCTGACGTTCGAGCCCCGCGCGCCGTCACGGCCGATACACGGCAAGATCATCTGGGTGATCGGCGGCACCGGAGCGATGGACTTGGCGGGCCAGTACGACATCGTGGTGCTCAACCGCGGTACGCGGGCGGGCCTGGAGCCCGGGGACGTGCTCGCCGCCGATCACGAGCAGGGCACCGTGCACGACACGCACGGCTCGTTCGCCTGGCTGTTTCGTTCGCTGGGCGGGTTGGGCAGGGATCTCGCCCCGCGCGTGAAGCTGCCGGCCGAGCACGCCGCGACGCTCCTGGTGTTCAAGACCTACCGGCACCTGTCCTTCGCGCTGGTCGTGGCGTCCACCAACACGGTCACCGAAGGGGACCCGGTCCACAACCCTTAGATTGGATTGGCCCGAAGACGCCTGCGGCGCTTCGGGCGGCCAACCGACTGACTCCCTCAGGCAGCCGGCCATGCGTGACGCCTGTGCCGGCCTTCGCCGGCCGACGCATGAGCGCCGTCAGCCCGGGTCCGGCGCAGACCCGGTCAACGCGGCCAGGACAGGGGCCGTCAGCGGCCGCACGCCCCGCCAGAGCCGGAACGACTCCGCCGCCTGCTCCACCAGCATGCCCCAGCCCGGCACGGCGTGCGCGCAGCCGAGCCCGCGCGCCCAACGGACGAAGGCCGTGTCGCCCTTGCCGTAAGCCATGTCATAACAGAATGTCTCCGGGCCCAACACCCCGGCCGGTACTTCGGGCAGCTCCCCGGTGAGGCTGGCCGAGGTGGCATTGATCACCAGATCGAACACGCCCTGGCCGACCTGGCCGAAGCCGGTGCCGCGGACATCGCCCAGCGCGGCGAACGAAGCTGCGAGCGCCTGCGCCCGCTCGGCCGTGCGGTTGGCGATCACGATGGATTCCGGCTTCTGCGCCAGCAGCGGCGCAACCACCCCGCGGGCCGCGCCGCCGGCACCGAGCAGCAATACCCGGCGGCCCGCGATCGTCAGTTGCAGGTTGTGGGTGAGATCCTGCACGAGGCCCGCTCCGTCGGTGTTGTCACCGAGCACGGTGCCGTCCCGGCGCACCGCCAGCGTGTTGATCGCCCCGGCCTCCCGGGCGCGTTCGGTCAGCTCGCCGGCGAGCTGCAGCGCGCGGGTCTTGTGCGGCACGGTGATGTTGACACCCCGGCCGCCCCCGACGAAGAACCCGGTGACGCGCTGGATGAGCTCCTCCGGGGCGACATCCATCAGCCGGTAGCTCATCGATTGGCCCGTCTGGCGCGCGAACAGGGAATGAATGAAAGGGGAGAGACTGTGAGCCACTGGATGGCCCACCACGGCGTACCGATCCACTGCCCCTTCCATGGCCTCATTCTGCGCTCTCGGCCGAGCGCTGTCATCACGGCGCGTTGGACTGGGTCAGAAGGCGGACCGTCGTGCCACCGCCGTGTCCGGCATCGAGGTGCCGGTGCAGCTCCGCCAGCCACGATCCCATGCTTTCCTCCATCCGATAGGGAGGATTGACAATCAGCATGCCTGAGCCGTTGAGCGCCACTCGCGAGTCGCGCGGATAGAGCCACAATTCCGCAAGCAGCATCTGTCTGCCGGCATCCCGGGCGAGGCCCGCCTGCCAGGGGCCGCCCGAGGGCTCGTCCTTGATCGGGTACCAGATTGCGAGCACTGCCGTGGGAAACCGGCGCAGCGCATCCACACAGGCGGCCCGCGCGCGCTCGAAGTCCTGGCGGCTCTCCTCGTAGGGAGGATCGATGAAGATGAGACCGCGCCGCTCCGGCGGCGGCAGCGCGGCGCGCAGCCGCTCGAACCCGTCGCCGGTGTCGAGACGAATGCGGCGGCGCCGGGAAACCTCCGCCAGCGACTTTTCCAGTGCGCGCCTCTCCGCGGGCAGCCACTCGATCAGCATCGCGCGGTCCTGGGCCCTGAGCTCGCCGGCGGCGAGCCAGGGGGAGCCGGGATACAGCCGCGCCGAGCCCGATTCCCGGCGCAGCTGCTCGACGCGGGCCAGGTAGTGGCGCAGCTCCTCGGCAACACAGTCGGCGCTCGTCAGCCGCGCGATGCCGCCCGCGGCCTCCACCGCCGAATCTGACAGGTCGTACACGCCGCGGCCGGCATGGGTCTCCAGATAGAGAAAGCCCTTCTCCTTGCGCTTCAGCGCCGCGAGCAGCGCCAGCAGAGTGACGTGCTTGTGGACGTCCGCGAAGTTGCCGGCATGGCGGGTATGGCGGTATTTCATCGGCGCCAACGGTAGCAAAAGGATCGCATTTGCGGGCGTTCACAGCGCATTTTCCGGGGACCTTTGTCGCGCGTGCGGACTTAAGCTCCCCGACGATGAGCAAAGTGTCCGTGTGCGCCAGGCTCGCGCGGGTTCCCGGGCTGACCGCCGAGCACGTTCGCCTGCTCGCCGGCGAGGCGGGCGACGATCCCGAGCGGCTGTGCGATCCGGCCATCGTCGCCCGCGTGGACCTACCGCCGGCGGCGCGCCAGTGCCTGGCCGCGCCCGATCAGGCGGCGCTGCGCGCCGACCTCGACTGGTGTGCGGCCAGCGGGGCGGCGGTGCTCCTGTGCACCGATGAGGCTTATCCATTCCAGCTGGCCGCGACACGAAGCGCCCCGCCGGTGCTGTACGTGCTCGGGTCGGTGGATGCGCTCCAGGGGCCGCAACTCGCCATGGTGGGATCGCGCAGCCCCACTCCCGCCGGCCGGAGCATCGCGCGGGAATTCGCCGCCGCGCTGGCGCGACGCGGCCTCACCATCACCAGTGGCCTGGCCGCCGGCATCGATGCGGCCAGCCACGCCGGGGCGCTCGAGGCCGGCGGCACGATCGCGGTGCTCGGCAGCGGGCTCGACCGCATCTATCCTGCGGAGAACACCGGCCTCGCCCTGCGCATCCGGAGCTCGGGCGCGCTGGTGTCCGAGTTCCCGCCCCGGACCCGTCCCTCGCGGCAAAACTTTCCCCGCCGCAACCGCATCATCAGCGGACTCGCTCTGGGCACGCTGGTGGTCGAGGCCGCCGCAGACAGCGGCTCGCTGATCACCGCCCGCTGGGCCGGGGAGCAGGGTCGGGAAGTGTTCGCGATCCCGGGCCCGATCCACAGTCCCGTCTCGCGCGGCTGTCACCGACTCATCCGTGACGGGGCTCATCTGGTCGAGACACCGGAAGAGGTACTGCCGGAGATCCACTTTGCCCTGATGAATCAACCACTTATGTCTAATTCACCGGGCTCGCCGGCGGCCGCCCCATTGGACAAGGAATATGAAATGCTGTTAGATGCGCTCGGTTTTGAACCCGTGACGCTCGATACCCTCGCAGCGCGCTCAGGCTTGTCCGGCGAATCGATCGCCTCAATGTTGCTGATCCTCGAGCTGCAGGGGCGCGTCTCTCCGTACCCCGGCGGCCGGTATGGCCGGCTCGGGACTGACCGCTGAATCAGAGGATCCCCAGCGAGACATGGCTGAAAACCTGGTCGTCGTGGAGTCGCCCGCCAAGGCGAAGACCATCAAGAAATATCTGGGCAAGGACTTCGAGGTGCTGGCCTCCTACGGCCATGTCCGCGACCTCGTCCCCAAGGAGGGCGCGGTGGACCCCGAGCATGGCTACAGCATGCGGTACCGGGTGCTCGAGAAGAACGAGCGCCACATCGAAAGCATCGCGCGGGGACTGAAGAAATCCAAGGCGCTTTACCTGGCGACCGACCCGGACCGCGAGGGCGAGGCCATCGCCTGGCACCTGAGGGAGATCCTCAAGGCCCGCGGCGACCTCGACGGCAAGGCCGTCCATCGCGTGGCGTTCTACGAGATCACGCGCAACGCGATCCGCGCGGCGGTCGCGCACCCGCGGGACCTGTCGCTCGATCTGGTCAACGCGCAGCAGGCGCGCCGGGCGCTGGATTACCTGGTGGGCTTCAACCTCTCGCCGCTGCTGTGGAAGAAAGTCCGGCGCGGCCTGTCCGCCGGCCGGGTGCAGAGCCCGGCGCTGCGCATGATCTGCGAGCGCGAGGCCGAGATCGAGGCGTTCGTCGCCCGGGAATACTGGACGATCGAGGGACAGGGCGCGGTTGCGGGCGCGTCCCCCTTCGCGTTGAGGCTGCTCGAGTACCGCGGCGGGAAGGTGGAGCAGTTCTCGTTCACCAACGAGACCCAGGCCCGCGAGGTGGAGCGCGCGATCCACGGCGCCGCCCTGGAGGCGGCCGGCGGCCGCGCGCCGGGCCGGCTGCGGGTGCTGTCCGTGGAGCGCAAGCAACGGCGACGCTCGCCCGCTCCGCCCTTCACCACCTCCACGCTGCAGCAGGAGGCGGCCCGCAAACTCGGCTTCAACGCCCGCCGCACCATGCGTCTCGCGCAACAGCTGTACGAAGGCGTCGACCTCGGCGACGGCAACATCGGCCTGATCACCTACATGCGCACCGACTCGGTCAACCTGGCGGCCGAGGCCGTACGCGAGATCCGCGAGGTGGCCGCGCGCCTGTACGGAAAGGACGAAGTGGCCGACGAGCCGCGCACCTTCAAGACCAAGTCGAAGAACGCCCAGGAGGCGCACGAGGCGATCCGCCCGACCTCCGCGGCGGTCACGCCGGCGGAGGTCGAAGGCAAGATCGACAACGACCTGTACAGGCTGTACTCGCTGGTGTGGAAACGGGCGGTCGCCTCGCAGATGGCGCTGGCGGTGTTCGACACCGTCACGGCCGACATGGTGGCGGGCCCCGACTCGACCGAGCGGCACATGCTGCGCGCCACCGGCTCGACGCTGGTCAAGCCCGGTTATATCTCGGTCTACCAGGAAGGCACGGACGATACCAAGGCGGACGAGGACGATCACGCGCTGCCACCGCTGAACGAGGGCGATTCGGTCGAGCTGGCGGCGCTGCACGCCGATCAGCACTTCACCGAGCCGCCGCCTCGCTACAGCGAGGCGTCGCTCGTCAAGGCGCTGGAGGAGCATGGCATCGGCCGTCCTTCGACCTATGCCACCATCATCTCGACCCTGCAGGATCGCGAGTATGTCGAGATGGACAACCGCCGCTTCATCCCCACCGACATCGGCAAGATCGTCAACCGCTTCCTGACGGAGCATTTCCACCGCTACGTGGAATACGGCTTCACCGCCGCGATGGAGGACGAGCTCGACGCCGTCTCGCGCGGCGAGGAGGTCTGGACCACCCCGCTCGACAAGTTCTGGAAGCCCTTCATCCACCAGGTCGAGCACACGGAGAAGACCGTCACCCGCGAGCAGGTCGCACAGGCGCGGGAGCTCGGCACCGACCCGGCGAGCGGCAAGCCGATCACCGTGCGCATGGGCCGCTTCGGGCCGTTCGTGCAGATCGGCACCAAGGACGATGCGGAGAAACCAAAATTCGCGGGCCTGCGGCCGGGGCAGAAGATGGACTCGATCGGGCTCGAGGATGCGCTGGAGCTGTTCAAGCTGCCGCGCACGCTCGGGGAGAACGCCGACGGCGAGACCGTCATCGCCAACATCGGCCGCTTCGGCCCGTATCTGAAGTACGGCAGCAAGTACGTATCATTGAAGGAGGATGACCCCTACACCGTCGCCCTGGATCGGGCGCTGGAGGTCATCCGGGCGAAGCAGGAGGCCGACGCCAACCGCATCATCGCCGACTTCGGCGTCGACAACATCCAGGTGCTGAACGGGCGCTACGGCCCCTACATCACCGACAAGGTCAAGAATGCGAAGATCCCCAAGGACCGGGACCCGAAGTCCCTGACACTGGAGGAATGCCGGGAGCTTCTGGCGCAGGCGCCCGTGCGCCGCGGCCGGTTCGGCCGCGGCAAGCGCCCCCCGGCAAAGGCGGCGAAGGCAGCGACGGCGCCGGCCGCAGAAACCCTGGAGGCGCAGGCGCAGGCGGCGGCGGGTGCAAGGAGCAGCAGTGCCGGCGTTCGCGCCGCGGCGCGCGCCAAGGCGCCGGCGAAGCGGGCCGTGCAGAGCGCGCCGGCGCCGAAGCGGCGCGCGGCTGCGCCACAGAAGACCGCAGCGCCGAAGAAACGCGCCAAGACCGCACCGCGCACCGCCGCGCGCAAAGCCTCTCCAAAGCGCGCCCGCGCCACCAAGTAGTGGCGCGCCGCGAGCGGAGCGCGCGCGACAATCAGCCATGAGCACATTCGACCTGATCGTGATCGGCGGGGGCAGCGGCGGACTGGCGGCGGCCCAGCGCGCCGCGGAATACGGCGCGAGCGTCGCCGTCGTGGAATCGCATCGGCTCGGCGGCACCTGCGTCAACGTCGGCTGTGTACCCAAGAAAGTCATGTGGTACGCGGCGGATCTGTCCGAGGGGCTGCGCGAGGCGGCCGGCTATGGCTTTGCAGTGATGGCCGGCGGGCACGACTGGAAGCAGCTGAAGGAGAAGCGCGACGCCTACGTCCTGAGACTCAACGGCATCTACGAGACCAACCTGGCCAAGCGCGGTGTCACGCTGATGCGCGGCCGGGCCCGCCTCACCGGCCGCCGCACCGTCGCGGTCGGGGATACTCGGCTCACCGCCCCCCATATCATCATCGCCACCGGCGGGCACCCGGTCGTGCCGTGCATTCCGGGCGCCGAGCTCGGCATCACCTCGGACGGGTTCTTCGAGCTGACCGAGCGGCCGCGCCGCGTGGCCGTGGTGGGCAGCGGCTACATCGCGATCGAGCTGGCGGGGATTTTCGCCGCGCTCGGCTCGCAGGTGAGCCTGGTTGTGCGTACCGGGGCGGTGCTCAAGCAGTTCGACGCCATGCTCGGTGAGTCGATGATGAAGATCCTCGGCGAGGAGGGTGTGAAGATCCACACCCAGGCCGTTCCGGAGAAGCTTTTCCGCGAGGCGCAAGGTCTTCGGCTCGAGCTGCGAGAGGGCCGGCAGGCAGGTCCCTTCGATTGCGTATTGTGGGCCATCGGGCGCGCCAGCGCGGTGAGCGATCTGGGCCTGACGCACGCCGGCGTCGAGTGCGATGCGGACGGGTTCATCTCGACCGACAAGTACCAGGTCACCCGCACTGCCGGCATCTACGCCATCGGTGACGTCACCGGGCGCGCGCAGTTGACTCCGGTGGCCATCGCGGCCGGCCGCCGCCTGAGCGATCGGCTGTTCGGCGGCAAGGCCGACCGGCATCTCGACTATCACAACATTCCCACGGTCGTGTTCGGCCATCCGCCCATCGGCACCGTGGGACTGACGGAAAACGCCGCGCGTGAAGACTACGGCGACGACAACGTGTCCGTGTTTCGGTCCAGCTTCGTGCCCATGTATCACCAGCTCACCTCCCACAAGCCCCGTTGCGACATGAAGCTCGTGACCGTGGGCCCTGAGAAGCGCGTCGTGGGCATCCACGTCATCGGCCCTGGAGCCGACGAGATGATGCAGGGCTTCGCCGTGGCGGTTCGCATGGGCGCGACCAAGGCCGATTTCGACGACACTGTGGCCATCCACCCCACCGCGGCCGAGGAACTGGTCACCATGAGGTGATAGCGGGCACAATAGCCTGCCATGGACAATCCCCTCCTCACCGACGAGCCCCCGCCCCCCCTCCCCCGGCGCGGCCACCCACTGAGCGGAGCGCAGCGCCCCCTCGTGGTGGAGGGCCCCCGGCGCGGGTTTAAGAACCAGGTCCGCCCCGGCCCCCGCCATGCCGTACGTCTGCGCGTAGATGCTGTTCGCGAACCCCTGCCGCTGCCCATCCGAACGCGAAAAGTCCAGCGTCAACTCGTCCCCTGCTACCGTGGCGTCCAGCCGCACCCATGCCGGCTGGATGAGTGGCGAGGAGAGTGCCGCCATTGCGGACGATCTGGGTGTCACCCAGGCGCAGGTACTGGAGATGGAAGGGCGGATGTCCGGTTACGACTACTCGCTCAACCTCGAACCGGATGAAGAACGAGAGGGCGGGCGTGTCCTTGATCTGGCGGATCCCACCGGGTCGCCCGTAGAGCAACTGGCGGAGCGGGACTGGGATCGGCATCAGCACAAGGCCTTGCACACGGCGTTGTCAGCTTTGCCCCAGAGAGATCGCTACATCATTGAAAACCGCTGGCTGAG